>QFCS01001072.1_pt1 | contig 60581 bp, 52 predicted proteins | sample 3576561 | NCBI WGS metagenome assembly QFCS01 | reverse complement strand
GTCTTCTTCCCCTGGATGATCTCCAGCACCAGCGCACTCTTGCGCTTGGCCGTCCATCGCTTGATCTCGTCTTCCATCACAACGCTCATGGCTCACTCCTTTCAAAGTATCGCCTGAGCAGGTTTTTAGTGGGTCATTACAAGTCCTCCGAGTAGGTTGCTGCTCGGGAATTGGTTGTTGCCAATGCTAAGGGAGACCTACCGAGGCAGAATTGAAGAGTGGGAAAGTTGGGCAAGCGTGTCCAATGATGCGCAGGGAGCGCCGGAGTCCAAAAAATGACAAGCACATCCTCAAAAGTTTCGGGCGCACGCCGTCCCTGGACACCCTCTGGGATGTATCGGTAGGCCTTGGTGTCGACGCCAATGGCCTGATCTGTTCGCCTGAGCAGGTGCATCCCGTAATGCGTCGCGTGCTAGGGCGAGAAAAGTTGTCTGCGTAACTCGGCGGAGCGCTTGAGGCGAAAGTGCCTGCTGATTTAGTCGCTACGCGCAGCAAGGGGAGTTAGATCATCCATCGGTGGATCCAATCCTGCTCAGGGTGCCTGGAATTGAGTTCTTGAGCCCAGATTTGCGGCCGTGCGCTGTTCTCGCATGGTCAGCAAAGTACTCGGTAGGTTGGGGCTAGCGGTATAGCCCTGCCTCAACACGGACCAATGGTATGGCTAACGGCCTGTTGGTCTTCCATCGCAGAAGATGAGCCTTCCAGGCTGTATGCGCTGCTCGAGCATCCGAACAGAATCAGTCCCTGACGGCCGGGTAGATCCCACCAGAATCGTGCGGCGTCAAACATACGCCCACTCTGGCTTCGCGGACGTCAGTTCAATATTTCAGGGGAGACTGGTTCAGATCTTAGTTAATCAGTTCAGATCCTAATTCCGAATTTACAAGTGCGCTTTCTTCGCCGAAAAACTCAGCAAAAACTCCATCTGATCGGCGAGGATGCGGCGGTTCGAGAGGATCAGGTATTCGGCGAGATTCGGCGTGTACGGCACCGCGAGCAGCTTCATCCCGGCTTCCTCGGGCGTGCGATCGGCTTTCTTGTGATTGCAGCGCGCACAGGCGGTGACGCAGTTCTCCCATATCGTGCCGCCACCGCGCGAGGCCGGAACGACGTGATCGCGCGTGAGGGCCGAGTGGGCGAACTGCAGGCCGCAGTAGAGGCACAGGTTGCGATCGCGCTGGAACAGCGTGCGGTTGGTCAGCAACGGAGCGCCGGCGGCGAATCTGCGGGCCCGGTCGGCCACCGCGATGATCGAGCCGATCTCCACGCTCGAGCGTTCGCCGGTCCGGGCGTTGTAGCCGCCGCTGACGCGAAAGCGCTCGTCGCCAGCTTCCCAGCAGACGCGCCGACGCGCATACAGCGTCACCGCCGACTGCCAGCGGATCCAGCCCACCGGTAAACCACCAGCATCCAGTTTGAGAATCGAAGGGATCATCCCCACTCCGTTCGCACGTACAGGAACCGCTGAATGTCCCGCTATTGCCTCTCATGCGGAATCGGCCGAGTGTAACCCGGACAAATGGCATACCGGAGACTTCGGTGTGATTTTTTATGCCAAATGATTTCCGAGGAGTCGCTCGAGTCCCGTCCCCGCGAATCCGGCTATTCGACCCGGAAGAACGATTGGGTAACTGCTTCGTGGAGATCGCTCAGGCCGAGCTGAATCTCGTCGAGCAGCTCGTGCAGGCCCGTTTCGACGAGCTTGTCGACATTGGCGTCCTGCACCAGGGCGCGAACGCGCCAGAGCGTGCGTTCGACGCTGCGGCTCTCGGGCAGGTGGGAGCGCGTCATCGCGATCGTCGACAGGCAGAACATGACTGAGCGCGGGAACTCGCGGTTCTGCAGCAGGAAGCGCAGAACGCCGGTGCGATTGACGCGCGCACGCACGTGGCGGCGGTACATCTGGTACGCGGTCAGCGAGCGCAGCACGCTCATCCACTGGATGTTGTAGAGCGGGGCGAGCTGCTCGGGCCGGCCGGTCGGGTCGATCAGCGAGACCGAGCGCACGTCGAGAATGCGCGTGGTCATGTCGGCCTGCTCCAGATTGGTGCCGATGCGCAGGAACTGGAAGCCGACGTCCTGGCTCATGTTCATCGTCAGCACGGAGTACACGAGCATGGTGTTGTCGATCACGCGCTGCAGGAACGCGCCGCGCCGCGAGCGCGTCAGCGCGCCTTCGCCCTGGCCGATCACGAAGTAGTGCAGGTCGTTGAGCTTTTCCCAGACCTCGCGCGGCATCGCGTCGCGTACGGTGCGGATGATTTCGCGCGCCGTGTGCAGTGAGCTGTGGATCGAGCCCGGGTTGCGCTGGTCGAGCAGCAGGAAGCGTACGACGTTGAGCTCGCTGTAGTCCTCGCCGTAGATCGAGCGATACAGATCGTCGGCACCGACGATCTGGATCAGCGGCTGCCAGCCGAACGGAATGCCGCGCGGCAGGTCGAGCAGCAGCAGTGAATTGACGTTGACGAGGCGGGCGGTGTTCTCGGCGCGCTGCAGGTAGCGGCCGAGCCAATAGATGTTGCTGGCGACGCGCGAGAGCATCAGCCTTCTTCCTTAGCCGAATCCTTCGGCGAGTTGCTGCCGAAGCTTTGCGACTGGCTCATGCCACCGAGTGTCTGGCTCTGCGACAGGCCGTCGTCGGTATCGACGATCCAGGTGTCCTTCGCACCGCCGCCCTGGCTCGAATTGACGACGAGCGAGCCGCGCACCATCGCCACGCGCGTGAGGCCGCCCATGGTCACGTAGGTCGAGTCGATGTCGCCGCGCGAGAGGATGAACGGACGCAGGTCGAGATGCCGCGGCTCCACCGTGCCGTCCTCCATGAGCGTCGGCGCGGTCGACAGCGCGAGCGTCGGCTGGGCCATGTAGTTGCGCGGGTTGGCTTCGATGAGCTTGCGGAACTTGTCGTGCTCTTCCTTGCTCGCGCGCGGGCCGATCAGCATGCCGTAGCCGCCCGATTCGTTCGCCGGCTTCACTACGAGCTTGTCGATGTTGGCGAGCACGTAGCTGCGATCCTTCGGGTCCATGCACAGATAGCTCGGCACGTTCGGGATGATCGGATCCTGATCGAGGTAGTACTTGATCATCTTCGGCACGAAAGCGTAGACGACCTTGTCGTCCGCCACGCCGGCGCCCGGGCAGTTGGCGAGCGCCACCTTGTTGCTGATCCACGAGCGCATGAGGCCCTTGACCCCGAGGATCGAATCCGGATTGAAGGCTTCAGGATCGAGGAACAGGTCATCGATGCGGCGATAGATCACGTCGACGCGCTTCGGGCCGTGGATCGTGCGCATGTAGACGCAGTCGTCGTCGGCGACGAACAGATCGCTCCCCTCGACGAGCTCGATGCCCATCTGCTGAGCCAGATAGGCGTGCTCGAAATAAGCCGAGTTGAAGATGCCCGGAGTCAGCAGCACCACGTTGGGCTGGTCGAGCGGCCGCGGCGAAATGGCGCAGAGCGTGTCGTAGAGCTGGGCCGGATATTCGTCGACCGGCAGGATGGTCTGCGCCTCGAACAGCTCCGGGAACACGCGCTTGGTGACGAGCCGGTTCTCGACCATGTACGAGACGCCGGAGGGCACGCGCAGGTTGTCCTCGAGCACGTACATGGTGCCGTCCTTGTCGCGCACGAGGTCGCTGCCGCAGATGTGCGCCCAGACGCCATTGGCCGGCTTCACGCCAACGCATTGCTTGCGGAAGTTGACCGATTCATTGAGCAGGTCGGCCGGAAATACGCCGTCCTTGATGATCTTCTGCTCGTTGTAGAGGTCTTGAATGAACAGGTTCAGCGCATGCACGCGCTGCTTGAGGCCGGCTTCGGTCTTCTGCCATTCGGACAGCGGGATGATGCGCGGGATGATGTCGAACGGCCAGGCGCGGTCGACGTTCTTGCCCTCGGAATACACCGTGAAACTGATGCCCATGACCTTGATCGCCAGTTCGGCGGCCAGGCGGCGTTCGGCCAGTTCGGGTTCGGTGAGGTCGTCGAGATAGTCGGCCAGCGTGCGGGCGGCGGGACGGGCCTTACCCGGCGACTCGAACAGCTCGTCGTAGAAGTTCTCGCAACGGTACTGCCGCCAATCGATTGCCATGGTCTCCCGAGGGGTGGCCGTTCGTTTTTGGAATAGGGGATGCGGGTTACGCTAACAGGAAGCAGTAGCAAAACATAGGCCACGAAACGCGAAGGATGGGCGTCGGCACGACCGTCCACGTCGGCCGCCGGACAGGGCGGGGAAGGCAGCTGCGGACGCCAATGCTAGACTGCACGCTGTTCCCTCGACCACACCCATGTCCAAAGCCAAGCCTGCTCTGGAGTTCAAGGGCCGTATGCTGTCCTTGACCCGAGTCCGCGTCATCGAGCCGGACTTGCCCGCCATCGAAGCGCAGCTCAAGAACTTCGCCCGCCAGATGTCGGGGGCCATCGACGGCATGCCCGTCATCCTGGAAAGCGACAAGCCCGTCGAGCTCGTCGGCGTTCTGCAGTCCATGCGGCGGCTCGGCATGCAACCGATCGCGGCGATGGAAGGGGCTCTGGCCAACGACGCGCGCCTGTGCGGCCTGCCGGTGCTGCCGGCCGACATGCTCACCGACGCCCGCGCCGCCGCACCCAAGCCGGCCGAAGCCGCACCGCCGCCCCCCCCCCCTGCGCCCGAGCCGCCGCCGGTAATGCCAGTGCGCCGGTCCACGCGCATCATCACCGAGCCGGTGCGCTCGGGGCAGCAGATCTACGTGGAAGGGGCTGACCTGATCGTGACCCAGCCGGTGAGCCCGGGCGCCGAAATCATCGCCGACGGCTGCATCCACGTGTACGGCCTGTTGCGCGGCCGGGCCATCGCCGGGGCTCGCGGAGACGAAACGGCGCGCATATTCTGCAAGAAGATGGAAGCCGATCTGCTCGCCGTCGCCGGCGTCTATGCAGTGGCGGACCAGATACAAGGCGCTCTGCGAGGCCACGCCGTGCAGGCCTGGCTCGAACAGGGCAAGCTGCGGATCGAGCGCCTAGACGCTTGATTGCAAGCGCAGCTCACCAAGACAATCAAGAATACGGAAGACAGCAGTGGCGAAAATCGTCGTAGTGACATCAGGCAAGGGCGGCGTCGGCAAGACCACGACGAGCGCTTCGTTCTCCACCGGCCTCGCGGCTCGCGGCAAGAAGACCGTGGTCATCGACTTCGACGTCGGCCTGCGCAACCTCGACCTCATCATGGGTTGCGAGCGCCGCGTGGTGTTCGACTTCGTCAACGTGATCCACGGCGAGGCCAACCTGCGCCAGGCGCTCATCAAGGACAAGACCTACGACAACCTGTTCGTGCTGGCCGCGAGCCAGACGCGCGACAAGGATGCGCTCTCTGAAGAAGGGGTCGAAAAGGTGCTCAACGAACTTGCCAAGGAGTTCGACTACATCGTCTGCGACTCGCCTGCCGGCATCGAGCGCGGCGCGCATCTGGCGATGTACTTCGCCGACGAAGCCCTGGTCGTGACCAATCCCGAAGTCTCTTCGGTGCGCGACTCCGATCGCGTGCTCGGCCTGCTGTCGAGCAAGACCAAGAAGGTCGAGAGCGGCGAAGGCCGCGTCAAGGAGCATCTGGTGCTCACGCGCTACAACCCGCTGCGCGTGCAGAAGGGCGAGATGCTGTCGATCGAGGACGTCAAGGACATCCTCGCGATTCCGGTGCTTGGCGTGATCCCCGAGTCGTCCAGCGTGCTGTCGGCCTCCAACTCGGGGTCGCCGGTCATCAACGACAAGGCCACCGATGCCGGCCAGGCTTACGACGATCTGGTCGCCCGCTTTCTCGGCGAAGACCGCCCGCATCGTTTCATCACGGCAGAGAAGAAAGGCCTGCTCAGCAAACTGTTCGGAGGCTGATCCGACTATGGCCATCGATTGGATGAAGCTGTTCCGCAGTGAGCAGAAAGCCACGGCTCAAACGGCCAAGGAAAGGCTGCTCGTGGTCGTCTCGCATCAGCGTGCGGGTCGCGCGAACGGACCAGAATATCTCACCCGCCTGCGTGAGGAGTTGCTCGCGGTCGTGCGCAAATACGTGCCGGTCGACGACTCGGCCGTGCATGTCGACGTCAAGCGCGAGGACGGCGACGAAGTGCTCGCCATGAGCATCACGCTGCCCGAGCGCAACTGATTCCTTCGGCTCGACGCAGTAACGAAAAAGCCGGCATCTGTGCCGGCTTTTTCGTTACTGCGATGCGTGTGGAACTTACGCCGCCTTGCCTCGCAGCTCCTTGCGCAAGATCTTGCCGATCGGCGATTTCGGCAGCTCGTTGCGGAACTCGATGATCTTCGGCACCTTGTAGCCGGTCATGTTCTGCTTGCAGTGGTTGCGCAAGGCTTCGGCCGTCAACGCCGGGTCTTTCTTGACCACGACGATCTTCACCGCCTCGCCGGTCTTGTCGTCCGGAATGCCGACGCAGGCCACTTCGAGCACGCCCTCGTGCTTGGCGACGATGTCTTCGATCTCGTTCGGAAACACGTTGAAGCCCGAGACGATGATCATGTCCTTCTTGCGATCGACGATGCGCACGAAGCCTTCGGCATCGATCGTCCCGATATCGCCGGTACGCAGGAAGCCGTCGGACGTCATCACCTTGGCGGTTTCCTCAGGGCGATTCCAGTAACCGGCCATGACCTGCGGGCCCTTCACGCAGAGCTCGCCGGGTTGGCCGAGCGGAACGTCGTTGTTGTCGTCGTCGCGGAACACCACGTAGGTCGAGCTGATCGGCAGGCCGATGGTGCCGTTCCAGTCCGGTTTGTTGAGCGGGTTGATGCAGACGCCCGGCGAAGTCTCGGTGAGGCCATAGGCTTCGGACAGCGGCTTGCCGGTGACCTTGGACCACTTCTCGGCGACCGCCTGCTGCACCGCGGCGCCGCCCCCGAGCGTACAGCGCAGACCCGAGAAATCGAGTTCGCCGAAGCCCGGTGTGTTGAGCAGGCCGTTGAACAGCGTGTTGACGCCGGTGAACGCGGTGAAGCGATGCTTCTTGAGCTCCTTGACGAAGCCGGGCAGGTCGCGCGGGTTCGGAATCAGCACATTCTTGGCGCCGATCGACAGGAACACGAGGCAGTTCGCCGTGAGTGCGAAGATGTGGTAGAGCGGCAGCGGCGTGATGATGATTTCCTTGCCCTCGGTGATATGGCCGGTGAGCCATGCGCGGGCCTGCAGGACGTTGCCGACGATGTTCTTGTGCAGCAGCTGCGCGCCCTTCGAGACGCCCGTGGTGCCTCCGGTGTACTGCAGGAACGCGGTGTCTTCGTGCGTGAGCCTGATGCGATGGAAGGGCTGCGAGCGGCCGAGCGAGAGCGCCTTCTTGAACGGCACCGTGCCCGGGATGTCCCAGTCCGGCACCATCTTCTTCACGCGCTTGACCACGAAGTTCATGATCACCGACTTCGGGAACGGCGCCAGATCACCGAGCTGAGTGGTGACGACGGTTTCGACCTTGGTGTTGCCGAGCACTTTCTGCAGCGTGGTGCAGAAGTTTTCGACGATCACGATCGCGCGCGCGCCGCTGTCGTTGAGCTGGTGCTCTAGCTCGCGTGCGGTGTAGAGCGGGTTGACGTTGACGACGACCAGACCGGCACGCAGCACGCCGAACATCGCCACCGGATACTGCAGCGTGTTGGGCATCATGATGGCGACGCGATCGCCCGCGTTGAGCCCGAGCACGTTCTGCAGATAGCTCGCGAAATCCTGGCTGAGCTTGTCGAGCTCGTCGAAGCTCATGCTCACGCCCATGCACTCGAAGGCGGTGACGTCGCGGAAGCGACCGCAAGCCTGCTCGAGGATGTCGACGACCGACTGATAGGTGTTCAGATCGATGTCGGCAGGAACGCCCGGCGCGTAATTCTTGAGCCAGATGCGATCCTGGGCTGCGGGGGGGGCGGTGTTCTCCATCATCGCGTGTCCTGTGCCCGTGGGGCTTCTATGTGGTTGTTCGAGATCGAACTTCGATCGGTCCATACGCTGTCGAAGGTCGAGATTCGCCGATCATAGAAGAACCGAGCGTGAACACCAATTGGCTTGCGGACAGCGCTGGCGTGGCCTCGCGGTGCATGGGCGAGGCATGGGAATCAGCGCGGGTCGAGCCAGCTGCGCAGATTGCGGTCGCCGGCTTCGGCGTCGAAGCTCGCCTCGGCCTTGTCGAGCAGGTCCGAAACCCGGTGCGCGAGCGAGCCGTGCGGGCGCGGGCGGTCGGCTCCGCAGCGCACCGTGCGCCAGAGCGCACCGAGGCGGATCGAGTCGAGATCGCGGGCCGGCAGCAGCAGACTGCGCGAGCTTCCGGCTTCGGCGAGATAGCCGGCGTCGATCAGCATTTCGGTCACATGGGTGACGTGTTCGGGTGGAGCATCGATGGCCTCGATCAGGTCGTCCTGTGTCAGGCCGGGTTTGCCCTTGGCGAAGCGCTCGGCCACCAGCGTCATGATCATCAGGCTCAGGAACTCGATGTCACGCGAGGCCATCTGCTGCTGGCGCACGGCGGGCGCGAGATGCCGCGGGTTCTGCACGTAGAACGCGAGCTGGCAGCCGATCAGCAGGATCAGCCAGCCGACATGCAGCCAGATCAGCAGAAAAATCACGATCGCGAAGCCGGAGTAGATCGCGTTGTAGTTGCCGGCGTTGGCGACGAAGGAGGCGAACAGCACGCTGCTGGTCTGCCACAGCAGGCCGGCCGCGATCCCGCCGATCAGCGCGGCCTTCCATTGCACGCGTGTGTTGACCAGGAACAGATACATGAAGCTGAAAAGCCCGACGATGATCACGTACGGAATCAGCCGCCCGACCAGGTAGATAAGCCCGCCGAAGGGCTCGATCATCGCGATCTGCGACACCAGCGTGCTGTTGAGGATGGTCGCTGTGAGCCCCAGTGCCGAAAATACCAGCACCGGCCCGACCATCAGCACGCCGAAGTATTCGCCGATGCGCTGGGCGATCGGCCGCGAGCGCTCGATGCGCCAGATGTAGTTGAAGCTGGTCTCCACTTTCTGGATCAGCGAAATCGCGGTGTAGAACAGCAGCGCCACACCGACCGAGCCGAGTACGCCGACCTGGATTTTCTCGACGAAAGCCACGACGTTGGTCGCGATTTCGGTTCCGCGCGGCCCGAGCGGGCGCAGGAACTCGATCAGCACGGGCTCCAGGCTGTTGTGAGCCCCGAGCGCCTTGAGCACCGAAAAACCCAGCGCCAGCAGTGGGACCACCGACAGCAAGGTGGTGTAGACCAGGCTGACGGCGCGCAGCGAAAGCTGGCCGTCGGCGAGGTCGCGCACGATTGCGAAGACGTAGCGGCCCACCCGCACGAGCATGCGTTGGGAGCGGGTCAGCGCCGCCTGCTCCTCCCAGAGCTTGGCCTTGAGCCGATTGATCAGCGCCTTGTTCATCCCTGCATGTTCTCCGGCTCCTTCGGACGAACGGTTTCTATCCGCCGCTTGACTTTGTTGCATCGCACAAATAAATTTCGGCCATGCCTTGTTGCAGTGCAACAAGGGGCTCGGGCTCAATGTAGCGCCGAGCGGTCCCTCAAACCACTTTCATACAACCGTGTGCCGTCTGCCCATTGGGCGCGGCTTTACCGAAGGAGTTTTGCGATGAGCGTCCAGGCGATTGTCCACGATGTCAAAGGCCGCGTTGAACCCTACGTGGCCAAGGGCCAGCAGGTCGTCACGGTGTCGGTCGATACCTTCAAGAAAGCCACTCCGATCGTCGTCGACGGCGTGCAGTCGCTCGTGCACACCCAGATCGAGGCCGGCAAGGATCTGTTCGCCGCCGTGCAGGGCAGCTTCGAAAAGGCCAAGACCGCCGGTATCAAGGCCGTCGCCGCCTCGCCGATCGAGTATCTGCCGGACGGTCGCGAGCGCGTGCTCTCGGCCTATAACGACAGCGTCGTGCTTGTGAGCAAGACCAGCGACAAGCTCGTCAAGCTCGTCAAGAGCAGCTTCGCCACGGTCGATGGCGAAGCCAAGAAGACCGCGGCTCCGCGTAAGACCACCGCGAAAAAGGCCACCAAAAAGGCGGCCAAGAAGGCTGCTTAAGCCTCTTTTTTGGTCTGTGGAACGAGAGAGCCGGAGCGCAAGCTTCGGCTCTTTCTGTTCGCGGCGGCGGAAGCGGGCTTTCGGGCATTTGCTTTAGGCTGGCGGAACCATGATCGCTGCCGACTCTTCATTCTCCGCCCGCGCGCACGGCCTCATCGTGGCGAGCCGTTTCAAGCCGCACCCGCTATTGCCGGGCGCGCATCTGCAAACCATCGCGCCGGCCTTCATCCGCCCGCGGGTCGAACTCGCGATGCGCATCGAGCGCCTCGAGACGCCCGACGACGATTTCGTCGACATCGGCTGGATTGGCGAGCACAACCTTGGCGGGCCGATCGCCACGCTGGTCCACGGACTCGGCGGAGGCTTCGAATCGCAGTATCTGCGCGGCTTGGCGCGCTTGCTCGCGGCGTTCGGCTGGCGCGTAGCGCTGCTGCAGCTTCGCGGCGGCGGCGAGCAGCCCAACAAGCTGCCGCGCAGTTATCACCATGGCGACACCGTCGATCTGCGCTGGCTCTGGCATCGCTTGCGCGCCCTGGAGCCGCAGACGCCGATCGCGGCGGTCGGCTGGTCGCTCGGTGGCAATCTGCTGCTGCGCGCCTTGCACGAGGAAGGCGCCCATGCGCCGGTCTCGCTGGCGGTGGCGGCGAGCGTTCCGTTCAAGCTGCGCGATTGCGCCGAGCACATGAATCGAGGGTTCGCGCGCGTCTACCAGCATCACCTGCTGACGGGCCTGCGGCAGATCGTGCGACGCAAGCTCGCAGCCGGGCCGCTGCCGGATTCGGTTGACGTGCGGCAGGCGCTGTCGGCGCGCAGCTTCTTCGAATTCGACGACGCCTTCACCGCCCCGCTCAACGGCTTTCGCAACGCGATCGACTATTACGAGCGCACGAGCTGCGGTGCCATCGTCCACGACATCCGCGTGCCGACGCTGATCGTGCAGGCCGAGGACGACCCATTCATGAGCCCGGGCTGCATTCCGGCGGCCAGCGCGCTCGCTCCGCAAGTGACGCTCGAAGTCTCGGCGAGCGGCGGGCACGTCGGCTTCGTCGGGCTCGGGCGCCGGGGGCAGCTCGACTGGTGGCTGGAGCAGCGCATCGCCGCGCATCTGCAGGCGGCGCTCGGGCGCGCTGCGCTCGCGGAGGACTGGCTCAACGGCGTAGCCGCCTAAGCCGTCACAGGGTTTCAGCGCAGCAGCCCTGGCCGTCCTCGTTTGCGGCGCAGCAGATAACGTTGCAAGCGGAACACCGCCCGGCTGATCGCCGAATCGTGCAGCGGCGACAGCGCGGTGAACTCCATTCCCAGTCGCGTCGAGTCCGATGTGTTTCCGCAATGGCGCACGGTGACCTCGGTTTCAATCGGGGCGTCCTCGAGCACCAGCCGGCAGCGCAGCCGAGTGCCGCGCGGCAGTTCGATCTCGCCCGACAGCCGCGCCGACAGGCCGATGCGCGAGAGATCGAGCACGATCGCACCGGCCGCCTGGCCGTCGTCTCCGAGCAGGGTCGCTGCGATCCAGTTCGGGTCCGGTACCGGGACGCGAAAGGCGGCGCGACGCTGGGCGTCGGCGCTCACGTCGGGCGGGCGGTCGGGGGAGGCGTGGGGCACGGCGTCGGCGGGTGGTTGGCTCCGGTCTGCAGGCTATCGGCAGCCGGGCAGTTAACTTCAGTGCCCAGTTCCTGGCGCCGCCTTGACCGGCTCGCCAGCCGCCGTTGGCCGAACCGCGCCTATGCCCGTCACGGTTGGCCGCTTACCATCGGCCGGTTATGGTCTACCGACTGTCCGTGCCCCTTTCCGACGCTCTCGGCGAACGTGCCGAAGAACTCCCGCGCCGCCTGCGCAGCGGCGAACTCACGATGGACCGGGCCGACCAGGTCAGCGAGCTCATCAGCGAGCTGGCCGACGATGTGCCGCGTTATAACTTCAGGCGCCCGGCCGAGGCTTTCAAGCTCGGCCTGGCCTCGCGCGGCATGATCGATCTGGGCATCCGCAGCACCATCAAGACGATCCGCATGGCGATCAGGCAGACCCTGCCGAGGCTGAACCCGAGCAGTTCAAACAGGTTGCGGATTACATCGATGACGTTCTGCAGAAGAGCCGAGCGTAGAGGACAGACATGAGCAAGGCAGTGACGGCTATCGCAACCGACAGCGCGAGCGATCGCGTTCGCTTCTCGGACCTGGTCCGGAGCGCCGTGCGCATGCTGCCCGAGTTTCCGATGGTGGCTCGCGGGCTGTTGCGGCTGGCCACGCTCAAGCCCGCCAGGCGCGGCTCGATCGGCGCTTTGATCGAAGCCCATGCGAGCCGCCGGCCGCAGTCGCTTGCGCTGCGCTTCGAAGACCGCCAATGGACGTACGCGCAATTCAATGCCGAAGCCAATCGCATCGCGCGCGTGCTGCAGGATCAGGGCATCCGCGCCGGCGATGCGGTGGCGATTCTCATGGAGAACCGCGCCGAAGTGCTCATCGTCGTCGCGGCCGTGCTCAAGCTCGGCGCCATCGCGGGCATGCTCAATCATCAGCAGCGCGGTGACGTGCTATCGCACAGCATCAAGCTCACGCAGGCCAAGCTCATGGTCGTGGGACAGGAAAGTCGCGAGGCGATCGAGAGTACGACGTTCGCGCCGGGATATGCTGCGATGGCCTTCTTCTGGGAAGGAGAGGGCGGCGCGCCTGAAGGCTATACCGCATTGCGTCCGCTCGCCGAAAAGGCTTCCTCCGAGAACCTGCCGCAGACCGCGCGGATCCCGCTGAAGTCGCCGGCCTTCTACATCTTCACCTCGGGCACCACGGGCCTGCCGAAAGCGTCGGTGATGACGCATTTCCGCTGGATACGCGGCATGGCGGGCCTGTCCGAGTCGGCCGTGCGCCTGCGCTCCGACGACGTGCTGTACTGCTGCCTGCCGCTGTATCACAACAATGCGCTGACGGTGTCCTGGGGCGCGGTGCTCGCCAACGGCGCGGGCTTCGCACTCGGTCGCAGGTTCAGTGCTTCGCGCTTCTGGGACGAGATCCGCGCGAACCGGGCGACGAGCTTCTGCTACATCGGCGAGCTCTGCCGCTATCTGCTCAATCGCCCGGCCAGCGAACGCGATCGCGATCACGCGGTGCGCGTGATCGTCGGCAATGGCCTGCGCCCCGAAATCTGGGATGATTTCCAGCAGCGCTTCGGCATCGATCGCATCGTCGAATTCTACGGTGCGAGCGAGGCGAACCTCGCGTTCGTGAATGCCTGGGGGCTCAAGCGCACGGCCGGCTACTGTCCGCTCTCGCACGCGATCGTCGAATTCGATGCGGAGGAAGAAGCGCCCGCGCGCGATGCGCAAGGCCGGCTCAAGCGCGTCGCCAAAGGCGGCGTCGGTTTGCTGATCGGCGAGGTCACCAAGAAGACGCCGTTCGACGGATACACCGATCGCAAGGCCAGCGAAGCCAAGCTGTTGCGCAATGTCTTCGCTGAGGGCGATTGCTGGTTCAACTCGGGCGACCTGGTTCGCGACCAAGGCTACAAGCATATCCAGTTCGTCGATCGCGTCGGTGACACCTTTCGTTGGAAAGGCGAGAACGTTGCGACCACCGAAGTCGAAGCGGCCCTGTGCGCGAGCGGCGATATCGAAGAAGCCGTCGTCTACGGTGTTCAGATTCCGGGCATGGACGGTCGCGCCGGCATGGCCTCGCTGAGCGTCAACGGCGGCCGCTTCGATGGCGTTGCGCTCGCGAGCGCGCTACGCCAGAAGTTGCCGCAATACGCGGTGCCGGTGTTTTTGCGGCTGCGACAGGATCAAGAAACGACTTCGACGTTCAAGCATCGCAAGGTCGATCTCAAGCGCGAGGGTTTCGATCCATCGCGCGTCAAAGACCCGCTTTATGTGCTCGAACAGAATGGCTACGTACCATTGACGACTGACACATTCGTAACGATACAAAATGGGCAGGCTCGCCTCTGAACCAAGCCTCGGGATGCGGTTGACTGCGCCGCCGCACGGTATGGTGGCGCATCCAAGGCTCCAGTGAAATCGCCATGCGACTCTTCGCCGCGTCATCGGCGGAGAGGCGTCAAGTGAAAGTCAATATCGAGGTCGAACGCAGCGTCAAAGTCGAGCTGCCGGCAGAGCAGGTGCGCAAGCTGTTCGACGATCTGGAAGCCACCATCGGCCGGTTTCCGAAGCTCAAGCGACTGAACAGGATCGGCCCGGATCAGTACGTCTGGGAGCTCAACACCATCGGTTCGCGCATCGCCAAGATCGCGCACGACGTGACCTACGGCGCGCACTACAAGCGCAGCGGAGACGGCAAGGAAGTGTCGTGGACGCCGATCGCGGGCAAGGGCAACGCGGACATCAGCGGCGTGTTCCGCGTGAGCGAAAGCGGCAGTGGCAGCGAGGTTCGTTTCAAGGTCAAGGGCGAGCTGCGTGACGTGCCCGTTCCGCTGATCTATCGGCTCGCGGCTCCGCCGTTCATCCAGGGCAAGTTCATCGCCCTGGTCGACACCTTTCTCGAACGCACGCGCGATGCGGTGATGCAGCAGGTTTCCGAAGAAGCACCGAAGAAGAAAGCCGCTCGCAAGACGGCCTAGTCGCTCGCGGCCTGGCGACACGACGTTCGCTTTTCATGGAGAAGAACATGCAGAACGCGAAGGGAAACGCGGCCCAAACCGCGATGGGATTGGGACTGCGCGTGCTCAATCGCTTCGCCGGCCTTGCGGTTGTCGATCAGCTCGGCCTGCGCAAGCCCGCGGAAAAATTCCTGCACCGTGCGAGCAAGACCGGCTTCGCGCTCGCGATGGCCGGTGCACGCCAGTTCAAGGCGACGCAGAAGCTCATCGGGCCCCAGCGCCTGCCGCGGGCATCGAAGCCCGAGCTGTTCGATCTGGCACCGAGCGAAGAACAGGAGATGCTGCGCGATGCGGCGCGCAGCTTCGCGATCGAACAGTTGCTGCCGGCTGCACAAGCGGCGGACACCAACGCGAAGGCGCCCGCCGAACTGCTCGTGCAGGCCGGCGATCTCGGCCTCTCGCTGCTCGGCGTGCCGGAATCGCTTGGCGGCGCGGGCAGCGAACGCTCGGTGCTCGCCAACGTGCTCATCGGCGAAGCACTCGCGCAAGGCGATCTGAGTCTCGCGGTGGCCTGCCTCGCACCGAGCGCGGTCAGCACGGCGCTCACGCTGTGGGGCGATGCGCAGCAGCAAGCCGCGTATCTGCCGGCGTTCACGGGCGACAAGCCGCCGGTCGCGGCGCTCGCGGTGCTCGAAGCGCGGCCCTTGTTCGATGTGTTCACGTTGTCGACCAAGGCGCGCCGCAGCGACGGTGGCTTCGTGCTCGACGGCACCAAGGCCTTCGTGCCGCGTGCGGCCGAAGCCGAGCTGTTCATCGTCGCGGCGGAGCTCGACGGAACGCCGGCGCTGTTCATCATCGAAAGCAGCGCGCAAGGCCTGAGCGCCAAGGCCGATCCCGGAATGGGCCTGCGCGCCGCAGCGACGGCGACGCTCGATTTGAGCAACGTGAAGCTGCCCACGAACGCCCTGATCGCCGAAGGCTCGGCCGCCGTCTACGCCGAATGCATCGCGCTCTCGCGCCTGGCCTGGTGCGCGCTCGCGGTCGGCACGAGCCAGGCCGTGCTCGATTACCTGGTTCCCTACGTCAACGATCGCGTCGCCTTCGGCGAGCCGATCAGCCATCGCCAGGCGGTTGCGTTCGCGGTGGCCAACGTCGGCATCGAACTCGAAGGCATGCGCCTGCTCACGTATCGCGCCGCGAGCCGGGCGGAGCAGGGCGCGGACTTCATGCGACCCGTCGCGCTCGCGCGCCGCGCCTGCATCGACAAGGGCATGCTGATCGGCTCCGAAGGCGTGCAGCTGCTCGGCGGGCACGGCTTCATCAAGGAGCATCCGGTCGAGCGCTGGTATCGCGACCTGCGTGCGATCGGCGTCATGGAAGGCGCCTTGCTCGTCTAGAGGACTCGAACATGATCAACCTCGAAACGCCGAAGAAATTCCGCGCCCTGACCGATCAGGCGCATCTCGTCGCCACCGAAATCTTCCGCGCCAATTCGCGCAAGTACGATCGCGCCGAGCACGCGTACCCGAAAGAACTCGACATGCTCGCCTCGCTGATGGACGGCATGGAAGAGGCCGGCGCGCGCGGTGGCGCGGGCGCATCGGGCGTGCGTCGCGAGGCCAGTGCCGACGAAGGCAATCGCAACGGGTCGAACCTCTCGACCTGTCTCGGCATCATGGAGCTGTGCTGGGGTGACGTCGGCCTGCTGCTGGCCATGCCGCGCCAGGGGCTCGGCAATTCGGCGATCGCCAGCGTGGCCAACGAAGAACAGCTGCAGCGCTTCGCCGGTCGCTGGGCCGCGATGGCGATCACCGAGCCGGGCTGCGGTTCGGATTCCGCGAACATCCGCACGACCGCGGTACTCGACGGCGATCACTACGTGCTCAATGGCGAAAAGATCTACGTGACCAGCGGTGACCGCGCCGATCTCGTCGTGGTCTGGGCCACGCTCGATCGCAGCAAGGGACGCGCGGCGATCAAGAGCTTCGTCGTCGAAAAAGGCACGCCGGGTTTCGAACTCGTGCGGCTCGAACACAAGCTCGGCATCCGCGCTTCGGACACCGCGGCCTTCGTGCTCAAGGATTGCCGCGTGCCGAAAGAAAACCTGCTCGGCGATCCGGAGGTCAATGTCGAAAAGGGCTTCGCGGGCGTGATGCAGACCTTCGACAACACGCGGCCGCTGGTGGCCTCGATGGCCATCGGGCTCACGCGCGCCTGTCTCGAAGAAACCTGGGCGCAGCTCAAGCGCGTCGGCGTCGAAGTCGATTACAGCAAGCCGGCGTTGAATCAATCCGCCGCTGCGGCAGCGCTGCTCGCACTCGAAGCCGACTACGAGGCCGCGCGACTGCTGACCTTGCAGGCCGCCTGGATGGCCGACAACCGCAAGCCCAATTCGCTGCAGGCCTCGATGGCCAAGGCCAAGGCCGGGCGCACCTGCGTCGATGTCGCGCTCAAGTGCGTCGAGATTTGCGGGGCGATCGGCTACAGCGAGAACGATCTGCTCGAGAAGTGGGCGCGCGACGCCAAGATTCTCGACATCTTCGAAGGCACGCAGCAGATCCAGCTGCTGATCGTCTCGCGCCGGCTGCTCGGCAAGAGCTCGGCCGAGCTCAAGTAGCGCGACGCCCGCGTGGCGTGAGCGAGCAACGAAAAAGCCCCGCTTTCGCGGGGCTTTTCCTTATGCGCGGGACCGTCAGGCCGCGGCGTTGTAAGCGCGGTTCAGGCCGTCGATCTGCGTCAGGTACTGGCGGTTGTCGTGCATCCACGGGTGGAAGCTCGGGCGGAAGTAATCGAGCCAGGGCAGCACGATCGCGCGCAGGGAGCCGGGCTTGAAGAACAGGAAGTTCACCAGACGCCCCCAGCCGCGCAGGCCGCGCGCCTTCGGATCGGCGTTCATGATCTTGACGTGGAAGAAGAACACCAGCGGCAGGAAGATGAAGGTCGTCGCCACCAGCAGGAAGCAGCGGCGCAGCCAGGCGGTGAAGCCGCGGCCGAACACCTGCTCGTAGACGTCGTAGGCGACGGCCTTGTGCTCGGTCTCTTCGAGCGCGTGCCAGCGCCACAGATCGGCCATCCGCGGGTTGGCGTTGGCCAGCACCTCATGCTTGGACAGCAGCACGTGCGCGAGGATCGCGGTGAAGTGTTCGAGCGCCAGCGTCACGCCGAGCTGCCAGCTCGCTGGGATGCGGGCTTTGACGCGCTCCAGAAAGCGGCCGACGAAGCGGTCGAGCTGGCTCGCCGGCAGGCCGGCCCGGTCCATGAGCTTGTTGAAGTCCACGTGCTCGCGGCCGTGCATGGCTTCCTGGCCGATGAAGCCGGAGATGGCCTGCTGCAGCGCCGGATCGGTGATCTGGCCGCGGTAGTGGCGCACGCTGTGGATGAAGAAGCGCTCGCCCTCGGGGAAGAACAGCGAGAGCGCGTTGAAGAAATGGCTGACATGCGGACCCAGGGGATGCCACTGGCCGATGTCTTCGGGCTTGAGCTGGTTCGGCAGGTCGAAGTCGAGATCGCGGCGGACGGGTTGCATAACACGGCTCCAATGAGATTGTGCCATCAAACAATGTCACAGTCATATTGACACGTCAACATTGGTCATCGAGCCGTTATGATTTCGTCCTTATGTCGTCCTCTCAGACCGCTCCCGATCCCCACGCCCGCTCGGCCGCCCAGCAGGCCGCTGAATATTCGATCGACGAACTCGCCCGCGCGGCCAGCACCACGGTGCGCAACGTGCGCGCTTACCAGGACCGCGGCTTGCTGCCGCCGCCCGAGCGACGCGGCCGCGTCGGCGTCTATGGGCAGGCGCATCTGTCGCGGCTGCGCATCATCGGCCAGCTGCTGACGCGCGGTTACACGCTCGCCAGCATCGGCGAGCTGATCGCCGCCTGGGAAAGCGGCAGCGACCTGGCCGGTTTGCTGGGCCTGGAATCGGCCGTCGCGAGCCCCTGGGGTGATGAAGAACCGGCCTGGTACACGCTGCCGGAGCTGATCGGCCTGTTCGGCGGCCGCTTCGACCCGCGCTGGCTCGCGCAGGCCTCGTCGCTCGGCATCCTCGAAATTGATGGCGTGCGCTTCCGCTGTTCGAGCCCCCGCCTGCTGCAGGCCGGCGCCGAGCTCGTGAAGATTGGCATTCCGCTCGACGACATGCTTGACGTGCTCGCCAAGCTGCGCGCGAACGTCGAGGCCGCGTCGGACCAGATGGTCAAGCTCATCGAGCGTCACTTGTTCGAGCGATACGGCCCCGGCCTGCCGCCGGCCACCGAGGCGCCAAACCTCGGCGCCATCATCTGGCGCCTGCGTCCGCTGGTGGAAACCGCGGTGCACTCCGAGGTTGCGCGGGCGATGGAGCGCGCGGCGAACCGGCACCTGGGCGATCGCCTCGCGCACGTGCTCGACGAGTTCGAGAAGCAGCGCAGCGCCAGCGGCGAAGCTCCCGCGCCCACACCGCTGCCGCTGCCTCCGCTGAACTAGCGGCTAGGCGGCACCGCGTGCGGTCAGCACCGCGCGAAAGATCGTCAGGGCGCTGGACACCACGTCGTCGATGGCCTGCTCGTAGCCGTGCAGGCTCCAGGTCATGGCGATGAACACGACCGAGCCGACCAGGCCCGCGGTCAGCATCTGCTCCTCATGCGGCTCGATGCGCACGTGCAGAGCCAGAGCCATCGTGCGGATGATGCGCGCGAAGTCGTCGATCGCGGTCTGCGTGAGCCGGGTGACTTCCGGGCTCACGCCGAGTACCTCGAACAGCAAGATGCGGGCGACGTTCGGATCGGCGCGCATGGCGGCGAAGAATTCGTGCAGGCCCAGGCGCACGATGTCCTCGGGATTCTTCAGCCGCGAGGTCATCAGCGTGGCTGCGATCTGCTGCTGCAGCTGCTCGACGAGATGCGAATACACCGCTCCGAGCAAAGCCTCGCGATCGCCGAAGGCCTCGTAGAAATAGCGCTCGGTGAGCCCGGCTTCGGCACTGACCGAGCGCACCGTCGTCGCCCGGTAACCGTCTCGCCCGATCACCTTGATGCCGGCTTCGATGAGCTTCAGGCGACGCTCGTCGCGACGCTGGTCGGCGCTGGTTCCGCGGTAGCTGCGACCGCTCGGCGGCGGCGTGGAATCGGCTTGTTTCGACATGCCCGGAATATTGACATCCGTCGTTGTCACATTCAAAGTTGACATCAATCAATGGCAGATTGCCATCAGAACACAGGCGGGGAGAATCATGAAGAACTTTTCGGGCAAGGTCGCGGCCATCACGGGCGCCGCATCGGGCATGGGCCGGCAGCTCGCGATCCGCCTGGCCGAGCGCGGTTGCCATGTGGCGATCAGCGACGTCAACGCGGCCGAACTCGAGATCACCGCCGAGCGTGCCCGTGCCTATGGTGTCCGCGTGACCACCCGATCGCTCGATGTCTCCGACCGCGCCGCGATGCAGTCCTGGGCGGACGACACCGCGGCCGAGCACGGCAAGGTCAATCTGATCTTCAACAATGCCGGCGTGGCGCTGTCTTCGACCATGGAAGGCGTCCGCTACGACGATTTCGAATGGATCATGGCCATCAATTTCTGGGGCGTGGTCTACGGCACCAAGGCTTTCATGCCGTATCTGAAGGCGGCGGGCGAGGGCCATGTGATCAACACCTCGAGCGTGTTCGGCCTGTGCTCGCAGCCCGGCATGGGCGGCTACAACGCGAGCAAGTTCGCGGTTCGCGGCTTCACCGAATCGCTGCGCCAGGAGCTCGATCTGCAGCGCTGCGGCGTCAGCGCGACGAGCGTGCATCCGGGCGGCATCAAGACCAACATCGCACGCGCCGGCCGCGTCGACCGCAACATCGAAGGCCTGCTCGTGAAGGATTCGACCAAGGGCGCCGCGCAGTTCGAAAAGCTGTTCATCACCACCGCCGACTCGGCCGCGCTGACCATTCTCAAGGCCGTGCAGCGCGATGCGCGCCGCGTGCTGGTCGGCCCGGACGCGCACCTGATCGACTGGATGGTGCGCTGCTTCCCGAGCTTCTATCAGGCGATCGTCGCCTTCTTGACCAAGCGCTTCATGCGCAAGGTCTGAATCGCGGGCGGTGGGGTTGCGCGCCTGCGGCTAACCCACCGACAGGCTACGACTTCGAACCCTCCGCTCCGGCCATCGCCGCGTTGCGGCGGGCGCGGCGGCTCTCGCGGTACTGCACCGGCGTCTGCCCGGACCAGCGCTTGAACGCGCGGTAGAAGGTGCTCGGCTCCGAAAATCCCGTGAGATAGACGATGTTCTCGATCGCCTCGTCGGTGCGCGCGAGCAGGCGCTTGGCGAGCGAGAAGCGGAAGTCCGCGAGAATCTGCGAGAAGCTCGTGCCGGCGCGCGCGAGCTCGAAGCGCAGCCGGCGCGGGGCGATGTCGAGTTCCTTGGCCACCTCTTCGAGATCGCAGTTCTCGAGTTCGAGGCGCTGCGCGAACACGCCGCGAATGCGCTCGACGAGGTCCTCGCGCTTGAGTTTCATGAGCCGCTTCTCGGCCAGGCCTTCGTGCAGCTGCAACAGGTCCGGATCGAAGTGCGGCGAGCGGTAGTCGAGCAGCGCCGGGTCGAACCAGATTTCGCTTTCGCCACCGCCGAAGGTCACCGGACAGCCGAACACTTTCTCGTAATCCGCGTCCGACGCGCGCTGGCTGCAGCGCAGCAGCACGCGCTGCGGGGCGAACTGCGCATCGGTCACCGCGCGCGCGAACTGGATCAGTTCGTAGACGACGATGATTTCGGTGTGGCGCAGCTGCGGCGCATCGACCGCGGTGCCGATCACCGCCACGCGCGCGCCCGCCGCGTCGTTGACGATGCGCATGCTCAATGCGTCCGAGATCAGGCGCAGGTACTTCAGCGAGCGCTTGAGCCCTTCGGCGAAGGTGCGGCTGCTGAACATCAGGTATTCGAGCACCTCGCCGCGGAACACCGGCAGGTGCGGGCACAGGTGCAGGCCGACTTCGGGGTCGTGCGTGACCGACTCGACCGTGCTCCAGAAGAAGGCCTGCTGCTGATGCGGGGTGCGCAGCTCGCGCAGCGGCAGCTTCTCGGCGTCGTAGCCGAGGCGCTGGTAGATGGCCGAGACGTCCAGGCCGGCCTTCACCATGCCTTCGTGGATGAGCTGCAGTAGTTGTCCCGAATCCCGCATCGGCGCTCGCCCTTTTGGTGAAGAAGGCGCCTAGTGTGCCGGATTGGCCGATTTGACACACGCCTGCGTATGGGGCGATTCGCCGACCGACTCCGGCGCAGGGCCGGAACGGGTCTTTACGGACTCTGCGTCTTGAACTCGGTCGTCGGCGTGCGCGAATCCACCGCCTGCGGTCGCACCCATTCGGGTGGCGCCCACAGGTGCTTGAGCCGCTCGCGCAAGGCGCCCGGGCGGGCGACGTCGGCGAACATGTCGCGCCACTCGTGGAACATCATCGTGACCGGATTGCGCGTGTGGATCTGCCGGGTGATGCCGTAATCGCAGGGCGCTTCCTCGGGCACGAAGCTGCCGAACAGCTTGTCCCAGATCACCAGCACGCCGGCGTAGTTGCGGTCGATGTACTGCGGATTGCGCGCGTGATGCACGCGGTGATGCGAAGGCGTGTTGAACACCGCCTCGAACCAGCGCGGCAGCTTGCGCACCACTTCGGTGTGGACGAAGAACTGGTAGCCGAGGTTGATCGCGACGACCAGGATCACGTGCTCGGGCTTGAAGCCGATGAAGGCCAGCGGCAGCCAGAACAGCCACATGCCCGAGATCGGATAGGTGAGGCTCTGGCGCAGCGCGGTCGACAGGTTCATGCGCTCGGAGCTGTGGTGCGTCACGTGGCTGGCCCACATCCAGCGGATGCGATGGCTGCCGCGATGGAACCAGTAATAGAAGAAATCCTGCAGCAGCACGAGCAGCAACAGCGTCCAGCCGTTGAAGGGCACGTCGAACAGCCGATGCTGGTAGACCACGTAGAACAGGCCGATCAGCAGCGCCCAGGCAATGCCGTCGGCCACCGCGTGCGAGAGCGCGAGCACGACGTTGGTGCCGGTCTCGTGCACCGAATAGGTCTGCTGCCGGCGGCGATGCAGCACGATCGCCTCGGCGATCATGCAGACCAGGAAGATCGGGGCCATCAGCAGCAGGAACACCTTTTCGATGCCCACCTGCTCGATGGCCTGGATTGCGTCGTTCAGCATGTGCGGTCCTCCGTCCTTGCCGCAGCTTATGCGGCGGATTGGACCACAGACCAGGGCCCGCGCCACTGGTCAATGCGCAGGGACGGGCAGGCGCTGGGGCGATGCCCGGAGGGACGCACCCTGGCAGGGTGGAGATGGACGCGCCGCTTCCACCTCATCCGCGCACCGGTGACGGTCTAGGCACGCCCTGCGAGAGGCCGCAGTGGGCTCACTGTTTGGCGAACACCTTCTTGAGCAGTTCGGTGCTGCGTGCTGCAGGGTCCTTGCGGATGCGCGCCTCCTCGTCGGCGATCTTGGTGAACAGGCCGTTGAGCGCCTGCTGGGCCACGTAGTCGTCGAGATCGGTCGGCGGGGTGCTGCCCGAGAGCCGCAGGATCGGCCCGGCCTTGCTCGCCACCTTCTTGTACTGCTGGGTCACGCCGACCTGGGCCGTGGCCTCGGAGACGATCGGCAGGATTCGGGCGTAGAGCTCGTTGGTCGAGGTGCGGCGGAAGAATTCGGTCGCCGCGTTGTCCGGCCCCTGCAGGATCTGCTTGGCGTCGGCCAGCGTCATCTGCGAGATCGAGTTCGCGAAAATACTCGTGACCTGCGGAACGGCCTTTTCGGCAGCCCGGTTCAAGGTGAGCTGGAACTGGTCGAGCGTACTGCCGTAGCCGATCGCCCGCACCGTGCTCTCGTACCTGGAGATGAAGCCCGGCAGCGGCACGCGCACGCGCGGGTCGGACCAGAAGCCGTCGGTGCGGCCGAGCTGGCCGATCGCGGCCGTGGTGCCCTGGTTCAGGGCCTGGCGCAGGGCCGCGGCAATCTCGCTCTGACTGGCTCCGGCGGTGCCCGGGATCACCGAACCGATCGCGGAGCCCAGGCCGTCGAGCGCCCCTTTCATCGACTGGCCGCCATCGGCGCAACCGACCATGCCGGCGAGGCCGAAACCGCAGACGAGCAGACGCAGGCGACGCGAGGACATGCACAGCTCCGGAAAATTGGGTAGTGGTTCGGGTAGTGGCCAGCATAACCGCAGCCATCGTGCCAGCTAAGGGATATTTCAGAAGATCGTCGGATCGTTTTGAAGCTGCATCCAAACGGCGACCCAAGCACATTACACTGCGCGCCCCATGCTCTCGTTCTCCAACGTCACCCTGCGCCGCGGGGCCCGCAAGCTGCTCGAAAACGCCACGTTCACGGTGCATGCCGGTTGGCGCGTGGGTCTGGTCGGACGCAACGGCACCGGCAAGTCGAGCCTGTTCGCGATGGTGCTCGGCGAGCTTTCGCCGGACCTCGGCGAAGTGCAGCTGCCCCGCCAGGTCGAAATCGCCTGGGTCGCGCAGGAAACGCCCGCGCTGCCGATGCCGGCGATCGACTTCGTGCTCGACGGCGACACCGAGTTGCGCCGCCTCGAAGCCGATCTGGCGGTGGCCGAGGCCAAGCACGACGCGGCGCGCATCGCCAAGCTGCACGATCGCCTGAACGCCATCGGTGGCTACGCGGCACGTTCGCGCGCGGCCAAGCTGCTCGATGGCCTGGGCTTCGCCAACGAGGCGCAGGCTCGGCCGGTGGCGAGCTTCTCGGGCGGCTGGCGCATGCGCCTGAACCTGGCGCGCGCGCTGATGTGCCGCTCCGATCTGCTGCTGCTCGACGAGCCGACCAACCATCTCGATCTCGACACCGTGATCTGGTTGCAGGACTGGCTGCGCAGCTACCCGGGCACGCTGTTCATCATCAGCCACGATCGCGAATTCCTCGACGCGGTGACCACGCACACGCTGCATCTGCACGCCGAGAGCGCCACGCTTTATTCCGGCAACTACAGCCAGTTCGAGCGCCTGCGCGCCGAGCGTCTCGCCCAGCAGAGCGCGCAGCGCGAGCAGCAGCAGCGCCAGCTCGCGCACCTGCAGGCCTTCGTCGATCGCTTCCGCGCGCAGGCGACCAAGGCGCGGCAGGCGCAGTCGCGCCTCAAGATGATCGAGCGCATCCAGCTCACCGCGCCCGCGCATGCGGATTCCGAATTCAATTTCAGCTTCCGCGCGCCGCTCAAGCTGCCGAGCCCGATGCTGCGGCTCGATCGCGTTGCCGTCGGCTACGGCGACAAGCCGCAGCTGTCGGGCATCAAGCTCGGCCTGGAGCCGGGCGATCGCATCGGCCTGCTCGGCCCGAACGGCGCGGGCAAGTCCACGCTGATCAAGCTCATCGTCGGCGACCTTGCGGCCATGCAGGGCGAGGTCAAGCGGTCGCCCGAACTCAAGATCGGCTACTTCGCCCAGCATCAGCTCGAATCGCTGGACATGAAGGCCTCGCCGCTGCTGCATCTGCGGCGCATCGACAAGGACGCGACCGAACAGGCGCTGCGCGATTACCTCGGCGGCTTCAACTTCCGTGGCGATCGCGTCTACGAAGCGATAGCACCGTTCTCGGGCGGCGAGAAAGCGCGGCTGGCGCTCGCGCTCGTCGTCTATCCGCAGCCGAACCTGCTGCTGCTCGACGAGCCGACCAACCATCTCGATCTCGACATGCGCCACGCGCTCGAACTCGCCTTGCAGGAATTCGCGGGCGCGATGGTGCTGGTCTCGCACGATCGTCACCTGGTCGCGAGCACCTGCGACACGCTCTGGCGCGTCGCCGACGGACGCTGCGAAGCCTTCGACGGCGACCTCGACGACTATGCCAGGTGGCTCGGCTCGCGCGGCAACGACGGTGGCAGCGGCAAGGCGCCCGAAAAAGTGCTCGACGCCGCGGCCAAGGCGCAGCAGCGCGCGCTGCGCGACGCGGTCGGCAAGCTCGAATCGCAGATGGGCAAGGCGCAGGCGCGACTCGAGCAGATCGAATCCGCGCTCGGCGACGCCGGCCTCTACGAAGCCGCGCGCAAGAAAGAGCTCGACAAGCTGCTCGACGAACAGAAAACGCTGCGCGACAAGCTCGCCGACGTCGAGGCGCGCTGGCTCGAGGCGATGGAACAGCTCGAGGCCGTTTGAGCCGTGATCGAGCCATGAGCCTGCCGCTGGTCGAGATCAACGGAATCGCGGCCAGCGCCGCGCAGATGCTCGCGGCGGGCGCGGGCTACGGGCATTTCACTTCGCTGCAGGTGCGCGACGGCGCGGTCGCCGGCTTGTCGCTGCATTTCCGGCGACTGGCCGATGCGACGCAGCGGCTGTTCGGCAGCACGCTCGATCTCGCCCAGCTGCGCGTCTGGCTCGAGCAGGCGCTCAGGAACGCGAACGCGCTCGACGCGGCGTCGGTGCGCATCGTCGTGCATGCCGCGCGCTTCGATCGCGAGCGGCCCGAAGCGGCGACGCCGGTCGACGTGATGATCGCGGTCAGCGCAGCGATCGAGCGCAAACGGGCTCCGATTCGCGTGCAGTTGCGAACCTACGAGCGCGAGCTGCCGCAGGTGAAGCACCTGGCGACCTTCGGCCTGCTCTGGCAGCGTCGCGAGGCGCGCCTGGCCGGCTACGACGACGCCTTGTTCGAGACGCGCGCGGGCCTGATTTCCGAAGGCAGCGTCTGGAACATCGGCTTCTGGGACGGCGCACGCGTGATCTGGCCGCAGGCGCCGATGCTCGACGGCATCAGCCAGCAGGTGCTCAAGCTCGGGCTCGTTCGCAACGGCGTTGCGAGCGAGGTGCGCGAGCTGCGCCGCGAGCAGCTGCGCGATCTGCGCTCGGCTTTCGCCTGCAACGCGAACGGCGTCGCCGTGCCGATCGCGAGCATCGACGGCATCGGCTTCGATCCGGCGCCGGCGCTCATCGATGAATTGTTGCGCTGCTATGAAAGCGCGGAACCGGAAGCGGTCTGATGCCTTTTCATCCCTCTCCCTTCCGGGAGAGAGGCCGAGGGTGAGGGTCTCTCCGGTGCGAGCAAGCCTGGCTGTTGCTGCGAGGCCCTCCCCCCTGCCCCTCTCCCGGAGGGAGAGGGAAAACAGACAGGTCAGGCCACTTTTCGTGCGCTCGGCCTGCTCGGATAAGCTGCTTTATCTTCCATGACGCAGAGCACCATGTCCTCCCGCACTTCCAACACCGCCGCGATGTGGACGCTGATCCTCTGCGCGGCCGCCACGCTCATGATCACGATGGGCGGACGCCAGTCGATGGGCCTGTTCGTCGCCCCGATCACGCAGGCGACCGGCATCGGCATCGTCAGCATCAGCTTCTCGCTCGCGATCGCGCAGTTCACCTGGGGCGCGGTGCAGCCGGTGTTCGGGGCGATCGCCGATCAATACGGCGCGCGGCCGGTGATCTTTCTCGGCACCTTGTTGCTCGCGGCCGGCTATGCGCTGGTGCCGAACGTGCAGTCGCCGCTGATGCTCACGCTCGCGCTCGGCCTGTTCACGGCGGCCGGCGCGGGCGCGGGCAGCTTTTCGATCCTGATCGGGGCGACGGCGTCGGAACTGCCGGCCGAGAAGCGTTCGATGGCGAGCGGCATCATCAACGCGGGCGGCTCGGCCGGGCAGTTCGTGTTCGCCCCATTGCTGCAATTCCTGATCGCGGGCTTCGGCTGGATCGTGGCGCTGTATTCGCTCGCGGCCGTGAGCCTGCTGTCGCTGCCGCTGCTGCTGGGCCTGCGCAAGCGCGCTCCGCAGGCGTCGGTCGCGAGCGCCGCAGTGGCCGAAGCGAGCCTCGGCGCGCAGGTTCGCATCGCCCTGCGCGATCGCAGCTACTGGCTGCTGCACGCGGGCTTCTTCACCTGCGGATTCCACATCGGTTTTCTCGTCACGCACTTGCCGGGCGAGGTCTCGCTGTGCGGCCTGCCGGCGAGCGTGTCGGCGACGTCGCTCGCGCTGATCGGCCTGTTCAACATCATGGGCAGCCTGGCCGCCGGCGCGCTCGGCGGGCGCTATCGCATGCGTTCGATACTCGGGCTCATGTATGCGAGCCGGGCCTTGATCATCGCGATCTACCTCGTCTCTCCGCGCACGCCGCTGACCTTCTATCTGTTCGCGGCGGCGCTCGGCTTCAGCTGGCTCGCGACCGTGCCGCCGACGGCCGGGTTGATCGGCAAGCTGTTCGGCACGCGCTACCTCGGCACGTTGTTCGGGCTCACGCTGCTGTCGCACCAGACCGGCGGCTTCTTCGGCGCCTGGGTCGGCGGACTCACGATCTCGCGCTACGGCGACTACGGCTGGATGTGGTACGCCGACATCGCGCTCGCGGTGGCCGCGGCGCTGCTGTGCCTGCCGATCCGCGAGGCGTACGTGAAGCCGGTCGCCCAGCCGGCCTGAGCGCCCGCGACGTCGCCCCTTGCGCCATCCGCGAGGGGCGCAGGCCTCCGAAATTTTCCCGGCAAGAAAGGCCGCGTCGCCAGTCGACGGACGGCGACACGCTGTCGCCTGGGCCAGTGTCCATACGCACCCGTATCCGATAGGCTGGCGGCATCCGATTTCCCTTCGCCTATCCACCTTCGCTTTACGGAGATTTCGTATGCCCAGCTATACCGCCCCGATGCGTGACATCCAGTTCGTCCTGCACGAGCTGCTCAAGGTCGAAGACGCGCTCAAAGAGATTCCGGCCCACGCCGAACTCGACGCAGACACGCTCAATTCGGTGCTTGAGGAAGGCGCCCGCTTCGCCGCCGAGGTGATCCAGCCGCTCAACCAGAGTGGTGACGAAGAGGGCTGCACCTACGTCGGCGACGGCGTCGTGCACGCGCCCAAGGGCTTCAAGGAAGCCTATGCGCAGTACGTCGAAGGCGGCTGGCCGGCGCTGTCCTGCGACACCGAATACGGCGGCCAGGGCCTGCCGCATTTCGTCAACAACGCCTTCTACGAAATGCTCAACTCGGCGAACCAGGCCTGGACCATGTACCCAGGCCTCACGCACGGCGCCTACGAGGCCCTGCATGCGCACGGCACGCCGCAGCAGAAGCAGCTCTACCTGCCCAAGCTCACGAGCGGCGAATGGACCGGCACCATGTGCCTGACCGAGCCGCATTGCGGCTCGGACCTCGGCATCCTCAAAGCCAAGGCCGAGCCGGTCGGCGACGGCAGCTACCTGATCTCGGGCACCAAGATCTTCATCAGCTCCGGCGAGCACGATCTGGCCGAGAACATCATCCACCTCGTGCTCGCTCGCCTGCCGGGTGCGCCCGAAGGCACCAAGGGCATTTCGCTGTTCATCGTGCCGAAGTTCCTGCCCGACGCGAGTGGCAAGCCCGGCGAGCGCAACCCGGTCAAGTGCGGCTCGATCGAACACAAGATGGGCATCCACGGCAACGCCACCTGCGTGATCAACCTCGACGGCGCCAAGGGCTGGCTCGTCGGTGAGGAAAATCGCGGCCTCAATGCGATGTTCGTGATGATGAACGGCGCGCGCCTCGGCGTCGGCATGCAGTCGCTGGGCCTGGCCGAGGTGGCGTTGCAGAACTCGCTGATCTACGCCAAGGACCGCGTGCAGTTCCGCGCCGCCAAGGGTCCGGTCAATCGCGACAAGCCGGCCGATCCGATCATCGTGCACGCCGACGTGCGCCGCATGCTGTTCACGCAGAAGGCCTACGTTGAAGCCGGTCGCGCGTTCTCGTACTGGCTCGCGCTCAACATCGACAAGGAGCTTTCGCATCCGGACGAAGCGGTGCGCAAGGAATCGGCCGATCTCGTCGCGCTGCTGACGCCGATCGTCAAGGCCTTCGTCTCCGACAACACTTTCGAGTGCACCAACCACGCGCTGCAGTGCTTCGGCGGCCACGGCTTCATCAAGGAATGGGGCATGGAGCAGTTCGTGCGCGATGCGCGCATCAACCTGATCTACGAAGGCACCAACGCGATCCAGTCGCTCGACCTGCTCGCGCGCAAGGTGCTCGCCGACGGCGGCGCCAAGCTCAAGAAGTTCGGCAAGCTGATCCAGGCTTTCGTCGTCGAAAACCAGGGCCATGCCGGGATGCAGGAATTCCTCGAACCGCTCATGGACATCGGCGACAAGGTCAACAAGCTCACCGGCGAGATCGGCGCCAAGGCCCAGCAGAATCAGGAGGAGGTCACCGCTGCCGCAGTGCCCTACCTGCGCGTGGTCGGCCATCTGGTCTACTCGTACTTCTGGGCGCAAATGGCCAGGATCGCGCTCGACAATCAGGGCGACGATTTCTACAAGGCCAAGCTCGCCACCGCGCGTTTCTACTTCGCCAAGCTACTACCGGAAACCGCAGGCTACATTCGCCAGGCGCGTGCGGGTTCGGAGGTGGTGATGGGCTTGCCGGCCGAGTTGTTCTGATCGGCCGCTTGCGAAGCGGTGGGGTCGGTTCCAGGCCGTAACCCACCGCTTCGCTTGCCCCGAAAAACGGCTGCCGTACTCGAATACCGCTTCAAATACCGCTTCAAACCGGAATGTCGACGAGCTGCAGCGGCCTGCGCACGCAGAGCCGAAAGCGCCCACGGCCGGTTTTTTCGATGCGCACGCTGGCCTCGTGTTCGAAGAGCCGGCGCTGCAGCAGGATCAGCCGGGCTTCGAGGTTGTCGGACAGATCGGGCAGGCCGATGCGCGGGTCGACGCGCAGCTCGCGGTTCGAGAAGACCGTGCGCCCGCTCTGCGCGTGATCGCGCATCAGCGTCCAGAAGATCGAGCCGGCGACACCCTTGATCAGGTAGCTGTCGCCGAGGAACACGCTGTGGTTCTCGGCGTAATGGCGCACGACGAGCGGCGGGGCATCGTTTGCCAGCGGAGCCGGACGCTCGTCGATCTCGTCTTCGATCGTGGCCGGCTCGGCGGCTTGCAGCAGGCGCATCGCGAGCGCGAGCTGGGCGGCGAGCGTGACGAGCGCGTCTTCGTCGTCGTACGAGAAACGCATCATCTGCATGCTCTCGACGTAGAGCACGCCGAGCAGCGCGGGCGCCGCGCCGGTCGACAGGATCGGCACCGCGAGCTGGCTGTTCGGCTCGGCCAGGCCCGGAAACGGAATCCGCGTTTCGAGCCGGTCGCCGAGCCCGCCTTGCAGCGCGGCCTCGCGTATCGCGCGGCCGTACGAATATTCGAGCGCGCGGAAGCTGATGCGGATCGGCGTGCGGCTTGCGGCCGCGATGCCGATCACGCCGGCGCCGAGCGGAATTTCGGCGCCGACGCCGGAATCGTCGTAGCCGCGCGAGCCGACCGCGTAGAGCCGCGTGCCGCTGCCGTCGGGCATCAAGAGCAAGGCCTGTTCGATACCGAAGTCTTCGACCAAGCCATCGAGCACGGCGTCGAAGGCGGACGCCAGGTCGGTTGCCGCGTTGAGCCTCGCGCTGCTGCGGCGCAAAGCCGCGAGCCGGCTCGCGGGCCGCGGCGGCGCAGGCATCGGCCGGCCCGGAACGGACTCGATGTCGGTGATGCGGTAGACGTCCGAGCCGCGCAGCCTGAACACGCCGCTCATGCCCTCGTGCGAGGCGATGCCGGCGAGCTTGGCGCGCATGCGTTCGAACAGCGGGCCGCTGGTTTCGGTGCGCTCGTAGCGCAGACCGACGCGGAACATCGCGCCCGTGAGCGGATGGATCAGCAGCAGCCGCGCGACCGGGTTCGCAAGGATGTTGCGCCGCGTGGTGTTGAAGAACTGGAACGACAGCGCGAGATGCCCGGCGTCGAGATATTCGATCTGCGACAGATAGCTCACGTTCGGCGTGCCGTCCGGCGCGCAGGTGGCGAGCACGCCGGGAATCGCGCCTTCGCAGCAATCGCGGATGTCGTCGGGCGCGGCTTGCACGCTCAGGCGCCGGCCTGCAGCGGTTGTCCGGCGTTCGGTCCGGGCGTCTGCAAGAACGCCTCGGTGACGCGAAAGTCCAGCGTCACGATCGGCGCTTCACCGGGCCACAGCAGCGTCTCGGCGAGCGCGGCCGGCAGCCCGATGCCCTGCAGCTCGGCGACGAAACCGCGCCGGTAGGCGGCGATGATCGCCTCGTCTCCGGCCTGCAGGCGCCCGAGCCGCAGATCGCGGCTCTTGAGCTGCACCGTGCGATGCGTGCTCGGCTGCGAGAACACCACCGCCACGCCGCTGCCCGAGCGCAGGTCGTCGAGCACGCGCGCCGACTGCTCGGCGGCCAGGAACACGCTCACGTCGTCCTGCTCGATCCGGCAGCCGAGCGCGCGCACGAGGCTGCTGTTGAGCCGTGCATCGGCCGCCGAGACGATCACCGACACCTGGCCGCGCATGAAACGGCGCGTGTCCTCGTCGAGGATCATGGGCGCTTGCTCGGCTTGCGGATCAGAGCGTTCCGGGCGGCAGCAGGCCGATGACGCCGATCGCGATCAGGTAGATCGCCACCACGTAGTTGAGCAGCTTGGGCTGCACCAGGATCAGGATGCCCGCGATCAGCGAAATCACCGGCACGGCGTGGATGTGCAGCGTCATGGTCTTGCTCCTCGAATGGTGCGATCGAGTGTCTCAGAGTTTGGTTCAGACGAACCAGGCGAACGCGAAAGTACCGACCATCGCCAGCCCGAGCGCGAGCTTGGCGATGGTGCCGAGCAGCAGGCCGACCCAGGTCGCGAAGCCCGATGCGGCGGCTTGTTCCAGGCCGCGCCGCGCCCCGATCTCGCCGATCACCGCGCCGACGAACGGGCCGAGGATCAGCCCCGGCAGGCCGAAGAAGATGCCGACGACGCTGCCGATGGTCGCGCCGAGCACGGCCTTGGGGCTCGCGCCGACGCGCTTGGCGCCGAGGCTGCCGGCGACGAAATCGAGCGCCAGCCCGATCACGAGCATCACCGCGAGCACGCCGATCGTGAGCCCCGAGACGCGCTGGAACTGATCGCCCCAGGCCGCCAGCAGCAGACCGCCGAACACCATCGGCAAGCCCGGCAGTATCGGCAGCACCGCGCCGGCGAGGCCGCCGATCACGAGCAGCGTGGCGAACAGCCCGATCAGCAATTCCATCAGTGCCTGGCCTCGTTGTTCGGTTCGGCCGCCGCGGCTGGCGGGCTCAGCCCGTCGATCAGCGTGCTGGCCAGATTCTCGTAGTTGCCGTCGAAGTGATGGCTGCCCGGCAGTATCTGGATGCGGTAGTGCTTGGCATCGAGCTTGGGGCAGATGGCGGCCTCGTCGTCCGCTCCGCAGACGACCATGAAGCGATCCTGCCGGTCGGCGAGCTGGCGCACTTCGGGCCAGGTGGATTCGTCGCCCGAGGCGCCGGCCCAGGCACCGACATGGAATTCGAAGGCCGCGTGTTCGGACAGCGCCACCGCCCCGGTCAGCGCGATGCGATCGCGCGTCGCCGGCGGCAGGCGGTTCAGCGCGAACGGCAGCACGTCCGCGCCCTGCGAATAGCCCAGCAGCATGACACGCGGGCGGTTCCATTGATCGGCGTAGTGCGTGATCACGCGGTCGATATCGGCAGCAACGTTCTCGGGCGTGCGCGCGGTCCAGAAGTAGCGCAGCGAATCGAGCCCGACCACCGGAATGCCGTGCGCCGCGAGCGTGTCGGCGAGCTCCTCGTCGAGCCCGGCCCAGCCGCCGTCGCCGGACAGCAGGACCGCGAACAGATCGCGATGCTCGGCGCGGTGAGCGGTGGGTTCGATCTCGACGAGCGGCAGGTCGGGCAGGGCTTCGGAGCGCCGGTGCGGGGGCGACACGCTGGCCGCGAGCTTGCCGTAGGCGACGATCGCGGCGGCCGGAGCACTCGGCGCTCCGGCCCGGCGACGCACCGGATACTGCAGCTCGGTCATCGGCACGCGGGACAGAAAATTGCGCGCATCGCAGCTGCCGCTTTCGGGCGTGATGACGGCCGTGAACGGGGCGCGCAGGCGCGAGGTGCTCAGGAACTCCGAGCCCTTTACCGAGCCTCCCACGAGCGGTTTCTGCTGCAGCGAGGTGCCCTTGCAGAGCGGCGGATGCAGCGCGCTGCGCGGGCAGAAACCCACGCCGACGCCGCCGCCGAACTGCCTGGCCGGTGCCTGAGCGAGCACCCCGAACACCAGCGCGGCGCCTTCGTCGCTGCCGAACAGCAGCGGCGCGCGGTAATCGTCCTGATGCGTATAGGCCTGGACGAAGCGTCCGAGGTTGTCGAGATCGCCGTCGAGGAATTCGCAATTGTCCCCGTCCTCGGCGAGCTTCTTGAGCAGTGCGGGCGTATCGATGCCGGCGACCAGTGTCTGCCGCTGGCGCAGGGTTTCGGCGTAGACCGCGGTTTCCTTGTCCCAGCCGTCGCGGCCCGAGAACAGCAGCACGGTACTGCGCGCCGCCCCGTCCGGACGCAGCAGGCGCAGATGCTCGAAGCGGCCGTGGTCGATGACCTCGATCTTCGGCGGCTCCTGTTGCGGCTCATTGGCATTGGCTCGTGCCAAGAGCGAAACCGAAAGGGCCAGCGCCCCGGCCAACCCGTGAGCGCCCAGCTTCATTTCCAGACCATTTCCTTGACCCCGCCGGCGATCAGCGCGCCGGTGTCGAGCATGACGCGCGGCAGCGCCAGGCCGCCCGGCGAGGCGAGGTAACGCGGACGCCAGACCGGCAGGTACTTTTCCTTGTACCGGCGCAGGCCGTCGAAGTTATAGAACGACTCGCCGTAGCGATGCACGAGCAGGCCCATGCGATGCCAGAGCGGGGCGAGCGGATGGTGCTCGAGCCCGGACAGCGGGGCCATGCCGAGGTTGAACCAGCTGTAGCCGTTCTGCTGGCCCCAAAGCAGCAGCTCGACGAACAGATAATCCATCACGCCCTTCGGCGCATCGGCCCCGTAGCGCATGAGGTCCACCGACAGCTCTGCGCCGTCGCCGGACTTCCACAGGTTGGCGAATGCCACGATGTGGCCGTCACGCTGCGCGACCGCGCACGGGAAGTTTGCGAGGTAGCGGCGATCGAAGCGGCCGACCGAGAAACTCTTCTCGGCGGTGGATTTGTGACTGAGCCAGGCGCTCGAGATCTTTTCGAGCTCGTCCATGCGCGTGACCACTTCATCGGTGCCGATGACCGAAAAGCTCAGGCCTTCGCGCTGGCCCTTGCGCTGCGCGGTACGCAGTTCGGCGCGCGGCTTGCCTTCGAGCGAGAAAGCCTTCAGCGGCACACGTGCTTCTTCGCCGAGCTTGGACAGCGACAGCCCGAGGTCGAGATAAAGCGGCAGTTTTTCCGCAGTGGCCTGGTAGAACACGCACCAGCCGCCGTGCTCGTCGCAGAGCTCGCGAAAGCGCCAGGCAAGTTCCGCATGCCGCGCCGGATTGCCGACCGGATCGCCGAGCGCGATCCACGAGCGGCCCGAGCGCCGGTACATGATGAAGGCGTCGCGCTGCTCCGAAAACAGAATTTGCTTGTCGCCGAGCAGTACCAGGTTCGGCAACGAGTCGCTGCCGGAACCGAGGCAGGCGCGGGCGGCCTGCAAGTCCTCGTCGCCGGGCGCCTCGGGTTCCGTATGGACACTGCCGAGCAGCGACCACAAGCCGTAGGCCGAGGCGATCACCACCGCGACGAGGCTCGCGCGCAGCATGCGCGGCGCATTCGCATCGAACGCGAACTGCCACCAGAGCTGATGCGCGTACTCCACCTTGCGAAACGCGACGAAGCCGAGCCAGATCGCGGCCGCGATCACGAGTGCGACGTTGAGCAGCCACAGCGGCGACAGCTTGGCTTCGGTCAGCGGGGCCTTGCGGTAGAAGCGCTCGTGCGAGAGCGCGAGCACCGCCATGATGATCGCGAGCAGGATCGCCTCCTCGAAGTCGACGCCCTTGAGCAGCGAGGCCGCGATACCCGCGCCGAGCAGCAGCAAGGTGAGCCACCAGGCCGCTTCCAGGCGTCGATAAAGCCCGCGTGCGAGGATCAGCAGGCCCACACCGAGTGCGCTGCCGGCGAGGTGCGAAGCCTCGATGACGCCGAGCGGCAGCGCTTCGGCGAGCCAGTCGATGCGTTGCCCGATCGCCGGCAGAGAACCCGAGAACAGCAGCACCGCGCCGGCCGCGAACACCGCGATCGCCAGTGCCTGGGGGACCACCGATTCGAGCGAACGGCGCAGCAGCGACGTTGCGCGCATCAGGGGCTTGCGCACCGCGTGCATCTCGCGCCAGCCGAGCAGCAGCAGGGCGATGATGAACGGGCCGATGTAGTAGACGAGCCGGAACAGCAGGATAGCGCCGAGCATCGGCGCCGGATTCGTCGTCGGCAGCAACAGCATCAGCGCCGATTCGAACACGCCGAGGCCGCCCGGCACGTTGCTGATCGCCCCGAGCGTGATCGCGATGACGTAGATACCCAGAAACGCCGGATAGCCGATCTCGACGCTGCCGGGCAGCAGCACGTAGAGCGCCGCGGCCGAGCAGGCGATGTCGAGCGTGCTGACCGCGAATTGCGAAAGCACCTGGGTCGGCCTGGGCGTCGGGATCTGCCAGTGGCGCAGGCGCAGCGGCTGATCGCGCAGGCTTGCGGCGAGCGCATAGCCGACCAGCGCGAGCGCGAGCAGCGCGCCGAGGCCCTGCGCCAGCGGCGCCGGAATGTGCAGCAGGCGCGCGGCGTCGGCGGGTTCGATCAGCAGCGAGCCGCTCAGCAAGGTGCCGACGCCGATCAGGAAGGTCAGCGAGAACAGCCCCTGCACGACCGCGATGTCGGCCGCCGACAGTCCTTCGGCGCTGTAGGCGCGCAGGCGCACCGAGCCGCCCGAGACCGACGACAGGCCCAGCGAATGCGCGAGCGCGCAGGCGATGAACGAAATCGTCGCCACGCGCGGATAGGGCAGCGGCCTGCCGGCGATGTCCAGCGATAGCCGGTCGTACAGCGTCAGCGCGAAGTAGCTCGCCGCAGCCCAGCCGATGGCGGCGGCGATCTCGGCCGTGGTCAGCGTCCGCAGCGGCGTCCAGATGTCGCGCAGGTGCAGATGCCGCAGGCTGTCGTCGAGCACCCACAGCGCGGCGATGAAAACGCAAAGCGTGAGCAGGGCCGCGAGCAGGGCTCGCCGTTGGGCAGGTTCGATGCGGGGCATGGTGGGGAATTCTATTGAAGCGGCCGTCGAAAAGGTCGGAAAGCCCTTGAGGGAACGCGCAGCTAGCCGTCCGGGCGTGCGGACTTGAAGCCGATGTTCGGCCGCCTGCTGCCGTCGGTCCGAAATCCGGCTGACGCCCGAATCGGCCTGCGCACTATCCAGGGCGATCGTTGCCGAACTGTTCTGCACGCCGCCGCGCCGGCTCTCAATGCGGCTCCGGCGGGCTCATCGCCTCATCAATGGAGCCCTCTGCACATGAATTCTCCTCTGCCCTATCCCGTTCCGAGCTTCCGCACGCTGGTCCCGGCGACCGCTCGTGGTGAAGCGACCCGCCGCAAGCTCATGGATGCGGCCATCGTCGAATTCGGCGCCCGCGGCTTCCACGCGGCCTCGGTGAGCTCGATCACGAGCCGCGCCGACGTCGGGCAAGGCACCTTCTATCTTTATTTCCACACCAAGGAAGAAATCTTCATCACGCTCGTGCGCGACATCGGCCGCAGTCTGCGGCTGCATGTGGCACGTGCGATGACCGGTGCAGAGAACCGCGCCCAGACCGAGCGCCGCGCGCTCGTCGCGCTGCTGAGCTTCATGCTCGACAACCCCGGCTACTACCGCATCGTGCAGGAATCGCAGTTCGTCGACGAAACCGTGTTCCGTGAGTACTACGAACGCTTCGCCAAGAGCTACGCCCAGGATCTCGGCGAAGCGATCAAGCGCGGCGAAGTGCGTCCGGGCGATTCCGAAACGCGCGCCTGGGCAATTCTCGGCATCAGCCAGTATCTGGGCATGCGTCACTGCCTCTGGGGCGGCGCCATGCCGCCGGACGCGGTCATCGATTCGGCGCTCGAAATGATCGAATCGGGCATCGCTCCCGTCACGGTCTGAGCGGTGTCGGTAAGCCGCCGCGGCGGCTTACCGAGGCCTGGCATCGTCGCTGCGCGGCGCTTTCGAAACCTCGCCTTGGCGGGGTTCGTAGGGACGTGAGATGCGGAAGTTGTGACCGATCACGACTCTGCCGATGGAGCCTGGAATCGAGCGGACCAGCGCCCGGTTTCCGGATTCGTGCTTGACCTGATACAGCGCCCGGTCGGCCAGCCTCAGCAGCTCGTCGAGGCGGGTCGCCCCATGCGGAACGCCGCTGCAGGCCCCGAGACTGATCTTGGGCTGGATGGCCGTGCCGACGGGTAGTCGCAGCGGCCGCGTTCCGACGCTCGCCACGAGTTCCCGGCCGAGCCGACCGGCCTGCTCGATGTCGAGATCGAACCAGAAGATCACGAACTCGTCGCCGCCGAGGCGGGCGATGCAGTCGAGCGGACGCTGGGCGAACTGACGCAGCCCGTCGGCGACCAGCTGCAGCACGCTGTCGCCCACGTCATGCCCATGCAGGTCGTTGACGCTCTTGAATTTGTCGAGATCGAGAACGGCGACGGTGACCGCCCGTCGCTCGCGTTGCGCATAGCGCAGGCCGATCTCGGCGATGCGTTCGAGGGCTCGCCGGTTGGCTAGGCCGGTCAGCGGGTCGGCGAGCGCTTCAAGCGTGCTCAGGCGCTGCTGCTGGTCGAGCCGTCAGAGGCGCAGATTCGCTGGCACGCCGATCAGTGCGCAAAGCCCGTCTGAGAGCAGCGTTTGCTGGATCGCCTGACCGGCGCCGTGCCGGATGTAGGCCAGGAACACATCCGCACCGAGCAGCAGGGCAGCGACCGCGAACAGCTGGGCTGGGCGCAGGCGGGTGAGGGTGAAGGCGCCGAATACGAAGGCGGTGAGCAGGTAGGACAGCGGATTGTAGCTGCGCTGGGCCCATTGGTCGGCCATGGCCAGCAGGCCGCAACCGACCACGAGCAGGGCGATCAGCGTGACGATGTCGTCCGGCGGGTTCCCGGTGCGGTTCGCCGCCATGCCTGCCGCGCAGCCCGGAATGACCATCACCAGGCCCACCGCCGAGCTCAGCGTCAGCGACAGGGCCACTTTGGCGTTCGAAACCCAAAGCTCGGTGATGCCGCCCAGCAGCAACAACAGGCCGACGCAGGCGAACAGGAAAGCGGTCGAGGTGGGGAGAGCCTTACCGCCACCCGGTCGGATCACGTCTTCTGAAAAGGCGGGCAAGCCCTTCGCCGACGGGGGGAATCCGTTCCCCAGATTCAACCGCTCGTCCATCCGGACTCCGGTCGAAGAGGGCCAGCCGGCTCGATCGTCAGTTTTCTGCAAGCGTCCCCCACCGTACTCTCAGCCATCCCCCAATCCCGTCGGCAATAGCCGAATCACTTGTCAGGTCATCATTGTTGATTCCTATGAATTGAGCCTGATTCGTGTCGAACCCTTGGATACGGGCCAGACGCTGGCCGGTATGTCTTGATGGTGAGTTCGGGACCACCTTGTCCTTGAGACTGCAAAAAGCGTTGCTAGAATGATCTGGCTGGTCATCCGCCAGCTGCCCACCGAGGCCTCTCAGGATTTCTGTTCCAATGTCTTCTTCCCCTGCTGCAAATGCTGGCGGCGCAAAACCTCCCTACAACTGGCCCGCTATCGTCATGTTCGGCCTGACCACGGGCCTCATGCTGACCGTGCTGCCCCTGTACGCCTGGCATCACGACTTCAGCGCTGCGGCCTGGGTCTGGTTTGCCGTGTTCCTGTATTTCAGCGGCCTGTCGATCACCGGCGGTTACCACCGGCTGTGGTCGCACAAGGCATATCAGGCGCACTGGGGTCTGCGTCTGTTCTACGCCGCGTTCGGCGCCCAGGCTCTGCAGAACAGCGTGCTGGTCTGGGCCTCGATGCATCGCGTGCATCACCGCGAAGTCGATCACGAGACGCTCGATCCGTATTCCTCACGCCGCGGGCTTTGGTATTCGCACATGGGCTGGATGCTGCGCGACGAACAGTCGCACAAGCTCGATTTCGGTAACGTACGCGACCTCGAAAAAGACCCGATCGTGGCCTTCCAGCACAAGCACTATCTCGGTGTCGCGCTGTTCATGAACATCGCCGTGCCGCTGCTGGCGGGCTGGGCGACGGGTGACCCCTGGGGAACGCTGGTGCTCGCGGGCCTGGTGCGCTTGGTCGTGAACCATCACTTCACGTTCCTGATCAACTCGCTGGCCCACTTCTGGGGACGCCAGCCATACACTACCGAAAACTCGGCGCGCGACAACGATTTCCTGGCCGTGCTGACCTACGGCGAGGGCTATCACAACTTCCACCACCTTTTTCAGTGGGACTATCGCAACGGTATCCGCTGGTGGCAGTGGGATCCGACCAAGTGGCTGATCGCCTCGATGTCCTGGCTCGGCCTGGCGAGCAACCTGCGCCGCACGCCGGAGTTCCAGATCCAGCGCGCCAAGCTGCAGCGCCACTTCGAGAAGGCGCGCGAGCGTCTGGCCAAGGCCGAATCGGGCGACCGCGTGGCCCACCTGCAATTGCTGCTCGAGCACGAACTGCAGAGTTTCTCGGCGACCTTGTCCGAGTGGGCGCGCCTGCAGCAGGAGAAGTTCGAGCATGCCAAGCAGCAGCTCACCGAGCACTGGGAAACCAGCGAAGTGCGCCGCCGCATCCAGCATCTCGAGGATTCGCTGCGCCAGCAGCAGAAGCGCGTGCGCCTGCTGAGTCTGCAGGTCGCCTGATCGACCTCACGCAGTCGGAAAAGCCGGGAATCTCGCGATTCCCGGCTTTTTTGTTGCTCGCCAAAAGAAAACCGCCGGTCTGAGCCCGGCGGTTTTTCATTGCCCCATGCGATCAGTGGTGGTGGTGGTGATCGTCCCAGTGCCTGTCGCGACGATAGTCGCGGTGGCCGCGATCGTAGCCGCGGTAGTAATAGTTGTCGCGAACGATCACGCGCGGCGGCGGGGCGTAGTACACGACCGTCGGGGGCGGGGGCGGCGCGTAATAGCGAACCGGCGGCGGCGCGTAGTAGTTGTTGTAATAGACGCGCTCGCGATAAACCGGCGGGCGATAGCTGTCGTAATAGACGACGCCGGGTGCTGGCAGGCCGATGCCGATCGACACGTTCGCGCCTGCGTTCGCGGTCCCGATACTGCCGACGCCGCAGGCGACGAGCGCCGATGCGGCCAGCCATTTGACGAATTTCATGTGACGCTCCGGGGGATGGTGCGGAGTCATCATGGATTCGTGCAATGAACCCGATCTGAACTGATCAAGGGTGCAAAATGCAGTCTCGATGTTGTCGAGTTTCAATAAAAACGCCCGGGTTTACCGGGCGTTTTGTCTCACATCGAGCGTCGGGGACGCCTTACGCGCGCTTGCGCTCGTGCTCCTTGAGGAACTTCTTGCGGATGCGGATGCTGGTCGGCGTCAGTTCGACGAGTTCGTCTTCGTTGATGAACTCGAGCGCCTGCTCGAGCGAGTGCTTGACCGGCGGCGTCAGGATCACGTTTTCGTCCGAGCCCGAAGCGCGCATATTCGTGAGCTTCTTGCCCTTGAGCACGTTGACGACCAGGTCGTTGTCGCGCGAGTGGATGCCGACGATCTGGCCTTCGTACACGTCGACGGCCGGGTCGACCATCATGCGGCCGCGCTCCTGCAGGTTGAACAGCGCATACGGCGCAGTCTTGCCCTGTTCGTTGGAGATCAGCACGCCGTTGTGGCGCTGGCCGATGTCGGCGTTGTCGGCCTTCGGACCGAAGTGGTCGAAGTTGTGGAACAGCAGGCCGGTGCCGGACGTCATCGACATGAATTCGGTCTGGAAGCCGATCAGGCCGCGCGACGGAATCATGTAGGACAGGCGCACGCGGCCTTTGCCGTCGACCACCATGTCGAGCATCTTGCCGCCACGCTCGGCCAGACCCTGGATGGTGCCGCCCTGGTTGGCTTCTTCTACGTCGGCGACCAGCGATTCGTAGGGCTCGCAGATTTCGCCGTCGATCTCCTTGAGGATGACCTGCGGACGCGAGACGGCGATCTCGAAGCCTTCGCGGCGCATGTTTTCGAGCAGGATGCCCAGATGCAGCAGGCCGCGGCCGGAGACGCGGAACTGGTCGGGGGAATCGCCCGGCTCGACGCGCAGGGCGACATTGGTCTGCAGCTCTTTCTGCAGGCGGTCGCCGATCTGGCGCGAAGTGACGAACTTGCCTTCCTTGCCCGCGAACGGCGACTTGTTGACCTCGAACACCATGCTCATGGTCGGCTCATCGACGGTCAGCGTCGGCAGCGCTTCGGGTTTCTTCGGATCGCAGATGGTCTCGGAGATGCCGAGTTCGGCGATGCCGGTGACGGCGATGATGTCGCCGGCTTCGGCCTCGGGAACTTCTACCTTGTCGAGGCCCATGAAGCCGAGGATCTGCAGCACGCGGCCCTGGCGCACTTCGCCGTTGCGGTTGACGACCGAGACCGGCGAGTTCGCCTTGATCTTGCCGCGGCTGATGCGGCCAGTGCCGATCACGCCGACATACGACGAGTAGGCCAGCGAGATGACCTGCATCTGGAACGGACCGTCGGCATCGACCTTCGGCGGGGCGACTTTGTCGACGATGGTCTGGAACAGCGGGTCCATGTTGCCTTCGCGCACCGAGCCGTCGAAGCCGGCGTAGCCGTTGAGGGCCGAGGCGTAGACGATCGGGAAGTCGAGCTGGGTGTCGGTGGCGCCGAGCTTGTCGAACAGGTCGAACACCTGATCGACGACCCAGTCCGGGCGCGCGCCCGGACGGTCGACCTTGTTGATGACGACGATCGGGTTCAGGCCCATCGCGAACGCCTTCTGCGTCACGAAGCGGGTCTGCGGCATCGGGCCGTCCTGCGCGTCGACCAGCAGGCAGACGCAGTCGACCATGCTCAGCACGCGCTCCACTTCGCCGCCGAAGTCGGCGTGGCCGGGGGTGTCGACGATGTTGATTCGGTAATCGACGCCCGAGCGCTTGTCGTGCCAGCGGATCGCCGTGTTTTTCGACAGGATGGTGATGCCGCGCTCACGTTCCAGGTCATTGCTGTCCATCACGCGCTCGCCGAGATTCTCGCGGGCGTCGAGGGTCTGGGACTGGCGCAGCAGCTTGTCGACAAGGGTGGTCTTGCCATGATCGACGTGGGCGATGATGGCGATGTTGCGAAGATTCTGAATCACGGTTTCAAAACTCAGGACGGAACGGGCCGGGCGAAAGCCGCGGTGGAATGTCTTGCTTGGGATGGGCAAGGAGCTGGCCGGATACGGTTAGATTCCCGGCGTGGGTGACGCGCAAAAAGCCAAGACACCCCAAAAAAAGATCGCGGATTCTACGCTGGTGTCGATGACGCGGATAGGGGCGAGGTGCTTCGTGCAGGCCGGCCCCCGCAAATTTTTGTTGACCCACCGGGGGCGCTTGCCCAGAATTTTCGCATGTTCGCCTCTTTCCTTGCCCTCGTTAGCCGACGTCGCCCGGCTCCCGCCACGGGAAGCCGCCTTTGCGCGCGTCGACGACGAGAACGCTGCTGAACTACGCAGCGTTTCCATCGACGAGGCCACAGGCGACCCCTGTGGCCTTTTTGTTTCCGCTCGCTTTTTCGCAAGGATCGATACGTGAATTTCAACAGCAACCAGGCTTCAGACTTTTCCACCGACGCCCTCATGCACGTCGCCGAACGCCCGCCGCCGGTGTTCGTGCGCGGGCAGGGTTCCTGGCTGTGGGACCGCGAGGGCCGGCGCTACCTGGATTTCGTCCAGGGCTGGGCGGTCAATTCGCTCGGCCATAGTCCGGCGCTGATCGCCGAGACGCTCGCGGCGCAGGCCGCGACGCTGATCTCGCCCGGACCGGGCTACTGGAATGCCCCGAGCGCCCGGCTCGCGACGCAATTGGTCGCGCGGTCCAGTCTGGACCGCGTGTTCTTCGCGAGCAGCGGGGCCGAGGCCAACGAGGGCGCGATCAAGCTCGCGCGCAAGTTCGGGGCGCGGCATCGCAACGGGGCCTTCGAGATCATCAGCTTCGACCAGGGCTTCCACGGGCGCACGCTGGCGACGATGTCGGCCTCGGGCAAGCCGGGCTGGGAGGCGCTGTTCGCGCCGAAGGTGCCGGGCTTTCCAAAAGCGAAGCTCAACGACCTGGCCTCGGTCGAGGCGCTGATCGGCGAGAAGACCGTCGCGGTGATGCTCGAGCCGATCCAGGGCGAAGCGGGCGTACGGCCGGCGAGCGATGAATTCCTGCGCGAACTCAGGACGCTCACGCGGCAGCGCGGCCTGCTGCTGATCTGTGACGAGGTGCAGACCGGCATGGGCCGCACGGGCCGGCTGTTCGCGCACGAGCATGCCGGCATCGAGCCGGATGTGATGACGCTCGGCAAGGGCATCGGCGGCGGCGTTCCGCTGGCCGCGCTGCTCGCGCGCGAGGAGGTCTGCTGCTTCGAGCCGGGCGATCAGGGCGGCACCTACAACGGCAATCCGCTGATGGCGGCGGTCGGCGAGGCGGTGCTCGGTGCAATCACCGCGCCCGGTTTTCTCGATGAGGTCATCGCCAAGGGCGAGCGGCTCGCGGCCGCGCTGGCGCGGTTGTCGGCCCGGCATGGGCTCGGCGAGGTGCGCGGACGCGGCCTGCTGCGGGCGCTCGACCTGGACGGCGACTTCGCGTTCGATCTCGTGCGCCGGGCACGCGAATCGGGCCTGCTGATCAACGCGCCGAGGCCGAACCTGCTGCGCCTGATGCCGGCGCTGACGGTCACGCCGGACGAGATCGACGAGCTGCTGAGCCGGCTCGACGCGCTGCTCGCGCAAGGCCGCGGCGGCTGACGCCGCCGGGGGACCGACTCCAGTCGCCCGTGCGGCGGCTGGAGTCGCAACGCGAAGTTTCCCTACACTGCTCGTCTTGCGCGACCGGGTGGACGAGCGAATCACGATGAGTGTCCTGCACAAAGCGACGCGGCTGGTCCTGGGGCGCAAGCTCGATCCGTTCGATCCCAACACCCGGCACAGCATCGCCCTGGTCGCGATCCTGGCCTGGATCGGCCTCGGCGCCGACGGCTTGTCGTCCTCGTGCTACGGCCCCGAGGAAGCCTTTCTCGCGCTCGGCGTGCACACCGACATGGCGCTGTTCCTGGCGTTTGCGACGGCGGTGACGGTGTTCGTGATCGCCGCCTCGTACAACCAGGTCATCGACCTGTTTCCGTCGGGCGGTGGCGGCTACAAGGCGGCGACCAAGCTCATCGGTCCGCGCGCCGGGCTCATCAGCGGCTCTGCGCTGATCGTCGACTACGTGCTGACGATCGCGATCTCGGTGGCCAGCGGCACCGATGCGCTGTTCAGCCTGCTTCCGCAGTCGCTGCATGCGGCCAAGCTGCCGACCGAAGCGCTGCTGGTCTGCCTGCTTACGGTGCTGAACCTGCGCGGCATGAAGGAATCGATCCGCGTGCTCGCCCCGATCTTTCTGGGCTTCGTGCTCACGCACGTGGCGCTGATCGTCTACGGCGTCTCTGCGCATGCGGACGGCATCGGCACGCTGTGGCCGCAGTCGGTCGCCGAGGCCGAGAAGCTCTCCGCGGAAAGCGGCTGGTTCTTCGTCGTCGCCTTGTTCCTGCGTGCCTACTCGATCGGCGGCGGCACCTACACCGGCATCGAGGCGGTTTCGAACAACGTCAACATGCTCGCCGAGCCGCGCGTGAAGACCGGCCACTGGACCATGTTCTACATGGCGTTCTCGCTCGCCTTCATGGCTGGCGGCATCATCCTGCTGTACCTGCTCTGGGACGCGCAGCACGTGCCGGGGCAGACGCTCAACGCGGTGACTTTCCGCGACATTCTCGGCAACGCCTTCGGCGATTCGCCGAGCACGCATGTGGCGCTCGGCGTGGTGCTGCTGTTCGAAGTGGGCTTGCTGCTGGTTGCCGCGAACACCGGTTTTCTCGGTGGCCCCGCGGTGCTCGCGAGCATGGCGTCCGATCGCTGGGTGCCGCGCCAGTTTCGCCAGCTGTCGAACCGCATGGTCACGCAGAACGGCGTGCTGCTGATGGGCTGCGGCGCGCTGCTGATCGTGCTTGCCACGCAAGGCAAGGTCGCGCTGCTGGTGGTGCTCTACAGCATCAACGTGTTCATCACGTTTACGCTGACCCTGTTCGGACTCACGCGGCACTGGTGGCAGCAGCGCCGCTACATCCTGGTCTGGAAGCGTCCGCTGTTGCTGTCGATGCTCGGCCTGCTCGTCACCGCGTTCATGCTCACCGTGATCCTGGTCGAAAAATTTCTGCTCGGCGGTTGGGTGACGTTGCTGATCACCGGTGCGGTCGCCGCCGTCTGCGTGGCGATTCGCCGGCACTACGACGAGGTCAAGCGCCTGCTCGCGCGTGTCGACCAGCTGGCTCCGCGCGCGACCTGGCTCGACGATCAACCGCCGCCTTGCGACAAGAACGCAGCCACCGCGATCGTGCTCGTCGGCGCCAATCGCGGAGCGGGTTACCGCACGGTGGAATGGGTGCGCTCGATGTTCCCCGGGCTTTACAAGAACTTCGTGTTCGTCGCCGTCGGCGAAGTCGATCGCGATGCCTTCGACAGCGAACGCTCGCTCGAAGCGATGCGTGCGCGCTTGCAGAATTCGCTGGCCTACTTCGTCGGCTACTGCGCGAGCCAGGGCCTGGCCGCGACTTCGTACGAAGGCTACGGCGCCGATCCGCAGGGCGAGCTCGTCAGCCTGATCGACCAGGTGTTCGACGATTATCCGAACAGCGTTTGCTTCGCGAGCCGCATCGTCTTCCGCAAGGAGAACCTGTTCACTTCACTGCTGCACAACCAGATGCCGATCGCGGTGCAGCGTCGCCTGCACGAGCAGAATCGCAAGATGATCATCGTGCCCGTGAAGATCGAAGAAGACGACACGCCGTCGAACACCACGCGCGTGCCGGTGCACTAGGCGCGCCTACTGCTTCCAGGCTTCGGTGGCCTCCCAAAGGCGCAGGTAGACCTCGGCCGACGAGAACAGCTCGCGCAGTGCCTGATCGACCTGAGCGGGCGTGCGATCGTCGGTGTGCAATTGCATGTCGGCGATCTGGTCGGGATACATCCCGTAATGCGAGACGCCACGGCCATCGTAGAGATCGAACACATGATCGCCGGTGATCTGGCGATCGAAGCGCACGCGCCCATCGACCGAGGTGAACGGATAGAGCGGCGTATCGGCTGCGCCGCTGTTGCCGGGTAGCGATGCAATGCCGTTGACGTCGGTCGCCAGGCCGGTGCCGACCACGCCGGCGACACGGTTCTTGGCTGGGCGATCTTCAACCTTGATGAGTCGATCGACCCAGCTGCTGCGTGCGCCTGCGAAGCGACCGATCATGCCGCCGCTTGCGGACAAGCGGTCGAGCAACTGCTCCGAGTACAGCCAGTCGTGGCTGCTGATCAGGCCGGGGTAGCCGTTGTTTTCCGCGAGTTCGAGAATGCGATCGATCACGCCGAGGCTGCTGTGATCCACCTCGATGAACATGCGGCGGCGCATGAGTTCCTGGACGAAGAACTGTCCGAGTTCGGTGATGCCGCGCTTGTTGCACAGCCCATGCTCCGATGTCGGTGCGAGCGGCGGAATCGGCAGCGCCTGGCTGAGCTGGCCGTTGATGTATTCGAGCTGGCGCAGCAGCTGGTCGATGATGCCGAGCGGATTCGCGCTATCCGGATTCGATGCCGAGTCGTTGCTGAAACTCTCGGGGCAGGCTTCGAACTCGAGCGGGTGGCCGGTTTCGGCCAGATTGCCCACGTACAGAATCGTGCCGATGCCCAATGCTTCGTCAGGCACCACGCCGCCGAAGGCGTTGTCGAACTTGTGAATCGGAAAGATGTGCCGGATGCCGGCCGCGTAAGCGGCATCGAGTCGTTCGACGATCTGTTCGCGCGTGCATTCGGGTACATCGAGGAATTCGCCGCAATCGAAGATCTTGGAGATTTCGATGCCTTGCACGACTGCGAGCTTGCCGCTCTCGATCACGCGGCGCGCGTCACTCGGTGAGGTCACGATGCGGAACCAGCCTTTGCCGGGGCCGCCGTTCTGGGCGTCGATGTAGTCCTGCATTTCGCGCAGGCGTTGAGCTTGCAGGCGCCAGTTCACTTCGAAGTGGCAGTCGTTCTGCTTCTGCGGATTGAGCTGGCACAGAATTTCATTGCCCGTGTAGTGATTCACGAGCAAGCGCAGGCCGCCGAGATAGCTGCGCTCGATCCACTTGTAGTAACTCTGGTGATGTTGCAGCGAGTCGTGGCGCGGCCAGAAATTGAAGCTCGGCCAGCCCTTGGTTTCGTGCACGGGATTGAATCCCGAAGTCACCGTTTCGACGATGCCCAGGATGCCTTGCGGGCCATGGTTGACCTCGCAATCGTCGAGGGCATGATCGATGCCGAATTTGTGGAAGGGATCGCCGTAGTTCACGCGCCCGCCGATGAATTCGTAGGCGGTGATATGCGAATGTCCGTCGACGTAGCCGTAGAGGTCATGCGCGCCGATCGTCGAGGCGCCCGCGCTCTTGGCGAACAACGGCACATCACGCAGATAAATCGCAGGTCCGCGCCTGTCGATGACTTGGGCGTTGGTGTCGACTTCCGGATACGCGGTGCAGCCTTGTGCGGGTGCGAGTTTGAATTCGGTATCGATGCCAGCCGTCGTCGCGCTCGTGAGCGCGAGAATGCCGTGCGATGCTGCGAGTCGTTGTCCCGTGATCGCGGAGGTCAGACTGAAGCGTCCGCTCGATGCGGGCAGCAGATTCCACACCGCGAGATCATTGGCCTCGTTCACCATCGCGAGGCTCGGATTGACGTTGATGCCGCCGATGCCTCCACCGATGCCGCCGACGGTTTCGCCGCCGCCGCGAATGATGCCGCCGCCCGGCGCGAGCGGGTCGAGCACGATGGCGGTGATGTCGCCGACGCCCGCGATGAGATTGCCGATCTCGCCGACGAAGTTGCCGGTGGCATCGAGGAATTCGCCGCCCGGATCGCGGATGCCGAGCAGCGATTTGCTGCCGCGCTCGCCGGGCGCGCGCTGATAGCTCGACATCAACAGGTAAGAGCCCAGCGCGGTCGGACGCAGGGTGAACGCGACGGCTTTCGCTGCGTCGTCGGTCAGTGTGTAGTCGCCGCTGCTGGTGTCGGCAGCGAGGTAGCCCGAATCCGATTGCAGCGTGTAGCAACCGTTGGCGAACGAGTAGATCGTCTGTTCAGCGCCAGACGGCCCGCCCGGATTGCCGGAAGGTTCGTCGGGGACGTAACCCGTCGGGCTACTGGCTTCGCAAGCTGCGAGCAGGCATGCGAGTGAAATCGTGGCGCACAGCGTCGCCACGGTTGGTATGAACCGTCGTTCCATGATGCTTTCTCCTCATGGTCCGCATCTGGAGCGCGGACTCTTGAGGCGAGGGTAGTTTCTGTGACGGTCCGATGACGAGCGTAAAACCAGCCCAATGCGGGCTGCGATGCGCGTCGAGGCTAGTCGATCACCTGCACGCAGGCCGCCGAGCGACGCGCCTTTGCGCGTGCCGCATCGACGCTCGCATCGAGCGCGAGCGCAACGCCCATGCGGCGGCGACCGACGATCTCGGGCTTGCCGAACAGGCGCAGCTGCGTGTCGGGTTCGGCGAGTGCTTCGGCAACACCGGCGAAGCGCGGAGCCTTGCGATCGCCTTCGAGCAGGATTGCGCAAGAGGCCGAAGGGCCGCGCTGCGCGATGTTCGGAATCGGCAGGCCGAGAACCGCGCGGGCATGCAGCGCGAACTCGGACAGATCTTGCGAGATCAGCGTGATCAGGCCGGTGTCGTGCGGACGCGGCGAGACTTCGCTGAAGATCACCTCGTCGCCTTTGACGAACAGCTCGACGCCGAACAAGCCGCGTCCACCGAGATTCGCGGTGATGCTTGCGGAGATCTGCTGCGCTTTCTGCAGCGCCGCGTTCGACATCGGATGCGGCTGCCAGCTTTCACGGTAGTCGCCGTCGATCTGCAGATGGCCGATCGGCGCGCAGAACGAGGTCTTGATGCCGCCCGCGCCGTCGTCGTGGCGCACGGTCAGCAAGGTGATCTCGTAATCGAAGTCGATGAAGCCTTCGACGATCACGCGACCCGCGCCGGCACGTCCACCGGCCTGCGCGTAATCCCAGGCCTTCTGCGCATCGGCCGGCGTCTTGACGACGGACTGGCCCTTGCCCGACGAGGACATCAGCGGCTTGACCACGCAAGGCGTGCCGAGCGCCTTGATCGCCTCGTGATACTCGGCCTCGTTGTCGGCGAAGCGATACGGCGAGGTCGGCAGGCCGAGCGTTTCGGCGGCGAGGCGTCGGATGCCTTCGCGATCCATCGTCAGCCGCGCCGCGCGCGCGGTCGGAATCACCGTATAGCCCTCGGCTTCGAGCGCCTGCAGCGTCGGCGTATGGATGGCCTCGATCTCGGGAACGATCAGATGCGGTTTTTCGAGCTCGACGATGCGACGCAGCTCGTCGCCATCGAGCATGCGCAGCACGTGATGGCGATGCGCGACCTGCATCGCGGGCGCATCGGCATAGCGATCGCAGGCGATCGTCTCGACGCCGAGGCGCTGCAGTTCGATGACGACTTCCTTGCCGAGTTCGCCCGAGCCGAGCAGGAGTACGCGGGTAGCGCCGGGGGACAGCGGAGTGCCGAAGGTCGTCATTTGCATTTCTGTGTGGGGCGAAACGACCGCAATTATGCAGCCAAGCCCATTTTGAATTCAGTCACGAGCCGGTCCGGCATCTCTACGGTAAGAAGCCGTCCTGATGTCGAAGGAGGTGTCGCATGCTGGTTCAGCAAAGCCAGCAGCGACTGTGGCCTGGGGGAGCTGCGTCGCTGCTCGTATGCATCACCGTGCTCGCGCTGCTTGTGCTCGTCATCGGCGGCCTGAGCGGGCTACGCAGCAAACGGCCGGCTCTTCCGTCGCCATCGCGGCCTTGGCGGAGGGGCACCCCGTGAGCCTGCTGGAGGCCGATTCCCCGCGGGCACGTTCGCTCGGGTCGAAAGCAGTGCCGGTGGTGTTGCCGGACCAAAGCCAGGCCGAGCTGCTCGTCGATCGTGACGGCTTGCCGCGAGCGCTGGTGTTCGAATCATCGAATGTGCTGGCCGGTGCGCGCGAGCGTGCCTTGCAGGCCGGAGCGGTGATTGCCGATGACGACAGTTTGGTGATGCAGGCGATCACGAAAGAAGGGCAAGCGCTTCACTTCGTCGTCAAGCCGAACGGCGATGCGTTCGTCTCGGCCCCGCAGGCTCGTTAGGGCAATCTACTTCTGGCAGTTGGGGCAGAAAAAGCTCGACCGCTGCCCGATCACGAGCTTGCGGATGGGCTTGGCGCAGACGCGACAGGCTTCGCCATCGCGTCCATAGACATCGAGCACTTGCTGAAAGTAACCCGGCGCTCCATCGGCTCCCGCGTAATCGCGCAAGGTGGTGCCGCCTTGTTCGATCGCGGCTGCGAGCACTTCGCGAATCGCGACGGCGAGCCGGTCGTAGCGCGGACGGCTGACGTCGCTGGCGGCGCGCGTGGGCCTGATGCCCGCGCGAAACAGCGATTCGGCCGCGTAGATATTGCCCGCGCCGACCACGACGCCGCCGTCCATGATGAAACTCTTGACCGCCGTTTTTCGTCCGCGCGACAGCGTGTGCAGATACTCGCCGTTGAACTCGTCGGAAAACGGTTCCGGGCCCATGGTCGCGAGCAGCGGATGCAGCGGCTCGCCCGAGTGCCACAGCAGCATCGCGCCGAAGCGGCGCGGATCGTTGAAGCGCAGCAGCGTGCCGTCGTCGAGCTCGACATCGACGTGATCGTGCTTGAGCAGGGCGTGCCCGCTGCGCAGCACGAACAAGCGGCCCGACATGCCCAGATGCACGAGCAGGCGATCGCCATTGTCGAGGACGAGTTGCAAATATTTTCCGCGGCGCTCGGTAGCGACGATCCGTCGTCCGATCAGCTTGTCGACGAAGTCTTCGGCGATGGGCCAGCGCAGGCGCTTCTCGCGCACGACCACGCGCTCGATGCGGCGGCCGAGCACATGCGGCTCGACTCCGCGACGAACCGTTTCGACTTCGGGCAACTCGGGCATCAGGGCTCTGGCGTCGGCGCGCCGGTTTCGCCGGCGGGCTTGGCTTCGCCGGGTTTGGGCAGCTCGAGCATCTTGCCGACTTCGTTCTTGTCGATCGTGTAGCGCACGTTCAAGTCCGGACGCGACAGGACGAACTGCGGAGTGCGCGCGGTGACGATGAAGTTGAGCGTGCGGCCGTCCGCGAGCGTCACTGCCACGGCTTCGCCCTGCGAGCCCTGCGCGAGTTCGGCGCCGTTCCACATGGCCTTGCTGGCGTTCCAGGCATCGACGACGGTCTGCAGATCGATCGGCTTGGCCTGCGGGTTTTCGGGCGAAGCCCATTCGCCGGCCGCGTTCTTTTCGATCGTCAGGCCCGGCAGCGCGAGCCTGGTGATCTGCGCCCCGAGCGGCACGATGCTCTTCGACAGCAAGTCGCTGTAATCCTTGTCGAGCGCGGCGCTCGAAGGATTGTCGATCAGCGCCACCTTGTCGCCGTCGACGCGCACGTAGCGCCGGTAGCGGATCGGCTCGTCGCCGCCGAAGTCTAGCGTCTGGTCGTTGAGCGTGATGCGAAACGCGGGCGGATCGAGACCGAGCGACTTGTAGTCGAGATCGCTGTCGCCGAGTTCGGACTGGCGCTTGGTGTCGGCCAGGCCGACCAGCGCGCTGACTTCGAAGCTGTCGGTATCGGCCTGCACCGGCGCGACCAGTTTCCACTCGCCATCTTTCTTCTCGAGCTTGATCGCGGGCGCATCCGGATGCTCGATGCTGATGCGGCTGACCGCGTTCGGCGCGAGCGAGGTCAGCGGGCCGCTGGACTTGTCGTCGTCCTTGTTGCCGCTGGTCCACACCGCGACGCCGAGGCCGATCGCGATCAGCAGCAAGCCGCCGTTGAGTATCGTGCGATTCATGCGCGGCCTTTCAGCGGCGACGACGCGAGAGCCAGCGGCCGATGCCGATGCCGAGCAGCAACAAGGGCAGGGCGATGACGAAGCCGATCGCGATCAGCGCGAGCGCCCAATCGGGCAGGAACAGATTGACGTCGGGCGCTTTCGGCACGTCGATGTTGAGCTGGTTGTCGCGCGCCGCGAGCCACTGGATCACGTTGAGCCCCAGCTGCTGGTTGCCGAGCTGCGCGACATAGGCGTTGGAGAGGAAATCGGCGTCGCCGATCGCGACGACGCGCTGCTGCGGCTTGGGCGGCGCGGGCTGATCGGGGCTTGTCGGAGCCGGCGGCGCTTCCGCACCCGGACGATCGCGCGTGAGCGTCATGCCGATGTTGAGCGGGCCGGGCACGTCGCCCTTTTCGGGTTCGAGCTGCACCGGGCCGCCATCGATCGAGCCGGTTTCGAGCCAGGCAGTTTCCGAAGACGTCAGCATCGGTTGCGGCGTCCAGCCGGCCGTGGTCTTCGCGGTCAGCGAGCGCACGAGCGGGAACAGCGTGACCTGCTGCAGGCCGGCGGTGACCGCCGACGGCGGATAGTCGAGCGCCGCGTAAATGCCCGGATGACCGGTGCCGATCGCCTCGTATTCGGGGAACACCGCGTAGCCGTTCTGCCAGGCGATGCCGAGCGCATCGGCCACCGGCTGCAGGCCCGGCGCATTGTCCGGATCGGCGAGCCAGAGCAGGTTGCCGCCCTTCTCGACGTAGTCCTGCACGAGCTTGATTTCGCCTTCGAGCAGCGCGCTCTTGGGGCTCGCGATCACCAGCACCGAGGTGTTGTCCGGAATCTTCGGCGTCTTGACCAGATTCAGCGGCTGGACCTTGAGACCCTTGGATTGCAGCGTCTGCGCGAACTGCGAGATCGCCTCATTGCCACCGTCCTGCGTCGAACGCTCGCCGTGGCCTTCGAGGAACACGATCCAGCTTTCGCCTGTGTACGAGAGCCGCTGCAGCGCCGTGGTGATGGCCTGCTCGGAGAGCCCACGCAGGTTCTCGCGGCGGCCCTGGTATTCGAGCACCACTTCGCCGGCCGACTGGATGTTGTACTCGCGCACCTTCTGCGGCTGGCTCGACGGATCGATGAAGTCGATCGCGATGTCCGGCTTCACGCGCTTGTAGCGCTCGACGAAGGCGGTGATCGCCTCGCGCTCTTCGGCGCCCGGATACGTGAAGGCGACGAACTTGAGCGGCTCCTTCATCGATTCGAGCTGCGTGCGGCTCGCCTGCGTGAGCGTGTTGCGCTTGCCGGCGGTCCAGTCCCAATGCACGTCGTAGCGCACCGACAGCACGCCGATGAGCACCAGCACCGCGATGAACAGCACGCCGCTGACGACCTGCTGCAGATAGAGTTTTTTCTTGTTCATGATCGGGTCTATTCGCCTTCGCTCAATTGCGTTCCATGTCGAGCCGCTGCACGGTCAGCCACAGGAACAGCGCGGTGAACAGCAGGTAGTAGACGACGTCGGACGAGGTGAACAGGCCGCTGATGAGATCCTGGTAATGGCTGATCAGCGACAGGTATTCGAAGACGTCCTTGAGGCCGTTGTCGTACTGCGCGGGCATCTTGAGCAGCCAGACCAGCAGCAGCAGGCCGAAGCTGCCGATCGCGGCGATCGTCGGCTCGCGCGTGAGCGAGGAGATGAAAATGCCCGCCGCGCCGAAGGACATCGTGATCAGGAACAGGCCGAGCAGACCGGCCGCGAGACGGCCGAGGTCGAGATGCACGGCCGGCAGCAGCGCGGCCGGCATCAGCGCGAGCAGCAGCACCATCGCGGCGACGAAGCCGAGCAGGCCCAGGAACTTGCCGAGCACGATGTCGACGAGTGAAACCGGCGCCGAGAACAGCAAGGTCAGCGTGTTGCCTTTGCGCTCTTCGGAGAACAGCCGCATGGTCATCAGCGGCATCACCAGCAGCAGCACGATAGTCGCGGTGCCGTAAAGCCCGCCGCCGATGTAGTCCGAAACACCGGTGAACTGATCGGCCATTTCATAGTTGCGCAGGTACTGCATGAGCATGCCGATGAACACGTAGCCGAAAATCACTTGGCTCACGGCGAGCACGGCCCAGGCGAGCGGCGAGACGAAGATGCGGCGCACTTCGTGGCGCGCGATGACGAGGATGTTGCTCATGCTTATGCGGCCTCTCTGAGCGTGGCTTCACCGGAGGTGAGTTCGACGAAGATCTCTTCGAGCGTACGCGTTTCCAGCCTCAATTCGCGCAAGCCCCAGCCGCCATGCACGGAGGCTTCGACCACCGCGTCGCGCGCATCGGCGCCATCGGCGAGTTCGATCAGGAAGCGGCCTGCGGGGCCCGCGTCGACCTTGTTCACGCCGGGCAGGTTTTGCAGCGCATCGATCTGCGGCGGATGGGCGAACACCACCACGAGCCCGCTCTTGCCCAGATGCGCGTCGATGGTCGCGTCGTACACCGAGCGGCCCTTGTTGATGATCATCACGCGATCGCAGACGGCCTGGATCTCGGGAAGGATGTGGCTCGACAGGATCACGCTGTGCTGGTTGCCGAGTTCACCGATCAGGTTGCGGATCTCGCGAATCTGGATCGGATCGAGGCCCACGGTCGGCTCGTCGAGAATGATCACGTCGGGTCGATGGATGATCGCCTGCGCCAGCCCGACGCGCTGCTGATAGCCCTTCGACAGGTTGCCGATCAGGCGCGAGCTGACCTGGGTGAGCCCGCAATCGCGCTTGGCCGTCGTCACCGCCGCCGAGCGCTCCTTGCGCGGTACGCCATGCAGGCCTGCGCAGTAGCTCAGGTATTCGTCGACCGTGAGTTCGGGATAGACCGGCGGCTGCTCGGGCAGGTACCCCAAGTGCCGCTTGGCCGCCTGCGCGTCCGCACGCAGGTTCTTGCCCTTGATCAGCACCTCGCCGCTGGTGGGCGACAGGTTGCCGGTGAGCATCTTCATGCTCGTCGACTTGCCGGCTCCGTTGGGACCGAGCAGGCCGAGCACCTCGCCTTTTTTGAGCGTGAGATCGAGGCCGGAAACCGCGACATTGGGGCCGTAACGGCGCGTCAGTGCGCGCGCTTCGATGAGCGTTTCGCTATCCATGTGGTCGATGTGTTCTTGTATGAATGGGGTCGCAGCAAAAGCGGGCCTTACGACCGCGGCTTTCGTCGCCGGGTTCCGCGGTGATCGCGGATTGTAAGGGCCGCGTCCGGGCCGGCAAGCTGAATCGTCGTCCCGGCACGTTTAGACTGGCGCCGCCAAGCCGACGCACTGCGCCGGCACCGATCGCACACCCGGAGCTCGCCATGCTGGAGTCGCAGAAACTCGAAGAACTCGCCGCCCGGCTCGCCGCGGTGCTGCCGCCTGGCGTGATGGGCCTGCGCAAGGAGCTCGAGGAGAATTTCCGCGCCGTGCTGCGCGCCAATCTCGAACGCTTCGACCTGGTCTCGCGCGAGCGCTTCGATATCCAGGCCCAGCTGCTGTCGCGCTCGATCGCACGCATCGAGGCGCTCGAGCAGCGCCTCAAGACGCTGGAATCCGAGAAGGCCTAGCCGACGCTTTGCCTGATTGAGCGCTGCGCCCGGTTCGGGCGCAATCCGCTCGGCATGCTGGCGACATGAATCTCGCCACCGTTTTCAGTCGCGCCCAGAACGGCCTCGACGCCGATCTGGTCATCGTCGAAGTCCATATCGCGAACGGCCTGCCGGGGCTCACCGTCGTCGGCTTGCCCGAGGCGGCCGTGCGCGAGGCCAAGGATCGCGTCAAGGCCGCCATGCTGACCTGCGGTTACGAGTTCCCGAACACGCGGCGCATCGTCTGCAATCTCGCGCCGGCGGATCTGCCGAAAGAAGGCGGACGCTTCGATCTGGCCATCGCGCTCGGCATTCTCGCGGCTTCGAACCAGATTCCGGCCGCGGCGCTGGCCTCGATGGAAGTGCTCGGCGAGCTGTCGCTGTCGGGCGAACTGCGGCCCGTGCGCGGCGCCCTGCCGGCCGCGCTGCAGGCGGCACGATCGGATCGCGCGCTGCTGTTGCCCGAATCCAATGCGGCCGAAGCGGCGCTCGCCGCGCGGGCTCGAGTGTTCGCGGCCCGGCATCTCGGCGAGCTCTGCGGGCAGTTGCACGCCGGAGCGCTGAAACCCTACGTCCGCCCGGTCGAGACCTCGCCCGTGCCCGACGAGCCCTTGCCCGATCTGGCCGACGTGCGCGGCCAGACCCAGGCCCGGCGGGCGCTAGAGATCGCGGCGAGCGGCGGCCATTCCCTGCTCATGGCCGGCCCGCCGGGTTCGGGCAAGAGCATGCTCGCGGCCCGGCTGCCGGGTTTGCTGCCGCCGATGACCGAGGAGGAGTCGGTTGAAGTCGCGGCGATCGCTTCGGTAGGTACTCAGGGTTTTTACGCACAACAATGGGGCAAAAGGCCGTACCGGGCGCCCCATCACACAGCATCCGGTGTCGCGCTCGTGGGCGGGGGCTGTGGGGATTAGCTTAATTTGCGACTGAACACCTAGAATGAGACTGAAATACCTTAATTCGCGACTGGGATGTTCCGATTCGAAGGTTGGCCATCAGGCGGGCCCTGGCAGATAACGGCTTTCGGCAGGATCACTGCTAATGAGAGTGTGCCGGGTGAGCGGCTAATCGAAATCCAACTCTCTCCGTTGCCATATAGGGACTTAACTCCCGAAAGTATCGTTACAGTCCGAGCCCCCATTGGAGCCCTTGGCCAATTCCGCTGCGGCTCACTATGGAAGGACGGGCAACCATTTGATGGCGTAGTGCCGTCGCAAAGAAGATCAGAGCTGAAGACCGATATCCCCATGGAGCCCAGAGTGGTGTTAGGCGGGTACACCATCGGGGGCGAGTCACTGATTCCCCCATCTCGCAGAAGATTGGCCGGCGAAGCCGCCATGGCTCCCTATCTGGCGCTGCCTCTCGAGGGTCGCCCCGATCGGATACTGATTCCGCTGCCGGAGATCGCCCGAACTTGGTATCTACGTTCAACGGAGTTGGCAAACAGGTTGATGGCTGATCCCTTGACGGTCGCGCTGGGGCAGATGGCGATCCTTGATCCCCCCGCCCCCGGTAGCGCTGAGCGACACATCACGATTCGATCGGGGCTGGGAGAGCAGGACATCCCCACTATCGCGATGCTTACCTTAAATGGTTTTGCTCGGAATCGAGCGGAATTGTTGTTTGATCAGCTCGCTAAGGCCTATGCAAGTAAGGACAAGGGAGTTTACCTTCGTGTGTTGCCTCCGATATCTGGCCCGGCCGAGCTGGTTGCTCGCGGGATTTGGTTTGCCTCGGCTGGAGACACGCGTTTTTTAGTCGATCACTTCGAAAAGGTGCCCTTGCCCACGTTTCCGCCGATAGCCTGGAACTTTGAGCGTGATACTCGCGGCTTGCTGGATGAAAGTGGAACGAAGATTTATGTCGGCGAAGCTGACGAGCAATTCAACTATCCGCCTAAGAGAACGGTTGCCGACGATGTCCTCGTGACGAGAAATCAAGCACCGAGCAACCGGACTGTCACAAAAGAAGTGGGCGTTCTCATGCCCGAATTCGATGGCATCCCATTAATCAAGAGAGATCCTCCTCGGGGAAAACCCTTGAGCACGCTCCGATTAGCGATGAACAAAGAGGATCCGCAAGATGTCGCTGCCACTGGCGTGAGCAACTGGGCCAGCGATGGCCCGAGTCCACTTCGTTTGACCCGAAAGCAGAGCAGCGAGGAATCGAGCGAGCCTTCCGAAAGGAAGCCTCGACTAATCCTTCCAGCCTCATTCGAGTCAATCAAGGAGTTGCGCGATCACATTCAAAATCAGCCAGGCTGGTCAGCTCGCGCGACTGCTATAACTGAACAAGTGGTAGATATCGACGGGGTCGCTTGCAGCTCTTTTGGTCCACAGTGGGGCTGGTGTCGTGTAGACGGTAGGTCGCGGCGGCTACTGGCGTTGGAGATTACGTATAAGCAGTTCTACGTCTACGCCTTGGAAATCGAAAGAAGGCAGGAGGCCAACAGGCCTTCGGAGCAATTCTCGCTGGCCCTAGTTCACTATTTCGGCAAAAAAGTCGAAGCCGAAAAATTCGCTTTGCTCTTGAAACAATGCATAGAGAAAAAGGGTGTCTGGCCCGTACTAAAGGATGGCACTCAAGCTAGGCCCGATGGTCTTGTTATCACCCGCGTTCCTCACAGCCACAAAGATATCGGGAGTCTTGCATTTTCCGTCATGGCGCGAACTCTCGAATGGCAAGGAATGAGGCTGGCCAGCGAATCGCACAGCCAGACGGCGAATGGCTGAGAAGAGTTGTCACAATAAGGCGCCATAGCGCATTTGCAAGTGATCACCGCCGCAGATTTTCCAGTTCTGGTCAGTGAATCGCATTTCGTGTGGACTCTTATGCGCAGCGCCGTCAACGGGCGATCCCCGAGTAGCGAAGACCGCACGCATTAGACCTCGGCGGCACTAGCACGTCTGACGCATCGCCCAATGCATTTAGGGATCACAGGCCGTCATTGTCTGCACATCGATCCCGAATTACGTCCCTGATGGCATCGAATTACGCATGCAGATCACGAACTCGATATTCACGGCCGATGTTTCGGCGAGCGAAATCGAGCGTTTGAAGACCGACCCGAAGGTCGTCAAGGTTGATGGAGCCAGGTTGCTATGGGGTCACACTGCTCAAAGCTCTTCTAGCGAAATCGACACACTACAGCCCGGCATGTAATCGTCAATTGGCAAGAACTGCTCGAATCGTCTTTTCAATGGATTCGACAGAGAGAGCGATCCACCCCTTCGCAATCGACCTAACGGCCACATACGGCGGCTCTCTTCGCTGCCCAAAATCATTCGTCATCAAAGAGGCAATCCGCGTCAGGCCATCATCAGACCACCATTCGCATTTTTTTATCAGTATCGAGTCCGGCATCAAGTTTTCGAAAAGCTCGCTAAGTAGCGACGTGAGCGCTTCGATTCTCTCTTGAGCGAGGATTGCAGGAATCGCAAAAATGCTGATCGTGGGCGGCGGCACGATGTCAGGTGCTACGAAGTACCCAACATTCAGAGAGGCGTAGTAGACCGAGGGGGCATCGTCGGTGTCTTTCCAGTTTTTGAACGGGGGCGTAGCCGCTTCGAGTTTGTAAAGCTGAGTACCGTCATGCTCAGGGGACTCGGCCCACAATATCTTCGGCTCTTTCCAGCTCAGCTTTTTCAGCTTGGTGGTTTTACGGTTAGTCGCAACCTTCTCTGCACGAATGTCGAGTGCATCCGCTTCAGCGACACGCTCAATAAAAGGGGCGACAATGTCCCACCCTTGCTGAGCCCATACTGGCGATTTCCGATGCCAGTACACCATGCAGAAATATTGGTCCCTTCTGTCGAAAAGCATTTTCAACCTTCGAAGCGTCCAGCGCGGCGAGCTACACCGCACGCGCTCGCGAGGCCAGTTTGACGACGGCGCTTACCGATCCTGCGTGAATCAAATAGTCCCGCGGAGAGATCGCCTTGAAGCGGCCATCATCTTCAACAGGCGCTAAATCCACGCTGGGAGTGCCAAGCCAAAACACGATTGACATGGCCGGCGTGTCCCTGGGGAAGGCGACTAGTAGCTCGCGCAGACCTGGAAGTTCAGCACCATCGTAAAACTGGACAGCAGGTAGGAAAATCTCAGCCCCCACCGTGATTTTCAGCAAAGTGCCGTCATCAAGACGTTGCTGGATCGCTGAAAGGCCTAAACCGAGGAGTTCATTCGCCTCGGCTACCGTGAGTGCAGATTCGAAGACGGCACTAAATGCCGCTACTGAATCGCGCCGCGCGCATTTTGCGAGTGTCAGGACCTCCGGCCCCTCGCCCAAGCCAACGTCTTCCAGCGCCTGACGCTCTGAATCGAGCAAGGGCCGGTAAGGCTGGGCGTTGGCAACGGGCATGGACATACGATCAGGATACGCCGGACACAGGCATGGCACTACTCGTGTAATGACCCACTGAAAACCTGCTCAGGCGATACTTTGAAAGGAGTGAGCCATGAGCGTAGTGATGGAAGACGAAATCAAGCGGTGGACGGCCAAGCGCAAGGGTGCGCTGGTGCTGGAGATCATCCAGGGTAAGAAGAC
>QFCS01005955.1_pt1 | contig 60659 bp, 68 predicted proteins | sample 3576561 | NCBI WGS metagenome assembly QFCS01 | reverse complement strand
CCTTCCCGTGTGCCCCGCGAGCTGCGCTCGCAGGGACGGGCGCCCGGCAGGCCGGGCGCTGCGCGCGGGGTCGGCCCGCTGCGCGGCCCTCCGGTGGGTGCGGTGTGCGGCCCGCTGGCTGGCGTTTCGAGGGGTGGCCGGTGCCTGTGGTGCGGGAGCCGGGTCGGGTGCCTCTGCGGGGCTCTCGCGGCCTGGTGGCGAGCCCGGCCGGCGGGAGCCGGCTCATCCCTCTCCCCCGGTGCTCGTGGCGGGGTGGGCAGACCGGTCGTGGCGGGGTGGGCAGACCGGTCGTGGCGGGGTGGGCAGACCGGTCGCGGTGGGGTCGGCGCTGCGCGCCTCGATGTCTGACCCCCATCCTAGGCTGTGAATGTCACATTCACTAACACCCTGGGAGGACACCATGGGGCACTACATCACCGTCTCTGTCGACATCGAGGATGCCGAGGGGGCTGCGGGCCGTCTGCTGGATGAGGCTGTGGAGCGTCATCTGGAAGGCAACATCAGCGATCTCTCGTTCGGCCCGGTGACGGGTTCGGGCTGGGCGCTGGATGGCAACACCAAGTTTGAGCCGGAGGGCGTGGAGAACTTCGCCGAGGCGGTATCGAGTCGGTTCCCCGGCGCTGTCGTGGCGGTGCGGATCGAGTGGGATACGCGGGATGCCGACGAGGCAGGGTCGATCGAGTACTCCTACATCGGCGGGCAGCGCTGCAACGACCGTGAGAGCGGCCTGGTGCCCGACGATCTCGCCGAGTCGATCGCGCGGGTACGTGCTGCGCTGTCCGGGTCGGGCGATCTCGCGGCGGCTGCGCGGTGGCTGACGGACGGCCTGGAAGGCACGCGAGTTCCAGTGCCGGACGGGCCTGTCGAGCCGCGCCGAGTGGAGAAGGTCACCGTGACCGACGAGTGGGGGCACGACTACACCGACCTGTTTGCTGCGGCCTTCGACTACAGCGAGGTCACCGAGCGCCACGGCGACGAGCTGCTCACCGCCACCGGCTGGCACGATGACCGCCGGGTCGCGTGCGAGGCCGACATCAGCGGCATCGTGCACCGCTGGATCGAGCACGCCGCGGCGGCGACGGGCACCGTCTACAGCGCCGAGTGGATGGGCGGCTGGGATGCCTACGTGATCCCCTACTGGAACGGCGAGCGCGTCGGGTTTTACGCGATCCACGGCAACGATGACGGCAACGGGTCTATCCCGTTCGACCAGATCATCGACGCGCTGAGCCTGGACTTCACCGTGACGTGGAGCGATGGCACGACGGACGGCGACAGCGAGTAAACCGCGACTCTCGACCGAGCGCCCCTGCCCTTCCGGCGGGGGCGCTCCCCTGTCCGGGCCAATGTCGGAGGTCACCCGTAGCCTGTGAATGTCACATTCACTAGCCAACGTTCCGGGAGGACACCATGGCAACTACACCGACCACCATCAAGGCGGGCACCCCGCGCGACTTCCTCGGCCTCGTGCCCGCGCTGCTCGGCTTCACCCCGCACGCCTCGCTCGTGCTCGTGCCCTTCGAGGCAACCCGCACCATCGGGGCCATGCGGTTCGACCTCGACGCGGATGCCGCGACGCTCGCACACACCGGGCTGGGCCTCATCTGCCGCGTGCCGCGCGCGACTGGTGTCGCCGCCGTGATCTACGCCACCGGGGACGCGGCCAGCACCCGCGATCTCGGCCAGCAGATCATCGACGTGGCCGACCACCAAGGGCTGCACATGGTGGACGTGCTTTACGTCGCCAGCGACGGCTATGGCAGCCACCTGACCGACGATGCACCAGCACCGCTCACCGAGATCGCGACCCCCGACGCACTGCGCGACAACCTCGCCGCCTCGCAGAGCGCCGGGGCGAGCATCCCCGACGCCGACCCGGCGCGTGCGGCCCGGATCGCGTTCGCGGCCGCACGGCTGGACGACGACGCGCTGGCCGATTTCGTCACCGTCGCCGAGGATGCCCTGACATGTGACCCCGCCGACCTCGACACCCGGCTCGCCGCGCTCCTGCTCACCGGCATCGGCATCCCGCTGTGGCGCGACGTGGCCCTCATCCAGTGGGCCACCGACCTCGACAACGGCACCCGCGCGCTGGCCGCGCAGATCGGCCACTCGATCATGGGCGCACCCGTCCCCGAGAGCATCGCCCGCACCCTCTACGGGCAGGGCGAGCGTCCCGACGCCGACCGGCTGACGGCGGGCATCGCGCTCGTGCGCCACCTTGCCGCCTACGCCGACGACCAACAGCGCCCCAACCTGCTCGCCGCCGCCGCGTGGCTGTCCTGGGCGCTGGGCCGCTCCACTCACGCCGCCGTCTACACCGACCGCGCCCTCGCGATCGACCCCGACCACGGCATGAGCCAGATCGTCGCCACCCTCTGCTCAGCAGCCGTCCTGCCCGACTGGGCGTTCTCCCGCTGAGCGCACCGAGTGCCCCGCCGGACACCCCGGCGGGGCACTCCCTTGTCACGGTGCCGCACTCGCGATGTCCCCGCGCGACGTCGGAGGCCACACGTAGCCTGTGAATGTCACATTCACTAGCAAACGATCCGGGAGGACACCATGACCGACACCATCAACAACGTCCACGACATCCGCGCAGCCGTCGAGCGCGCGATCCGCTACCACGCGCCGCTGCGCGCCGAGTTCGACGCCGGATGGACAACGATCGAACCCGACGAGCTGCGCCAGGCCTGGGACGACTACAGCCTCAGCGACCCGTTCACCCTCGACCCCGCCATGCCGACCCTGCTCGCTCGCATCGAGGCCGACCACCCTGACGCAGACCCCCAGGTGTGGGTGCCGCTCGGTGGGCAGGGTGATCCCGACTACCTAGATGCCGTCGTGGTCACCGAGCGCACCGTGACGAAGTACACAGCGCACGAAGGTCAGATCGAGCAGCCCTACTCGCTCCCCGAGGGCGACCCTCACGGCCTCACCGAGCGCGGATGGCGACACGCGGCGAGCGCCGCCCGTCACGCGATCATCGGCCTCAACAGCGACGCCAGCAACACCGAGTACCTGCGCGGGCAGATCGAGGCCTACCTGACCGCCTTCGGCCACTTCGAGCCGGGGGCCGATGCCGACGCCAAGCGCGAACGCGTCACCGCCGAGATCACCGCGGCGATCGCCCGCCAGTGACTCCGCCGGGGCGGGCGCACCCATCGGCGCCGCCCGCCCCGGCCAATGTCGGAGGCCACCCGTAGCCTGTGAATGTCACATTCACCGTCGAGAGTCCAAGGAGGACACCATGACCGACCCCACCACCCTGCTCACCCGCACACCCGGCGACACGTTCCGGTTCCGCGGCACCGAGTACGTGCTGATCGACTTCGCCCGCACCAAGGCGAAGATCGCCCCGGCCACCGAACCCGGCAAGGTCTACACGCTCGCCCGCACCGCGACCGTCGAGCCGACCGGACACAGCGACGACGCGCTCGCCGCCGCGCTACAGGCATCCGCCGTCGCTCCGCCGACCCTGACCCCCGGAGCCCGCGTGCGCATCGTCGCCAACCCCCGCACCACCCGCGACGGGCTGGCCGGAGTCGAGACGATCATCGTCCGCACCAACCCCAAGACGTACACGCTCGCCAACGGCTGGCGCGTCAGCCCCGGACTGGTCGAAGCCGTCTGACCCCTCGCCGCCGCCGGACGCGCACAGACAGCCCCGGCGGCGGCGAGCACCACCCACCCCGAGGGGGGAGCCGGCGATTGCCACTCCCCTCGACGGGAGGAACTCGAGATCGAACCCCGCCGCGCGCTCGCCGCTGGCCCCCGCGCACCATCCAGGAGGACACCATGACCACCATCGACACTGCGGCCACCGCCGCGGCCCGCATCCCTGCCGACGACCTGATCGACCGGCTGTGGAGCCTCATGCACGAGATCGAGGCAGCCGACTTCCCCGCGCTGCGCATCGTCGAGCTCGACGAGCCGACCGACTACGGCGAGCGCACCGTGCTGTGGTGCCCGCGGTGCGATCAGCACGTCAACGTCGAGGACGGCTACCTGCGCGCGATCGACGTGGACGTGCGCTACAACAGCGTCGGCCAGATCAACCCCGCAGAGCGCACCCTGCCGATCTACGAGGCCGATCCTGACCCCCGGCGACGTTCTCGTGTACCTGCACCAGACCGACGAGCACGGCGAGCACGGTGTGCGACTCCCCGACGACTGGCAGGGCATCTGGAAGGCCTAGCGGCACCCACCGCGTGAGCGCCCCATACTCCACCGCTGGGGGCGCTCACGCACACCGCCGCCGCCATCGTCGGCAATGTCCCACCCTCCCGCTAGGCTGTGAATGTCACATTCACTAGCAAGCGATCCAGGAGGACGCCATGACCACCTACATCACCTTCGGCCCCGACCACGCCCACCTGCACCCGCACGTCGGCGCGCAGCTGAACCGCGGCTACGTCGCCGTCAGCACCGGCAACCGCGAGCGCGACCTCGCCGCGGCGTTCGCGATCCTCGGTGAGCAATGGGCCTTCGACTACCAGGACGCCGCCGCGCTGGATGCCCGATACCCGGACGGGGAGATCGCCCGCCTCACCCTCATCGACGAGGCCGCGCAGAAGGAGATCGCAGGTCTGATCGAAGCCACCTTCGCCGCCGCCGAGGGCGACAGCAACGACGACGAGATCGAGGTACTACAGGCCGCGCGTGACCGGCTCGCCGCGCTCATCGACTACATCCCCGCCCACGAACGGGACTGGACGCCGATCGACGCGGCCTGACCGCCCGCGGTGCCCTGCCGGACGACCGGCGGGGCACCGTCGCGCTTGTAGGTTGCCGCTCGAGATGGCGGAGAACGCGGGGAATCCACGGTAGTTGACAGCGGTTCCGGGCACATAATTCCACGCGAAATGGCCAATACTTGCCTACGCGGACTCACAACAGCGCAAACTCAGTGCATGAGCTGTATGCGCTCAAGCGGAAGTTGTGCCGGCCAAGACTCGCTCGATGTCATTCCACACGATCTCCCGCATATCTGCCGGTCGCCAGCGAGGTCTGCGATCCCTGCGAACAAGGGCGGCGTCCACTCCTTCGCGGAGGTCACGGCGCCTGATCAGTGCGCTCGACACCCGGAGATCCTGGGCGAAGACCTCGTCAACCGTCGTCATCACGCGCGCGCGCCTCACCGCCGCCAGCGCCACCCCGACAGCGAAGGGACTGGCCTCCGCGATCCGTGCCGCCGCTGAGGCAGCCTCGGGCAACGTTGATCGCTGCAGACGATCGAGGATATCGGCCATGCCCTCCCCTGCAAAGCACTCGTCGATCCACTCCCCCGCTGTCGACAACGCTCCCTCGGGCGGCAACGCACTCCGACTCCATTGCTGCACGACCTGCATGGCCTCAGCAGGGGCGTGCTCGAGATCGCGGATCATCCCCGTGACCTGCGACTCCGGCAAGAAGGCATCCGCGAACCCGGCCGCGATCGCGTCGGCCGCCCCGATCCCAGAGCCCGTCATCGCCATGAACTCGCCGATGCGCCCGGGCGATCGACTTAGGATCCAGTTCGCACCCACATCCGGGGCAAGCCCAACTCGCACCTCGGGCATGGCAACAAGCGTGGTCTCCGTCACGATCCGGGCCGAGCCGTGCGCAGAGAGACCCACGCCGCCGCCCATCGTCACGCCGCTCATGATCGCAATGTACGGTTTGGGGAATCTACAGATCTCGGCGTCCATGCGGTACTCGTACGCGAGCAAGTCTCGCGCCTCCTCGAACGGCAGACCGACGAACTCGCGCAAGTCTCCGCCCGCGCTCAGCCCCCTCGATCCGGCACCATCGATCAGCACGGCGTCGATGTGAGGCGAGTCGGCCCATTCTCGCAACTGTCGCGCGAGCGTGTGGATCACCTCGCGATTCAAGGCGTTGAGCACCCGTGGTCGGTTCAACGTCAGCCGCCCCAGACGGCCCACCATGCGCACAAGGACGGCGGTCTCGGCCGACGGCGCGCTCATCATGCAGGGTCTGCCCAGTGTCCGTACACGGACGAATTCTCAGCCGTCAACGCGAACCGCACCCGCGAGCGCTCTTTCTAGCTGCTCTGTGCCCGTGCCGTCGCCTAGCCGGAGCACCACATCGATGAGGTGCCGAGCATTCGCCTCGCCCGCTAGCGGTTCGATGAGATCCTGTGCCTTTTCGATGACTTCCTCCATCGACATCGGGTTTTCGGCGGTGCCTCGCACCGCGCCGACGAACGCGCTCCGAGAACGGCCGTCTCGCAGACTGACCTCGACTGAGGCCTGACGGCGACCGGTCGCACTGTAGTCGGGGCGGAGTCGGACGCGAGGCATGAGATCGCGAATGGGCCCCGAGGCGAACCTCTCGGGATCGTGCGCCATCGCGAACGAGAACCGCCCGTCGACGATCGTGCCGCTAACGAGGTACTGTACGTTGATGTTGGGCATCTCGCGGTCATCCACCACGATGGCGAGGTCATGGGGGATCGTGATGACGACACGCTCGATGTCGTCCACGGCCAGCGCTTCGCCTTCGAGCAGATCGAGGACGGCCTGCACGGCGGCTTGTGAGGGAGAGCCCACGGCAAACTTCTTGATGTTCGTGCGCTGGATCTCGAAGGTCTCGCCGAGTCCGTCATCGAGGCGGTTGAGGTCCACACGGGGTGAGACGGCGTCCAGCGCGTTGGGGATGCCCGAGAAGGGGTCAGGCACGCCGAGCGATCCGAGCTCGACGAGCTGTGCGGCACGCACGCCGTTCGAGGCCGGCATCCCGCCGAAGACGAAGGCCTTCTCCACATGGTGCGGGTCGCGGGCCCAGCTCGTCGTGCCGGCCGCGCTCTGAGCGGCGAATGACAGAACGGCACGGATCCGCTCGGCATCCAGGCCGATCAGCACCGCCGAGGCCACCGCAGCAGCGTAGACGCCGACGTGCGCGTGTGTGCTGATCGAGCTGCCCTCGAGGGGCGACTCGGGATGACCGATTGCCAGGCCGATCCTCGTCCCGGCGTCATAGCCGGCGGCGACCGCCCGCACGAGCCTTCCCCCGTCGAACCGGCGTGCGGCACCCGTCGCGAGAACGGCAGGCACGACGGCGCACCCGGGGTGGCTGAGCGAGGGCGCGTGCGAGTCGTCCGTCTCGTCGGCGTGGGCGGACATTCCGTTGGCCAGTGCCGCATCTGTGGCCGATGCTGTGAGCGAGGTTCCGTAGACCGGGCATCCGCCGTGTGAGAATCGGCTTGCGTAGGCGGCACCGGCGCGACCGGCGGGCATCTCCGATCCCGAGAGGATCGCCGCGACGGTGTCCAGGATATGAAGTCGCGTCTTCTCGATGACGGCCGGCGGCAAGTGCGCTTCGGCGGCCTGTGCCAGATACTCCGACAGCCGGCGGGTGGGCGTGCTGATGCTCATGATCTCCTCGTATCCCCTGAACTTTGCCGTGCGATCTTCGTCACATGTAGACGCCGCCATTGACGCTCACCGTCTGGCCTGTCACGTAGCCGGCTGCTTCCGAGCAGAGGTAGCCGCAGAGCTGGGCGACGTCATCGGGCTCCCCCACCCGTCCGACCGGGATCGATCGGCCCCGCTCATAGTGCGCCTCTGCAATCGCGCCGTCGCCGAGCGTCGGCGAACGATCTGTGTCGACGAAGCCCGGGGCGATGGCGTTCACGGTGACGCCGTGGGCCGCGGCCTCCGCAGCGGTCGCCTTGGTCAGACCCATGATCCCGCTCTTCGCGGCGACCACGGCCACCCGCCCGGCGGCTCCGCTCTGCGCGCTAAGGCCCGACAGGTTGACGATCCTGCCCCAGCTCGCCTCCACCATCGCGGGAAGTGCTCGCCGCGTCGTGAGGAAGGAGCCGGTCAGCACGACGGCCAGGACCTTGTTCCAGTCGTCGAGGCGTGTCTGGACGATCGGCCCGTGGCAGCGAAGACCGGCGTTGTTGACGAGGATCGAGACGGGGCCGAGGGTGCCTTCTATCGCGTCGAACATCGCCGAGACGGCGTGCTCGTCGGCGATGTTCGCTCTGAAGCCCTCGGCGGAGGCGCCTTCTGCCCTCAGAGCGGCCACGGCGTTCGCGACCGCGTCGGGATCACGGCCGTTCACGGCGATCGTGTGTCCGTCGGCGGCCAGACGCCGGGCTATCGCGAGACCGATGTTCTTCGTTCCTCCGGTGATGAGGGCGACCTTCATCGGGTGGGCTCCTTCTCAAGGGTGGGGCCGATCAGTCGGTTGCGCGAGCGGGCACGAACACCGGAGACCACCAGGTACACGATGACCGCGGCGAGTATCGCCCAGAGCACGAGGGCCGTCGGCGAGCCGAGGAAGTACGCGGGGTCGCCGTTGGCGAGAGCGAGCGCTCTCGAGAGATGCTCCTCGAGCATGGGTCCGAGTATGAGACCGAGTATGAGCGGGATCACGGGATAGCCGTGCAGGCGCATGAGGAATCCGAGGAATCCGAAGGCGATCGCCACGCCCATGTCGAAGAGGGAGCCTCGATAGGCGACGGTCGCTGTGAGGGCGAGGACGAGGACGACGGGTATGAGGATGCGGACGGGGACCTTCGTGATCTGGACGAGCGGAGCCGTCATGAGCACGCCGATCGGGAGGATGAGGATGCTCGCGACGATGATGGCGATGATGGCGGCGGTCGCCTCGGCACCGTGAGTCACGAGGATCTTTGGTCCGGGCTGGATTCCCTGGATGTAGAACTGGGCGAGGATGACGGCCATCGTTGCGCTTCCGGGCACACCGAGCGCGAGGGTGGGAACCAATGTCGCCGCGGCGACGGCGTTGTCACAAGCTTCCGAGGCGATGACACCCTGCGGTGCCCCCTTGCCGAACTCCGAGGGGTTCTTCGCGGTCCGCTTCGCGATGCCGTAGCTCACGAAGTTCGACACGCCCGACCCGATCCCAGGGATGATGCCGAGAACGAGACCGACACCCGTGGACTGCAGGACGCTGCCGCCGTGCTTCAGCGTGACCTTCGCTCCCGTCACCGCGTCGCGGACATCGCCACGGAATCCGCCCTCCAGGTGTGCGACCTCGTGCTTCTTCGCGCGGGAGCCCGCGACGAGCAGGAGCATCTCGCTGACGGCGAAGACACCGATGAGAGCGGGCACGAACTGGATGCCGTCGAAGAGCTGGATCTCCCCGAAGGTGAAGCGTGCCTGGCCCGCGAGCGGGCTCGCGCCTACTGTCGCCAGCACGAGCCCGAGGGCGCCCGACAGCAAGCCCTTGACGATGTCCTTTCCGATGAGGGTTGAGACCACGACGACACCGAGGAGCACGACGATGAACATCTCGCGTGCACCGAATCGGAGCGCCAGCGCCCCGAGCGGGGCGATGATGAGCAGGACGACGACGCCACTGATGACGCCGCCGAGCGTCGAGGCCATTCTGGCGATGCCGATCGCGACACCCGCCTTGCCCTTCTTCGCCATCTGGTATCCGTCGAGCGCCGTGACGGCGGCGCCCGCCTCGCCGGGCACGTTCACGAGGATCGCGGGGACGGATCCGGCGAAGGCGCTGCCCGCGTAGATGCTCATGATGAGGATAAGCGCCTGCTCGGTGGGGAGGGCAATGGAGAAGGGAAGGAGGAGTGCGGCGGTGTTCGAGGTGCTCAGCCCTGGGAGGACCCCGACGACAAAGCCGAGCAGCAGGCCGACGATGAGCCAGAGCATGCCCATCGGGCTGAACACCAGTTCGAGGCCTTCGAGAAACATGTGTGTCCTTGCGTCAGATGAGGAGCCCAGTGGGCAGAGGTGAACCGAGAGCGATCGCGAAGACCAGGTAGGCAGCCGCGGCGGTCACGATGGCGAAGACGGCGATCCAGAGAGGGGATCTGAGGCCGAGCGCAGAGACTGTGGCGACGCACAGGAAGGTGATCGCGGGTACGTAGCCGAAGAGAGCGAAGACCACGAGCATCGCGACGATCGCCGCGACGATGACGCCGACCCGAGGCCAGGCGACCCCCCGACCGCGTTCACCCTCGACGCTGTCCTCAAGTTCATCGGCCGCTTCGGGCTCGCCCGCGAGCCCGAAGCGGATCTCGCGCCCCAGGGCGATGAGCGTGACGAGGAGGAGCGCGATGAGCGTCACCACCGGGTAAATGGCGTCCCGGCCGCGAATGGTCGGTGCGGCGGCGAGGAAAATCCCGACCACCACGAGTACGAACGTCGGCACGGACGCGTACCAGAGCACCCGTGGGAGGCGGGTTCGCTCCCACGACGGGCGGCGGGGGTTCCTCTCCGAACCCCCGTGGCCGGTCACCTTGTCGTCGTTCACTAAATGAAGCCTCATTCGCCGGTGAAGAGCTCGGGGTTCGCAGCCACGATCGCACGGATCTGCTCTTCAGTGACGCGCGCATCCTCCTCGACCTGCTCGGGTGATCGCGCGTCGATCTTGAGTTCCTCGCCCAGTTCTTTGAGATCGGCGAGAAGTCCGTCGGAGGTGACGGCTGCGGCAACCGCGTCGACGAGGGCCTGATAACGCTGCGGGTGCTGTTCAGCGCAGGCCGCGGAAGTCCAGACGTTGTAGGTCGACTCGTTGTCGGGCACCTCGACGCCGAGGGCATCGTTCACGGTGGTGGCGTCGTCTGTCACGGATCCCCAGCGGTTCTCCGCGGACTGAACCGCGAGGACCTTGCTCTCATCGGCGATGGGAAGACTGTTGAAGACACCTGCGTGGGTCGCGTCAACCTCGCCCGAGACGACCGCGAGGCGGGAGGGTCCGCCGCCGTCGAAGGGGACGATGTTGAAGTCGACGCCGGCCGCTTCTTCGATCTGCTGCAAGCCGAAGGCGTTGCTGCTCACGGCCTCGCTGACGGAGAAGCTGATCTGGCCAGGGCGGGCCTTGGCGTCGTCGATCAGCTCCTCGAAGCTGTCCCAGGGAGCGTCGACGGCGACGCGGATAACACCGGGCTCCGTGCTCACACCGCCGACTGCGGCGAAGGAACTGAGGTCGTAGTCGACGTCGTTCGTGAGGTATGAGAGGGTGATGTGCGGGATCGCCGTGATGAGGATCGTCGAGCAGTCATCTGAGTTGAGGATCGAGGCCGTTCCGATCGTCGTCGCTCCGCCCTCGCGATTGACTACGGTGATGGTGCTTCCGAGCTCTTCCTCCAGGTACGGCTGGATCTGGCGGGCGGCCGTGTCGACGCCGCCACCCGCCGACGTGGGCACGACGAAGGTGATCCGGTCGGGCAGGGTGGCTTCGTCGCCCGCATCGGTGCCCGCGCCATTGGCACCCGAGCAGCCCGTGAGCGCGATGGCGACGACGGCGGTGGCTGCGAGTGCGGTGATCGAATGGTTCTTCCTCATTGAAGTGCTCCTTGTTTATCTTGGTGCGCGTATCGGTAGGGCAGTGTGCATCGGCGGGGCAGTGAGCGCAGATGTCAGCTCACGATGCCTCAAGGGAGGGTCTCGTCGTACGGGTCAGCGCTGAGAGGATCGGCGTCGAGAGTTGGTGCAGCATGGCGAGCCGGTCGAGCCGATCGGCGGCGAAGGCGGCCTCGATGAACTCCGGTGCTCCGCTCCGGCCAGAGAGGAGTCGCTGCGCCTTGGCCACGACCTGGTCGCGGGCAGGGCGGGACGCCGCCGCTATGCGCAGCTCCCGCGAGCCTCCAGGCCAGCTCGCGCGCACCACGGACTCGAAGCGGCCGCAGCTGTCGTCGCCGACGAGGGTGATCCGATCACGCAGTGCCCGGACGCGATCATCCCGGGCCGCCGAATCGCTGAAACGCGAAGGATCCGCGTCGCCGAAGAGTGAGGCGACGGCGAAAGCGTGGACGACGCTGAACTTCGACTCGAGGCCGTCGGCGGGATCATTCCGTCCCATCGCCGTGACGGCGAGCGGGTTGACCCGAATCTGACACGACGTGAGCTCCGACCCCCCGGACAAGTCGCGCAGTCGCAGGGCGAGGTCGATCGAGCTGTGCCCGAGAACTCCGCAGGCATAGGGCTTCACGATGTTGTCGCGAATCCTCGACGCACCGCCGAATCTTCCATTGCCGAATCCGTCCCGGGGCACCGCTCCGAGAACCGTGAGCAGCGCCGCGAGCCCACCGTCGGCGCGACCACCGCGCTCCTCGAACCCCACGGTGACTCCTACGCGCGCGGCGTTCCCGACATGCATAGGCTTCCCGAGCGTTCCGAGCGCTTCCGTGAGCCCCGCGGCGCGATGCGCGGCGGCATCGATGGCCTCTACGAGCCGCCGCTCGTCGGCGCCGGCGAGAAACGCGCCTGTCACGGCCGCGCCAACCGGCGCCGCGATCCCCGTCATGTGCCATCCACGCGTGAGCGCGTCCGGGAGCATCTCACCGAGGAGGAGGCACGTCTCGACCCCCGCCGCGAAGGCCGTCAGCGCGTCCGTCCCCGTGACACTCGTGTGATTGGCGAGCGCGAGTACCGTCGCGGCGATCGCCGCACCGGGGTGCACGACGGACGCGAGATGCGTATCGTCGAAGTCCTCCAGGTGGGCGGCAGCAGCCTGCACGAAAGCGGCCGACGACGCCGCGACCTCCGCGCTCGACCCTAGGATGCGCCCTCGGGGACCGCCCTCCCCGTCGAGTGCGACGGCTGCGGCACGCAGGGGGGCCGTGCCACTTGCAGCCATCGCAAGCGACACGGCGTTTCCGAAGCTCTCCGTGATTGCTGCCCGATGGCCCCCGTCGAAGTCGCTCCACGACGATCGTCGGACCGCGGCGGCGATCTGCTCTGCCAGAGCACTCCACTCGTCTCGGGGCCTCCGATCGTGGATGGCCGGCGACAGGTGGCCGCCTGATGCCAGACCGAGAACGGCGAGGAGTCCTTTACGACCGTCGATAGCGCCCATCGGCGCGTCCCACCCGGCGGTCGCGAGCCGTGCAGCATGCGTGCCTGCGTCGACCGCGCGCTCGACCGATGGCTCGCCCGTGCCCAGCCCGCTCGCGCTCGCCGAGCTCGCCGCGAGGCCGATCGCATTCATGACGATGCGCTCCGTCCCCCCGGTCGCGAGAGCCTCCGCGACACTCGCGGCGATTACTGCTGCGGCCGCGTTTCCGACGTCACTGCCTCCGTACGGCGATCCTGCCGTCAAGGCGCTGATCTTACTGCCTACGGCGAGGGCGGCTTCGCGGCAGCCCGCCATCCTTCCCGGCGCGGGGCGCGGTCGGGTCGCCTGCAGAACAGCATCGACAGCATCGCAAACAAGCGGAGAGTCTGGGGCTCCGCGAAGCTCAGGAGCGCTCGTGACTCGAACGGCGAGCCGCGCAAGCCGAATCGTAAGGGGCGCCTGAGAAGGCAGTGGTGAGCGGACGGCCTGCTCGCTCGACGAGAACGCCACAACCGGCTCCTCCCGCATCGACGTTGACGCGACCCCGCTGACACCACACCGACCTCGGTCACCAAGTGGGGCCGAACGACTCTCCTCGACGTGCGAGGGAGGTTCAACGAACCGAGCTGCGATGCGTGCGTACGCGATCTCTACAGGTGCCAGTGAGCCGTTCTCTGGTCTCAGCACGGATATACATCAAGAATGGATGCCGCGCACCGAGGAGTTTCGACTGTGCACTGACAATCTGCCATGAGGCCGTCATGGTGTCAAGCGCCTCCCCTGCCGGCTGCGGCTATCGTCAGACTCAATGGGCGGCCCTCACCGATAGTGCGACGAGGCCCATATAGTAAAGCCGCCGGTCCTCTCAACGGCGATGCTTCGACAGCGAAGAGACCATCGCCGTCGTTTGAACACGATCAAAGGCGCCGCCCTGTCGAACGACGGGCGTTGGACGTACTGGAGCAGCAGCATGCCCTCAGATCGCGCCCTCCACATGTGCGTTAATTGAGCCGCGGTCCGACGGGCTCGGGCCTCTCCTGGTTGATCGCCGGTCAGATGGCGTTCGTCCAGCTCGTCACACACGCCGTCCGCCCGGCCACCTCTTACCGCGCCCTCGAGTTGGGCATCGATCCCGGCGCGCTCGGCCTGTTGGCGGCGGCCTTCGCCCTCTTGCCGCTGTTCCTCGCCATCGGCATCGGCAGGGCCGCAGACCGTGGCTATGCCGCGCTCTCCCTCGCATTCGGCTCACTCGCGCTGGTCGTCGGATGCGCAGGCCTTGTCCTATGGGCCGAGAGCTTCGAGGCTCTCATCGGCTGGACGATCCTGATCGGCACGGGGCACATCTTCAGCGCCGTCGCGGGACAGGCGCTCGTCGCCCACACCTCCGCAGCGCGGCTCGACTCCGGCTTCGGTCTCTACACATTCTTCAGCACCTTCGGTCAGACTGCCGGCTCGCTCATGCTCGTCTTCTGGGGGGGTGATGGCACGTTCCTCGACACCAATGCGATCTTCCTCGGGGCACTCATAGCGGCGGGCGCCGCGTGCCTCGCCGCCGGGCTGCTCGTCGTGCTCCTTCGTAGAGCTGACACGGCTCCCGAACGGGCGGATGTGCCTGTTGACCTGAAATCCGTCATCCGCGCGTCGACGGCAAGCCGGCGCCCGCTGATCGCCGCGATCGGGACCAGCATGGCGGCCCTGGCGATAATCGATCTGGTCGCGGTCTACCTCCCGGCGTGGGGCGTGGAACGCGGACTCCCCGCGACCGCGATCGGGCTGCTCTTGACGGTCCGTTCCGTGGCGATGATGGCGTCGCGACTCGCTCTCGGCCGCCTCGCCCGGCTGATCGGCCGCCACCGACTCCTTATCTGGTCGACGCTCCTCGCGGCCGTGACGGTGGCGCTCCTGATCGCACCTGTCGGCCTCGTCGCAGCAGCTGCGCTCATGGCTGTCTCGGGTTTCGCCCTCGGAATCGGTCAGCCGCTCACCATGGCGATCGTCTCGGCTGTCTCACCACCTGGCACGCAGGGAACGTGGCTCTCTCTGCGGCTGGCGGGCAACCGAGCGGGGCAACTCGTCATTCCCGCGCTGGCTGGTGCGAGCGCCGGTGTCTTCGGCGTCGGCGGCGTCTTCCTGCTGAGCGCAATCGCGCTCGCAGCCACAGCAGTCGGAGCGGCTGTCGCCCTGCGCAAGGGACCAGGGGCGAGCGACGCCGGCCCCGCCTCATCGGACTAGTTTGAATCGGTCGCCTGGGATTACCGTCCGATCGTTCTGAAAATCGCCGTGAAAGCCCTAGGCTGGCGTTGTGACAGTTGCCGCCGACGTCCGCCCGCGCACGATCGCAGTGCTCGCAGGAGACGGCATCGGACCGGAGGTCACTGGAGCGGCCGTTGATCTGCTCGTCGAACTGTCAAAGTCCCGGAATCTCCTTCTCGAGTTTCGCGAGGGGCTTCTCGGGGGCGCGGCGATCGAGGCGACGGGCGTCCCTCTGCCTGCGGAAACACTCGCGCTGTGCGAGCACAGCGACGCGCTCCTTGTCGGCGCCGTCGGCGGCCCGTTGTGGGACGCGTTCCCAGCTGAACGCAACCCCGGTCTCGGTGGTCTGCTACGGCTGCGGCGACACTTCGATCTGTACGCCAACCTCCGGCCCGGGGTGTCGATCCCTGGGCCTCCGGATTCCGAGACAACCGGTCGCACCGGCATCGACATCCTGCTGGTACGCGAGGCGGCAGGTGGCGCCTACTTCTCGCCCGAGCGTGGACGAGACCGAGCGCGCGCCTGGGACACGATCGCCTACTCGGCGGCGGAGATCCGACGCGTGGTCGAGTACGCCGTTGGCCTGGCACGCACTCGGAGCAGACGCCTGACTTCGATCGACAAGGCAAACGTTCTCGAATCGTCCCGCCTGTGGCGGGAGGTGGCTGGGGAGGTTCTCGCGGAGGCACCCGATGTGCAGGCTGAGCATCTTTACGTCGACAACGCGGCGATGCAGATGGTGCTCCGCCCTGAGACGTTCGATGTCATCGTCACCGAGAACATGTTCGGCGACATCCTCAGTGATGAGATCGCCGGGCTCGTCGGGTCGCTCGGCACGCTGCCCTCGGCAACGCTGCGCTCGGACGGCTTCGGCCTGTACGAGCCCGTGCACGGTTCGGCGCCTTCACTGGCAGGCACCGGCACTGCCAATCCCTGCGGCGCCATCCTCTCGGGAGCCCTCATGCTGCGCTATTCGTTCGGGCTCGAGGCAGCCGCACGCGATCTCGAAACCGCGTGCCTGGGCGCCCTTCGCGACGGCGTGCGCACGCCCGACATTGCGCTCTCCGGACACCGGCCGGTGAGCACGACCGGATTCGCCGACGCGGTCAGATCCCGGCTCGTGCGGTGAGGCTGTCCTGGCTGCTGCTGCTCATCCATACCGGGATGCTGCAGCTGACGTCGTATCTCGTGCGACCCGCTGCCGCGTATCACGCGCTCGATCTCGGAGTCGATCCCGCTCTCTTGGGGCTCGTCGCGGCGAGCTTCGCCCTCCTGCCGTTCCTCGTCGCCGTATGGGTCGGCCATGCGTCCGACCGCGGTTACGGCGACCTCCTCCTGGTCGCCGGGGCAGCTCTCGTTCTCGTCGGCGCGGCCGGTCTCCTGCTTCTCTCGCCCACGCTGCCGTCGATGCTGGCGTGGACGGCATGCCTCGGTGTCGGACATCTGTTCGGGGTGGTCGGCGAACAGAACCGTGTGGTGGCCTCGGCCGACTCGGCGCATGCCGACGCCGCCTTCGGATACTTCACCTTCGCCGGGGCCATCGGCCAGATGCTCGCTCCGCTCGTGCTCGCCCTGGGGGAGGCCGGATCAGGCGCGGTCATCCCCGACACCGGCGTGCTCTTCGCCGCGGCTCTGGCCTGCGCCGGCGCCGTGGCGATCACCACCGTGCTTCTTGTCACGTGGGCGCGTCCGGTCCGAGATCCAGTCCAGCCAGAGAAGGAGCGGATGTCGCTGCGAGCCGCGCTCGGCGCGTCGCGCGGGCGGCGGCCGGCGCTGGTGACGACCGTGGTACTCAGCATGGTGGTGGTGGCGGTGATCGATCTGACCTCGATCTACCTGCCTGCGTGGGGTGTGGCGTACGCGGTGCCCTCGGCGACGGTCGGGCTCCTACTCGCGCTGCGCGCGGCGGCCATGACCGTGTCCCGGCCGTTCCTCGGGTTGCTGGCGAGGCGACTAGGTCGGGGTCCGGTGATGCTCTGGTCGTGCGCGATAGCGGCCGCCGGCACGGCGGTCCTCGCGCTGCCTCAACCGGTCTGGACGATCGCATTGTGCCTGGTCGTCAGCGGCGCCGCACTCGGCTTCGGTCAGCCGCTGACGATGTCAGAGATCGCAGTCACCGCTCCCGACCGTACCACCAACACGTGGTTGGCGATCCGTCTGAGCGGAAACTCCCTTGGTCAGACTGTGATCCCGCCGTCGGTGGGTCTCATCACCCTTGCTCTTGGACCCGCGGGGGTGTTCGCCGTGGCCGGTGTGCTCCTTGGAGCGGCGACGGTACTCAATGGGGTGACACGCCGCCGGAACCGCTGAGCCGCTCCGAGACAATGTCAGGATCGACGATCACGTCAATGACGAGCGGGGCATCGCGGCCGGCCAGGTCGGGGATGCGCTCCAGGTCGCCGCCCTGGCGCACAGTGATCGCTTCGATGCCGTATCCTCGGGCGACCGCAGCGATGTCGGACGCGCCGGCGAACCATGCCATGGTCGTGTCGAATCCGAGCATTCGGAGCTTGGCGACCTCGGCGCCGTAGCCGCCGTCGTTGACGACGACGACGATCAGCGGGATCCGTTCCCGAGCAGCCGTTTCCAACTCGCTGATGCCCATGAAGAACCCGCCGTCGCCGACGACCGCGACCACCGCGTCGTCGCGACGCGCGGCCGCGATGCCGAGCCCGTGCGCGATGCCCAGCCCGATGCTCCCACCGGCGAGCGAGGTATGGAACGACCTGGGGGCGGGCGCACGCAGGTAGCGTGACGGCCACTCCACGAAGTGTCCGCCGTCGACCACGATCGAGCGACGCTCGGGGATCGCCGCATCCAGTCGCGTCATGGCGTAGCGCGGATCAATCGCTGACGGCGATCCGTAGTTCGCCTGCGCTTCCAATCGGTCTGGGAGGCAAGGACGGCGGGCGGGCTCGGGCGCGCGTAAGGCGAGAACTGCGCGGTGCAGGGCCACCGCGACGTCGTGCGCGTCGGCGTACACGGCCAGGTCGACGGGATGCTGGCGCGCGAGCGCGCCCCGCTCGTGGTCGATCTGGACGACGGTCTTACCCGTCAGGAGCGTTCCCGACTGCGTGGTGTAGTCATTCAGGCTCGCCCCGAAGGCGACGACGAGCTCGGCCTCGCGGATCCGAGCGAGGCCTTCGGGGTGGGAGAACCCTCCGAACACGCCGATCCCGTTATCGACTCCGGCGAAGAGTCCCCGCGCGGGCAAGGTGGTGGCCAGGTCCGCGCCGGTGAGGTGAGCGACCTCGCGCAGCTCGGAGCCTGCCCCACTGTGCACGGCGCCGAGTCCCGCGACGATGACGGATCGGTGTCGGAGGAGCAGATCTGCGATCGTGGCGACCGCTTCGGCGGATACCGACGGCGCTACCTCCGACACATCGGGGATCAGGATGCGCTGTGCGGCGGGGACAGCGTTCACGACCTCCTCGGCAATGTCGAGGACGACGGTGCGTGTGCGTTCCGCGCACTCCGCGTGCGCCGCTCGGATCCCGGCATCCAGAAGCGACTCATCGTCGATCCGGCGGTAGATCGCACCGGCGGCGCGCACCAGGAGTTCCTGGTCGTAGCGCTGGATGTGGTGAGGTTTGTCACGGGGAACACTGCCAAGCAGAACAAGGTGCGGCCGGCCGCCGTGGGCGGATGTCGCCAAGGCATTCAGGCCGTTCAGAAGCCCAGGCCCCCAGGTGACCGACGACACTGCGACCTCGCCCGTGCGGATGGCGTAGCCGTCGGCCATGCCGAGGGCGCCGGCCTCGTGGCGGGCCGCGACGTACTCGACGCCGTCGAGCACGCCCCAGCACGATAGCCATGCGAGGTTCGCGTCGCCCATCACTCCGAAGATGCGATCGATGCCGGCCGAGCGAAGCGATTCTGCGAGCCTCGCGGGCCCCGTCGTGGCGACGGAGCCCGCGAGCCCGGATTCAGCGGAAGATCGCATTCCAGTCCTCGGTGTAGGTATCACGCGATTCCGTCCACAGATCGAAAGAGGGCACCACGATCGCGCCGGTGTCAGGAGCGGGGATCTCCATGCCCTCGACGGTCGGGGCGTCGACGTCGGTACGCACGGGGTATTCGCTCGTCAGGTCGACCAGCACTGACTGTCCCCGCTGGGAGAGCAGCCAGTCGAGGTACACGCGCGCGGCGTTCGGGCTCTGGGCACCTTCGGTTACCGCGACGAGGTTCGCGAATGCCGGCGTGCCCTCGTCGAAGAAGATCGACGTGATGGGCGCACCATCCCGCCGCTGGGTGGCCACCGTTCCGAGCGAGGTCACGCCCAGAGGGATCTCACCGCGGACGATGTCTTGCGTGAGAGGTGTGACCGACTCATACAGCCGGGGCTGGTTCGCGGCCAGATCCTCCCAGTACTCGATACCGCCGATGTCACGCAGGAACGCGTAGACGCTGAACGCGCTGCCACCCGTCTCGATGGGCGTGAAGCCGATCCTCCCCTGCCACTGGGGATCAAGCAGATCCTCCCAGGACTCGGGCAGATCGGCCTCGTCGAGAACTCGCTCGTTGTAGGTGGGCACCATGACGAGGTTGGCCGAGGTGTACCAATGGAACTCGGAATCGTACTGACCCTCTTCGAGACCTTCAACGGCGATGGGTGATTCGTACGCCGCGAGGATGCCGCGTTCGGTGAGGTCCTGCATGAGGGTGATGTCGCCGAACCCGATCGCATCGGCTGCGACGCGGCCGGCGCCCGACTCGGAGACGACCCGTTCGTACAGCTGCGGAGTCACCAGGCGCACGTGCTCCACCTCGATGCCGGTGTCCTCGGTGAACTGGTCCAGGAGTGCGCGCCACGGGCCTTCCGGATAGTTGTCGTACAGGGTCATGGTGCCCTCGGCGACGGCCGCCTGGTACAGCTCGGCGTCGGCGATCTGCACTCCGTCGATCACGAGGGCCTCACCGTCGGAACCGGTCTCGGCCGGTGTGCCCGACCCGCCGCATCCGGTGAGGGCGAGCGAGAGGCCGAGGACGGCGGCGGCGCCGATAGTGGCTGACTTCTTCATCGATGATCTGCCTTTCTTGGTGGTGGTGGGACGGTGGACGCGGCGCGCCCGTTATGCAGGTTTGAGCCAGCGGGCGCCGGCGATGGTGATCACAAGCAGGACCGCGCTGTAGGCGAGTGACATCGAGGCGACCCGCCCCCAATCGCCGTTCTCCCACTGGCCGAACACGACGACCGAAAGCACCCGCGTCTGCGAAGTGAAGAGGAAGATCGATGATGCGAGTTCGCGCACCGAGAGAATGAGGATCATCAGTCCGGCGGAGATGATGCTCGTGCGCAACAGGGGCAGGGTCACCCAGGTGATCGCGCGCAGCGTGCCGGCGCCCGACATCCGCGCTGCCGCCTCCAAGTCGGGGTCTATCTGCCGGAGCGAACCGGCGATGCCGCCATAACCTTGTGGCGTGAACCTCGCGATGTAGGCGAGGATCAGCACCGCCAACGTGCCGTAGATCGGCAACGGAACGAGGCTCCAGGTCCAGAAGAAGGCCAGGCCCATCACCAACGCGGGGATGGCGATCGGGGCGGTGGCGAGCTGGTCGAGAATGAAGCGGCCGCGGATGTTCGTGCGGGTGACCACGAATGCAAGTCCGAGATAGAGGACGAGGCCGATCAGCGCGGCGATCACTCCCGCCGTGAAACTGTTGACGAACGCGTCGAGGAACTGGCTGGAGGTGACCGACGCGACGAAGTCGTCCACCGCGAAGGTGGCCGGGTCGAAGATCTCCCAGAAGGTCTCGATGTACAGCGCGCCCGAGAACGCCGCCTTTATCAGGGCCAGGATCGGGAGCACGACGGCGAGGACCAGGTAAAGTAGCACCCCGGCGAAGGCGACCCAACGCCACTTGCCGAGTTCGATCGTGCTGGGCTTGAATCCCTTACCGCTGACCGTCGTATATGACTTCCCCTGGAGGAAGATGCGCTGCAGCGCGATCACGACCACGAGGATCACCAGGAGGGTCATCCCGACAGCGCTGGCCTGGTTGACGTTCGCGGGCGCGGAGGTCATGAGGGTGTACACGAATGTGGGGAGCGTCTGGATGCCGCTTCCGGCGCCGAGGATGACCGGGATGGGGAAGTCTTCGAGGATGAGCGCGAACGTCAGGATCCCCGCCGACAACAGCGCGGGGCGGATGATCGGCAGGGTGACGTTGAAGAACACGTCCCGCTGTTTGCCGCCGTGCACCAGCGCTGCCTCTTCGAGCTCCGGATTCATCAGGCGCAACGCACCGTAGACGAACACGAACGCGTAGGGCGAGTAATACAGCGTCTGCACGAAGATGATGCCGGGCAGTGAATAGACGTTCAGGGTGAAATCCCACCCGAGGGTGTCAAAGAGCAGGTTGACGTACCCGGCCTGTGGCGAGGCGATGAGGCTCCAGGCCATCGCTCCCACGAACGCCGAGATGAACAACGGCACGATTCCCGCGATCTGAGCGATCCCGCGGCCGGGCACGTTTGTACGCGCGGCCAGCCACGCCAGGGCAGTGCCGACGATGAGCGCGAGGGTACCCGCCGAGACGCTGATGATGAGCGAGTTCAATGCGGCCGACAGTCCCCGTGGGGTGAAGATCGCAGAGAAGTTCTCGAGGGTGAAGTTGCCCAGCGGATCACCTGGTCGGGGGGGACTGTCGGTCACTGCGGTGATCATCAGCACGACGATCGGCACGACGATGAGGATCACCATGACCGCAAGCAGTATGAGGAAGGGCGCGCGGCGCCCCCACCGGCCGCGCTGCCCGGGCTCGGGTGGGACGGGAATGGGTGCGGTCGGGGGCGCCTCCAGAGGCGTGTGCTGGAGGGTACTCATCGCGCGTCCTCTTCGAAACAGCGCACACTATGGGCAGAAAGGCCCAGCCGGACTGTGTCACCGCGCTTGAGCAATTGGCCGGTGAAGGGGACGATAATCTCAATCTTGATCGACCCGACCTCCACCGCGTAGAGCACTTGGCTACCGAGGAGGTTCACTACCTCGATAGTCCCCAGGAGAGTGTTCCCGTTCCATGACTCGGGGGGGTCCAGGACGAAGTCCTCGGCCCTGAGACACAACGCGACGGGGCCGTCATGGACGTGGGAGTCGGTGTGCAACACCAGATCACCATCGCCCACGGTTACAGTGCCCCCGTGGGCGCGGCCGGTGAGGACGTTGTTCATCCCCACGAACTCCGCAGCGAACCGGGTCGCCGGACGCTGGTAAAGGTCCAGCGGCGTCGCGATCTGCTCTATGACGCCTTTGCGCATGAGAACAATACGGTCAGCGAGTGCGAGCGCCTCCGCCTGGTCATGCGTGACGTAAATTGACGTGGTCCCCAGTTCCTGCTGCGTCTCCTTCAACTCCACGCGGAGGCGCTCCCGGAGCTTCGCATCGAGGTTAGACAGGGGCTCGTCAAGGAGAAGCACGTTCGGTCGCATCACCACGCTGCGAGCGAGGGCGACACGCTGCATCTGTCCGCCGCTGAGCATCGACGCCGATCTGCCGCCCAGCCCTTCGAGCCCGACCAGCTCGAGAACCTGATCGACGCGGGCGTTCATCTCCTTGCGGGGGACCTTCTGCATCTTCAGCGGGAACGACACGTTTTGGGCGACCGTGCGATGCGGCCAGATGGCGTACGACTGGAATACCATCCCCACGTTCCGCGCGGAAGGCGAGACCTCAATCTTCTTGGCCCGGTCGAAGACGGTCCGCCCGCCGATGGAGATACGCCCATCTGTCGGAGTCTCCAGACCCGCGATCGAGCGCATGGTCGTCGTCTTGCCGCATCCCGACGGACCGAGGAGCACCAAGAATTCTCCCTGGCGCACGGTGAGATCGAGCGATTCCAGAGCGACCTGGTCGCCGAACTTCTTGTGCAGGCCTTCGATCCGCACAGCAGACGGCCCCCCGGTGGCGACGGCGGACTGGGCGGGAAGGGTGAGTGACATGACGCTCCTGTGCGTTGGCGGTCAGGGGATGGGTGGGAAGAGAGAGGTGATCTCGGTGAGGGGCACAGTGTCGGACGAGCCCAGCACTGCCTCTTCGACGGCCGCCGCGGCGCGCTCGCCGATCACGGGCCCTGCGAGGGTGCGGAACTTCTCCCGCACGATCTCCTGCTCGGCCGACGCCGCGCTCGGACGGGTCTCCTCGCGCGCGCGTGTCCGGGAGGTCCCGTCGCGAAGGAGAGCCGTCACTGTCGCTCCCCCGGCCCGCACCGCCGGATCGACGAACACCGACACGCGGCGTTCGAGGTCGTCGTATGCGGCACGGTCATAGGCGGCTGAGTCGAAGAATCCGGGGTCGGTCGGCGGGCCGGCGACGATCGTATACGCCGTCACGGCGGAGGCGCTGAACTTTGCTCCGAGCAGATCGTTCGGCGCAGGGTTGACGATCACGTCGCGGAACTCCGCGCCGATGCCGACCTTGATCGCGGCAATATCGGCCAGTTGCACCCCGGTGTGGACAAGGTCCCGGGTGGCGTCAATGACGGCGTGGGTGCCGAAGCAACTCGCGTACGGCTTGAACAGTGTCCGCTCGATCGCGAGCTCGTCGCCGAGACCATCGTGTGGCGCATCGGCCAGACCGATCGTGGTAGCCAGGTAGGCCCGCCCGCCGGTGATCTGGTCGCCGAGGTCCCGGACGCCGGAAGCGACCGCCTCCGCGGCCGCCACCCCGTTTCGCGCCGCACAGGCGACCTGCCACGCCTTTCCCCACGACCCGAACCCGCTCAGCAGGCCCGACGACTGCAGCGCACCCAGGGACGCCGCATCGGCCAGCTGCGCGGGGCTCGCCTCGTCCAGTCTCATCTGCGTCGCAGCGACGGCGGCGGCTATGGACCCGAAGGTGGCAGTGGGGTGCCAGCCCGTGTCGTACTGCGCGCGGCCGGCAGCGACCCCGATCTGGCATGCGAACTCCACACCCCAGACGACTGCGCGAATCAGATCGCCATAGGAGCGGTCGGCCGCCTCCCCCGCCGCGAGTGCTGCCGGGATGACCGTGATGCTCGCGTGGCCCGGGACATCCTTATGGCAGTCGTCAAAGTCGAGCGCGTGCCCGCGGAAGGCGTTGGCGAAAGCGGCATCCGTCGCGCTGGCCGCTCCGTTCTCGCCGATGGCGGTGGCGGGGGCGGTGGCGAGCGGCTCTCCCGTGCGCCATGCCGGGGTTCCGACCGCGTGCGCGGCGTAGACGACGCCGACGAGATCGAGCAGGCACAACGTCGCCTTCTGCCGCGAGCGCAACCAGCGGTCGCTCGTGGCTGCCTCGTGGAACAGCGCATCGAGAGTGCGGGACAACACCGTGAGCACCTCCTGGTCGCACATCTTCGTGTGACGACGGAATGGATGCTGCGGAGTTGAAAGAGCCACAGGCCGGGGGATCGGGGTCCCTCTCCTTACGGAGTCGAAGGACCGTCGGTGAGACGGCTTCGCGGAACCTCGCCCAGCGTACTTAGCGTACAAACCGTCCCTCGATCTGTCAATGAACCGACGAGAGTCACGGAAGTACCCCTCCGAGACGGTCCCGGTACCTCACGAGATGAACCCCGCGCGCGTGTCTTGACACCGCGACGCAGGTCGGCGAAGGTATCAGTGCACAGTCGATGCTCTTCGAGCGCGTGTCATCCCGTTAGGGATCCCACCCATGCGATCGGACTCGGGCGCGATTCCCTGGCACCGTGAGGTCGCGATTGCGCATCGCCCGGGCTCAAGTCGGGTACCGGGGCTCCCCGCCATCCGCGATGTGTTCGCGCGATCTCATGTCGAGCACGATGCGACGCAGGTCCACGCGCACGCACACTCACGTCGTCCTCGCGAATGCGTCCGCCTCTGCGCTGGCGGCGCTCGCGCATGGCGCCGCCCGAATGAAAGTGAAGGAACTTATCACATGCCACGTGAACTGGACACTGTCGTCCCCGTCATCGGAACGCCTTACGCGACACCGGAGCGGCTAGCCGCGCAAGCGGAGGCCCGCCGCTTCGCACACGAGGAGATCCTGCCCCTGGCCGACGAGCTCGATCCTGTCAAGGGAGAGTTCCCCCCGTCGTTCGTGCGGCGGATGGGCGAATTGGGCTATTTCGGCATCACCGTGCCCTCGGAACTGGGCGGCATGGGCGGCGGGGTCTTCGATTACTGCATGATCTCCGAGGAGCTCGCGCGCGGCTGGCTCAGCGCAGGAAGCATCATCGCCCGCGCTCAGGGTGCGATGGGATGCAACGTCGCCGATCCCGTGCGGCGACGCGAACTCATTCGCAAGAGCGCGGCCGGTGAGTGGATCGGCGCGTTCGCAGCATCCGAGCCGGGCGCGGGATCCGATCTCGCGGGCGTGGAGACGCGCGTCGTGGAGGACGGCGACGAGTACGTGATCAGCGGGCAGAAGCGTTGGTGCGGCAACGCGCTAAAGGCAGACTTCATCCAAGTGCTGTGCCGCTTGGAGGAGCCGGAAGCGGGTGGCAGCCGTTCGGCGGGCCTGATCTCGGTCATGGTCGAAAAGGAACCGGGCACCTTCCCGGATGGCCTCACCGGCAGCGTCATCGACAAGATCGGCTATCACGGCTTCACGACGTGGCAACTCACTTTCGACGGGGTCCGGGCGCCGAAGTCGAACCGGGTCTTCCCCGGCGGCCCCGGTCTCGCGGTGGATGACACGTCGGACACAGCGCAATCCACCCATGGGTTCCGCAACATCCAGCAAATGCTCAACGCCGCCCGCGTCCAGACTGCCGCGCGGGCAGTGGGGCTGGCCCGTGGCGCGGTGGAGGATTCCCTGGCCTACCTGCAGGAGCGTCAGCAGTTCGATCATCCGATCGGCGACTTCCAGGCGCTGCGATTCATGGTCGCGGAGATGGCAGCGAAGGTGGAACAGGCACGCGCCTTCTACCAGTCGATCGCCCACCGGATGGATCAGGGCGATCCGTGCGAGAAGGAGTCCGCGATGGTGAAGTTCCTCGCCACAGAGATGGCCGTCGAGGTCACCGGCACCGCCATGCAGTTGCACGGCGGCAACGGGTACACCACCGAGCGGCGGGTGGAGCGGTACTGGCGCGACGCGCGCCTCACCACGATCTTCGAGGGCACCAACCAGATCATGCGCAAGATCACATCCGACCGTCTGCTGCCTCGTAGTCCGTTCGCCTGACAACGTCGCTGGGGGAACGCAGAAGGGCCGCACTCGCTTGTGCGGCCCTTCTGGTTTCACGCGCCTGGAGTTGTCACTCCGGCGGCGCCCACGTCCGCGTGCGTGACATCCCCGCGCTGCGCCCCTTGCCGGCGACGACCAGTGCCATCTTCCGTGAGGCCTCATCGATGAACTCGTCGCCGAGCATCACCGCACCCAAGGATCCCCCCGCCTCTGAGGTATACCAGGTGTAGGCGTCAAGGATCTCCTCGGCCATGTCGTAGTCGTCCTGCGCCGGGCTGAACACCGCGTTGCACGCCTCGATCTGCCCCGGGTTGAGCACCCACTTGCCGTCGTAGCCGAGCGCCGCAGCCCGCCGCGCCGCGACCTGGAATCCGGGGATGTCGCGGATCTGACCGAAGGGACCGTCGATGGCCTGCAGACCGTTCGCCCGGGCGGCCATCAGGATGCGCATGAGGATGTAATGATAGGCGTCCGCGTGGTATCCCTCCGGTTGACCGCCGACGACAAGGCTCTTCATGTTCAGGCTCGCCATGAAGTCAGCGGGTCCGAACACGAGCGTCTCCAGCCTCGCCGACGCGGTGGCGATCTTGTCGACGTTCACGAGTCCTTGGGCGTTCTCCAGCTGCGCCTCGATGCCGATGGCTCCGACATCCCACCCCTTGGTGGTCTCGATCTGGCTCAGCAGCAGGTCGAGCGCCTCGACCTGCCCGGGCGTCTGCACCTTTGGCAGCATGATCGCGTCGATGTGTTCGCCGGCGGCTTCCACGACCGTCACCACGTCCTGGTAGGTCCAGGGCGTCGTCCAGTCGTTCACGCGCACGACACGGATCTTGCGACCCCAGTCGCCGGTGGTGAGTGCCTGGATGATGTTCCCACGGGCCTCTTCCTTGGCGCGCGGCGCGACGGAGTCCTCGAGGTCGAGGAAGACCTGATCGACGTCGAGCCCCTGCGCCTTCCCGAGCATCTTCGGGCTGGAGCCGGGGACGGCCAGGCACGTACGGCGGGGCCGATTCGCGCCGCGGGTGGCGTGCTGTACAGTCAGTGCGATCATGCGTGCGATTCCTCCTGTCGTGCGTGCAGCGCCTGGGCGCCGGCACGCGTGGCAACGACGATCGTTCGGTCGAGTTCCGCGACGATCTGTCCGTTCTGATTGAGGCCCCAGTGGTGCAGACGCACCAGTCCTCGCGTCTCGTCGATGGGCTCGACCGCTATCACCTCGGTTGCGGCGGTGATGGTGTCGCCGTGGACAACGGGTGTCAGCAGGCGCAGGTTCTCGATACCCCGGTCTTCGAGGAGGCTGTCGGAGGCGTCCTGGCTCGCGAGTCCGACGACCAGCGACGCCGTGATCCCCCCGAAGACGATCCGGGTGCCGACTGGATGCGTCTGCATCCGCGCCTCGTTGAAGTGAGCGTCGGCGGTGTTCATGACGAGGTTCGTGATGAGCACGTTCTCCAGCTCGCCGATCGTCTTGCCGCGCGTGTGGCGCATCGTGCGGCCAACCGTGAAGTCTTCGAATCGGTTGTCGTTCCCCGTCAACCCGCTCATGCTGTGACCTCCATCGCGGGGCCGGGATTTGACGCGCCGTCTGCTGGACGTCGTGTCACGAGGTTGGTGCGCTCGAGTTCGAGCACCACCTTGCCGTGCTGGTTCACCCCAGCTGTCGACCATGTCACGATGCCGCTGCCTGGCCGCGACTCGGACGTGCGCAGTGCGACGACCTCGGTGCGGGAGGTAATGGTGTCCCCGGCGCGAACATCGTCCCTGAACGCCACCGACTTCACGCCGAGGAAAGCCCCCTCGGCTCCATCGACGCCCTCACTGGTGTCTTCGACCGACATCCCGAGCACGAGCAAGAACACGAAGTACGGGTTGATGAGGTCCGGAACTCTCCCGGCACGCTCGGCGAAGACCGTGTTCACGTACAGCGGTACGTAGTGCAGCGTGAGCGAGCTGAACAGGGTCGAGTCATACCGCTCGACCGTCCGTCCCCAATGATGTTCGAAGCGTTGGCCTACTTCGAACTCCTCGTAGAAGCGGCCTTTTGGCCATAGCGGGAAATCCGCCGGCGATGACGACATCCGGAGTGCCTCTCATGTCTTAACACGCACGTGACGGCTTTGTCATCATGCGACAGGGAGAGGCGGCGGGCTGTCCAGGGCCGGAGAGGGAAACGCGGTGGCGATGTCCGTACCGAGGATCGACGCAACTGTGTGCTGATGCCATCATGGGCGTGGCGGTGGATCAAGTCAAGTGCGCCGACGCGTTCTCCGGCGCTACGGCGGGTTCCGCCAGTACCCCGTCGCGGAGCATGTGTGCGACATCCTCCTCGGCGATCCCGAGTTCGCGCAGCAGCTGTGCAGAGTGCTCGCCGAGACGTGGCGCACGGCGGACCGGTTCGCTCGTGCGACCGGCGAACTTGATGGGGTTGCCCGCGATCCGCACGGTGCGGTCGGTGCCGGGGTGCTCGACGTCGACGATCATCTCTCGGACGGCTACGTGGGGGTCGGAGGCGATGTCGGCGGAGGTCTGCACGACGCCCACAGGGACGGAGCCGCCGAGCGCGGACACGACTTCCTGGCTCGTGCGCCCACGCGTCCACTCCTCCACGGTCGCCTGCACAAGCGTGTCGTTGCGTCCACGAGCGAGGGCCGTCGCGAAGCGCTCGTCCTGGAGCAGGTGGGGCATCCCGAGCAGCGGGGCGAGCACACGGAACTCCCGGTCCGAGGGAGCCGCGATGGTGACCCAACCGTCGATGGTCTCGAAGACACCGAACGGGGAGAAGAGCGGATGACGGTTGCCGATCCGGCCCGGGGATGTGCCCTGCATCGAGTACTGGTAGACGTTGCGTTCGGCGAGGGAGATCAGCGCGTCGTACATACTGACGTCGACGAACGAGCCCTCGCCGCTCTGGCGGGCTTTGAGCACGGCAGCGAGCACGCCGATGTCGAGCAGCGCCGCAGGGAACAGGTCGCCGATGCCGATCCCGGATTTGACTGGTTCACGATCGGGGAATCCGTTCACCGCCATGAACCCGCCCATCGCTTGCGCGACGATGTCGTAGGCGGGCCAGTCGACGTAAGGGCTGGCACCGGTGCGTGGGTCGCCGAATCCGCGGATGCAGCCGTAGACGATGCGGGGATTGCGCTCGCGTAACGTTTCGTATCCGATGCCCAACGACTCCATCACGCCGACACGGAAGTTCTCGATCACGGCATCCGCGCCGTCGACCAGGCGCAGGAACACCTCCCGTCCGCGGGGCGTACTCAGGTCGATGCTGATGCTGCGCTTGTTGCGATTGACGCTATGGAAGTACCCGCCGAACTCCTCCCCCTCGATGCCGAAGGTCGGCCCCGCCTGCCGGATGAAGTCGCCCCGGAGCGGCTCGATCTTCACCACGTCGGCACCCTGGTCGGCGAGCAGCATCGTCGCGTAGGGGCCAGCGAGCATATGGGTGAGGTCGAGGATGCGGATCCCCGCGAGCGGTGCATTCGAACCGGCGGCAGTGCCGGTGTTGTCCATCACGGTCACGGTCAACTCTCCTGATCGATCGAAGTCGGCGTCGTCGCCGAGAAAGGATCAGGGAGTCGCTCGAGGATGGCCCTGGCGAGACGGTGGCCGGACAGGGTCTGTGCACGACTGGTGATAGTCCATATATCCTCTGCCCGCATCGGTGCGCTGTCAATCCCCGCCCACTCGGACGCGCATTAGACTTGAGGAGTTCGCGATGGCACTCAGCCATCGAAGGGAGGCGACGATGCCCAAGACCGTGATCGTGACCGGGTACGCGAAGATGCCTGCAGGGACGATGATCCGCGCACTGTCAGGGACGCTCGGCATGGGAGCCGTGGTGGACCGGGAAACGCACACGATCGTTGAGGGGTGGGCGTCGCTGTACGCCCCGATCAACCAGGAGTTCGTCGCGCGCCTGCTGCGCGGACAGAACCTGATGTCAGACAACGCCGATTTCGTCACGCGCGTGCAGGAAGAGTACTGGGGCGCCGCACAGGGGGCGATCTGTCAGTGCTTCCGAGACCTGGTGCGTCGATACCGGGAGCACCACGACCAGCTCGCCGCCCTCGACGGCGAGTCGCCGCAGACGGTGGGTGCCGAAGCGTGATCCGGCCCGCGGTGTTCAGCCGCCGCTGAACACCGCGGGTCGCTTCTGCTGGAACGCCGCGAACCCTTCGCTGTAGTCGTCGGTGTCGCAGAGCGCAGCCTGCGCAACGTTCTCCGTTGCCATGGACTCCCACAGCCCCAGGCGGCGATCACGCAAATCGGCGATCAGGTTCTTGCTGGCAAGGAACGCGGCGGTGGCGCCTTCGGCGGCGCGTTCCGCGGCAGCTTCCGTCATCTCGCGCACAGAGTCGAGGGGGAAGGCCTGGGAGAACAACCCCGCGGCCACCGCCTCCGAGCCGCTCATCAGGCGTCCCGTGAAGATGAGGTCGAGGGCGCGGTGCGCGCCCAGGCGCTCGTAGAAGAGCGCGTGCCCGCCGGAGTCGAGCGTGGCACCCAGCGCCGCGAACGGCGAGCCGATCTTCGCGGTGTCAGCAACATACACCACATCGGTGGCGATGAGCAGCCCCAACCCGACACCCAGGCATGCACCGTGAGCCGCTGCGAACGTGGGTGCGGGAAAGGCTGACATGCGCTGCAGGAGTGGGGTCACGAGTTCGCCGAGGTATCCCAGGACGTCGTCGTTCGCGGGATCGACATCGGAGATGTCGCGGCCGGCGCAGAACGCCCGGCCCTCGCCGCGCAGGACGAGAGCGCGCACCCCCTGTTCCTCGGCGCGGGCGTAGGCGGCGTCGAGGTCGCGGACAGCCTGCTCGTCGAGTGCGTTGAGCCTGCCTGGGTTGTCGAGCACGACGTACGCGACGTTCCCACGGAACTCCAGTTCAATCATCAGGGCCTCCCCGCGCGGTCGATCGACACACGCTGATGGTTCACACGTCGTAGTCGACGAGCACGCGTGCGGTCGTCGGATGCGATTGACAGGTCAACACATATCCACGCTGCAGCTCCTCCGGCTCGAGAGCGTAGTTCTCGGTCATCTTGACCGAGCCCTCCACGATCCGCGCCCGGCATGTGCCACATACTCCGCCCGCGCAGGCGAACGGAACGTCGGGGCGCACGCGGAGAGCGGCCGTCAGGATCGACTCGCTCGCGGCAACCGGAGACTCGACCGTGGACGACTGCCCGTCCAGCCTGAAATCGACACGGTAGACAGGGTCCCCCGCCCGAGCGGCCACCGGGCGAGCCGGACCGCGCGGACGCTCACCATCACCTGTGGTGAACAGCTCGTAGCGGACATGCGAGCGATCAACCCCGAGGTCAGCGAGGGTGTCGCGGCAGAGCTGCACCAGTTCCATCGGACCGCATAGGAACCATTCGTCCACCGACGCAGCCCCCACCACGTCGTCAAGGAAGGTGCGCAGCTTCTCCTCGTCGAGGCGGCCGGACAGCAGCGGCGCCGCGCGCTGTTCACGAGAGAGAACGTGGTGCACGGCAAGCCTGGTGGGGTATCGGTCCTTCAGATCGGCGAGCTCATCGAGAAACATCACTTCGGTCGTCGCGCGGTTGGTGTAGATGAGGTCGAACCTCGAGGTCGCGGACCGTCCGAGGACGGCCGCGGCGAGCGCCATCAGGGGCGTGATCCCCGATCCGGCGGCGATCCCGACCACGTGCGCGTCGTTGAGGTCGGCAAGGGTCGTGGTGAAGGTCCCCTGGGGGCTCATCACGTCTATCTCGTCCCCCGGGCGCAGTTCGCTCTGCGCCCACGTCGAGAAGAGGCCGCCTTCGTCCCGCTTGATCCCTACGCTCACGGAGCCGCGCTGCGGCGCCCGGCACAGCGAGTACGATCGGCGTATCTCTTGGCCGTCGATGCTGGTGCGCAGCGCCACATACTGTCCCGGTAGGTAGTCGTACTGGTCGGCGAGGTCGTCGGGGACTGCGAAGGTCACCTCCACAGCCGAGGGCGTGAGCGGGCGCACATCGGATACGACGAGCGGATGGAACCGCGCGCGCACACGATCCTTGGCGACCGACGGGCCCCCCACGGCAGTGTGCAGGAGGGTGTCGGCGACCGACTCGGCGTCATCGAGGGTTGTGGGATCGGGCATCAGTGGATCTTGAAATAGTCGAAGGGCTCCAGGCAGGCGCGGCATTCGTAGAGCGCCTTGCAGGATGTGGAGCCGAAATGGGAGACCTCGCGGGTGTCGAGCGACCCGCACTGGGGGCATCTCACGCCCAGGGCGACCCGGACTGGGCCGCCCAGGTGTGCGCGGCCGGTCGGTGGGGCGATGCCGTACTCCTGGAGCTTGCGCTTGCCGGCCTCCGACATCCAGTCGGTGGTCCACGCCGGCGCGAGCACGAGGTCGACGACGACATCGGCGAAGCCCGCGTCGGTCAGTGCGAGAGTGAGATCGTCGCGGATCGTGTCCATCGCCGGGCAGCCGGAATAGGTCGGGGTGATCGTCACCGTGACATGTTCCCCCGCGACGTCGACGCCGCGGAGCACCCCCAGGTCCTCGATCGTGAGGACTGGGACTTCGGGATCTCGCACCGCAGCGGCGATCTCGCGTGCGCGGGCGAGCGTCGGGATGTCACGGACGTTCACCAGGTCACCCCCGGGTGCTGGCGGGCGAGCACCTGCATCTCGGCGAGGATGTAGCCGAGGGTGGAGAAGTGCGCACCCCGGCGACCACCGGCGGAGGATGAGGGCACGGTCGGCAGGGCGAGGTCGGCTTCGTGGAAGACGGCGTTGATCACACGGTGGAAAGGCGCGCGTAGCGTCGAGGGGCGCACCGCCCGGTCTCCGAGATCGTCGATAGGCGGCTCGTCTCGGAAGAGTTCGTCGACGTACGGCCAGATGTCGTCGAGCGCGCGTTCCATGCGGGTGCGCGATTCCTCGGTGCCACCGGCCAGGCGCAGCGTCCACTGCACGGCGTGGTCGCGGTGGTATTCGACTTCTTTGACCGATTTGGCGGCGATCGCCGCGAAGGTGGCATCGGTTGACCGGCCGAGTGCGGTGTAGAGCTCGAACTGGTACACCGACCCGACGAGCTGACGCGCGATGGTGTGGGCGAAATCGCCGTTGTCTTGCTCGAAGAGCCAGGCGCTTCGGAACTCGTGTTCGTCGCGCCAGTACGCGAGGTCGTCTTCGGTGCGGCCGTCGAAGGTTCCCGCGTAGTGCAGCAGGGAGCGGGCGTGGCCGAGAAGGTCCAGGGCGATGTTGCCCAGCGCTACGTCCTCCTCCAGCTCCGGGGCCCGTGCGATCCACTTGCTCAGCTGCTGCGAAAGGATGAGCGCGTCATCGCCGAGCCACATCGCGTACTCCGCCGCGGGCCCATCGGCGGCGGAGCCCCCCGTTCCGGAGAGTTCCTCCGCGAGAACCCGCTCGTCGAGGGTCACGTCGCCGTGCGGTTCGGCGGCGCCCTCGTGGATGTCAAGGTTCACAGGTGCGGCACTCCTTCCGAGGCGGTGTAGTACGCCGCGTGGCGGAAGTTCTTTCCTGCGGGACTTTCGAAGAACGCGCCCTTGGAGTCGGGATCGCTCGTGGTGATCGCCTCGGCCGGCACGATCCACAGCGACACGCCCTCTCCGCGACGCGTATAGAGATCGCGCGCATTGCGCAGCGCGAGATCGGCGTCGGGCGCATGGAGTGATCCGACATGCACATGGCTGAGTCCGCGAGTCGCCCGCACGAAGACCTCCCACAGCGGCCAGGTCTCGGTGGGTTTGCCGCCGGGGGTGGCCATCAGGCGGCCGCCTCGTCGAGAAGGTTGCGCTTGCGGGCGTATTCCGCCGCTGCTTCGCGCACCCACGCGCCGTCGTCATGCGCGTCGCGACGGTTCTGCAAGCGAACTGCGTTCATCGGACCGCGACCGGCGAGCACCTCGTAGAACTCGGTCCAGTCGATCTCGCTCATCTCCCACGTCTTGGTCGCTTCGTCCCACCGCAGATCCGGGTCGGGGAGGGTGACCCCGAGCACCTCGGCCTGCGGCACGAGCATCCCGAGGAAACGCTGACGCAGCTCGTCGTTGGAGAACCGCTTGATCTTCCACGCCATGGACTGCGCCGAGTTCGGCGACTCGTCGTCGGGAGGCCCGAACATCATGAGGCTCGGCCAGTACCAGCGGTCCACGGCGTCCTGAGCCATCTGCCGCTGGGCTTCGGTGCCCTGCATGAGCGTCAGGAGGATCTCGAAACCCTGACGCTGGTGGAATGACTCTTCTTTGCAGATTCGCACCATCGCGCGGCCGTACGGTCCGTAGGACGCGCGGCACAGCGGCACCTGGTTGGCGATGGCCGCGCCGTCGACGAGCCAGCCGATCGCGCCCATGTCCGCCCATGTCGGGGTGGGGTAGTTGAAGATCGACGAGTACTTCGCCTTGCCGTCGATGAGCTGCTGTGTCATCTCGTCGCGCGTCGCGCCGAGGGTCTGCGCCGCGGAATACAGGTACAGCCCGTGTCCCGCCTCGTCCTGCACCTTCGCCATCAGGATCGCCTTGCGCTTGAGGCTCGGCGCGCGCGTGATCCAGTTGCCCTCGGGCTGCATGCCGATGATCTCGGAGTGCGCGTGCTGCGAGATCTGCCGGATGAGCGTCTTGCGGTACGCCTCGGGCATCCAATCGCGCGGCTCGATCCGCTGGTCAGCGGCGATCAGCGCATCGAACACCGTCTGAGCCTCCGCGTCTTTGGCATCCAGCGTTGTCAGGTTGGGTACGGCCATCATCGCCCTCCTTTACAGACCGATCGTTCAGTTATTGTAGATCGTCGTGCGGCCACTTGCAAGCCCGGTCATCGCGCGTCAATCACGCGGTTGGACTTGCCCTCGCTGCGTGGGAGCGCGCCGAGCTCCTCCACGCGGACCTCGATGCTCACGCCGATGATCTCCTTGACATGACGGGCGAGCTCTGCGGCTGCGCGAGTACTTGTCTCGGAGCTGCTCGAGGAGTGCCGCTCGATCCGTAGAAGCAGTGAATCAAGCCTGCCCTCGCGCCGGAGTTCGATGAGGAAGTGGGGCGCGAGGCCCTCGGCCCCGACCACGAGCGCCTCGATCTGCGTCGGGAAGATGTTGACCCCGCGCAGGATGATCATGTCGTCGTTGCGACCGGTGACCTTCTGCATTCGCCGCATCGCGGGGAAGGCAGTCCCCGGGAGGAGCCGGCTGAGATCCCGCGTGCGATAACGCAGCACGGGGAAGGCCACCTTCGTCAGCGACGTGAAGACGAGCTCGCCGGCGGCCCCGTCCGGACGCTGTTCGCCCGTCTCCGGGTCGATGATCTCGGGGAGGAAGTGGTCCTCCCACACGTGCGGGCCGTCCTTCGTCGCGACATCCTCCATGGCTACCCCCGGTCCCATGACCTCGCTTAGGCCGTAGATGTCCACCGCGTCGATGCCCATGCGCTGTTCGAGCTCGGCGCGCATCTCGTCGGTCCAGGGCTCCGCACCGAGAACGGCCACCCGCAGCGACGTCGAGGCCGGGTCGATTCCAGCGGTCTCCATCGCATCGACGAGGGTCAGCAGGTAGCTGGGCGTGCACATGATCGCGTCCGGCTCGAAGTCGCGGATGAGCTGGATCTGACGAGCTGTCTGTCCACCCGATACCGGGATGACGGTGCCTCCGAGACGCTCGATGCCCGCGTGGGCGCCGAGACCACCGGTGAACAGACCATACCCGTAGGCGTTGTGCACGCGCCAACCGGCACGCACGCCCGCCGCGCGCAGCGACCGCGCTACCAGCCGCGCCCACCGGTCGAGATCGTCAGCGGTGTATCCGACCACCGTCGGCCGGCCGGTGGTTCCCGAGGAGGCGTGAATGCGGCGCACGTCGGACATCGGGACCGCGAACATCCCGAACGGATAGGTGCTGCGCAGATCCTCCTTGGTCGTGAAGGGCAGCTTCACGATGTCAGCGAGGGTCTGGATGTCGGCCGGCGCAACTCCGGCGTCGTCGAGGGCGATGCGATACAACGGGACATTGGCGTACGCGTGCCGCACACTCCACCGCAGGCGCTCCAACTGAATTCCCATGAGCTCGGCGCGGGACACCGTAGCGGGGTCGATCTCGGCGTCGAGGTCGGGACGGGAACTGGTCGTCATCGACACGAGTCCGCCGCCTCAGGAAGGGAATGCGCGGTCGGTGATACGGGAGCGGCCCCGGAACTCGGCCACCGTGTCGCCGGCGTCATCAGTCACGGTGACGTCGTAGAGACCGGAACGGCCGCTGAGCGCACGCCGCCGAGCAGTCGCCGTGAGCACCTGACCCTCGACCGTGGACTTGAGGAAGACGATGTCAGCCCCTGCCGCGACCGTGACACGCTCGTCCTCGTTGCACGCGATCGCGAACGCAGTGTCGGCCACAGCGAAGACGAATCCACCGTGGGTGATCGCGAAACCGTTGAGCATGTCGCTGCGCACCCGCATCGTCACCACCGCAAGTCCAGGCTCGTCACGTTCGACCTGCATCCCGAGAGCGGCGGTCGCCCGGTCATTCTGCAACATCGCCCGTGACGACGACACGGTCATCGCAGCACCTCCTCCGCAGCCGCCGGGGCCGCCGCCGCCAAGTCCGCCTCCTCCTTGGCGACGAGGGTGAGCACGTCGTATGTCGCGACGAGCTCATCGCGCTGGTTCAGGATGACGGCATCCCAGCAGACCTCGCCGTACTCGTCGGTCTCCCGCGGCGTGATCTGCTTCGCGGTGAGGATGACCCGGATGTCGTCGCCCGGGCTCACCGGCGTGACGAACCGGAGGTTCTCGAGTCCGTAGTTGGCGAGCACCGGCCCCGGATCGGGATCGACGAACAGACCGGCCGCCCACGAGACGAGGAGGTACCCGTGCGCGACCCGACCGGGGAAGAAGGGGTTCGCCGCTGCGGACTCCTCATCCATGTGCGCGTAGAACGTGTCGCCGGTGAAGTTCGCGAACGTCTCGATGTCGGCGAGCGTGACCTCCCGCGACTGCGACACGATCTGGTCGCCGATCCGCAACTCGGGCAGGGCCTTGCGGAACGGATGCCGGCCGTTCGACGACGAGACGGCACCGGCGTGCCAGATCCCGGTGAGCGCGGTGAGCATCTCGGGCGAGCCCTGCACGGCCGTGCGCTGCATGTGGTGGAGGACGGCGCGGATGCCGCCGAGTTCCTCTCCCCCGCCGGCGCGGCCGGGGCCGCCGTGCACGAGGTGCGGCACCGGTGAGCCGTGGCCGGTGGAGGTGCGGGCGTTCTCGCGGCTGAGAAACAGCACGCGGCCGTTGAATGCGGCGATCCGGGTCATCAGCTCGACGGCGACGCCCGGGTCGTCGGTCGCGACGCTCGTCACGAGCGACCCGCCGCCGAGGTCGACGAGCCGGGCCGCGTCGGCGAGACTGCGGTAGGTCAGCACGCTCGCGACCGGCCCGAACGCCTCGATGTCGTGGACGGCGGGGGCCTCGGCATTCGCGAAGCCGATGAGCATCGGAGTGAGGAACGCCCCGTCCGGCGCGAGACTTCTGGATCCATCCGCGCGCACGACCTCGGGGGCGTCGGTCGAGCCGAGGAGCAGCTCCCCGCCGGCCGCCTCGAGCGCGGCGACCTGTCGCAGGACCTCGTCGCGCTGGGCGAGAGAGACGAGCGGACCCATGGTCACGCCCTCGGCGCGCGGGTCGCCGATCACGACGCGTTCACCGATCTTGGCCTGGAGGGCCTCGACCAGGGCGTCGACCGATCCCTCTGGCACGATCGCCCGGCGGATCGCGGTGCACTTCTGACCGGCCTTCGTGGTGAGCTCGACGAGCAACTGCTTGACGTACGCGTCGAACTCGGGCGAGCCCGGCGCGACGTCCGGGCCGAGCACCGACGCGTTGATCGAGTCGGTCTCGCTCGTGAAGCGCACGCCGTCCGCGGCCTGCGCGCGCAGCTTCGCCGCCGTTGACGCACTGCCGGTGAAGCCCACCAGGTCGCCCAGGCGGAGCTGCGCGAACAGGTCCGGCACCGCACCGCTCACGAGCTGCAGCGAACCGGCCGGGAGCGCCCCGGTCTCGACGAGGATCCGCACCCACGCCTCGGCGATGTACGCGCTCGGGGTCGCGGGCTTCACCACGGTGGGAACCCCGGCGAGGAACGCGGGGGCGAACTTCTCCAGCGCGCCCCACATCGGGAAGTTGAAGGCGTTGATCTGCACCGCGACACCCGGGAGGCGCGTGTACAGATGGCGGCCAAGGAAAGAGCCGTCCTTGGAGAGCGACTCGACCGGTCCGTCCGCGAAGACCTTCGCGTTGGGCAGTTCCCGCCGGCCCTTCGACGAGTAGGTGAACAGCACGCCGATGCCGCCGTCGATGTCGCTGAGCGAATCGCGTCGCGTCGACCCCGAACGCTCCGACAGCGCGTACAACTCCTCCTTGCGGGCGGTCAGCGCGATCGCGAACTCCTTGAGCAGTATCGCGCGCTGGTGGAACGTGAGGTCGCCGAGGCTCTGCTGCCCGACGGTGCGCGCGTGGTCGAGCACCGCGCCGAGGTCGAGCCCGCGGGTGCTGACCCGAACCACCGGATCGCCAGTCGACGCATCGCGCACAACCACGGCATCCGGATCCTCGTCGGGGGTCCACCACGCCTCGCGGACGTAGCTCGGCAGGATCTCGGCGGGACTCTGTGAGGTCTCGGTCATGGGGTGCTCCATTCGTAGAAACCGTGGCCGCTCTTCCTACCGAGGCGTCCCTCGGACACCATACGGCGCAGCAGCGCGGGGGGTTCGAACCGGCCGCCGAGCTTCGCGTGCAGCTCCTCGGCGATGCCCAAGCGCACGTCGAGCCCGACGATGTCGGTCGTGCGGAGAGGGCCGGACGGATGCCGGTAGCCAAGCTCCATGGCGGCGTCGATGTCGGCGGGGCTCGCGACCCCCTCCTCGACCATCCTGATCGCCTCGAGCGCGAGCGCGACGCCCAGCCGGCTCGACGCGAAGCCCGGGGCGTCGTGCACGACGACGGGCGTCTTGCCGAGACCGTCGACCCAGCCGCGGGCGGCCGCGGCGACGTGCTCCGTGGTCTGCGACCCGAGCACCACCTCGACGAGCGCGGACGCCGGGACCGGATTGAAGAAGTGCAGCCCGAGGAAGTTCGCCGGCCGGATGAGCCCCGTCGCGAGGTCGTCAATGGAGATCGAGGACGTGTTGGATCCCACGACGGCATCCGCGGCGACGGCCGACTCGATTCCTGCGAGCGCGTCGAGTTTGAGCGCGCGGTCTTCGGGTACGGCTTCGATCACGAGGGTGCAGTCCGCGAAGGCGGCGGTATCGGTGCCCGTGTCGGTGGCGGTCTCGAGCTCGTCCTGGGAGCGCTCGGTGGCGCCGCGTTCGATCGAGCGTCGGATGCTGTCGGTGATGCGCTCGCGGGCAGCGGCCGCGGCATCCGCGTCGCGCTCGACGACGCTCACCCGGGCGCCGGCGAGCAGGAACGCGTGCGCGATGCCCGCGCCCATCCGGCCGCCGCCGAGAACCCCGACCCGTTCGGGAACAGCACTCATCGCCGGTCGCCCTTCTTCTGCGCACGCCTGTCGAGGAATTCGGTCATCCGGCGGATCTTCTCCGGGCTCTCGAACAGCTCGGCCTGCAGCTCGAGCTCGATCGCGGGATGCGCGTCCGTCGGCGCGTGGAGCGCGCGCTTCGTGTACCGGATTGCGAGCGGGTCGTTCGCGGCGATGCGGTCGGCGATCGCGTGCGCGGCGGCGAGGAGCTCGTCCGCGAGGTGGATGGCCGACACCAGTCCCCACGCCAGTGCCGTGTCGGCATCGAGGATGCGGCCGGTCAGGAGCAGGTCCGCGGCCCGTGCCTCGCCCACGATCTCCGGGAGACGCCACGTCGCGCCGGCCGCGGCGATGATCCCGAGGCCGGTCTCAGGGTTGCCGATCTTGATCGAAGGGGTGCCGATCCGGATGTCGGCGGCGTAGGCGAGTTCCGCCCCGCCGCCGAGCGCGTAACCGTCCAGCGCGGCGATCACCGGCATCGGCAGCGCCCTGATTCGCCGGAACGCCGCCGAGTTGATGCCCTTGCGGGCGTCCTCGGCCCGGCGGTCGCGGAGCTGGGCGATGTCCGCGCCGGACGCGAACACACCACCGGAGCCGGTGATGAGGAGGATGCGCGGGGCGACCTCGAGATCAGCGCATAGAAGGTGCAGCTGGTCGATGGTCTCCTGATCGATCGCGTTGCGCACCTCGGGCCGGTCGAGGGTCACGATCACCCGGTCGCCCTGGTCGTCGACGCGGAGCGGACCGGTCATTCGACACGCTCGACGATCATCGCCGTTCCCTGCCCGACACCCACACACATAGTTGCCAGTCCGTAGCGTGCGCCCTCGCGCTCCATGCGACCGAGGAGCGTGACGAGGATGCGGCAGCCGCTCGAACCGAGCGGATGGCCGAGCGCGATCGCACCCCCATCGGCATTGACGATCTCGGGGTTGAGTCCCAGACGCCGCAACGACGCCAGTGACTGGGTCGCGAACGCCTCGTTGAGCTCGACGGCGCCGATGTCTCCCGCCCTGAGCCCGGCCTTCGCAAGCGCCTTCTCGGTGGCCGGCACTGGGCCGAGCCCCATGATCTCAGGGGCCAACGCCGCCGACGCACTTGCCACGATCCGTGCGCGCGGGCGAAGTCCATGTCGCCGCACTGCGTCATCGCTCGCAACGACGATCGCGGAAGCGCCGTCGTTGAGCGAACTCGAGTTGCCGGCGGTCACGACGGAGCCGCCGTCGACGACCGGGCGCAGTCCCGCCAGCACATCCAGGGTTGTGTCGCGGCGCGGCCCTTCGTCGACTGTCACGGCACCGCGGGCGGTGGGGACAGCCATGGTCTCCGCGGCGAACCGGCCTGCGTCGATCGCCGCCACGGCGCGCTGATGGCTGCGCAGCGCGAACGCATCGGCGTCCTCGCGGGTGATGCCTGCCACGCGGGCGACCTCCTCGGCGGTCTCGGGCATCGAGTAGGTCGCTTTGGCGCGCGCCTTCAGTCGCGGATTGGTGAAGCGCCACCCGATGGAGGTGTCGAACGCCTCGCCGGGCTTGGCCCACGGACGTTCCGGCTTCGCCTGGACCCACGGGGCGCGCGTCATCGACTCGACGCCTCCCGCTAGGAGCAGATCGGCGTCGCCTGCGCGAATCGCCTGCGCCGCCAGCGCCACCGCCGTCATCCCCGACGCGCACAGGCGGTTGACCGTTGCCGCGGGGACGTCGTCGGGAAGGCCCGCCAACAGCACCGCCATTCGCGCGACGTTGCGGTTGTCCTCCCCCGCCTGGTTCGCCGCTCCCAGGTACACCTCTTCGAAGGCATCATCGGGCGCGCCGGAGCGGGTCACGGCTTCACGAATTACGAGCGCGGCGAGGTCGTCGGGACGCACCGAAGCCAACGCTCCTCCGTACCGGCCAACCGGCGTGCGCACTCCACCGATCAGATACGCCTGCGCGGCGGATGCTGACATCGTCGTCCCTCCGATGAATAACTTATCGTTCGGTCAGTATTTCAGTATTCTCGTTGTGCCGACGCCACGCAAGTCAGGCGATGGGGCGGCGACTCTGAGAGACTGGAGCGATGACGGCTCCAGAATCCTCAGCGCCCTCTATCGCGGGCAAGAGAGGACGACCGGGCTATGACCAACGAAGGATCCTGGAGATCGCCGTCGGACTGTTCAACGAGCAGGGTTACGATGCGACGTCGGTGTCGATGCTCGCCGATCGGCTGCATCTGACGAAGTCGGCGCTCTACCATCACTTCTCCTCCAAGGATCAGCTCCTCGATGTCGCGTTGGGCGAGGCCCTTGACGGCCTTGAGGGCGCACTCCAGTCGGCATGGGCTACCGACGTGACGGCTGGTGAACGGCTCACCCTGGTGCTTCGGGGGGCGGTGGAAGTGCTGGTCGACAAGCTCCCGTTCGTGACACTCCTGCTTCGAGTGCGTGGCAATTCAGAGATCGAGCGGCGTGCGCTGGAGCGTCGTCGCATCTTCGACCGGGAGCTCAGTCGCATCATGGAGGAGGCACAGAACGAGGGATCCATCCGAGCCGATGTGGACGCCCGGGTCGCCTCGCGGCTGATGTTCGGAATGGTCAACTCGATCGTCGAGTGGTATCGCCCTGGCGGTGATGAGCGGGCAACGGATCTCGGTCGCGACGTGCTCATGCTCGCGATGGACGGGTTGCGCGTAGGGACAGATGCCAAAGCAGGCATCGACCCGACAGCCACCACATGACTCTGCATTCCCTCAGTCAATGCGGATGCAGACGTTCTTGAGTTGGGTGTACTCCAGCACCGCGTCGGCACCTTTCTCGCGGCCGATGCCGCTGCGGCGATAGCCACCGAAGGGCAGTTCGATCCCGCCGCCCGATCCGTAGTTGTTGACGAACACCTGACCGCTCGCGAGTGATCGTGCGAATCGGAGTGCGCGTGCGATGTCGCGTGTCCACACGCCGGAGACCAAACCGAAGTCGGTGCCATTGGCGATCTGGAGCGCCTCGTCGTCTGTCGAGAACTCGATGATCGCCAGCACGGGCCCGAAGATCTCCTCCTGAGCCAGCCGGGACGACGGCGCAACGTCGTCAAAGACCGTGGGGCGCACGAAGTATCCTCCTTCAGGCACCCCCGCGGCACGTTCGGCGCCTCCCGTCACCAGATTCGCATCGCTCGCCGCCGAACGGATCGCGTCCAGCACGCGCTCCTGGTGCGTCTTCGACACGAGAGGTCCCATCTGCGCCCCCTCCTGCGGGACACCGAGGGTCACGTCGCCGATGGCTGCGGCGAGCCGTTCGGTGAGCTCGCGGCGGACGCTTCTGTCGACCAGGATCCGCGTGCCTGCGGAGCAGACCTGGCCCGCGGTGAGCACCGAGGAGCGCATGATCGCCGCTACGGCCGCATCGAGATCGGCGTCGGCGAAGATCACTTGCGGTGATTTGCCGCCGAGCTCGAGAGTGACGGGCGTCACGTTCGAGGCCGCAGCGGCCATGATGGCCGAGCCGACCATGACCGAACCGGTGAAGGTGACGTGCGACACGTCACGGTGGGTGACCAGACGTTGCCCGGCCTCTGCCGCGCCCGGGAGCACGTTGAGCACGCCGGCGGGCAGCCCCGCTTCGGCCAGCACCTGGGCGAGCGCCAGGGCGGGCGCCGGTGCCTGCTCGGTCGGTTTCAGCACAACGGTGTTACCGCTGGCAAGCGCCGGGGCGACGCTGCGCATCGCCATCTGGAACGGCGCGTTGAACGGCGTGATGACGGCGCATACGCCCCACGGCTCACGCACGGTGTAGTCGACGAAGTCAGGGCCGAGCGGGATTGTCTTGCCGTGAATCTTGTCCGCGAGCCCGGCGTAGTACTCGAGGTAGCGTGCTGCCGTCTCGACGTCCGCTGCGGCGAAGCCTGCCGGGTGGCCGGTGTTCTGCATCTCGATCGCCGCCAACCGGTCTGCCGCCTCTCGCACCTTCGAGGCCATCGTGAGGAGTGCGCGACCCTTGTCGACTGGCGCGATATCACGCCAGCTGGTCTCGTAGGCGACTCGGGCGGCATCGACGGCCTCGTCGATGTCGGCCGGGTCGGCAAGGCGGGTCCGGGCGAACGGAACGCCGCGGGAAGGGTCGATGAGCTCGATCTCCTCGCCGGACAGGGCATGGGGCGCTCCCGCGACCACGGAGTCGAACGTGGATGTCGAAGTCATGTTTCCGATTCCTCGAGGAAGTGTCAGGGGATGGCTAGGCGCGCGGTGATCCTGAACCGCGGCCGTGATGCCTCGCGCGCGGCAGGGGCGCGCGAGGCATCACGGTTCAGTCGGCAGCGGCCTCCTCCAGCACGGGCACGATGTAGCGCTTGAACGATGCGGGATCCTCTGACATCGGGAAGTGTCCGAGACCCCGCATGGGAACGTGAACTGCGCCGGGAATCTTCGCTACCAGCGCCTCGCCCTTGGGCGGCGGTGCCGACCAGTCGTACTCGCCGTTGAGGACGAACACTTTGGTCTTGGCCGTGTCGATGTCCTTGGCGGTCTCGTTCACATCGTGCTCGAGGAGGTAGTAGTTCAGGTCACCCTTGAACACCGGCGGCGCCCCCTGGCTGTACGTCCACACCGTCTCGCGCTTGAAGCTCTCCGGCGAGGTCGGCGAACACAGGGTATACATCAGCGCGGGCTTGGAATCGTTGTTCGCTCGCGGGTAGTGGAACCAGGGCATGATCCGCTCAATGCCGTGGCTGTCCAGAGCCGCCTCCACTCCGATCACGGCGCGGTAGAACCCGGGAAACGCGTACGCCAGGTCAGGGGCGAGGTGTCCACCCATGGAGCACCCCATGTAGATCGGACGCTCCGCCCCGATCGCTTCCGCGAAAGCCTTGTGGAACGACGTGAAGAAGTCCTGCGTGAGCTTGTACTCACGCGTCCACCACTCGACGCTCGTTGGCGGCAATGACTTGCCGTGATAGGGCAGATCAACCGCGATGAGCCGGTAGTTCACAGCCAGTTCGGGGTCCTCGAGGAGATGCCTCCACTGCCGGCCATCCGAGCCGGCCGTATGCTGCATGATCACGGGGACACCCTCTCCAGCCTCCTCGTAGTACACCCGGTATTCCTCGCCGTCCAGGGTGAGGTAGACGTAAGACCCCTTCACGTCGGAGAATCGCGTGCTCATGCCACGACCTCCTTCGCGACATCGGCGAACACTTCGCGCAGCCGCCGAATGACTGGGTAGTAGGCGATGATCGTGGGCATGTCGCCCTCCAAGCGGAACCCATGGTGCAGGAGCGCCGGGAAGAAGTCCTGATAGAACGGTGGCGGCTCGATGGCCAGGAGTCCTTCCCATTGCTCTGCCGACCCCTCCAGGTTGATGTCGAAGGTGTCGAAGGGGGTCACGACCGGGTCAATCGTGAACTGGCCGTCCACCACGTGCAGTGTGAAGGACTGCACGTCGGCGATGATCACCCGGATGCGAGTGGTCAGATCGCGTGCCTGCAGCTGCGTCTCGGGATCGGAATTCAGTTCGTGTTCGAGCACACGAAGGTTCAACGGCTTCATTGCTATCGACCTTTCACCCCACGTCGATGTGGGAGAGTGAGCCCGCCATGGCGGCGGGGCGGGATGCGCTCGGCACAACCCACTGGCAAGTCGCTAACCGTGAGCGAGTACGAATGGAACGCGCTAAGCACCGGAGAGCGGATGCCGTGATCGTCGCACGGCCTCTGGAAACGCTCTACTTTCGATGTTGTCCCTGCACGCGAGCCCAACTGTGCGACACCAGCGGCTCAGGCCCTTTCACGTCCACGGTCTTATGAGCGTAAGGAACGCAACCGGGTGCGTCAAGAGCTCTACGTTCCACACGAGTAGTGTCCACCTGGCTGCAGGCGTTCGCCGAGGCAGGCATCAAGACCCACAGGAAGGCGATCGCTTCTCAGACGCAGCCCGGCAACGAACGTATGAGACGACGCACATGACACGATCGGGCGACGGACGGATGCCGGGAAGTGGTACCTCGCTCCTTCCCCTCCGACTCAGAACCGACACGACATACAGGAGAAAACATGGAAAAGCTCTGGACCATCCGCCCCGGAGCCCTCGACGACAAGCTCGGCATCCGCGTGCTTGAGCAAGGTACAGACCGCGTCGTCACGCGCATGCCCGTCGCCGGGAACACCCAGTCACTCGGCCGACTGCACGGAGGCGCCACCGCCGCACTCGCAGAAGCCACGGGTTCCTGGGCGGGCATGATCCACGCCAGCCGAACCGGCCGGATCTGCGTGGGGGTCGACCTCAACATCACGCACCATCGCGGCGCACAGGAAGGATTCCTCACTGCGACCGCCGTCCCCCTGCATGCCGGAGGTCGCATTGCCACCTACGAGGTGACCATCGTCGATGAGGAGGGACACAGGATCGCGACCGCGCGCATCAGCAACCTCCTGGTCAACCCTGCCTGAGGGTCATCTGCCGCACGGCACCCACGGCCTGAGCGGCACAGCTCTGCAGACGCTCATCGAGCAGCCACGGCCCGACATCACCGCGGACGATCCGACTGCTGGAGTCGGCGGATCGGATCGGTGCCACGCTGTTCGACCGCATCCTCGACCTCGAACGCGCATCAGAACGAGTCATCCTGGCCGGCGAGCACTGGACCGCGTTCGTCCCGTTCGCCGCACGCTGGCCCCTCGAGGTGCACATGGTGCCGCACCGGCACTCCCCCGATTTCGCCGCCACCAACGAGGCGGAGCGCGACGAACTCGCCGTGCTCTACCTGCGATTGCTTCGCGGCATCGACGCGCTCTACGATGACCCCACCCCCTACATCGCCGCGTGGCATCAGGCCCCGGTCAAGGTAGGGCGGCAGGCGCTCCGCCTGCACCTTCAGCTGACTTCGCCGCGCCGCACCGCCGACAAGCTGAAATACCTCGCCGGCTCGGAGTCGGCCATGGGCGCGTGGATCGGCGATGTCATCCCGGAGCAGCAGGCGCAGATCATCCGAGAGGCAGTCGAACGGGCATGACGGCACGCACACTCTCTTCCGAGACCTGACCGGACGCGATCCCGATGGCCTCTGGTCGGCTCCGGGGCGGGCCAATCTCATCGGCGAGCACACCGATTACAACGAGGGTTTCGTGCTGCCGTTCGCGATCGACCGTGCCGCGACGGTCGCTGCCGGGGTGCGCACGGACGGGATCATCCGCGTCGCCAGCAGCCAAACCGACGATGTGGTCACGATCCCACTGTCCGAACTCGACCGGGCACGGCGAGACGGGCTGCTGCACAACTGGTCGGGCTACCCCCTCGGCGTGGCGCTGGTGCTCGGCGAGCAGGGCGCCGACCTGTCCAGCCTGCCTGGTATCGATCTCGTGATCGACTCCGACGTCCCCGTGGGAGCAGGCCTGTCGTCCTCAGCGGCCGTGGAATGCTCCGTCGCGCTCGCTCTCGACGACATCTGGCAGCTGGGGCTGAGCCGGCAAGAACTCGCCGTCGTCGGGCAGCGCGCGGAGAACCATGTCACCGGCGCGCCCACCGGGATCATGGACCAATCGGCCTCCCTGCTGGGCGTGCAGGGAGCGGCCGTCTTCCTCGACTGCCGCAACCTCGAGGCCGAGACCGTGCCGCTTCACCTCGACGAGGCGGACCTGTCGATCCTCGTGATCGACACGCGAGTCACGCACGAACACGCGACGGGCGGTTACAGCGCCCGCCGCCAGAGCTGCAGGCGTGCGGCCCGTGAGCTGGGAGTGCCGGCGTTGCGAGACCTGTCGATCGAGGATCTGGATGCCGCACGTCAGCTGCTGGACGAGGAGACCTTCCGCCGCGTGCGCCATGTCGTCACCGAGGACCAGCGGGTGCTCGACACGGTGCGCGCCCTGCGCGAACGGTGGACTCCTCGTTGCTTCCCATGCGTCGATGCGCGACGACTTCGAGATCTCGGTCCCCGAACTGGATGTGGCCGTGGCAACTGCAGTCGATGCCGGCGCGATCGGGGCGCGGATGACCGGGGGCGGATTCGGCGGCGCCGCGATCGCGCTGGTAGCGACCGGGCTGATCAATGACCTCGAAGGCGCCGTGCACGCCGCATTCGCCGAGCATCGCTTCGACGCACCGGATATCTTCACCGTCCGTCCCGCCGACGGTGCCCGGCGGGTCGCCTGATGACCTGGTTGGTGACCGGCGGCGCCGGCTACATCGGCGCACACGTGGTGCGCGCATTGCGCGACGCAGGAATGATCCCCATCGTCATCGACGACCTCTCCAGCGGGCACCGCCGCTTCGTGCCGGAGAATGTTCCGCTCGTGCACGGCAGCATCCTCGACCGCGAACGGGTGCGGCGGACACTCGACGAGCACCAGGTGTCCGGCGTTATCCACATCGCAGGGTTCAAGTACGCGGGAGTCTCGGTACAACGACCACTGCACACCTACGAGCAGAACGTGACCGGCACGACCGTGCTGCTGGAGGCGATGCAGGAGCGCCACATCGACCGGATCGTGTTCTCCTCCAGCGCCGCCGTCTACGGCACCCCCGATGTCGACATCGTCACAGAGACGACCCCCAAGCGCCCGCAATCGCCCTACGGCGAGTCAAAGCTGATCGGCGAGTGGCTGCTGCGCGACCAAGAAGTCGCGACCGGTCTGCGGCACACTTCGTTGCGCTACTTCAACGTCGTCGGCTCCGGCGACCCAGTGGTGTACGACACCAGTCCACACAACCTGTTCCCCAAGGTTTTCGACGCGCTCGTTGAAGGACGCATTCCTGTGATCAACGGCGACGACTACCCGACTCCCGACGGAACGAACGTGCGCGACTACATCCACGTCGCCGACCTCGCCCTCTCGCACGTGACCGCAGCTCAGCGCCTCGATGCTCACGAGCAGCTGCAGCCCGTCTACAATTTGGGCAGCGGCGCCGGGGTCTCCGTTGCCCTCATGGCCGCCATGGCACGGGTCACCGACATCGACTTCACACCCCAGATCGGTCCACGCCGACCCGGCGACCCCGCCAGGATCGTCGCAACCGGCGCTCGCCGCACGCGACCTCGAATGGCAGATGCGACACACTCTCGATGAGATGGTGCAGAGCGCTTGGACGGCCCGGCCAGACGCTCAGGACGGTGCCGACTAACTCGCAACCCAACGACGTCCAGGATGGAAGTCTTCGACAGCGACGCCGGGATCGCGTTGACTGGACGCCCGCGTCAGGTGCGTACGCCTCGAAATCACCGCAGGAGTCCCGCTCTCTCGTCGATGCTATCGGGCGAGCTCGTCGGCTCGGCCGAGATACCGCACGTGCATCTCGGTCTGGGCGAGAGCGGACCGCCGGTAGAGCCCGCGTAACCCGTCCCAGCCATCTGTCCAGATAACTTGCTCGGCAACTTGCCACACAGAAGGTTGCGAGAGGCGGTCCATAACGCCACGGACTTCCTCGTTACGCCGCATGTGGTGCGCCGCGATCTCTTCACGCCGGTCGCGCAGCCCAGTAAATCGGTAACCGTGACCCGGGCAGACCTCGGCGTCGTCGTACGGCTCCAACGCATCGAGCGACGCGAGGTAGTCACCGAGTGGGTCGGCATGTGCAGGGTCGCCGAGTCCGATCCCGGGGTTGATGACAGGCAGCACGTGATCTCCGGCAAACAGTAGCCGACGGGTGCCGTCAACGAGGCAGATCGAGCCGGTCGTGTGCCCCGGGGTTGCGAGAACTGTCAGGAGTGTGCCAGCCGCGTCCACCGTCTCGCCGCCCGTCAGCAATCGGTCCGGCGAATGGTCGAGGAAAACACGCGACGCTTGGCCCGCCATCAAGGGCTCAGAATCCGGAACACCCCATCGCACGCGCAGACTGGGTTCGTCGATCTCGGTTGGATGCTGCAGGGCAACCCATTCATCGGTGTGAAGCACGAGCTCGGCACCGGTCCGTTCCCGAATCCACTCCGCGAGGCCGAGGTGATCGGCATGCAAGTGGGTCGCGATCACCATGGTCACGTCCTCGATCCGCCCGCCGACGTCATCGATCCAGCCCAGGAGCCGCGCGCGATTGTCTGGGGTGTCCCAGCCAGGATCGATCAACGCAATCCGGCCATCCCCACCAACGAATCCATAGCACAGTGTGGACTCGACGCTGGTGACCGGGCGGAGCGGCTGCGGGATCGACCACACACCAGAACGGACCTTCTCGATCGGCGGTGTCCGACGCGCCACGGCCGTGTCAAACTGGATGGCGCTGACTGGATGCATCGTCACCGCTCCATTCTCCTCCATCCGATGAGGGCTCGCACGAAGGCTGGTACCGACTTCGAGTCACGACCAAACCCCCTGGGCGTTCCTCAGTCATCGGTGGCCGGAGTAACTGCGCGTGATCAACGGCGGCAGCTTCTCCTCGACGTATTTCCAAAGACGTCACATCAGACCAGACGCGGACGCGCCGCTCGCCGCGGGCGATGTCGGAGGCCACCCGTAGCCTGTGAATGTCACATTCACCAGATCACGGAGGACACCATGACCACCAGCGAGTGCACCCACACCAACGTCGAATGGCTCTCCGGCACCCCCGGCGTCGTCGTCACCCTCAACGGAGACACCGCCGCCCGATGCCTGGACTGCGGGGCGACCGCCACCATGGACACCGACGACGAACCCGCCGCGCCCCTCGCCCATCAGTGGCAGAGCGGCCGCTTCACCGGCACGACGACCTGCCAGGCGTGCGGCCTGTTGCCGCTCGACCAAGACGACATCGACACGGAGTGCCCCGGCGGATAGCCGGCCCCTGGGGCAGTGCCACGCGGCGACGGTCGCGGGGCACCGCCCTGCCATGTCCGCGAACCACCGAAACCGAGGCCTATACCCGTGGGCAACTCCAATGTCGGAGGCCACCCGTAGGCTGTGAATGTCACATTCACTAGCTAACGATCCGGGAGGACACCATGGCAAACCGCACTCGATTCATCACGATCGACACCCGCCAGTACACCGAGGCAGCGGGAGAGACGGCCAGCAACCGCGCTCGCCAGCAGCGCGAGGAAGACCTGAACGCCTACGGCACACAGGGCTACGCGCTCCTGTCCACCGTCACCATCCCCACCCACGACGGGCTGCGCATCATCGACACCCTCGCCCGCACCGACGAGGGCTACTGACCCACCGACAGCGCGCGCTCACCCCAACGTCTGACACCCTCTCTAAACTGTGAATATCACATTCACTACCTAGCAACTCGGGAGATATCCATGACCAACCAGAGCGGATCGAGCACAGGGTCGAAAGCGATCCCCGTGAGCCTGCCCGCCGACGCATGGGGCGCTATCGCGGGAGTGATCGCGGCCTACGGCGAATCGCACAGGGACGGCGCGATGATCCTCGCAGCGGAAGAGATCACGACTCAGGTCACCAGCGCACTCTCCCCCCAGTAGGCGCATCACCCACCGACAGCGCCCCGCCGAGAACGATCCGGCGGGGCGCTGCCGCGCGCTCGCCGCAATGTCTGACCCTCCCCCTAGGCTGTAAATGTCACATTCACTAGCCAACGATCCGGGAGGACACCATGGCAACCACACCGATCAGCGAGATCGTCGCCGAGACGATCGCGCTCAACTACGAGGACATCGACGGACTCACCCAAGCACTCGGCCAGGGCGACGTGGACGCCGACGCGATCCGCGCGCTCGCCGAAGGTGCCGCAGAGCGAGCCGTCGCCGACCACGCCGGAGAGGCCGCGGGCATCGACGTCCACGGCTACGTGTCCCTCATCGACGGCGCAGCCGTCGCGCAGATCGACACCACCGAGGGCACCAGCCACGTCCGCGTGTTCCTCAACGACGGCACGATCTACGACGGCAACCCCGAGCAGGACGACGCACCCGGCCAGGTGTACACGCTCCGCGATCTCGACGGCACCGACGATGCCGCCGACTGGATCACCGCCGGGCACGTACTCGACGCCCAAGAGGCCGACTGGCTGCGCTCACTGCGGGTGGTGACCCCGTGACCGCGGCGAGCGCGACCCGGCGCAACCCGATCGTCGAGGCGTTCCGCGATTGGGCCTGCCTTGAGACGTTCCCCCTCACCGCGTGGGCCTGCGACGAGTGGGTGCACTCGATCGACCGCGGCGAGCACGACGCGATCAGCACCCGCGATCAGATCGCCCGCGCTCGCCGGGTGCTCGACCGGCTGCGCACGGCGCTGGAAGCGATCGAGGGCGAGCGGCCGGACGACCCGGAAGCGGTCATCCACACGCGCAGCTTCGATCCGGCAGCGCGGACGATCACCGAGACGTGGCGACTGTTCGACACGCAGTACGCCGCCCCGTGGGGAGGGCCGGGCTTCGTGGCCTTCCAGATCATCACCCGCCACGCCGACCGCGCCTACCAGGGCACGGCACGCCGCATCCTGACCGGCAGCACCCCGCATCAGGCAGCCCCGCGCGACGTGCACCCGCAGACCGTCACTCCCCTGCCGACGCGCCGGTACGCGGCGAGCGCGCTGCACATCGCCCATGACGGCATCGTGGCCCGCTTCGACCTGCCACGGGCGCTGTACTGGGCGCGCGGCATCCGCAGCTGAACCCCCGAATGGTGCCCCGCCGGGATCATCCTGGCGGGGCACCGTCGCGCTCGCCGCAGCCAATGTCTGACCCTCCCCCTAGGCTGTAAATGTCACATTCACTAGCCAACGATCCGGGAGGACACCATGGCAAACCCCACCACGCAGCTCGAGCTCGAGATGAGCCGCGAGCTGGACAACCGCACCGAGACCGACACCCTGCGGCGAGCGCAGTTCCGCATGCACACACTCATCGCGGCCTGGTACGACGACGAGCCGAGCGAGCCGGATCAGGCGATCCGCGACGTGCTCACCGATCTCGTGCACCTGGCCGACGCCCGCGGCGTCGACATTCACACCGCGCTCGACCGGGCCGTGTGGATGGCCGACCAGGAACGAGCCGACTGGGGACTGGGGAAGGTGCAGCGATGAGCGGCACGATCCCCGACCTCGCCGTCGTCGCGTCCGCGGCCGACATGATCGGCGGGTGGCACGATGATGTCTTCGCGGCAATCAACATGACCGAGGCCCGCATCCTCGCCGACCTGTTCGACGAGCTGGGGCACACCGGCACCGCCGACCACATCATGCGCGAGACCTGGCTTGCCGAAAGCGACGGCGACCGCGACCCGCTGCCCTGGGCCAACGGGCACGGCTCACGGCTCAGCGAGGACGAGTACGACGCGCGCAGCGACGACCTCGCCCACAACGAGGGCCGCGAGCGATTCCACTTCGACCCCCGCCTGGAATGGCCGGAGGACGAGGGATAGCCGCACGGTGCCCCGCCGGGATCAACCGGCGGGGCACCGTCACGCCTGCCCGCGCCTAGGCCAGATAGCTCGCCACGTCGAAGCTCTGCAACGGCCAGGCGTAGCGGGCGCGTGACGGATGCCGGGGATGCCCACTCTTGAGCAGATCACCGATCGACACCCAGTCACAGCCCGAGGCATCCGTCACCGAGGCAATGCCCTCAAGCATCAGCGGGAGGTAGGGGCGGGTTCGGATCAGCTCGCCCCACGCGGCAAGGATCGTGAGCTGACGCCCGCCGATGAGATCGGCGATGTGTCGCTCATTCTCGGCTTTCAGCGCCGGATCGTGCGCCAGGTGCATGCCCTGGGGGTCGGTGGATCTCTGCGGGTAGAGGTTCAGCATCACCCAGCTGTCGAACCCGTTGCGGGCCGCGAAACCCATGACCTTGCTGACGGTGAGATCGGGGTCTCCCGGCGCCGCGGTGCTGGGGTTCACGCCGACGCACACGAGAGGGTTATCGCCCACCGTGCCCAGCACGAAGCGCGCGGAGTTGTCCGCCGTGCGCTCGTAGATCCACGTCTCAGTCATGCGTGCCGCTGTCTCCCCATCGCCCTGCGCCCCCAGCGGGCCAATGTCTGACCCCTCGCTTAGAGTGTAAGCGTCACATTCACTAGCTAACGATCCGGGAGGACACCATGACCGAGCAGAACGAAAACCCGTTCGAGGGCGCAGAGATCATCGCCGTCTACACCGCAGAGGAAGCCGTCGCAGACGGCATCCTGCTGCACTTCAACCCTGCCACCGCACTCGAGGCCGGATACCGACTGACGGTGCTGCTGACCCGCGCCGCCTACGAGGCCGCGGTGCAGTGGACGCGAGAGGGCAGCTGGCAGAGCGAGGACGCCCGATTCTGGGATGTGCTCAACGTCATCCGCCCCACCGCCCGGCAGGTAGCCGGCGATCTCATCCCGCGCGAGACCTATGTGCTGCGCGTGCCGAACACCACACGTTCCGGCAACCCCAGCAACGCCACCACCGCCAGCCGCCAGCCACTCCGCGTGAGCATCGAGGGCTACAACCTCACCGGCCAGGCCTGCATCATCATCGCCCTCCCCGGCGAAGACTGAACTCCCGAGAGTGCCCCGCCCGGAGATCCTGGCGGGGCACTCTCGCGCTCGCCGCAGCCAATGTCGGAGGCCTCCCGTAGCCTGTGAATGTCACATTCACCGCCTACGTTCCAAGGAGGACACCATGGCAACCACACCACTCACCACCGGCGAGATCTCGCGAACGATCCTCGAGCGCATGACCAGCAACCACGGCGGCTCGCTCGTCGAGGCGATCGACGACGGCGCATTCGTCGTCGACGACCAGGCCGTCGCCTACTGGGTCGGTCAGGCCGTCGAGCTGGCCCGCCAAGGGCTCGACGTCGCCGACGTCGACAATGAGCCCGAGGCCGAGCCGGTCGGCTACGCCTGCGCCGAGTGCGGCACGCAGGACGCGACCAACTACGTCGTCACGATCCTTGACCACGACGACATCCGCCACACCCGCACGGAGGTCTGCATCCCCTGTGCGATCACCGTCTCCGCGGATTCCGTCGACCGGATCATCGCCGGGCTCATCACCCGCTGACATCCCGCCGGGGCGGGCACCACGCCCGCCCCGGCACTCAGCACGAAAGGACCGACCATGACCACCGCACTCACCCCCTACGACACCGGCAGCCGTGCCGAGCCGTCCACCTGGACACCGAGCAACTCGCACCTGTACTCGATGCCCGCCGACGACCGCTCACGCATCCTCGCCCACCACGGCGACGACTTCGGCAAGGTCGACTTCGACAACCCCGAAGGACAGGCGATCGCCACCGTCTGGGCCACCCCGACCGCCGACGGCTGGACGCTGCACATCCACCAGCACACGGCGCCGCTCGCGCTCGCCGCAGACCTTGACCAGTTGCGCGAACTGACCAACACGGCGCAGACGGCGATCGAGGAAGCGGAGCGCTCCACCGAGGCCGACACCATGGATGCCGTCTTCGAGGCCCGCGACGGGGCCGTGGACGCGCTCAGGGCGATCCTGGCTGCACTCACCCCACCCGTCAGCTGACGCCCGCTCAGTGCCCCGCCGGGATCGTTCGGCGGGGCACTCTCGCGCTCGCCGCAGCCAATGTCGGAGGCCTCCCGTAGCCTGTGAATGTCACATTCACCGCCTACGTTCCAAGGAGGACACCATGGCAACCACCACCACCAGCATCGAGTTCGCACAGGGCCAGCTCGACATGCCCGCCCCGGTCACCGACCGTCGCGGCGGCTACGCCGGAGAGATGGCCCGCACTCAGGCCGATCTCGTCGCGGCAGAGGCGCGGGCCGCGGATCTCGCGCTGACCGTCGAACGGCAGCAGCGGGAGATCGAGCGCCTGCAGCTGCCGATCACCAACGCGGCAGACGACCGCCTCGCGGCAATCTGGGAAAGGGGCGAGCAGATTGCCAACGATGAGGGCTTCTGCTCCGAGTACGACCGGCTCGTGGAAGCGATCGGCGGCACCCCGCGCGAGCGCGACTTCCAGGTGACTCTCTCCGTCACGCTGACGCAGCGCGTCCGGGTCTCAGTGAGCGCCCGCACGACGGACGAAGCGGAAGACCTCGCGATCGAGGCCTACACCGTCGAAGACGTGATCGAGTCCCTGCGCAACGACAACTACGTGGCCGACTCGATCGACGCCGAAGCAACCGACTGCGAGCGCGAGTAGCCGAACCGGCGGGGCGGGCACACAGCTCGCCCCGCCCATCGGGCGCCGACAGGAGCGGCCGATCCTCGTTCAGCCGAACGTGGTTGGCCAGGGCGGAGAAGGCGGCACGGACGCTCCCAGCTCGAGGGCGAGTCGCCGGGCGATCGCGTGACACTCGTCCCACGCAGAGGAGAACTCGTTGTCGCTGTTATCGAGGGTGTCAGCCTGGACGGACCCGAAGCGATCGAAAGATAGGTGCCCTGGCACCGCTGCGAAGTACACCTGCATCGTCGCGAGTTCATCCAGCGGCAACAGGGTCTTGCTCTCGCTGGCGAGACCCACCCACCGAGACACAAGGCTTTCCATCAGCTGCGCAAGACGAAGTTCCGCCGTGCCCGTTGGCTCGCCTGGATAGAGCCGCCCGAGGACATCGACGCGGTCTTCCACCAGGAAGTGAGCCTGCAGAGCGAACGCGACCGCCCGGTAAAGTCCGACTCTCGCGTGCGGGATGACGCTCCAAACGGGACGGTCAACCACTCCTCAAGCACGGCGTCTTCACTCATTAGCCGGCCCCGCCATCGGTTGAGCTGCGCGAAACACTCAACGTGAAGCGTGAGAGCCGGCGTCAGGTCGACGACAACGCCACCTTGCTCGTCCTTCGCGTCGTAGCGAGTCGCATCGTAGAGCACGCGGCGCAGATCGTACATCGTCGCTTCAAATCGCTCTTCGCGGGTTAGTGGCATGTCGGAACCCCCTCGATTCAGAGACTAGCGATGCGACCGCGATCGCCAATGTCGGAGGCCCCCCGTAGCCTGTGAATGTCACATTCACTAGCAATCGAGGAGGACACCATGGGTGCCACATCCACTCACAAGACGGCCGGCGTCAGCGTCCGCGACTACTTCGCGGACTACTTCACCAACGCCACGATCATCGCCAGCGGCACGCGCCGCGACCCCGACTACGTCGGCGGGAGCTACGACTGGCCCTTCGAGTTCTATGCCGCGGTGCGCTACAACGACGGCCACCCGCACGCCGGGGAGGTCTTCGCGTTCGTCGTGCTCTATTCCGTCGCCCCGTCCAGCTACTACAACTTCACGTACAAGGACATGGACGAGACGATGGGGCCCGGCGCCGTCCACGCTCCCCGCCGGGTGCTCGAGGCGCTCACCCCGACCGACCACGAGTACGCGAGCCAGTGGCGCACGGCATGCTGGGCGAACCTCGAGCTCGAGGAAGCCAAGCCCCGCGTCCGCCGCGGTGACCGCATCCGCTTCGCGGAGGCCTTCACGTTCGGAGGAGGGCTGCAGACCACCACTGCGACCGTCTTCGAGGTCGTCGAGCGCGACGTGCTCCGCGTGATCGACCACCACGGCGTGCGGGTGCGCATCCCCCGCTGGCGCGCTCGCAGCTACGCGCTCGCCGCAGCCAGCTGAACGAGTGCGGGGCGCCCCACACAAGGACGCCCCGCACACCTCACCGCGCAGCTGCTCACGCGCCGGGGCGCCGGCGCCAGTGACCGGCGATCTCCCGCCCTGCGCGAGTGTGCTCCGGCACCCACACCATGCCCCGCCCATCCGGGAGCGCGACAGGCTTGACCAGCCCATCCAGGGACTCCTCGAGCATCAGCGCCGCCTTGTGGCGATCGCCACCAGCGGCAAGGTACTCCCGGCCCCCCGCGGCATCGAAGACCCGCTGACGCAGCTCCGCGGGCGCGTCGAGGCTGTCTCCCCGCAGACGCCGTGCAACGGCATCCATCCGAACCTCTTCACGGATCTCCGCCACCATGGCTGCGCCCGTCGTCAGCTGCCGCCGGAACCGCGACAGCTGCGCATCCCGTCGACGCGCCAATGGCGACCTCGAGCGCCACGCCTCGAGCGCCGCCTGATCCAGCGGTGTGTACTCCGCCATGACCCGCTTCCGCGCGCTCGCCGCCCGGTCCCGCTCGAAGAACTCCCGCGACTCTGCCTCATGCGCCCGCCGCTCTGCTGCCGGGGACCGACGCACGCGCTTTGCCGGCAACCCCAACGACTTGAGGCGGCGAGCCAACCGCTTCGACTCACGGTTGGACTGCAGCGCCCGCTCATACACATCCGGGTTCTCAGCCCGATACTGCCGCTGCCACTCGGTCAGATGGTCACGGTTGCGCTGCTGCCAGTCCCGCGCCGACGCCTTCACCTTCTCCGGGCTCTGATCTCGGCGCTGTCTCGCCCTGGCCAGCACCGCCTCACGGTTGCGCTCGTAGTAGCGCCTCGAGTACTCCGCCGTCTTCTCCGGGTGCTCCGCATGCCACCGCCGGATCGTCTCGCGCTTGCGCTCAGAATTGGCCTCGGTCCACCGCCGCACCCGCTCGCGGTCCTTCTCGCGCCGCTCCTTCTGCGCTCGCATCTTCCGCGACCGCTCACGCATGTACTCCCGGTTTTTCCGGTTCACTTCGTCACGGTTCTCAGCGTGATACTGCGCCCGGTACGCGCGGATCTCTTCGCGATGCTCTTCGCGATAGCGCCTCTTGTACTCACGCTCTCGCTCTGCCGCGGCGCTCGCCGCGGCATCCTGTCCTTGGTCGGCGCGCTTCGCCTGTTGACGGGCCTGCCCCGCGCGCAGCCATGCCGCGTGTGGGTCTGGTGCTCCGCCACTTGATCGCGCCGACGTGTCGTCGACGCCGGCGGACATTACGATTCCGCGGGCGCCAGCTCGAGCAAGGTCTGGAACAGGGCGTACCGGTGAGCTGTCGGGTTGGTGATCGCCAGGCCGACCGCCTCGCGCAGCGGGGCGCGTTGCTCATCGGTCAGGTCGGTCACCGGCTCGAGGCACCAGTCAACGTCGGTGTCGACGGTGTAGTCGGGCTCGTCGATGTGGATCTCTGGGTAGTACGAGATCGCCGCCAGCCCCACGCGCTGCAGGACGTCGTCTACCTCTTCGCGACTCGGCATCGCTCCTCCTCTCGTCGCGGGCTTGTGCCCGTCTGAGGGGTATAGGCCGCATCCCGGCGTCTTCGCGGACACAGAGTGCCCTCGCTCGCTCGCCGGCGCAATGTCGGACCCCCACCGTAGCCTATGAATGTCACATTCACCACCTATTACGGAGGACACCATGAAACTCACCCTCAACTTCGGGCACCGCCAGGAAGAGATCGACCTGGGCGAACCCGACGCCCGCGACGGCCTGTTCGACAACGGCGAGATCGGCGCCTACGCCGGGAACATCTACCTGTACGTCGACGGCCGCGAGTACGGATCGCTGTTCATCCACCACGACGACCAGGGCCCGATCATCGAGCTCGGTCAGTTCGACGAGACCGCCGACGAGTGGGTGACCCGTGCCGCGCTGCGCGCGCTGCCGGCACACGTCGCGCAGCCGCTCGAGAGCGCCGGCGCATGACCGGCCACGAGGGCGGCTCCCGGACAGTTGGCCGGTGGTACGTCGAGGTCAGCCCCCTCGGCGTGCTCGTCGGCCCCCTCGAATCCGGGGCCACCTACACCACGACCGCCATCCGGTTCCCCATCGGATGGCGCGTCGGGAAGGTGTGGAGCAACGGCGTCGCATCCGGCCCGCCTGACCTCTTCGGCATCCCCCGTCGCGTCGTCAGCGCCGCGGCCGGAATCGCCAGGCAGATGCACTAGCCAGCTGAGGGCGGCGGCAACTCCGCCGCCCTCAGTGCCGCACTCGCGATGTCCCCCAGCGATGTCCGACCCCCTCCCTAGGCTGTGAATGTCACATTCACTAGCCGACGATCCGGGAGGACACCATGGCAACCACCAACCAGTACCCGTCCGGCGTCGCGGACTGGGCCACCATCTGCGCCTGGATCCACGAGAACCGCCCCGACCTCTGGGAAGGGCTCGGCCCCGCCGACGAGGACCGCGCACCCGCGAGCTGATCCAGCAGATGCAGGCCAGATCGCCACTTGACCTCCGGGCAGGAAACACCTACCCTAGTAAATGTCACATTCACTACTAACTGAGTAGAGGGAGAACCCACAGACCCACAACCAGGGGAACCGCGCAACGCCGTTCCCCTCCCAGGGACAGGCGCCACACCGCAGCCTGACGAGCGCTCGCCGCGGTCGCCGCCGGTCCCTCGCGGCGACCGCCGTCCTCCCAACCAGGTCGCCGCACGCGGGGGCGGCTCGGTGACACAGCCGCCCCCGCACCTTCCACTTCATGTCCGCGAAGAGAACGATCCGCGGCCTATACCCACAGACGCATCGGAGGAACCCATGGACAGCATCGACACCACCGCACCGGCCGACTGGCACGACTTTTACGTCGACCCCTTCCCCGGTCGCAAGGGCTCCGAGCGGATCACCGACACCTGCGGCAAGTGCATCGGCAGCGGCCTGTACACCGCGCCCACGCACTTCACCGATGGCCACGGTCGCCCGATCTGCTTCGACTGCCGCGGCACCGGCACCCGCAGCCGCCTCGTCAGCAGCGCCCGCGCCACCGCACGAGCCCACGCGAAGGCCCGCGCCGAGCACATCGACACAACGCGAGCGATCACCGCCCGCCGTGCAGTCTTCGAGGCAGCGCACCCCGGCCTGCGCGACCAGCTCACCGAGGCGCACCTGAGCATGCGAGACGGAAACCCGCTGCGCGAGAAGATCGGCTACATCCTCGACTCCCTCGAGGACTACACCGGCACCCTCGACGACGACGAAGTCCGCACCGCCCACGAGCTGCTCGAGCAGCACGAGCTCGAGCAGGCCGCGCGCCGCCCCGTCCCCACCGGGCGCACCCTCATCCAGGGCGAGATCCTCGCAACCAAGACCACCGACACCCAGTGGGGAATCACCGTCAAGATCCTCGTCCAGGGCGAGGGCTGGCGCGTATGGGGCACCAAGCCCTCCGAGATCTCCACCGCCGCCCGCGGCGACGTCGTCGCGTTCACCGCCACCGTCTCCGCTTCCGACGACGACGACAGCTTCGGCTTCTACTCCCGGCCCACCAAGGCCCACATCATCGCCGCCGGCATCCGCCGCACCGCATGAACGAGCGCCTCATGAACAGCCGCACCAGCCTCACCAT
>QFCS01000515.1_pt1 | contig 60719 bp, 57 predicted proteins | sample 3576561 | NCBI WGS metagenome assembly QFCS01 | reverse complement strand
TGGGCGGAAAGCGCGGTCGAGGCCCCGTAGAGGCCGCAGAAGAAGTTTCTTCAGACAAAGAAAAGCCCCAGTCGTTGACTGGGGCTGAATTGTGGGCCTTAAGCCCGGTCTTATCAACAGCTAGCCGGAACGGCTAGCCCGCCAGGGGCTATTTTTTTGTCTGCACGCATCCTGCCTCGGGTTTTCCGTGCATCTCCCGGCTTCGCCGGGCCGCGCTGTACGTGCTGCGCCTCGAGCCGACTGCGTCGTCTCGCCCCTTCGGCTTCCATCGCTGATGCCTCCGCGGCAAGGCCGCTGCGCGCTGCGCTTGCCAGTGCAGATGTGGTGCGTGATGGGCTGGCTTGCTGGCTCCCTTCATCCTTGCACACCGTTCTCGCGCTCAAGGTCTGCGCGTGCCTTGCACGCTGGCGTCCTGTCGGCCGTCTGCGAACCTGTGACCGCTGCGCTGCGGCGTGCCGGTTCCGGTCCCGGGCAATTCCGCCCGAGCAACCGGAGACCATCATGGACGAGAAATCGCACGTTTCGCTGGAACAACATGCCTGCCTGGTATGTGGCACCGCTTTCGATACCGGCAGCATCCTGCTGGACAAGCGCCTGCGCGCGAGCATGAAGCGCTACACAGTGACGGGCTGGAGCCTGTGCCCTGAACACCAGAAGCTGTCCGATGACGGCTTTGTCGCGCTGGTCGAATGCGATCCGCAGCGCAGCGGTTCGCCGTCGGGCAACGGCAATCTGAAGCCGGAGCAGGCTTATCGCACGGGGCGACTGGCCCATCTCAAGCGCCACGTGTTCGCTGCTGTGTTCAACGTGCCGATCGAGGCCAACCAGCCTTGCGTCTTCGTCGAGCCGGGCGTGATCGAGCAGCTTCAGGCGATGGTTGAACCTGCGACGGACTGATCGCGTTTTCCAAGCGCCAAGTGCGTCGTCCTGCGGGGCGGCGCATTTTTTTGCGGTGCCTGGTGCCGGCGTCTCCGCGCCTTTGGCGCTGCGCGCTGCGCTTGCCCTCCAGGGAATCGGCCAGCGGCCCATCCCCGCCGCGCTGTGCTTGGCGCCCCTGCAAGCCCGCCGAACCGGCCATGCCGGATCGACCACCCCACTGAACAGCCCAAAGCTCACCCGTGCGCACACGGCGATCCAGCAGCGGCCGGGCGCGGCCCGGCCGGGGCGATGGCAGCCCTCCGGCTCGAACGTGCTCTCTCCGGTGGCGGGACCCGCCACCTGCGCGCCGCCCTTGGCGGCTTGCCTGGCCTCTGTGGGTGCTCCTCCCGTCAAGGGCCGCTGCGGCGCCCGTGTCCTCGGCTTCGCCTGCGGGCCGCGCCAGCGCCTTCGCTTCCTCCCTTGACGGCGCACCCGCGCCGGCCCCAGCCGGTCCTCATGGCCGCGAAAGCGCTTCGCGGCCCCTGCGGAGCCCGAACTTCCAAGGAGAGCGCCTATGCGAGCACCGAGTGAATCCACCCCCTCGTTTTCTTCTTCCATTCCTGTTGAACGTTCCCGAAAGGGACAAGGAGTCATCATCATGAATACCGTTTCCCATTCCGAAGCCCAGGCTTTGCATGCCGTGGCGGCTGCTGCGGCTGCCGCCGCTGCGGGTGAAACCATCACCGTCCCGGTGGCCGTGCCCTATGAGCTGCACCTGATCGCGCTGTCCAGGCTGCGGCCCTCGGCGCGCAACGTGCGCAAGAGCGGTGGCACCGCGATTCCCGAACTGGCCGCTTCCATCGTTCGCGTCGGGCTGCTGCAGAACCTCACCGTGATCGCCGCGCCCGATGGCGAGCACTTCGAGGTGGTCGCGGGCAAGCGGCGGCTGGCCGCGCTCAAGCTGCTGGCCAAGCGGCGCAAGCTCGGCAGGGACCATCCGGTGCCCTGCCTGCTGGTGCCCGATGCGTCGGCGCGCACCGTGAGCCTGACCGAGAACGTGCACCGCGAATCCATGTCGCCGGTGGACGAACTGTTCGCGTGGAAGGCGCTGGCGGCGGAGGGCCGCGCCATCGAGGACATCGCGGCGGACTTCGGCGTCACGCCGCTGGTGGTCAAGCGGCGGCTCAAGCTCGCTAATGTCTCGCCGCGCCTGCTGGCGGACTACCAGCAGGGAGCCGTCTCGTTGGAGCAGTTGATGGCGCTCGCCATCACAGACGACCATAAGGCCCAAGAGGCTGCGTTCTACGAGGCACCGCAGTGGCAGCGCAGCGCGGAATCGCTGCGCGATCACCTGACCTGCGAAGAGATCGACGCCAGCCGCGATGCGGTGGCGTGCTTCGTGGGGGTGGAGGCCTACGAGGCGGCGGGCGGCGGTATCCGGCGCGATCTGTTCTCCGACGAGCAGAACGGGGTGTTCCTCTCCGATGCCGGGGTGCTGGATGCGCTGGCGCGGGACAAGCTGGCGGCTGTCGCCGACTCTGTGCGGGCCGAGGGCTGGGGCTGGGTGGAGGCCGCCCCACGTGCCACGGCGGCGGAACTGCACGGTTTCCAGCGGGTGCGGCCCACGCGCCGGGAGCCGGGCAAGGCCGAGGCCAAGCGCATCGCCAAGCTCGAAGCCGAGCAGAACCGCATTCAGGACAAGCTCGATGACGAGGAGGCCGACCTGTCCGACGATGGTGTGCAAGCCCTGCACGAGGAGCTGGACCGGCTTGGCGATGAACTGGACGCCATCGAGCAGACCTTGGTGGTGTACGCGCCGGGGGTGGTGCCGGTGGCCGGGGCCGTGGTGTCGGTCGATCACATGGGCGCGGTCGTGGTGCATCGCGGGCTGCTGCGTGAGGAGCAGGCCAAGGCGCTGCGGACACTGGAGCGGCAGGAGGCCGGGGGAGCGGCTAGCGAAGGCTCCAGCGATGGCGCAGATGCAGAAGGTGCCGAACCGGCCAAGCCGGGCATTTCGGAGAAGCTGGCGAAGCGGCTGAGCGCGCACTGCACCGTAGCCTTGCAGGCCGAAGTGGCCCGGCATCCGGACATCGCGCTGGTGGCCGTGGTGCACCAACTGGCGCATCGGATCATCCTGGAAGGCTACGGCGGCACGCCCATCAACATCACGGCATCCGCGCAGGACAGGCTGGTGCAGTACGCGCCGGACGTGGACGAGGCCCCGGCGGCGGTGGGTATGCGCGAGGTGCGGGAGGCCTGGGTGGCACGCTTGCCCAGCGACCCGCAAGCGCTGTTCACCGAACTGCTGGCGATGCCGCAGAGCGAACTGCTGTCGCTGCTGGCCGTGTGCGTGGGCTACACCGTCTCGGCCATCGCCTCGCAGGAGTGCGAGGTTCCCGCTGCCGCACTGGCGCAGGCCGTGAGCCTGGACATGCACGGTTGGTGGACGCCGACCGCTGCGGGCTACTTCGATCACGTGTCCAAGGCCAAGGCACTGGAGGCGGTGCAGGTGTTCGCGCCGGGCGAGGTTCACCGGCTGTCCAGGCTCAGGAAGGCGCAGATCGCCAGCGAGGCCGAACGGCTGGCGGCGGGATCGGGGTGGCTGCCGGTGATGTTCAGGCAACCGGAGGCGGTGGCCGTCGCGGAGCAGGCCGGGTCTGGCGCCGACGCAGATGCGGAAGGTGTGGAGCTTGACGTGGACGTGGAAGCGCACGCCACGGCGTGAGTCGGTGCCCCGGCTTCGGCCGGGGCTTTCCGTTCTTGCCCCGCGCCTCGGCCTGCGGCCTCGGCGCGGCGCGCGCGGCAGGTGTGCCGCGCGCGTTTGAACTTCCGGATCCCAGCGGGCCTTGCCCGTGCTTCCTGGCAAGGCGCCCCGCCGTGCGGTGCGCGGGCTTGCGATGGGCCTTGCTGCGCCTGGTTGTGCGTGAGGAGGCCGTCCTCGATGCTGGCGGGGCGCAGTCGCCGTGATCGGCGGTGGCTTGCCGACGGGCCGGATGCCATGCTGACTTCTCTGCCGCTGCTTTCTTTTGCTCTGCTGTCGGGCCGATGCGGCGGGGCGTTCTGTTTGTCCCTGGTCAGCCGGCTTGGCGTTCGGTGTGGCCGAACCCATGCCGGAAGGCGGTTGCCGCGTGGATGTTGCCTGTGTTCCTGGCCCTTTGCGAGGAGTCGGTCCGCTCCCACGGCCTTGTCTTTGAGCGTGAATCCTGGCGCGGGCACGGCGCACCTTCTCTTCGCTGCCGCTGCGTTGCGGTGTGCCTCGGGCTTGTTCGCCGCAACCGGCCTGCCCGACAAATTTCCCCTCCGCTGCGCGGATTCCTCGCGAGGCAAATTTCTCGGGCCTGCCGGTCCTTCACTGCGTTGCGGCCCTTCGCTGCGCTGCGGGTGCGGCGCGCCCGGCACCTTGCCTGATCGGATCACCGCACAAGGCCGCGATGGGCGCGGACCTAGCACCACCTCGAAAGGAAATCATCATGAGCACCATCGGCAACTTCACCGTTTCGGGCAACGGCTTCTCCGGCACGGTCCGCACCCTGACCTTGAACGTCAAGGTCCGCATCGTGCCCAGCGACAAGGGCAGCGAGCACGCCCCGGACTACCGCATCGTCGCGTCGGCAGGGCTGGAGATCGGCGCGGCCTGGAAGAAGGTCAGCAAGGCCGACCGGCCCTACCTGTCGGTGACACTGGATGACCCGTCGTTTCCGGCGACGATCTACGCCCGCCTGGTCGAGGGCGAGGACGGCACGCACAACCTGATCTGGACGCGCAGCAAGGGCGACTGATCGCCGCCCCGGCGCCCCGTTTCGGCGGGGCGTCTTGTTGCGTTCGGCACCGACCTGGTGTCTCGCCCGGAGGTAGCCGCCGCCGTGCGAGGCGGGCTGGATGAAATGGCCGGATTTTTATGGAGTCGTCGTAAAGACGGTTTTGCTGCCTTGTGCTTTGACGGATCGTCGTAAAGACGTACAGACGATTTCACTCTTCGTCGGGTTTCAGAGAAAGCGGTTCTGCGGTTCAACGAGTCCGTGCGTCTCCGGCGATGCCGGACCGCGCTCTTGTGCTGCGCATCGAGCCGCCTGGCGTCTCGACCCATCCGGGCGCCGATCGCTGACGCCTTCGCGCCTGCGGCGCTGCGCGCTTCGCTTGCGGAAAACCGTGGCAGGGCGAGGGTGTGTGGGCTGGCTTGCTGGTGAGCCCATCGTGCCACGGCGGTCTCGCCGTCAAGGTCTGCGCGTGCCTTGCACGCTGGCGGCCACCTTGCAGGATGGCCGTCTGCGAACCCTGACTGCTGCGCTGCGCCGTGACCCGGAGGGCTCGGGCAATCCCGCCCGGCTTTCTTTCGGAGATCCATCATGCAACTCGCATCCCGTTTCGCTCATCATTCCCCGTCGCTGCGCAGCAGCTCGCCGTTGACCGACGACCAGATCCGCGCGGTGGCGCCGTCCATCTTCGCCGTGGACAAGCACGCGAGCCGGTCCGACCGCTACACGTACATCCCGACCGGCGAGGTGCTGACCGCGCTGCGCGGTGAAGGCTTCGAGCCGTTCATGGTCTGCCAGACGCGCGTGCGGCGGGACGACCGGCGCGACTTCACCAAGCACATGGTGCGCATGCGCCATGCGACTCAGGTGAACGATGCCGAGGCCAACGAGATCGTGCTGTTGAACTCGCACGACGGCACCAGCAGCTACCAACTGATTTCAGGTCTCTTCCGTTATGTCTGCAGCAATGGCCTGGTGTTCGGCGACACGTTCTCGGACGTGCGCGTGCACCACAAGGGGCAGATCGTGGACCGCGTGATCGAGGGCGCCTACGAGGTGCTCGACGGTTTCGAACTGGTGCGCGAGCGCCGGGACGGCATGCGTGCGATCACGCTGGATGCACAGGAGCAGGCGATCTTCGCGCGGGCGGCGCTGGCGCTGAAGTACGAGCCCGATCCAGTGCGGTCGGCGCCGATCACGGAAGCGCAGGTGCTGGAAGCCCGGCGCAGCGCCGATGTGCGTTCCGACCTGTGGTCCACGTTCAACCGGACGCAAGAGAACCTGTTGCAGGGTGGCATCCCGGGACGCAGTGCGACCGGGCGCCGGATGCGCACGCGGGCGGTGCAGGGCATCGACCAGAACGTGAAGCTCAACCGGGCGCTGTGGATGCTGGCCGAGGAGATGCGTCGGCTTAAGGGCTGATCATTGATGCGGTGCGCTCGCACCGCTTGACGTCTCATCGGGAGGAGTGCGGCGCTTCAGTACTCCTTCCTCGACGAGTTGCTCATAGCTTTCCCGCAGCATTTCACGGAACCGGGCATGCTCTTCCTTGCAGGTGCCCTCCATTTCCTTGAAGCCGGTATCAATGGTGGATTCAGGGTGTTGAATCAATCGAATGGTGCTGCGCCCGAACCAACGAGAATTCCATTTCGGTGTGACTTCAAGGATCAGGCCATCATGATGTAGCTTGAACTCCGCGTAGACCTTCGTGTGCCCCTGAACAAACTCGTAAATCTGTATCTCTGCGCTGTTTCCGAAATGAGAAATGGTGCCCCGTACAAGTTTGAAGTCCTTTGGAGGGAAGATTCCGCACAGCCTCTTTTCCGACATGCCACCGTCAATGGTGTTGCCTGATGCCTGCAAGGCCAGTGTCATTGACGAGTCGTGGGAAAGATTCATCTCCTCTAGGTTCACGATGCCTTCGAAGAAGTTGCTGAAGTAGCCCTGCCAAAGCTCTGTTTTGTAGTGCCAGGCGACGACCCGATCCGCATAGCGCTTGAACGTCTCCTCATCGCTGGCGTATACCTTCAGCAGTGTTAGGAGGCCGGTGACCAACGCAACGAGGGTGACCAGCACGCCGACGAAGAGCTTTGTTTTGGTCAAAGCGCCCTCTGACAGACCGAAATGCCACCATTTCGTATTCTTGGGCGTCACACGAAGAGAACCGGGCTTTCGCAGTTTCTTCTGTGGGATACGCAGGCTGCTCTTGCGATTGCTGTGCATCTGTATCGCAGTCAATCGCCGGGTAGCCGGGCCTCGGTTTCAAGGATGAGTTCCCCCGCACTACGCCCCAGCGCCCGTGCGATCTTGAAGACCACGGACAGCGTGGGCAGGTGCTCGCCCCGCTCGATCTTGCCCATGTGCGAACGCTCGATGCCGGCCAGATGCGCGAGGGTTTCCTGGGCGATGCCTTCCTCCGTGCGGATCGCGCGCACGGTTGCGCCAAAGGCCAGGGCCGGCGCGGCCTCGAAGGTCGTTGCGCCGGCAGGCCTTCCACGCTGTATTCCTCGCTTTGCTTGCATCACAGCAAGCGTCGCGATTGATGCCTATTAAAACCACGTTAAAGATAACTATTTTTCACCAAGGCACGAGGGACGGGCCTAGAATTCCTGCTGATGCAAAGGCAGGCACAGCGCTCACCCATGCCCCACGGTATGCCCGGCCCGAAGGCCGGCCCTCTTTGACTCCTGGAGCTTCCATGGCCTTTCTGACCGATGAGCAGCGCCGCGTGATGCTGGCCAACGGTGCTGCCAGGGCGCGCGGCGAAGACAGCGATCCGTATCCGGTGGTCAAGCTCTACACGCCGGATGCCGGCGCTGCCTGGGTGCTCACGGCCCTGGCCGCCGATGGCGACCTGGCCTACGGGCTCATCGACGCGGGTACCGGCTTCCCCGAGCTGGGCGAGGTGAGCCTGGCCATGCTGGCAGGCATCAAGGGACCGAAGGGCCTGCCCGTGGCCGTGGAGCCGCAGTACCGACCGCGCAAGACCTTGTCCGCCTACGTGGCCGACGCGCAGCGCGACGGCATGATCACGGACTGACGGGCACGGGTTTCGGCGGACACGCCCGGATGCTGAAGTTACCGCGCAGGCGCATCGCGCCGCGCTACCCCGGCGGGAAAGCGGCCCACACCGTCCCGATCCATGGCAGCTTGCCCTCTTCAACCGAAGGAGCTTGCCGCCATGACGATGCACAGCGATACCACCCCCGCGCCCTGGGCTGCCTCGGCCGCTTACCTCTATGCGCTGGACCTGGATGGGCCGGCGCTGGCCTGGGAGTACCTGCGCCGGCATCCCAGCTACCGTGCGGCCTGGCTCGGCACGCCCCGTAAGCGGCGCGCCGCCATCGCGCCGCGCTGGGGCTTGCGATGTCGATCTTGATCCGCGCCTGGATGCGCGTGAGGCGCATCCGGTCTGGATCGGCGCCGAAGACCGGTTGCCTCACCTGCGCCCTGCGCAGGTACGCAGCAACGCGGGCGATGGCCCGGTCTTCAGCCTGTGGCGCATCCGTGGCCGCAAGCGCCTGCTACATGCGGGAGCCGATCTGATCCTTTCCGCACTGGACGGCCGGCAACGGTTGCGAACGAGCGTGTCTCCCGCCTTGGTCGAGGGTTCGGCCTGCCGGCCCTCCCTGCCGACCGGCGGCGAAGCCGCGGCGGCCTCCGCCGCGCTGCAGGGCTTGCGCGGCGAATACCAGGCACCTGCCTTTCGCCATGTCTCGCGCATGGACCTGCTGCACATGCGCTGCCTGCAGGCACTCGATGCCTTGCAGGCTGGTTGCGGCCATCGGGAGATCGCGGAAGCGGTCTTCGGCGCCGATGCCACCGCCGGACGCTGGCATGCCGACAGCGACCTGCGCGCCCAGGTGCGCCACATCCTCTCCCGCGCGACGGACTTGATGGCGGGCGGCTACCTCCGGCTCGCTGGCGTGCGCCCCGGTTAGCGCTCGCCCACGGAGACGAGACTGGCCGCCGAATCTCCCTTCGCAGCCCAACCCCCTTTGCCCAGACTGCCTCCATCGGGCCGCGAATCGTTTGTGGCCCATCCACCGAGATGGAGGCCTTCATGGCAGCAGGACATTCGATCCTTTCGCGCGGCGCGGCAGCGGTTGCGCCGCAGCCCGCCCCGGCAGCAGCCGCAAAACCTGAATTCCTGACCACCGATGAGGCGGCCGCGCTGCTGCGCCTGTCGCCGCGCACGTTGGAGAAGCACCGCGTGCTGGGCGGCGGGCCGCGCTTCCGCAAGTTCGGCGCGCGCGTGGTCTACGCGATGGCCGACCTGCGCACCTGGGCCGACAGCCACACCTACGGCATGACCTCGGACCCGGGCTATGTGGTCCGGGATTCCGTGCGCTGAACGGGATCTGAGGTGTCCGCCATGTCCCGGCGCTCCAGCGAACGCGAACAGCTCCCGCTGTTCCGCGCGCTGCCGGGCGACGACATGGCCCTGCGCGACGCGCAGGACCTGATGGCCTATCCCTTCTTCAGCCTGGCCAAGTCCCGGCGCACCGTGCCCATCCGCTTCGATGCCGGCGCCGTCTCGCTCACCGTCGAAGGCGTGCCCGAGCACGGCATCGCCACCATCTGGGACGCCGACGTGCTGATCTGGGCCGCCAGCCAGATCGTGCAGGCGCGCGACGAGGGCCGGCCGACCTCGCGCCTGATGGCCGCCACGCCCTACGAGATCCTGCGCTTCGCCCAGCGTGCCACGGGCCAGACCGAATACCTCGGGCTGCGCGCTTCGCTGGACCGGCTGCAGTCCACGACGGTGCTGACCTCGATCCGCCAGGCCGGCAAGCGCATGCACCGCTTCTCGTGGATCAACGAATGGCAGGAGCACGTGCGCCCCGATGGCCGCTCGGACGGTATCGAGCTGATCCTGCCGGACTGGTTCTATTGCGGCGTGATGGACGACGCGCTGGTGCTCACGCTCGACCCCACGTACTTCCGGCTCACCGGCGGCATCGAGCGCTGGCTGTACCGCCTCGTGCGTAAGCACGGCGGGCGCCAGCGCAACGGCTGGCGCTTCGACATGCGCCACCTGCACCTGAAGTCCGGCAGCCTGCAGCGCTACCGCGACTTCGCGCTGCACCTGCGCGGCCTGGTGCTGCGCCAGGCCTTGCCGGGCTATCGGCTCGCCATCGAGTGGGCCGGCCGCATCGAGTGGCTGGCCTTTCGGCCCGATCCCAGCGCACCCGACCGGGGCGACTTATTCACAGCACCTGTTGAAGAAGCTGTGGATAGCGCGGGGACGGGCTCGGGAGATCACCGGCGCGGGAATCGGGAAATCGCCGGCGCCGCCATCGGGAGATCACCGGCGCAAAACCTTCTGAAACCCGCGTCCGGCAACGGTATGGGCCTTTCTTAACTTTTATCCATAACAAGGACTAACTCTATGAATAAAAGATGGGGCGCGGACTGCGCTGCCCAAGAAGCAGGCAGCAGGTTGTCCAGGGGCGCAGAAAACCGTTTTCCAGAAACATCGGCCAGCGGAGTCGGCAGGGTCATCGCGCTGCTGAACCAGAAGGGCGGCGCGGGCAAGACCACGCTGTCCACGCATCTGGCCGGCGAGTTCGCCAGGCAGGGAAGGCGCGTGACGCTGATCGACGCCGATCCCCAGGGCTCGGCCTTGGACTGGGCCCAGCGGCGCCTGCAGAGCGCCCAGGGGCGGCTCTACGGGGTCTTCGGGCTGGCGCGGGACACCCTGCACCGTGAAGTGCCCCAGATCGCCCTGCAGGCCGACTACGTGGTCATCGACGGGCCGCCCCGGGTCGCGGCGCTCGCACGCTCCGCGCTGCTGGCCGCGGACTTGGTGCTGATCCCCGTGCAGCCCAGTGCTTATGACGTGTGGGCGACGCAGGAGATGGTTGGCCTCATCACCGAGGCGAGGGTGTTCCGGCCTGCGCTGCGCGCGGCCTTCGTCATCAACCGGCGCGTCGTCGGCACCGTGATTGGACGCGAGGCGCGTGCCGCGCTCGCCGATCAGCCGTTTCCGACGCTGCGCGCGGAGGTCGCGCAGCGCATCGCCTTTGCTGACTGCGTGGCGGCGGGCAAGCTGGTGTGGGAGGTGTCGCCGAAGGGCGCGGCCGCGCGCGAGATCGCGGCGCTCGCGCAGGCCGTGCAGAACGTGCTTGGCGATGCACCGGAGGAGAGCAGGGAGGTGGCGCGATGACAAGCGCTGCCGATTCCCCGAAGCGGCGCCGCGCACCGATCGGCCGCCGGCCTGCGGCCGATCCGGCCACGGCCTGGGTGCATCGTGAAGACACCGCCGCTGCGCAGGCCAAGGCGACGGTCTTCACCGCCCGGCTCACCATCGACGTGACGCCTGCGCTGCGCGGGCGTATCAAGGTGATCGCGTTCCAGCGCGGCGTCACGGCTGCCGACATGCTGCGCGAGTTGCTGGAGCGCGAGTACCCGGAGGCGGGATCATGATGCCGGGACAGATGCCGGGGGCGCAGGCCTGGACACAGGCTGCGTTACCGCCGCGTCCCACCCCGATGCGCGTCTCGCTCGCTTTCGTCGAGCATCGCGTGAACGTTTACCTGCACTTCGGCCAGCCCGTGCGCGAGATCGTGCTGGACCGCTGGCGGCGCGCAGCGGTGCTCGCGCCGGGCGCGGTCTGCTGCCGCATCAAGTGGCTGGGTAACGACTACGGCACGGCACTGTGGCAACTCATGGTGCTGCAGGCGCCCATGCCGTTCGATGACGCTCAGCGCGTGGCCGGCGTGTCGCCCGGCGCGCGCATCCTGCTGCGCGCCGATGGCGAGGAGCGCGTCAAGGCGGTGCTCGCGGCCATCGATGCCATCGAGACGGACGGCATCGATCCGTGCGCGGTGGCCACCATCTACTGGCGCACGGTGGGCAACCGGCTGGCCGCACGCCAGCCGCTGCCGGCGTACACGGCCGAGCGCCACGCGGCGCACCTCGCGCGCGGGGCGCTGCGATGACGCTGCGCATGTCTCGGGCGGCGCTGCTGGCCGTGGCCTGCATCGGCTTGGCAGTGCTATGCGCGCCGGCTCTGGTGCAACCTCCCGAGCGCATCGTCTACAACCCCAGCGCCAGCGTGGCTCGCGGCTGGTACCGCATCGCACCGCTGGCCAGCCCTGGCTCGCTGCACGTCGGCAGCATCGTGCTGGTCCGGCTTCCCGCCAGCGTGGCCGCGTTCGCGGCGCAGCGCGGCTACCTGCCCGTCGGCGTGCCCATCCTCAAGCGCGTGGGCGCCGTGACTCCGCAGCAGGTGTGCATTCGGGGGCGCATCGTGCGCGTCGATGGCGCCGCCGTCGCAACCGTGCTCGCACACGATGGCGCGCATCGGCCATTGCAGCCGTGGGCGTCCTGCCGCGCGCTGGCCGAGGGCGAACTGTTCCTGCTCAGCGACACGCATCCGGCCTCGTTCGACAGCCGCTACTTCGGGCCGATCGATGCATCCACCGTGCTCGGTGTTGCGCGGCCACTGTGGACGTGGGGTGCGCCATGAGCCTGTCGCCGGATCTGCACTGACCGTGCGCTGAACCCGTGCCCGACCGTGCACCCGCCATGTCGCCGAACTGCAACCGAAGCCGTGCTTCGGCTGCATTCCAGCGTGCAGGGAGCCCGTCGCCAGCGTGCAGCGCCCGCTGCACTCGCGCAGCCTTGCAGGCTGCGCTGCGCGTCTCGTGCGCGGCTGGCGGCCAGCCGGAGCTGGGAGCGGATGCGGGGGCGCAGGCAGAGGGCAAGAGAAAAGGGCCGGCACGCCTTCACCCGCCGGCCCAGTCTGCACGTGGGTTGGGCGCGGCACCGCGCCTGCGGCGGCGTGTGCCGTGCGGGAGCCGTTTCGCAGTCGCTTCGGGCCGCCTGCGCGTGCCATTCCCGATGCGCTGCGCCTTGATGCGCTGGAGGTTCCGCCATGGCAGCCGCTGACGAAGACCGCTTCCGAGTCCGCCCGAGCCCACCCAAGGCGCGCTCCAGGGCGAGACCCAAGGGCTTCGTGTCGCAGGTGCTCAAGGCCGTCTCCAAGTCCGGCGCCAAGGCTTCGGGCGCAGGCGGTGCGCGCCCGGCATCGACCTTCGGCCGAGGCCGCGTGGCCGCCGGCATGGCGGGCCGAGGCCTGGGCGGGAATGCTCGGCGCGTGGTCATCAAATCCCGCTTCGTGGTGCTCAAGCGCGCCGGCACCACGGCCGTCTCGGCGCACCTGCGCTACATCGAGCGCGAGGGCGTCACCCGGGACGGCCAGAAGGGCCAGGCCTATGGCGCCGACACCGATACGGCGGACCTCACGGGCTTCGAGGAACGCGGCCGGGGCGACCGCCACCAGTTCCGCTTCATTGTCTCGCCCGAAGATGCCGTGGACCTGGATGGCCTCAAGGGCTTCACCCGCCAGCTGATGCGCCGCATGGAGACCGACCTGGAGACGCCGCTGGACTGGGTGGCCGTGGACCACTGGGACACCGACAACCCGCACACCCACATCGTGCTGCGCGGCTGGGCAGGCAGCGAACGCAAAGGGCGTGACCTGGTGATCGCGCCCGACTACATGGCCCATGGCATGCGGCAGCGCGCCAGCGAAATCGCCACCGAATGGCTGGGCCCGCGCACCGAGGCCGAGATGCGCCAGAGCCTGCAGCGCGAGGTGGACCAGCAGCAGCTCACCAGCATAGACCGGCAACTGCTGCGGCAGGCCACGGTCAACATCGTGGACTTGGCCGATGCCCCGGGGACAACCCAGGGAACGCAGCGCCAGACCCTGCTGCGCGCCCGGCTGCAGCGCCTCGAAGCCATGGCGTTGGTCGAACGCATCGATGCCAACCGCTGGCAACTGGCGCCAGGCATGGAACAGACCCTGGCCGCCATGGGGGAGCGCGGCGACATCCTGCGCACCATGCACCGCGCCATGAAGGGTGAGCAGCGGGAACTGGTGACCGACCCGCCAGCGGATGCCCCCGTCATCGGGCGCATCGCGGCCAAAGGCTTGGACGATGAGCTGCACGACCGACCCTATCTGGTGGTCGATGGCATCGACGGCCGGGCGCATTACCTGAAGCTGCCGGCCGGCACCGACCTGGCCGAGCTGCCCATCGGTGGCATCGTGGAGGCCAGGCCACCAGCGCAGGAGAGGGCTGTAGACCGCAACATCCTGGCGGTGGCCAGGGACGGCATCTACACCACGGCCAGCCATCAGACCCAGCTCGCGGAGGCCGGCGACCGCGACCCGCAGGCCACGGCCGAGATCCACGTGCGGCGACTCCAAGCGCTGCGCCGCAGCGGCGTCGTGGAGCGCGTAGCCGATGGCGTCTGGGCCGTGCCACCCGATCTGCTGCAGAAGGCCCGGCAGCACGATGTGCAGAAGGCCGCAGGGCACACCATCGAACTGCGCTCGCATCTGCCCATCGAGCAGCAAATTAAGGCGCTGGGCGCGACCTGGCTGGATCGCGGACTGGTAGTGGGCGACACCAAAGAGCTGCAGCCGTCCGCCCTAGGTTTTGGGGCGCAGGCGCGGGAGGCCATGGTGCGGCGTGTGGACTTCCTGGCGGGGCATGGTCTGGTCGAGCGCCAAGGCCCGCGCGTCATTCTCGCCCGCAACCTATTGGTAACTTTGCGCGACCGTGAACTGGCCTCGATGGGCCAGGATTTGCAGCAGCAGACCGGCAAGACGTGGCGCCCGGTGCAGGATGGTCAGACTGCCAGCGGGATCTATAGTCAGTCCATCCAACTGGCGAGTGGGCGCTTTGCGATGCTGGAGGATGGACTGGGCTTCAGTCTGGTGCCCTGGCGGCCGTTGATCGAGCGACGACTGGGGCAGCAACTGGCTGCAACAGCGCGTGGTGGCGCAGTTTCGTGGGAGTTTGGCTGTCAACGCGGCCCCTCTATTGGCTGAGTGAACTTCAAGCGTGTGGCTACATCAGGTGCCGGTGCGGATCAAGACCGCGTTCTGCCGGAATCTTCCTATAGGTGGTCCGCTGAGGCAACGATACATCCAGAACGTCTCATCGGTTTTCATGTGCTCGGCGAATCGGGCGGGAGGCCGGCCGGTTGGCCTTCGCTGTGCAGCACCACTTGACCATGATTTTTCGCGGCTGACGTCAGCCCGTTGTCCCTGTGAAAGTCACCTCCTGGTCAAGGTCCGACAGGGGGTCGGCCATGGCATTCGAGATCGGATTCTGACGGGTGCCTTCGCGGTAGTCCGAGCGTCCCCAGGGAGATGTTGATAGGGCATCGGGAGTCAAGACGGCCGATACAGGGCTGAGATCGACACGCCTCGCGCGAATGCGCCTCTTGGTTTTCTCTACTGTCCCTCAGTCCTTTCCGGGCCAAGACCTCGGGTGGACAAGACGCTAGCTTGACATGCGTGTCGCGAAAAGATATCTTCGAGGGGTTCAATGGATGGTATAAGTTTCATTCATTGAAACTCAGTGGCGCGCCTAAAGCAATAGATTCGCGGGTTTACGCAGGATCAGGGCGGGAGCGGTGCGGAATTTCACCAAAGTGGACACATGGAGACCAAATGAAAGCATTCAAAGTGCAAGTCGCCCGCATCCTGCTGGCGCCCTTTTTCTTTCTAGTTTCGAGCCTTTCGTGGGCCGACGCCTATCCGTCGAAGCCGGTGCATCTGGTGATTCCTTTTGCGGCGGGTGGCCCGACAGACGTGCTGGCGAGGCTCATCAGCGAAGAGCTGAGGGGGAAGTGGAACCAACCGCTCGTGATTGAAAACAAGCCCGGCGCCAACGCGATCATCGGTTCGCAATATGTGGCAAAGGCCAATGCCGATGGCTACACGCTTCTTCTCGCGACTCAGTCCTCGCATGCGGCCAACGCCAGCATGTATTCGAAGCTTCCGTATAACCCTGTCGAAAGCTTCGAGCCGGTCAGCCTGCTGGCGACGACTCCCCTGGTGTTGTTGAGCCATCCATCGCTGCCGGTGAAGTCTGTCAAGGAACTGATCGAATTCTCGAAAGAGCGGCCAGGCAAGGTGAACTTCGCAGGAGGAAGCACTTCGGCACAGGCTGGCGGTGCGCTGATGAACATGCTGGCAGGCATTGACATGAACCATGTGCCCTACAAGAGCAATGCGCCCGCGTTTTCGGATCTGCTCGGAGGGCATGTCCAGATCATGTTCAACGTGCTGAACGCGGCAGCAAAGCACGTGGAAAGCGGTGCCATCAATGCCTTGGCCGTCACCAGTTCCTCGCGGAGCGAAGCACTCCCCAATGTGCCAACGATGATCGAGGCAGGGGTGCCGGGCTATGAGCTGGTTCCCTGGTTTGCGTTGTTCGCTCCGGCAGGTACACCCAAGGACATCGTCGACAAGGTTTCTTCCGATGTGGCGAGCATTCTGAAGCTCCCGCATGTGCAGAAGACCTTGAGGTCACAAACCCTGGAGCCAGTCGGCAGCACTCCGGGTGAGCTTCGCAGCTTCCAGTTGAAAGAAATCAAGAAGTGGGAAGAGATCGTCAAGCGCGCGAACATGAAAGCTGAATAGCAAGCAGGCGTCGGGAGAGCGCGCTGATTTTTTCGGCGCCAAGCTTTTCCGTGACGCAAGCGGGCCGTCAAGCAGGCACGAAATCGAGAGTAGGAAGAATGGAAGACGAAACGTTACGAATGCTGCGTGATTCGGTAGATGCATTCACGGACAGTGACTCCGCACGGGTACGCGCGGCGCGGAGTCTGGCGCATGGATACGACCGGGATGTGTGGCACCAGATCGGGGAACAGGGGTGGATCGCCGCACTCGTTCCCGAAGGACAAGGCGGCCTGGGGCTGGGCTGTGCGGCAGCGGCGGTGATCGCCAGCGGGCTTGGGCGTGCCGCTTTTCCCGAGCCATACGTTTCCGCAGCCGTTCTGCCTGCAACGGCGCTTTCGCATTGCCACGCGAGCCCACTGGCGACCGAAAAGCTCTCCACCATGGCGTCTGGAGAAGCGATTGTCGCTGTTGCATGGCAGAACGAAGTGGGCGGCCTCGATCCCCGTGAGACGCCACTGGCGGCGACACGCGAGGGAGGCTATGTGCTGATCTCGGGTACCGCTCACTTCGTGATGGCCGCCGGTGTGGATGCGATTGTTGCCGTGGTCAGGCAGGACGATGCCCTGGCGATGTACTGGGTGCCCGCGGCCAGTGGATTGGCTGTGGGACAAAGACGGCGCGCAGACTGGGGCCATGACATCTCCGTCACGTTCGAATCGTTCCGTCTCGACGCAGGCAACTTGCTGGCTCAGGGGGATGCGGCCTTCGATGCCATGCATGTTGCGATTGACACGGCGTTGGTCGCGGCCGCGGCCGAACTGACTGGGGCCACCGGCAAGATGGTGGAGATGACGCTCGAGTATCTCCGGACCCGCTCGCAGTTCGGCAAGCAGATCGGCAGCTTCCAGGCGTTGAAGCACAGGGCGGTGGATCTGTGGATGCATACAGAGCTCTCGAAGGCTGCCGTGGCTTCCGCCACCGAGGCCCTCACCGGCGGAGATCTGCCTGCGAGCGATCGCTCGGCGATCTGCAGCGGCGCCAAGGCGCGCGCATCTGACACGGCGCTGTTCGTCGGCAAACAGGCGATCCAGATGCACGGCGCCATTGGCGTCACGGATGAATACGACCTGAGCCTGTATTTCAACAGGGCTCTGGTTCTGTCGGCCTACCTGGGCAATGGGGCTATGAATCGTTCGCGGTATGCACGCATGAAAGGGGCACAACCGTGAAGTTAGGCGCGCCAAGAGACACCGACTGGAACCAACTGTCCGACAACGCGTTCCGCGAAACGGTCAGGGCCTTCCTCGAGGAAAACTACCCGGAGAACCTCCGACATGTCCAGCGCCGGCTGCGCTGGTCCGAGAACGGCTTCTGGTTCAAGCTGCTGGCCGAAAAAGGCTGGATTGCACCGAGCTGGCCTGGGGAATACGGCGGTATGGGGATTTCGCCCGCCAAGCAACTGATCTACCTGGACGAGCAGGAACGAATCGGCATGGGGCGTTTCGCCGACCATGGCATCCACATGGTGGGCCCAGTGCTGATTCGCTACGGCACGCCCGAGCAGCAGCAGAAGTACCTGCCGGGCATCTTGAACTGCGAGCACCGTTGGTGCCAGGGATACTCCGAGCCCAATGCCGGCTCGGACCTCGCCAGTCTTCGCACATCAGCAACCGTTGACGGCGATCACTTCGTGATCAACGGCCACAAGATCTGGACGTCGATGGCCCATGACTGTACGCACATGTACGTGCTGGCCAGAACCGACCCCGGTGTGAAGAATCAGGTGGGGATCAGTTTCTTTCTCGTCGACTTGGCGACCCCGGGCATCCAGGTCCGCCCCATAAAGAACCTGGACGGCGAGGAGGAGTTCTGCGAAGTCTTCCTCGACAACGTCAGGACCCACAAATCCAATCTCGTGGGCGGGCTCAACAACGGCTGGAGCGTGGCAAAGTCCCTCCTCGGGTTCGAGCGAATTTTCATCGGAAGCCCCCGGCTGCCCGAGAACGCGCTGCGGTTGCTGGCGCATGTCGCGCAAGAGCGCGGCTTGCTTGACGATCCGATCTTTCAGGACAAGTACGCGCAGTTGCAGTTGGACGTCGAGCACCTGGCTGTCATCTACCAAAGGTATGCACAAATCGCCACCTCCGGCGGCAGTCTGGGCGCGGACGTGTCGATGCTCAAGATCTGGGCGACTGAAACCTACCAGCGGATCACCGATCTGCTTTTCGAGTCCGCAGGCCCCCAAGCCGCCCTGCGGCCCCTGTCCGGCCAGGCACCCGAAACACGCAATGTCCTCAGTGCGTATTACTACGCCCGTATGCCGACGATCTACAGCGGAACGAACGAGATCCAGCGGGACATCATCGCCAAGCAGGTGCTGGAGCTTCCCTCCTGATGGCAGCGCGTGGCGCTGGCGTGCGCGAACCTATTCTTCGTTAACAACTTTTATTGCAATCATCATGACCAAAAGACGTGCGGCGATCGTTTGCCCGGTGCGGACGCCGGTGGGTACTTACGGGGGATCTCTTCGGAGCGTTCCGGCCGAGAAGCTGATGGCGACGGCGATCCGGGCCGTGCTGGAGCGCACGGGCCTGCCGGCCGAAAGAATCGACGAGGTGATCATTGCCCAGTCGTATGGCAATGCCGAGGCCCCCTGCATGGGCCGGTATGCGGCGCTGGAAGCGAACCTGCCGATAGAAGTGGCCGGCTACCAACTGGATCGCCGGTGCGGCAGCGGCCTGCAGGCCATCGCGAATGCCGCGATGATGGTGGAGGCCGGCCATGCCGACGTGGTGCTCGCCGGCGGCGTGGAGAGCATGAGCAACATCGAGTACTACACCACCGACATGCGGTGGGGCAAGCGGCTGGGCTCCACGACTTTCCACGACCGGCTGCAGCGGGGCCGGGAGCGCTCTCAACCCGAATGGCGCTTCGGCGTCATATCCGGAATGATCGAGACGGCTGAGAACCTGGCCAGGGAACACACCATCTCTCGGGCCGAAGCCGATGCGTTCGCCGCACGAAGCCACCAGCGCGCGCATGAAGCCTGGGAAGCGGGCAAGTTCGATGCGGAAATCGTCCCGATCCAGGTAGCGGGCAAGAAAGGCGCCAAGCATACGGTCATCCGGGACGAAGGTATCCGGCTGGAAACGACGACGGAGTCGCTCGCGACGCTGCGCGCGCTGACGCCGGGGGGCACCGTGACGGCGGGCAACGCATGCCAGCAGAACGACGCCGCCGCCGCCTGCCTCGTCGTCGCCGAAGACAAGTTGCATGAACTCGGCCTCAGCCCGATGGGGCTGCTCGTCGGCTGGGCGGCGGCGGGTTGCGACCCGGCCAGGATGGGGATCGGCCCGGTTCCCGCCGTCGAGAAGCTGTTCAAGAAGACCGGCTTCACCTTTGACAGGCTGGACCTGGTCGAGGTCAACGAGGCCTTTGCCTGCCAGGTGCTGGCGGTTCTGAAAAGCTGGGGTGTAGACGCCGATGACGAGCGGGTCAATGTGAACGGCTCCGGCATCTCACTGGGTCACCCTATTGGCGCCACCGGCGGGCGCATCCTGGCCTCGATGCTGCACGAGCTCGACCGCCGCCAAGGACGGTACGCGCTCGAAACGATGTGCATCGGGAGCGGGCAAGGGCTGGCGGCGATCTTCGAGCGCCCCTAGTCCGGGGCCGGGTCAACCATCTTCAATGAACAAGGAAATACATGAGCAGGTGTCTGGACGGTCAAGTCATACTGGTTACGGGAGCGGGCCGGGGCATCGGCCGCGAAATCGCATTGCTGGCCGCGGCCGAGGGCGGGCGGGTCGTCATCAACGACCTGGGGGCCGGTGCCGACGGTTCAGGCGCCAGTGCGGATTGCGCGCAGGAACTGGTGGCTGAAATCAAGGCCTTTGGCGGAACCGCCATTGCGAACTCGGGCAGCATCACCGATCGCCACGCCGTCAGTCAGATGATCGAGCAGGCCGTTTCAACCTTTGGCCGGCTGGACGCGGTCGTCAACAACGCCGGGTTCCTGCGAGACAAGATCTTTCACAAGATGACCGAGGAAGAGTGGGATGCGGTCGTCAATGTGCACCTGACAGGCTACTGGAATGTATCGAGGGCCGCTGCCACCCAATTCCGGGATGCCAAGCGTGGCAGGTTTGTCCACTTCACATCGACTTCCGGACTGATCGGCAACTTTGGTCAGGCCAACTACGCTGCGGCCAAGATGGGGGTTGTGGGCTTGTCCAAGTCGATTGCGCTCGACATGGAGCGATTCAATGTCCGTTCCAACTGCATCGCGCCGTTCGCCTGGAGTCGGATGACCGACAGCATTCCCACCGAGACGCCTGAGGAGAAACTGCGTGTCGAGCGCCTCAAGTCCATGTCGGCCGACAAGATCGCGCCGCTTGCCGTCTTCCTGGCCAGTGACCTGTCTGAAGGGGTGAACGGCCAGATCTTCGGGTGCCGCAAGAACGAGATATTCCTGTTCAGCCAGCCACGGCCGGTCAGGAGCGTGCATTCGGCGTCCGGCTGGAATCCGGAGTCCTTGCGGACAACCATGCTGCCGGCATTGAAAGGCTCGTTCATCGACCTAGATCGAAGCGGCGATATCTTCTCCTGGGATCCGATCTGACGATGCTGGATGTCGAAAAAATCCTTCGGTTCTCCACGACCAAGGAACACCGCGTCACGCACAAGGACGTCATTCTGTACGCATTGGGCCTCGGCATCGGCGAACGTCTGGAAGAACTGGACTACGTCTACGAGTCGCGGCTGCAGGCGCTTCCGTCCTATGGGGGCGTGCTGGGTTATCCGGGTTTCTGGATCAAGGACCACCCGGAACTCGGCATCGACTGGAAACGCGTTCTGAACGGAGAGCAATCGATTGCGCTTCATGGGCCGCTGCCGACAACAGGAAGCATCGTGGGGCACACCCGGGTCAGGAATCTCGTGGACAAAGGGCCTGGAAAGGACGTCGTGCTGTACGTGGAGCGGGACGTGTTCAGCGCGGCAGGCAACCAGAAGCTCTGCACCGTGGCCAACACCATCCTGCTTCGTGGCCAAGGAAGCACCAGGAAGCCGGACCAGGGTGCCGCATCGGCCCCTCTTCCACCGATGCGGCCGGACCGCCCGCCCGACATCCGGGCCGACTTTCACCTGCCGTCGAACCTGAACCTGATCTACAGATTGTCGGGCGACCTCAATCCGCTGCACATCGATCCCCACGTTGCATCCCTTGCCGGGTTCGACAGACCCATCCTGCACGGTGCTGCGACCTGGGGCGTTGGATGCTACGTGATGCTTCGTGAGCTTTGCGGGCACGACGCGCTGCGCGTGAAGGGCTTTGGTGCCAGATTCACCGCGCCCGTCTTTCCCGGTGACTCCCTGAACTTTGAAATATGGACGACCGCCGCCGGCCAGGCCTGTTTTCGTTGCACGGTTCCAGCGCGCGGCGTGGTCGCCCTGGATCAGGGCGTATTCCATTTTCATCAAGATTGAGCGGCTGGCTGCGCCGACAGTAGGGCCTCGCACCGTATCGGAGATAGACATGGACAATTTAAACACCAGCCTGCCGCTGGCGGGTGTCCGCATCCTGGACATCACCACCGTCATCATGGGTCCCTACGCCGCCCGCATCCTGGGCGACATGGGGGCCGATGTGATCAAGATCGAACCCCCGTCGGGCGACACCGTGCGGGAAGTGGGGCCCTCTCGAAGCAAGGGCATGGGGCCCTTCTACATGCACGCCAACCGGAACAAGCGCAGCCTCGCCATCGACCTCAAGCACCCGGCGGGCAAGGAGGCGGCCGACCGACTTGTCCGGTCGGCCGACGTCCTGCTCTACAACGTCCGGCCCCAGGCCATGGAACGCCTGGGCCTGGGCTATGAACGACTGCGCGAACTCAATCCGGGACTGATCTATGCCGGCGCCTATGGCTTCGGCCAGGCAGGCCCCTATGCGAAGCGACCTGCGTTCGACGATCTCATCCAGGGCTTGGCAGGCATTCCCAGCCTGATTGCCCAGAGCGGGGACGGGACGCCTCGCTACATTCCATTGGCGATCATGGACCGCTACGTCGGCGTCCATGTGGTCAGCGCTGTGATGGGTGCTCTTTTCCACAAGCTGCGCACGGGCAAGGGGCAGAGCATCGAAGTGCCCATGTTCGAGACCGCCGCCGAACTTGTGCTGGGCGACCACCTGATGGGCAACACCTTCGATCCGCATCTGGGTCCACCAGGGTATGCGCGCTCGCTCTCTCAGGACAGACACCCTTTCGAGACGCGCGACGGCTACGTCTGCGTCATGGTCTACACCGACGAGCAATGGAAGAGCTTCTTTCGATTCACCGGCCACGAGGCGTTGATCAGCGATCCCCGCTACGCCAGCATGTCCGCACGCACCGTTCACGCCAACGAGCTGAACCAGATCTTGAAAAACACGATGCGCAAGCGGGCCACGCAAGAGTGGCTTGAGGCCTTCGAGCGCCTCGACATTCCGGCCACCAGGCTGCACGACCTGCAAAGCATCCAGGAAGACCCGCACCTGCAGGCCGTGGGTTTCTTTGAATGGCAGAATCACCCCAGCGAAGGGCGCATATGCCATATGCGCCCGACGAGCAACTGGTCCGAGACGCCGCTCAGCGTGCGGTACTCAGCGCCTCGCCTTGGTGAACATAGTCGTGAAATTCTTAAAGAGGCCGGCTTCGATGACAACGAAGTGGATGAAATGGCCAAGGCCGGTGTCGTAGCGCTTGATCCCACCGCCTGCTGACCGTTCTCTTCAGGAGGACGGTCAGCAGGCTCTCACAGGCATGCCAACACAGCCCCCGCGACCACTAACGTAATGCCGATGTTTTCCCAGAGCCTAGTGCGCTCTCCCAGGAGGTGCCTCGAGACGAGGAAGCTGAACACCACCTCGGTCATTCCCAGGATCCGGACATCAGCGGCAGGGCGGAGTACGTAACCAACGTACCACCCCAACGAAGCGATTGCACCAGCAAGTCCGGATGCCATAGCTAGTTTCCAGTCCACGAAAATGGCTCGAAACGACTCGCGCTCCCTGAGCCCCATCCAGAGGCTCATCGTGGTGACCTGAATGCTTTGAGCCAGGACAACACACCAGAACGCCACCAGCAACGGAGAGTGGCCTTGACTGGTGAGTTCCAGTCCAGCGGCACGATAGCCGACGGCGGCCATCGCATAGCAGGCGCCCGTTGCCAGTCCGTACAAGGTGCCCAAAAGCATCGGGCCCCTGATGTTTGAGAACTGGCGGAGGATGCCTCGCGGAGAGATCAATGCGATTCCCAGCAGTGCCAGCGCCATTCCAGTAAGGCTGGAGCCGTTTGGCACCTCGGAAAGGATCAGGGTCGAAAAGGCGGCAATCTGAAGGATTTCTGTCTTTGAAAGCGTTACCGCAACCACGAAGTTGCCTGAGCGCATGGCGGCCGTCAGGAAAATGCTGCCAGCCGCGTGGGTGATGGCCCCGATGAATAGCCAGAGTCCGAATTTTAGGGAGAGGTCCTGGAAGAGCGGCTCGTGCCCCGACATCTGCAGCACGACTGCGGCAAGGAGCGCAAAAGGTAGGCCGTAAAGAAACCGTGCCAGTGACGCACCGACGGGGCCCGCCGTGTCCGACAGGGATCGCTGTGCGGTGTTTCGGATGGTTTGAGTGAGAGCAGCAATCAGTACCGCCGCTACCCAGAGCCATTCTGGAACAGAGTTCATGCTTCAGGGGTATAGGTGAGCGGAACGACACGCCGATCTGCCGGTAAATCGATGTCCAGAGGCCTGCGTATTCAACACTGCGTGGCCAGATTGGTATGGCTGGATTTATGAGGTAAGGGAAGAAACAGGCCCAAAGGCATGTTTCTTCGAAAGCCTGCTATTTCACTTCCATCGGCACGACTTTGGCTGCTTGAGCCGCCTCTTTCCAGAATGCCAGTTCTTTTTCGAAGAACGCATCCGCGTCTGCAGTCGAGCCACCCATAGGCTCGATGGCCTGCCCATCCAGGCGAGCGACGACTTCCGGATCCTTGAGCACTTCATTGACCGCGCCATTGAGGCGTTTGACGATGGCATCCGGGAGGCCAGCGGGGCCGGCCAAGCCCAGCCAATAGCCCGATTCCAGACCCTTGATTCCATGTTCTGCCAGCGTGTCTGCCTTTGGCATGTATTTGGAGCGCTCCCGGGAGGAGACAAAGATGGCGCTCATCTGGCCACGCTCGACGGAGGCTTTGGTGGAGGAAATGGTGCCGAAGTACGTGTCCAGCGTCCCACCAAGAACATCTTGAATGGCCGGTGCACCGCCCCTGTACGGGATGTGGTTCAAAGAAATGCCGCTGCGCTGAGCGATGATTTCCATCAGAAGATGATGTACGGATCCGACCCCGGCAGAGCCGTACGCCAACTGCCCAGGATTTTTCTTGGCTCGGTCAATAAATTCATTGAAGTTCTTGATGCCTGTCTTGGATGAAGCGACCATCAGATTGGGGGCCATCCCAAGAAGGACAACGTTCTTCAAATCCTTGCGGTAGTCATAAGGCAATTTGTCATACACCCATGGATTGGTCGCATTCATGCTGCTGGACACCAGCAGGGTGTAGCCATCAGGCTGAGCCTTCGCCACCAAGCTCGAGGCAATGATGGTGTTCGCGCCCGGCTTGTTTTCCACAATGACAGGCACCTTAAGTTGCTCGGTCAGGCCTCTTGCGATCTCGCGCGCCACGGTGTCCGAGGATGCGCCGGCTGAAAGCCCCACGACCAGTCGGATGGGGCGATTGGGATAGCCGTCTTGTGCGTGGGCCGTAGTGGTCATAACGGCGCCAAGTGCAATAGTGACTTGAAGCAGGGTTTTTAGTTTGAAACGCATGGTATCTCCTGAACAAGGATATGAAGAAGGGAGTGCCACCGGTTCCTTGAATCCTTTGCCTCTTGCGATCAGCGTAGGTTTCGAGATGCTGTTTCATTGAATGGAACCGGTTCCATATAAATACTATCTACTTTGTAAACCGTGAACAAGCCATCTGGGTAGTGGTAAACCCTAGCGAGCATTGAGGTGGCCGGCCGCAGGGGGAAGGACACCTTTGAAGAGCTCTCGCATGCCGAGTCTTGGCACGATCGCATCTGGCAGTGGGCTCGACACGGTGCGGGTGCTGAACGAGAACCGCGTGCCGGAGAGATGGACGTCTTCCGTGCTTGGTGAGGGCGGAAACTTCGTGTATGCTATAAAGTGGAACTAGTTTTACTGGTTGGAACTACATGTCGGCGTCATCGAGAGACGCTGTACTGCGGGACCAGTCAACCATGAGAGCAACATGAACTTTGAACTCAACCCAGACGACCAAGCATTCGCCGACTCGGTCGGACGATTCGCGAAAGACAAATTGACGCAGGGAGCGCTCGAAAGAGCGCATTCATCCAGCTACCCATGGGAGACTGCACGGCTGTTGGCCGAACAAGGCCTTTTCGGCATTGCGTTCCCGGAGGAAGACGGCGGGCAAGGCGGGACCCTGATGCAAGCGGTGCTCGCGATCCAGGAGATCGCCCTGGTGTGCCCCAAGAGCGCGGACAGCGTCCAGGCGGGCAACTTCGGCCCCATCCGCACCTTTGTCGAGTACGCGACGGCGGATCAGAAGAAGCGGTTCCTGCCGGATCTGCTCGGAGGCAGGAAGCTCATTTCACTGGGCATGACTGAACCTGACGCTGGTTCCGCAGTTACGGAACTGCGCACCACAGCCCGAGCCGACGGGAACGAGTACGTCATCAACGGCAGCAAGATCTTCTCGACGCACAGCCCCGAGGCCGAGCTGTTCCTGGTCTATGTGCGCTTCGGTCCCGGCCTGGAGAACATCGGCTCCATCCTGGTCGAGAAGGGCACGCCCGGGTTCACGGTGGGCCAACCCGCGAGCTTCATGAACGGCGAACTATGGAGCCAGTTGTACTTCGAGGATGCGCGCGTGCCGGCGGAGAACCTGCTCCTTGGCCCTGGCGGCTTCAAGAAGCAGATTTCAGGCTTCAACGTCGAGCGCCTGGGCAATGCGTCCCGATCGCTGGCGCTGGGCCGCCATGCGTTCAACATCGCGCGGGAACATGCGATCAACCGCAAGCAGTTCGGCCGGGCGCTTTGCGAGTTCCAGGGACTGCAGTGGAAATTCGCCGACATGCACATGCGCCTGGAGCAGGCCCAGTTGCTGCTCTACAAGGCGGCCATGGAAGGCGAGCACGGCCTGCCCAGCGCACAGAGCACGGCCATGGCCAAGCTGGCCTGCAACGAGGCGGGGTGGTTCGCGGCCAACGAAGCCCTGCAGGTGATGGGTGGCATGGGGTTCAGCCAGGAGGCAATCGTCGAGTACTGCGTGCGCCGCATCCGCGGCTGGATGATCGCCGGGGGCTCCATCGAGATGTTGAAGAACCGCATCGCCGAGGGGGTTTTCGGACGAGCCTTTCCGCAGCGGGTACCCAAGGCACAGTAGAGCGCAAGTCCGCGCAATGGCGCAGCCAGTTTTTACTGGTGCTGAATTCAATGCTGCATCAAGCGAAAATTTTTTGGAGATGACGATGGATTTAGGTATGAAAGATAAGGTCGCAGTCATCACGGGAGGCGTGCAGGGCATCGGCCTTGAAGTCGCTCGGGAACTTGCACAAGCTGGGGTCCGCCTAGTGCTCGCCGACGTCAATGTCGATGCGGGCAAGGAGGCAGTCGGAGAGCTAAGCCCGTTGACGGAGGTCGAGTTTGTCAGCACCGATCTCACGAAGCCTGAGTCCGTCAAGCACATGGTCAATGCGGCAACCCGGACATCCAGCCGCATCGACTACTTTGTTAACTGTGCTGCCATCCTCGACGACAAGACATTCGAGGAGTCCTCCCCGGATGACTGGAAGCGCATGCTGGATGTCTGCCTGCTGGGCCCCATGCACTGCCTCCATGCCATTCTTCCGATCATGAAGGCACAGCAGTTCGGCCGGATCGTGTGTTTCTCCTCGGATTCTGCGCGTATCGGGCAGGCACGCCTGTCGTACTACGCAGCGGCGAAGGCCGGTGTGACAGCGCTCGTCAAGTCAATTGCGCAGGAAGTCGGTCCTAACGGAATCACTGCCAACATCGTCTCGCCAGGTGCGACGAATACGCCTTTGCGCATGAAGCGCGAAGCGGCACTTCGCGAGCAGATGGGCGAAGAGAAGTACCAGCGCAGGGTACAGACGGTTCAGAAGATGTACCCCCTGCGCCGGATTGGGGAGCCTTCGGATGTCGCACCCATGGTCGCATTCCTTCTGAGTGATCGTGCAGGCTGGATGACCGGCCAGGTCATCAGCATCAACGGTGGCTTCACGATGGTGTAACCGATATGAATTTTGATCTCACTTCCGACCAGCGCCAGCTTCAAGAGGCGGCAACCCGCCTCTCCCAGAAGAAGCTCATGCCCCTGTTGGCGGCGTATCCGAAAGACGCACCATTGCCCAAGTCGGCGATGCTCCAGATCTTTGAAGTCTTGGCCGAATTCGGTCTCACTGGTGCCCGAGTGCCGGAGGAGCTGGGGGGCAGTGGACTGGGCATGCTGGACTACGGATTGGCATTCGAGCAGTTGCCCCCCGTCATCGCGCTAGCCCTGATTGCCCATGACGGCACCACGTCGCGCCTATGCGCCAGTGGCGCGGCCAAGGACTTTCCGCGCCTGATCGAAGACCTGCTGGCGGGGCGAAAGATCGCCTGCACCGCTTCCACCGAACCAACTACCGGGTCGGACCCGCGTAGCATCAAGCTGCGTGTTCGCGAGTCCGAAGACGGCACGACAGCCTATCTCTCCGGAACGAAGCAGTGGATCACCAACGGCACGATCGCTGACGTGGCTTTTGTGACTGGGAAGTTAGAGGGCAGCGGCGAGCTGCAGCGGTACGTCGTCGAGCAAGCCGTGTCGCCGTTCCATGCTGAGGAGATTCCCTGCGTCGGCCTGCAGCAGGGACATCTGAGTGAGCTCACGTTCGACCAAGTCCCCGTGCCACGCAGCAATGCCATCGGGAGCGACAACAGTACGATGAAAACGCTGACGCAGGCTTGGCTCGTCAATCGCCCGCTGCTCGGCTTGCTGGGCCTTAAGGCTGCCGAGCGTGCGCGGGATGTTGCCATGGAGCATGTCAAGGATCGCGTGCAGTTTGGAGCCAGCCTGGCGAGCAAGCAACTGATCCAGGAAGCCCTGGTGGATATCGATGCCTCGATTCAAAGCGCGCGCCTGCTCTGTTATAGCGCACTGGACGCAGCCGACCGCGGTGTGGCGACGCAGGCGTTGTCAGCCATGGCCAAGCGGCAAGGCGTGGCTACCGCCGAGAAAGCCGCCGCCACCGCGATGCGGCTGTGCGGCGCTATGGGGCTGGCAACGGAGACGGGCGTGGAGCAGCATACCCGGGACATCAAGATGCTCACTATCCCTGATGGCACCTATGAGATCCTGACCCTCATTGCCGGTCGAGACATCACGGGCCAGAGCGCGCTCTGAGAACACATATGATCATTGAAGAACTTGCCCAGTACGCCGTAGCCCAAGTCAAGAGCGGCCTTTCGCCAGAGGTGTCCCATGCGGCCAAGCGGGCGCTGGTGGACTGGTTCTCCGCGCTCTTCCCTGGCACTCAGGTGCAGCCCGCCACCAGCCTGATGCAGGCACATGCTCACGAGTTGGGGGTCGGACGGGCCAGCCTGCCTGGGCTTAAGACCACGGCATTTCCGGCCACGGCGGCATGGATCAACGGGAGCGTGTCTCACGCCGTCGAGTTCGACGACATCTACCGGGACGCCATCTACCACCCTGGGTGCCCCACGGTGGCCGCTTCGCTGGCCGTGGCCGAACACATGCAGGCGTCCGGGCGACGTCTGCTGGAAGCTATCACTGTTGGCTATGAAATCTCCACGCGCATCGGCGTGGCAGTGCAGCCGTCACACTACAAGTACTTCCATACAACAGGAACGGTGGGCTGTTTTGGCGGTGCGGCCGCCGCCGCGGTGCTAGTGTCGTCCCAGCCGAGCGTCACGGCTCATGCTCTGGCCACCTCCGCCACATTCGCCTCGGGCTTGCAGCAGGCGTTTCGTTCAGAGGCCATGACCAAGGCACTGCATGCCGGGCATGCAGCCTGGGTTGGCGTAACTTCCGCGTTAGGCGCCGACAAAGGGCTGACCGGTGTACTCGACATCCTGGAGGGGTCCGCAGGATTCGGCGCTGCGCTGGCCAATGGGCCTGACTGGGCCAAGGCCACGGACGGCCTGGGAAGCCGGTTCAACATTCAGAGCGTGACGGTGAAGAACCATGGCTGCTGCGGGCATACGTTCGCCTCGATCGATGGGTTGCTGGCGCTTCGCCAGCAACATGGCTTCGACGTGCAGGCCATCGAGCGAATGGAGATCCGGACCTACGCGACCGCTGTTGAAGTCGCCGGCATCAGTGCGCCTCAGTCGCCGTTCGAATGCAAGTTCAGTATTCCCTATGTGGTGGCGCACGCGGCCAAGTATGGGGCTGTTCGCCTTGCCGCGTTCGATACTGAGCGCATCTTCGAAGAAGATCTGAGGGCGCTGATGCCGCGCATTCAGCTCGAAGCCGACCCTGAGCTCACCAGCAAGTTTCCGAACATGCGAGCCGCCCGTGTTCAGGTTCATTTGAAGAGTGGCCAAGTGCTGGAGCACTTCCAGCCGTATCGCATCGGAGACCCCGAAGCGCCGCTGACAGACGAGCAAATCAGCGAGAAATTCCTGGAGCTCGCATCGCCTGTGATATCGGATCGTGCGGCCAAGCAACTATTGGAGCGGCTGTGGTCAATTGACGAGGAAGCCGACGTCCGCGCGCTGAATCTGCAAGCACTTTGAGTCGCTCCGAGGTCCTGGGATGATGGGCTGGAAACTTTTCAGCGCAACATGGCGCCGGTATCAACGCGCCATGGAGAAAATGCCAGACCCCATCTTCGAGGAAATGTCGCTCTGCGCGTCGAGCATCCACTCCAGATTTCGCTGCAGCTCAACGCGCATGCGCTCTTCAGGACCGGTCAGCGTAACCGCGTAACGTCCTCTGTCGTTGATGTCGAAAATGGCGACGGAAATCGCCAATGACCCGATCACGCGTTCGCTCTTGGTGATGGCATAGCGCTGCTCCAGGATTTTCTCGAGTGTGGCCTCCAGCTCCCGGGCGCTCATTGGAAAACCGGTGGGCAACGCCTTGATGATGGCCGATTGCTCATCCTTTGGCAGGTGAGCAAGTAGCACCTTTCCCGTGGCGCCATAGAACAAGGGCGCATGCTCTCCCAGATTGACAATGTGCATCAACCGGGAATTGGCCTCTACAACGTCGATGCAGACACGGTCCATGCCAACCACAGCATTCAGACTGACCGTTTCTCCGGTGTTCTTCCCGATCTCCACCATGATGGGATGTGCAATATCCCGAACACTCAGCCCGCTGACAACGACGCCAGCCAGCTTGACGAGCTTCATGGAAAGACAGTACTTCTGGTCGTCCAACCTCACCAGATAGCCGGCATCGCACAGGCTGTTGACGAGGCGAAATGTGGTGGCCTTTGAAAGCTCGATGCGATCACTGATTTCCTGGAGGGCGAGTTTGGGCCTGTCAGGGGTGAACGCATCAAGTACCGAGAAGATTCGATCAATGGCTCGCACAGCAAATTCTCGGGTTGATGAAAAACGCGGTCAGATCTGGAGACCAGAGAAGGCCATCTCAATGGGCCGTCGATGATGGTCGAGAATTCTAGCCGTGATTTTTTCCATGGCACTCAGCTCACTCAGCACCACAAGACCATCGAGCGCCCTGACACCCCTGCCCTTGGGAAGCACGGCCAGCGGATTGATCTCGGCTTCAGCCACCTGGGCATTCGAACATTCGGCCAGCGTGGACACCTTGGCAACGGCGTCGGCCAGCGCATCCAGATCGCCAAGGGGCAGATTCCGGTAACCTGAGAGCTGCGCGAAGGCCTTGACCTCGCCCAGCATTTTTCGGGCTTCCTCGGCCGACACGGGGGCGGGACGGATGCTGACGTCCTGATAGAGCTCCGCGAGCACACCGCCCAGGCCCACGGAGACGATTGGACCCACCGCAGGGTCGCGCGAGTAGCCCACAAGAACCTCGGCGAGACCCTGCACCATCTCCTGCACCTGGAAGCCGTCGATGGCGGCGCTCGGCAGCACGACCCGAATCCTCGCCAGCATCGCTTGCGCGGCCGACCGAAGCTCGTTCACATCGCCAATACCGAGCTTCACGCCACCGACCTCGGTCTTGTGGGGAATGTCGGAAGACGAGATCTTCAGCACACAGGGGAAAAGGATCTGTCCGAGCAATGAAGCATCCCAGGAGGCAGGCTCGGGGGGCAGCGCCCACTCCTGTGCCTGCGGTATGCCCAGCGAGGCAAAGACCTGCTGCGAATCCACCGAACTCAGGGTCTGACCGGGAGCCCGGCCGTCTAGAGCCTTGACCCTGATAGGACCGCCTCCGGTGTGGTGTCTGGGCTCTTGCCAGCGCGCCCAAGCGGACAAAGCGTCGGCACAAGCTTCCGGCTGCGAGAAAACCGCAACACCGGCCTCACGCAGCAATTGCCTTGAGCGCTCGGCATTCGGCGTGAGGAAGACGGCCAGGGGCTTGCTGGACGGAATGTCCAGTATGGGAGCTACTGCGCGCTCAGGGCGGAACTGGGATGAAGATCCGACCACGGCGACCACCGCGTCGATGTCCGGCGATTGGACAAACTCGGACAGAACAGCCCCGTAGGTGGCCGCGTTCGTGCCGGCCAGGGTCAGATCGACCAGTGGTGCATCGCTGATCTCGATCCCTTTGCGGGCCAGATTGGCCTGCATCTGCGGTGTGGGCGGCACCACGTCGATGTGTCGCTCACCGAGGTTGTCTACGATGAGGGCGCCTCCTCCTCCGGTGGTCGACATCACGCTGATGCGTGAACTGGCCCCGCGCCCATGGCGGAACAGGGCAGGTGCGTCCAGCAATGCCTCGAAGTTGCACAGTTCGGCAATACCGATGTCCCGCAGGAAGGCAGACGTGGCCTTTCCGTTGCCGGTCAGCGCTCCCGTGTGGGACACCGCCAAGTGCTGGCCGATCGCCGAACGCCCCAAGCGATACGCCAGGATGGGCTTATTGGCTGTATGCGCCTTCAATGCGGCGCGCTGCAATGCCTCGGGCGAGCGGATGGTCTCCAAAAAGAGCTGGATGACCCCTGTCTCGGGGTCATCCACCATCATCTCGATCAATTCGGCGATCGAGATGTCCGCCTCGTTGCCGACAGATATCAGTTTGGAGTAACCGATGCCACGGGCAGCACCCCGGGACAGGATGGCGCCCAGCATGCTGCCACTTTGCGAAATGAGCCCCACATCGCCCGCAGGCAGTTCGGTCAGTGACAGAACCTCGTTGGCTGACAAGGCCACGTGCGCATGAAGGTCCACGACGCCCAGCGCATTGGGACCCAACAGCCGAGTCTTGGACCCGGCCAACAGACCCAGGAGTTTTTCCTGACGGTCCATGCCTTCGCTGCCGGCTTCCGAGAAACCATTGGACATGATGGTGACGCAGCGTACCTTTGCCTCGATACAGTCTTCAACGGCGGAGAGCACATGCTCGGTGGGCAGCATGATGTAGGCGTGGTCGACTTGACTGGGAACCGCGCTGACCTTGGGGTAAGCCTTCAAGCCTAGAATGACATCCCTTCGCGGATTGATGGGATAGATGGACCCGGTGTAGCCATGTAGGCCCAAATGCTTCTGCGGCAACGCCGAATGCTTGCCCGCGTCCGCGGAGGCGCCAATCAAGGCAACGGTCTTGGGGCGGAAAAGGGCATCAATCAGTTGTGGCATGTGGTCATTCCCCTTTGAACAAGGCCGTCCGCTTTTCCAGGAAAGCTGAAATACCTTCCGCCTTGTCCGCCGTGCCGTACACCGTCGTCACGAGCATCGTCTCGAACTCGATGGCAGAAGCCAGGTCCATCTGCATGCCGCGATGAACGGCCCGCTTCACGAAGGCGAGCGCAAGAGGCGCCCTGGTAGCGTAGTGCCTGGCTAGGTTCACGGCGGCTTCGAGCGAGGTGCCGTTGGTGACCCGGCGGTTGACCAGCCCCACCCTCAGCGCTTCGCTGGAGTCGATGGGCTCGGCCGCAAACAGGATGTCCAGCGCATTCGATAGGCCGACGACCCGGGGCAGCCGCTGCGTACCACCCGCGCCAGCGACGGTGCCGATCCTGGCGCTGGTGATGGCAAAGGTGGCGTTCTCACTGGCAATTCGCAGATCGGCGGCCAGAGCGAGTTCGAGCCCGCCGGTCATGCAGAAACCTTCGATGGCGGCGATGACGGGTTTGGAGGATTGTTCCAGCGTGTCGTTGAGGCGGTGCCAGTGACTGAAATAGCGCCGGCCTTCCTGGGCCGAGCTTACTTTGAACGCCTCGTTCAGGTCGGCGCCGGCGGAGAAATAGTCGTTCCCACCCGTCAGGATGATCGCCGACACATCCTTGCGACCTTCCACTTCTTGGCAGGCCGCCACGATGTCGTCCATCATTTGCTCGCTGACCGCATTCCTTCGGTCCGGGCGATGAAGTTCGATGATGAATGCGGGACCTTCGCTGCGGGTTTTGATGGTCTGATAGCTCACTGGTTTCTCCTTACAGGTGGAACTGGTTGATCCTGGTGTTGACAGCGCTGCTGGCTTCGTACTGAAGCCAGTGCCCTGCGCCTGGAATGGTTTCGACCCTTGCCTGGGGTATGGACTGGCTCAACAGGGCCTTGCGCTCGGCGAGAGAGGGAAAGATCAAAGGGTCTTGCTCACCCAGGAGAATCTGCATCGGGATGTCCAGTGCACGCAGGTTCCTGATGAGGGAGTCTTCGTAGCTGATCACCCGGCTGTCGAACGAGGCCAGGCTGACGTTTCGCAGGTGGATGTCGATCGCCGGATCGTCGACGGCGGGCTCCGTGGCCAGCATCCAGCGCCCCAGGTTGCGGGCAGTAGCCTCTTTGATTTCCTGCAAGGTAGCGTCTTTGCTCTTCTTCACCTTTTCCAATGTGATCGTCCTGCCGGTCGGTTTGCCAAAGCCTGAGGGGCTGATCAAGGTGAGGCCGGCGGGGCGATGGCCTTGTGCTGCGAGCAGTGCCGTGATGCCTGCACTCACGGCACCGCCGAAGCTGAAGCCGGCCAGATGAAACGTCTGGCCGTGCACCGCGAGGCGAACGGCATGGGCCACCCAGGCCAGATACTCAGCGGCGGATATTCCCTCAGGCGGCTTGGCCGACTCGCCAAAACCAGGCAGGTCCAGCGTGATCACGGTGAAGCTGGCAGAGAGCGTTTCGACATTATTGAACCAGTGCGTGCGGGAGCCTGAGCCCCCATGGATGAGGACCAGGTTGGGCCCATGGCCGGTTGCTCGTATGGCAAGGCCGACCTGGAGTGAACGGGAGCCAAAACACTGCATTGGAAGCTTCTCTTTTTGGGCGACTTGGTGTATTCTACTCAATGAAACTACTTCTGACTAGTGAAACTTTGAGCTCTGGTCATCAATCAGTCAATCATGGCGTGCCTCACGGAGGGGCACGATGAAGAACTTCCAGGAAGCGAGATGTCGCAAAAGCCCTATTCCGGTGTCCATGTGGTCGAACTTGGAGTTCGCCTTGGCGCGAGTGCGTGCGGCAGACTGCTGGCTGATCTGGGCGCAGCGGTCTACGTGGTGGAGCCCCGCTCCATGCCGCAGCCGCTCGTAGGCAAGTGGCTGGACCGGGCCTCAGCCGTTGCGGGCAAGGAGAGCGTTCTGGCGGATGCCGCCAGCGCAGATGACGTGGAGGCAGTGGCGCACCTGATACAGGCCTGCGACGTCGTGATTCAAAGCTCGGACCTTGACGAAGCCCATTGGCCCGCGCGTTGGCGTCAGGCCATTTCGCAACGCCCAATCGTTTGCGACATCACGGCATTTGGTACGACGGGTCCGCTGGCGGGTCGCTCGGGCGACGAGTCGGAGATCCAGGCGCTCACAGGCATCATGGACACTACAGGCTTGCCTGGAGGATCACCCACACCCATCGGTATTCCCGTGATCGAGATGTCTTCCGGGCTTTACGCGGCGGCGGCCATTGCAGTGGCTCTGGGTGTGTACCTCCGCTCGGGCGCCGGTCAGTCGGTCGAGGTGGCGCTCTACGACGTTGCCATCAACACGCTCACGACCTTCATGACCGCCCATTACGCAGGCAGTGAGCCGCGTCGGCTGGGCAATGGGCATGGCATGGCCGTACCCTGGAACGCCTACCCCACCGCAGACGGCTGGATACTGATCTGCTCCACCAACGATGCCCAGTGGAAGCGCCTGGCCAACTTCGTCGGGCCCGCCGCTGGCAGTGAGAAGTATGCGGAGCTCAAGTCCCGCCTCGTCTATCGGGATGAGGTGGACGCCTTGATGCGTGACTGGACCATGAGCTACTCGCTCGATGCGCTCGAAGCGATGCTGAACCAGGGCGGCATTCCTTGCGGCCGGATTGTCAGTGTCCTCGGTCTGACCGAAGAGCCCAACCTGAGATTCCGCCGGACCGTGCAGGAGGCCTCCGATCCGGTGAGTGGCAAGACGATCAAGGTGTGTGGTGCGATCTTCCGATTCCTGGGGCAGGCGCCAGCGCCGGTTTGTATTCCTGCGCCCGACTCCGGCCGAGAGTTCGTGCAGTCCGTGATGCATGCTATGCCTGCCGCCGCACAGGGTCCGGCGAAAGAGCCTCCGACGCAGGCACTGCAGGGTTTGCGCGTGATTGAAATCGGACAGCTCACCACGGCGCCTCTGGCGGCCCGGCATCTGGCGACACTGGGCGCCGATGTCATCAAGGTGGAGCCCCCCGAGGGCGAAAGCGCCCGGGCCTGGGCCCCCTTGCGCAACGGTGTGAGCCACTTTTTCGTGGCGAGCAACGGGGAAAAGCGAACGGTGGCGCTGGACCTGCAGCACGCATCCGACCGCGCCTACCTTGCCGAATTGCTCAAGGATGCGGACGTCCTTCTGGAGAACATGAAGCCTGGGGCGCTGGCCCGTCTGGGTTTCGGGTACGAGCAGTTGCGCGCTATCAATCCCCGGCTCGTCTACTGCGCCATCTCGGGCTTTGGCATCGATTCCGTCTACCCCGGCAGAGCGGCTGTCGATACGGTCATTCAGGCCATGTCCGGGATGATGGATGCCACACGCAGCGACGGCACGCCCGTCAAGACGGGTATCTCCGCCGCCGACATCACGGGCGGACAAACCGGGCTGCTCCTGATCCTGGCAGCGCTCACCTGGCGAGAGAAGACGGGACGCGGGTGTGCCATCGATGTTTCCATGCAGGATGTCGGCGCCTGGATGACCCAGCACCTCTGGAACGGTGCGGCCATCTCGCATCCGGTGTCTCCACCCATCTCCAGCGTGGCCGACGCCTGCGCCCATGCGCAGACGCTGGCACGCGAACTCATCCTGCTGCGCCAGGATGGGAACGGTCAGTCGTGGGAAGTCATGGCCTCGCCCATGCACTTGTCTCGCACGCCACCCCGATTGGGTCTATTGATCGGAGCCCCTGGCCGGGAGCGCATCCGCTGGCGATTAGGTTAGGCGACAGCGCGCCCATGCCCGGGAGCGTTTGTTGCCAGAAGCCGGATGCCGGGTCGGAGCGCCGCCAGTCCTTCCGGAGACCCGGGCATTGTTTTTTTGTCAGTCCATCATGGAGATAAGCATGAACTTCGAAGATGTTATCTACGCAGCCGAAGGCGGAATAGCCACCATTACCATCAACCGCCCAGAGGTGCGTAATGCGGTTCGCCCTCGCACGTATGAGGAGCTCACTGCCGCCATGCACATGGCAGCGGACGACCCCACCGTTGGTGTGGTGGTGCTCACCGGCGCAGGAGACAAAGCGTTCTGCTCCGGTGGAGACATTCGCGACCAGCAGGTGCGTGTCCCTGAAGTCGGCCGCAAGCACATGCGCCGCCTTTTCGCGCTTTCCTCGGTGATGCGCATGATGGACAAGCCCATCATCGCCAAGGTTCGCGGTTTCTGCGTGGGCGGAGGCAACGAGATCAACCTCTTCTGCGACATGACGATCGCCAGTGAAGACGCGAAGTTCGGCCAGACTGGCCCGCGAGTGGGTAGCGTCCCCATATGGGGTGCATGCCAGTTGCTGGCTCGCTACGTGGGCGAGAGAAAAGCCCGCGAGATGCTTTACACGTGCCGCCTCTACACGGCGCAGCAGGCCGTGGACATGGGCCTCATCAACGAAGTGGTGAAGGCTGAAGACCTGGACGCGACCGTCGATGCGCTCTGCCAGGACATCCTGGACAAGAGCCCGCAGAGCATCCGGATCGCCAAGTTGGCGCTCAACACGGGCTCCGACCAAGAGTTCTACGGATCCTACTTTCCGACCTCCGAGTTGCTGGCGTCCATTTATGGCAACCAGGAAAACATGGAGGGTATTACCGCGTTCCTGGAAAAGCGCAAGCCTGAATACCGCAAGTACCGCGCCCGTCGCGGCTGATATGAACCTGGGCCCAGCGCTGTCCTGAGACACGCAGGTTCTCTATTGAAGTCATGGAGCTCCCTCAATGAAAATCATCGTCCCCGTCAAACGCGTGGTGGACTACAACGTGAAAGTCCGGGTGAAGTCGGACGGCACGGGAGTGGACATCGCGAACGTGAAGATGAGCATGAACCCGTTCGACGAGATCGCCGTGGAGGAAGCGGTGCGCCTGAAGGAGAAGGGCGCCGCCACCGAGGTGATCGCCGTCTCCTGCGGCGTGGCCCAGTGCCAGGAAACGCTGCGCACCGCCATGGCCATCGGCGCCGACCGCGCCATCCTGGTCGAGACCGACGTGGAGCTGCAACCGCTGGCCATCGCCAAGCTGCTCAAGGCCCTGGTCGACAAGGTGCAGCCGGGCCTCGTGATTCTGGGCAAGCAGGCGATCGACGACGACGCCAACCAGACCGGCCAGATGCTGGCGGCGCTGGCCGATCTGCCGCAGGGCACCTTCGCTTCCAAGGTCGAAGTGGCCGGTGACAAGGTCAACGTCACGCGTGAAGTTGACGGTGGCCTGGAAACCGTGGCCTTGTCTATCCCGGCCGTGATTACCACCGACCTGCGCCTGAACGAGCCGCGCTACGTGACACTGCCCAACATCATGAAGGCCAAGAAGAAGCAGCTCGACTCCATGAAGCCCGAAGACCTCGGTGTAGATGTGACACCGCGCCTGAAGACCCTCAAAGTGACCGAGCCCGCCGGGCGCAAGGCCGGCATCAAGGTGGCGGACGTGGCCACGCTGGTGGACAAACTCAAGAATGAAGCCAAGGTGATCTGATCATGACCGCACTCGTTATTGCCGAACACGACAACGCGACCCTCAAGGGCGCGACCCTCAACGCCATCACAGCAGCCAAGGAAATCAGCTTCTTCGGAGACGGCCAAGTGCATGTATTGGTAGTGGGGTACAACAGTGCCGCTGTCTCGCTCGCAGCCATGGGGATTCAGGGCGTCAGCAAAGTCATTCATGCCGACAGCATGGCGTTTGCGCACGGCTTGGCCGAGAACGTAGCCGCTCAGGTGCTCGCCATCGTCGGTGACTACAGCTACGTCCTGTTTCCGGCTACGGCCAGCGGCAAGAACATCGCGCCGCGTGTGGCTGCCAAGCTCGATGTGGCCCAGATCAGTGACATCACCAAGGTTGAGAGCGCCGATACCTTCGAGCGCCCGATCTACGCGGGCAACGCTATCGCGACGGTGCAGAGCACCGACAAGGTGAAAGTGATCACCGTGCGCACTACTGGCTTCGACGCAGCAGCAGCCAGGGATGGCAGTGCCACCATCGAGAAGATTGACGCTGTCGCTGCCAGTGGAAAGTCAAGCTTCGTGGGTGCGGAGATTGCCAAAAGCGACCGCCCGGAACTCACAGCCGCCAAGATCATCGTCTCTGGGGGTCGTGCGCTGGGCAGCAGCGAGAAATTCCAAGAAGTCATGATCCCACTGGCGGACAAGCTGGGTGCTGCGATCGGGGCCAGCCGTGCGGCGGTGGACGCGGGCTATGCGCCCAACGACTTGCAAGTGGGCCAGACGGGCAAGATCGTTGCGCCGCAACTCTACATCGCCGCCGGCATCTCGGGTGCGATCCAGCACCTGGCCGGGATGAAGGACTCCAAGGTGATCGTGGCGATCAACAAGGACCCTGAGGCCCCGATCTTCTCCGTGGCGGACTATGGCCTAGAGGCCGATCTCTTCACCGCCGTGCCGGAACTGATCAAGGCGCTTTGATCCCCCCACGCTATCTGTGGGACCAGCACCGGTGGCCAGTCGCCCTGCGTCGCATCTCCAGGTGCACGCCGCGCACAGCCTTCTGGAGTCGGGCACGCAGTTTGGCAAAGTTGCCCTGTGCATCGATTGATTTCCCCCTCACAGGAACCTTCTCATGGCCCTGGTTCGTACTGAAACGATCGGCGATGTGCTGCTGATCGAAATCCACAACCCACCGATCAATGCCGGTTCGCTCGGAGTGCGCCGCGGGTTGAAAGAGGCGATCGCACAACTTGTCGCCGACCCTGCACTGTGTGCGGGTGTCATCATCGGGGGCGGAAATACCTTCATCGCTGGTTCCGACCTGCGTGAGTTTGGACAGCCATTGGAAGACCCGCAACTGCCTGCCGTACTGACTGCCATCGAAGAATGCGACAAGCCGGTGGTTGCAGCGTTGCACGGAGCCGCGCTAGGCGGGGGGTTCGAACTGGCGCTCGCCTGTGATGCGCGTGTTGCGCTGGCCGGAGCCGTGGTTGGACTACCCGAGGTCACGCTCGGAATCATTCCCGGCGCAGGCGGCACACAACGCCTGCCACGCCGTACCGGCCTGGTACGCGCCATTCAGATGATCTGCCGTGGTGAGCGCGTCGGGGCAGAACAGGCGCGCGACTTGCATCTGGTGGATGAGGTCGTTGCGACTGATCTTCAGAATCATGCGATTGCGCTGGCGCGAAGTCTCCCGACCAAACGCCGCATCCGCGAAGAGTCCATTCCGGTCGAAGAGACCGAGGTCGTGGAGCAGGTTGTGCAGGCCGCGTTGCGGGCAGGCAAACACCGCCCGGCTGTGCAGGCGGCCATTGAAGCGGTGAAAGATGCTGAACGCCTGCCGTTCGCCGAAGGCCTGGACAGGGAGCGTGCGGTATTTCAGCAACTGCGCTTGTCTACCGAGGCCCATGCCTTGCGCCACCAGTTCTTTGCCGAGCGTGAGGCCGTTAGGATGCCAGCCGATGTGCAAGGCACGCCGCGTCCTGTGCAGGCAGTGGCCATCATCGGGGCCGGCACCATGGGAACGGGCATCGCTATCGCCATGCTCGACGTGGGCCTGCCGGTGTTGCTGATCGAACAAGATGAGATCGCACTGGAGCGAGGTCGCCAGCGCGTGTTGGACCACTATAAGGGACGGGTGGCTGCAGGCAAGCTGAAGGCCAGTGCAGCCGCCAGTCATGAAGTTCGGCTGTCGCCCACTACCGACTGGACGAAGCTCGCCCACGCTGATCTGGTGATCGAAGCTGTGTTCGAAGACCTCTTCGTCAAGCAAGCCGTGTTCCGTCAGATCGATACCCATGCGCGGTCAGGTGCGGTGCTTGCCACCAACACGTCTTACCTCGACGTGGATGCGATCGCTGCAGCGACCACACGCCCCCAAGACGTGCTGGGCCTGCACTTCTTCAGCCCGGCCAACGTGATGAAGCTGCTCGAGGTGGTGCGCGGCGCACAGACCTCGCCCGACGTGCTGGCGACGGGCATGGCGCTCGGCAAGCAACTGCGCAAAACACCGGTGTTGTGCGGTAACGCCTTCGGCTTCATCGGCAACCGCATTTACAACGCCTACCGCAAGCAGTGCGAGTTCATGCTCGAGGACGGCGCCTGGCCAGAAGACGTGGACCAGGCGCTGGAGGCATTCGGTTTCGCGATGGGGCCGTTCAGCGTGGCCGACCTCTCAGGTTTGGACATTGCGTGGCGCATGCGGAAGGCACAGGCTGCCACGCGCGATCCGCGCGAGCGCTACGTCGCCATCCTCGACCACCTGTGCGAGCAGGGCCGCCTGGGGCGCAAGACCGGCGCAGGCTACTACACCCACACCGACGGCAAACAGGCCAAAACCACCGACACCGCAGTGCGCCAGATCATCGAGCAGGCCAGTGCCCAACGCGGTATCGCTCGTCAGCCGATGGAGACCTCCACCATCCAGCGCCGCGCATTGTTGGCCATGGTCAACGAAGCGGCACTGCTGCTGGTAGAAGGCGTGGCCTCTAGAGCCAGCGACATCGACGTCGTACTGGTCCAAGGCTATGGCTTTCCCCGCTGGGAAGGTGGCCCGGTGTTCTGGGCACGGCAGCAAGGCCGCCAGACATTGGACACTGATCTGAATGCCCTGGTGGTCGCCAACGGCCATGGAGCTCGGCAGGCCAGTGCCGCCGCGCTCGACCGATTGCTGGGCGCTTCTGGCAACAGAAACTTCGAGGCAAATTGACCTTCGCCGTTCTCCTAGAAAGCGCTGGCCACTTTTTCAAACCCATCCAATTTCCATGTTCCGCGCAACCTCATGCCAAGCCTTTATCTGCGACGCGATCCGCGCGCCCTTCGGCCGCTACGGTGGTTCACTTTCTTCAGTGCGCGCCGATGGCTTGGGTGCCATCCCGATCAACGCCCTAATAGCGCGCTTCCCGAGCGTGGATTGCCGTTGAACTATGAATTGAGGTGCTGATGATAGATCTTCGCCATCTGCGCTATTTCATCGCTGTGGCGGAAGAGTTGAACTTCACGCGCGCGGCCGAGCGCGTGCACATCGACCAGACGCCGTTGTCGCGCGCGGTGCGCGATCTGGAAGATGAACTGGGTGTGCAGCTTTTTGTGCGCGCCCCGCGCCGGCTGAGGCTCACGCCGGCAGGCGCCCGGTTACTTGAAGAAGCGCGCGAGCTATTCATCCGGTTCGAGCGCGCCAAGCGCGCGGTGCGCCAGACGCACACCCTGTACCAGGCTCCGCTGCGCATCGGCGTTGCCGACGGCATTGCCCAACCCCGGCTATCCGAGTGCTTCAACAGTTGGCGCGCTGTCGCGCCCGAGGTGCCGCTGGAATTGATGGAGATGCGTGCCCGCGAACTGATCGGAGCGCTCAAGAGCGAAGACGTCGATGTAGGCTTCTCCTTCGGTGTACCTGATGACGAGGCGATCGCACAGGCGCCCGCATGGCGCTACCGGCTCATGGCAATGCTGCCTCGCAGCCATGAGTTGGCGGCCCAACCGGTGATCGCACTGCCTGAACTGCTGGCATTCCCGCTGCTGTCCTGCAGCGAAGAGCGCCTTCCGGGACTGTTCGCCCAGATGCACGTCATTGTGGGCAAAATTACCGAACGGGTCACCATCGCCGGCGAGGCCTGCACCCTGCCAGGCTATGTGACCCGCATAGCGGCCAGCGTAGGCGTGGGCCTGGGCGACGCTGGGCATGCCCAGTCCTTACGGCGCAGCGATGTGGTGGTGATTCCTCTGGCGGAGGAACAGCATATCACCACCTTCGTGCTGCACAAGCACCAGCGCTTCGGCCAGGCGGAGCCAGTGCAACGCTTTCTTACCCACGTCAGCACTTTGTCGTGAACGTTACGCTGCTTGCTGCTGCGGCGTACTCGGTCCGAGCCATCGGCCTTGGACATACGGACTCAGGCCAGAGATGCTTCTGATCTGGGAAGCTGGGGCCACTATGCCATCAGGATTCCTGAATCCAGCCAGCCAACGGCGTTTTCTTGAGACGTATTCGCCAGCCTGCGCTGCACCACGCCCGGATGGGTGTGCTGGGCGACGCATCGGTTCCAGACTCGTGTAGTACATGCCATTGGGGCATGCACACGCATGGCGCTCGGGCGCCGGAGGAAACAGCGGGCATGGCATTCCGATCAGATGCGGGCGACGACAGGGCATCGACCTCCCACACCGGTATCCTGTTCGGCCAGATCGTGGCCGTCACTGGCGTGGCCGTGAGCGGCGTGTGGGTCGCCACCCAGTGGACTGCGCACGCGCTGGGCCATCAGCCACGGCTGGGGCCGGCGTGGTTCGGCGTGGCGGGCCTGCCGGTGTACGAGCCTTGGAAGCTCTTCGAGTGGTGGTACTGGTACGACGCCTATGCGCCGGATGTGTTCCTGCATGGCGGGGCCATTGCTGCAGGGAGCGGGCTGTCGGCCACGGGCATGGCCATCGGCATGGCGGTGTGGCGCTCGCGCTTGGCACGGCGCGTTACCACCTATGGCTCCGCTCGCTGGGCCGAGCGGCTGGAGATCGACAAGGCCGGGCTGATCGGTGCGGCCGGTGTGTTCCTCGGCCGGGTGCCGTCCAAGGATGGCGCCTACCTGCGCCACGAAGGGCCGGAGCACGTGATGGCCTTCGCACCCACGCGCTCGGGCAAGGGTGTGGGCCTAGTGGTGCCGACGCTGCTCGACTGGCCGGGCTCGGCTGTCGTCCATGACATCAAGGGCGAAAACTGGCACCTTACGGCCGGCTGGCGTTCGCGTTTCTCGCACTGCCTGCTGTTCAACCCAACCGAACCCTGCTCGGCCGCGTATAACCCCCTACTAGAGGTTCGCCGGGGCGCGCACGAAGTGCGCGACGTGCAGAACATCGCCGACATCCTGGTGGACCCCGAAGGCGCGCTGGAGCGGCGCAACCATTGGGAGAAGACGTCGCATGCACTGCTAGTCGGCGCCATCCTGCATGTACTTTACGCGGGCGAGGACAAGACGCTGCGCGGCGTTGCCAATTTCCTCTCCGACCCGGCCCATCCCTTCGAGGCGGCACTGCACCGGATGATGAGCACGCCGCACCTTGCGAATGAACTGGGTGGTAGTCCCCACCCAGTTGTCGCATCCGCCGCCCGCGAAGTACTCAACAAGAGCGACAACGAGCGCTCGGGCGTGCTGTCCACGGCCATGTCGTTCCTGGGCCTGTACCGCGACCCGACCGTGGCCGAAGTCACCTCGCGCTGTGACTGGCGCATCGCCGACCTGATCTCGGCGGAGTACCCAGTGTCGCTGTACCTGGTGGTGCCTCCGTCCGACATTAGCCGCACCAAGCCGCTGATCCGGTTGATCCTCAATCAGATCGGCCGGCGGTTGACCGAGTCGCTCGATGGCTCTGACGGCATCGCCCGCCGACACAAGCTGCTCTTGATGCTTGATGAGTTCCCGGCGCTGGGCCGGCTGGACTTCTTCGAGTCGGCATTGGCCTTCATGGCGGGCTATGGCCTGCGGGCTTTCCTGATCGCCCAGTCGCTCAACCAGATCGACAAGTCCTATGGCCCCAACCATGCGATCCTGGACAACTGCCACGTGCGCATCGCGTTCGCCACCAACGATGAGCGCACGGCCAAGCGCATCTCCGATGCCCTGGGCACCGCAACCGAGCTGCGCGCGCAGCGCAACTACGCTGGGCACCGGCTGGCGCCCTGGCTGGGGCATCTGATGGTCTCGCGCCAGGAGACGGCCCGCCCGCTGCTCACGCCTGGCGAGGTGATGCAGTTGCCGTCCGACGACGCGGTGGTGATGTTGTCTGGGCATCCACCAATCCGAGCCAAGAAGCTGCGCTACTACCAGGACCGGAACTTCACGGACCGCGTGTTGCCGGCGCCAGTACTCGCGGGTGGTGTCTATGCCGATCGGCCTGTGGCGCGCCCGGACGACTGGAGTGCGCTGCCCGTGCTTGCGGCTCAGCCGGCTGCAGCGGCCGGCGACGCACCAGGCCTTGCCGACGAGGGTGGCCACCAGCTCAAGCCAGAGCTGGAAGCCGCTGCCGAGCCCGTGCGCGAGCCCGAGGCTGGCGACCTGATCGTACTCGACGACGAGCGAGATGACGACGGTGCGCCGCTGCTGCCGCGATATTTCGACCGCCAGTTGGATCGCGACCTGATGCGTACGGCACGCCTGGCCGCTCTGGACCCTGACGACGGGATCGTCCTATGAGCCGCGCTCGCCTGAACATCTTCGTCGAGCCCGAGCATGCGAAGCGCCTGGAGGACTTCGCCGAGCACCGTGGGGTCTCGAAGTCGTCGGTGATCGCGGCGGCACTGGCATCGTTCCTGTCGCCCGACGCTATGGACCAGCGCGAGGCGGCCATGGCCAAGCGCCTGGACCGGCTCTCGCGCCAGTTCGACCGTCTGGAGCGCGACCAGTCCATCCTGATCGAGACCGTGGCGCTGTACCTGCGCCACTACCTTACCCTGGCCCTGCCGGTGCCCGAACACCACCAGGATGCCCTGCGCGCCCAGGGTCGAGCGCGCTATGCCCAGTTCATCGAGCAGCTTGCCCGTCACATCCAGCGCGGGCGCAGCCTGGTGCGGGAGATTCACGAGGAGATCGGACCGGTGGATGGCGGTGGTCCGGTTGCCCCTGAAACCAGCGGGGAGGGCGGCGCATGAAACATACCGACGGTTTGCCGAGCGATGAACCCGCGCAGCGCCGCATCCGCATGCTGCGCACGGCCATGGGGCAAGAGATCGCGACAGCGCTCGAAGATCCCGAGGTGGTCGAGGTGCTGCTGAACCCGGATGGCTCGCTCTGGGTGGACCGGCTGGGCAGCGGCCGCTCGCCCACGGGGCATGTGATCCCGCCGCCGGTGGCCGAACGCATCATCCGGCTGGTGGCGGCGCACGTGCGCGCCGAGGTCCACCCCGGTGCGCCGCTGTTGTCGGCCGAACTGCCCGAGACGGGCGAGCGCTTCATGGGGGCGCTGCCGCCCATCGTGCGCGGACCGTCCTTCGCCATTCGCAAGCGGGCGCTGCGCATCATGACGCTGGCCGACTACGTGGCCGATGGCGTCATGACCGGGGAACAGGCGGCCTTCCTGCGACAGGCCGTGCGGGAGCGCCAGAACATCGTCGTGGCCGGCGGCACCAGCACGGGCAAGACCACGCTGGCGAATGCGCTGCTCGACGAGATCGCGGCGACGAAAGACCGCGTGCTGATCCTCGAAGACACGGTGGAGCTGCAGTGCCGCAGCGACGACTTTGTTGCCATGCGCACCGAACCGGGCGTCAGCACGATGGCCGACCTGGTGCGCGCCACGCTGCGCCTGCGGCCGGACCGCATCGTGGTGGGCGAGGTGCGCGGCGCCGAGGCGCTGGACCTGCTCAAGGCCTGGGGCACCGGCCACCCGGGCGGCATCGCCACTGTGCACGCCGGCTCGGCCCATGGCGCGCTCGTGCGCCTCGAACAGCTCGTGCAGGAAGTCAGCGTGACCGTGCCGCGCGCGCTGATCGCCGAGGCCGTCAACGTGATCATCTTCATCGCCGGGCGCGGCCATGCGCGCTGCGTGCGCGGGATCGCGCGCGTCATCGGCCATGGCAGCCAGGGCTACCAGCTCGATGCCTCGCTGGGGCCGCCGTTCCCTTCGATTTTCCAGCCACCGTCATCCACCACAGGAGAACCGACATGACGACTTTCCGTGCTTGCGCAAAACCGTATCTGCCGGCTGCCGCCTTGGCGCTGCTGCTGGCCATTGCCGTGCCCGCGCACGCGGCCGGCTCCAGCATGCCTTGGGAGGCGCCGCTGCAGTCCATTCTCGAATCCATCCAGGGGCCGGTGGCGCGCATCGTGGCGGTGATCATCATCATTGCCACCGGCCTGGCGCTGGCCTTCGGTGACACATCGGGGGGCTTTCGCAAGCTGATCCAGATCGTTTTCGGGCTGTCGATCGCCTTCGCGGCGTCCTCGTTCTTTCTCTCGTTTTTCTCGTTCTCGGGCGGGGCGGTGCTGGCATGAGTGCGCAGGGGATCGCTCCTGGGTTCGAGGTGCAGGGCTTTGAAGTTCCTCTTCACCGCTCGCTGACCGAGCCCATCCTGCTCGGAGGCGCGCCGCGCACCGTGGCGATCGCCAACGGCACGATGGCCGCCGCCGTGGGCCTGGGGCTGCAGCTGTGGATTCCGGGCCTGGTGCTCTGGATCGCCGGGCATTCGCTGGCGGTCTGGGGCGCGCGCATGGATGCGCAGTTCATGGCGGTGTTCGCACGGCACATCAAGCACCGTCCCCTGCTGGACGTATGAGGGAGAGGCCGCCATGCTGAACCTCGCCGAATACCGCAATCGCCCGGCGCTGCTGGCCGACTGGCTGCCCTGGGCCGGCTTGGTCGCACCGGGTGTGGTGTTGAACAAGGATGGTTCATTCCAGCGCACGGCGCGCTTCCGCGGGCCGGACCTGGACAGCGCGACGCAGGGCGAACTGATCGCCACGTCGGCGCGGCTGAACAACGCGCTGCGCCGCCTGGGTTCCGGCTGGGCGCTGTTCGTGGAGGCCGAGCGGTGCGAAGCAGCGGACTACCCTGAATCCGCCTTCCCGGAACCGCTGTCCTGGCTGGTCGATGAGGAGCGTCGCGCGGGCTTCGAGGAGGCCGGGAGCCATTTCGAGAGCCACTACCACCTGACGCTGCTGTACCTGCCGCCAGAGGAGTCGAGGGCGCGCACGGGCCGGTTGCTGTACGAGAACCAGAAGACCGAAGGCGTGGACTGGCGCGAGCGCCTGGAGGCCTTTGTCGCCGAGTCCGAGCGCTTCCTGGGTCTGCTCGAAGGTGTGATGCCGGAGATCGGCTGGCTCGATGATGCGTGGACGCTGACCCACCTGCATGGCTGCATCTCGACGGCCCGGCATCCCGTGGCCGTGCCCGAGGTGCCGATGCACCTCGATGCGCTGCTGGCGGACCGTCCGCTGGTGGGCGGGCTCGCGCCCATGCTGGGCGATCAGCACCTTCGCGTGCTCACGATCCGCGGCTTTCCGACCTCGACCTGGCCAGGGATCCTGGATGATCTCAATCGCCTGGGCTTCGCCTACCGCTGGAGCACGCGCTTCCTGTGCATGGACAAGGCCGAAGCCGAGAAGGAGCTGGGCCGCCTGCGCCGCCAGTGGTTCGCCAAGCGCAAGAACATCGTCGCGCTGCTGCGCGAGACGATCTTCAACCAGGAAAGTCCTCTCGTCGATACCGACGCGAGCAACAAGGCCTCGGATGCCGACGCGGCGCTGCAGGAACTGGGCAGTGACCAGGTGGCCTTCGGTTACGTCACCGCCATCGTGACGGTGCTGGACCGGGATGCCACGGCTGCCGACGAGAAGCTGCGCCAGGCCGAGCGGGCGGTCCAGGGGCGGGGATTCGTCACTATCCCCGAGACTTTGAATGCCGTGGAAGCCTGGCTGTCCTCGATTCCGGGGAACGTGTACGCCAACGTGCGCCAGCCCATCGTCTCGACGCTGAACCTCGCGCACCTGATGCCGCTGTCGGCCGTGTGGGCGGGCCAGGAACGCAACGCGCACCTCGACGGGCCGCCACTGATCGTCACGCGCACCGACGGCGCGACGCCGTTCCGGCTGGTCACACACATCGGCGACGTGGGCAACACGCTGGTGGTGGGACCGATCGGCATGGGCAAGTCGGTGCTGCTTGCTACGCTGGCGCTGCAGTTCAGGCGCTACGCGGGATCGCGCATCCTGGCTTTCGACATGGGACGCTCCATCCGCGCCACCGTACTGGGCCTGGGCGGCGACCACTACGACCTGGGCACGGATCCGGAGGACGGTGGAGCGATCGCCTTCCAGCCGCTGGCGCGCATCGACCGGGAGGGCTACCGCGCCTGGGCGGCCGAGTGGATCGAAGGGCGGCTGCTGCAGGAGGGGGTGGCCGTGGGGCCGCCGGAAAAGGACGCTGTCTGGTCGGCGCTGAACAGCCTCGCCAGCGCCCCGGTGGAGCAGCGCACGATGACCGGCCTGTCGGTGCTCCTGCAATCGAATGCACTGCGCCAGGCTTTGGCGCCCTATGTGCTGGGCGGCGCCCACGGCCGGCTGCTCGATGCAGATGCCGACCGCCTCGGCACGGCGGATGTGCAGGCCTTCGAGATGGAGGAACTGATGCCCAGCAAGGCCGCGGTCATGGCCGTGCTGGGCTACCTGTTCGCGCGCTTCGGCGAGCGTTTCGACGGCGCGCCTACCTTGCTGATCCTCGACGAGGCCTGGCTGTTCCTCGATGACCCGGTGTTTGCGGCGCGCATCCGCCAGTGGCTCAAGACGCTGCGCAAGAAGAACGTCTCGGTCATCTTCGCCACGCAGAGCCTGGCCGACATCAAGGATTCGGTCATTGCGCCCGCGATCATCGAAAGCTGCGCGAGCCGCATCTTCCTGCCGAATCCGCAGGCCATGGAACCCCAGATCCGGGCCATCTACGAGGGCTTCGGCCTGAACAGCCGGCAGATCGAGATCGTCGCTACGGCTCAGCCGAAGCGCGACTACTACTACCAGTCGCGGCTGGGCAACCGGGTCTTCGACCTGGGCCTGGGGCCGGTGGCACTGGCCTTCGCCGGCGCGTCCACACCCGAGGACCAGCGGGCCATGGATGCGGTGGTCTCCGCATCCGGTATGCCTGGCTTCGCGCCGGCCTGGCTGCGCCATCGCGGCCTGGACTGGGCCGCCGATCTCATCCTTTCGTTTCCTTCACTACTTCAGGAGAACACGCCATGAAGAAGACTTTGCTTTCCGTCGCCGCCGCCGTACTCTTCGCGGCGGCTCCGGCCTCGCATGCGCAGTGGGTGGTGATCGACCCCACGAACCTCGCGCAGAACATCCTCACCGCTGCCAACACGCTGGAGCAGATCAACAACCAGATCCAGCAGTTGCAGAACGAGGCGCAGATGCTGATGAACCAGGCGCGGAACCTGACCGGGCTGGACTTCAGCGCCCTGAACGAGCTGCGTACGGCGCTGTCGTCGACGAACCGGCTGATCCGGCAGGCGCAGGGCTTGGCGTTCAACGTGCAGCAGATGGAGACGCAGTTCCGCGAGCTGTATCCCGAGTCCTTCAGTGCCTCGGTCACGAACGCCCAGATGGCGCTCGATGCGCGCAGGCGCTGGACCAACTCGCTGGAGGCGCTGCGTACCGCGACCCAGGTGCAGTCCCAGGCGGTGCAGAACTTCGCGGCGGACGAGCAGGCGCTGACGGATCTCGTAAACCGCAGCCAGTCCGCCGTGGGCGCGCTGCAGGCCATGCAGGCGACGAACCAGTTGCTCGCCTTGCAGGCCCGGCAGGCGATCCAGGCGCAGCAGCTGCAGCTCACGCAGGACCGGGCCGTCGCGCTGGAGCAGGCACGGCAGGTGGCCGTACACGAGCGAGCCCGGGAGGTGCGGCGCCGCTTCATGGGAAGCGGCACGCCGTACACGCCCCAGACGGTGAATTTCTACGGCAACCCGTGAGGACGCCATGAACAAGCTTCTCTTCATGTGTGTGATGGCATTGATGCTGGCCGCCTGCGGCAAGCCCGCGCCCATCGAATCGGTGGAGTCGCTGGTGGCCCACCCCGAGCGGTTGAAGGAACTGCGCGCAGCCTGCAAGGCTGACCACGCCAAGGTGGGCGATGCCCAGTGCAACGCGGTGGCCGAGGCGACGCGCCAGCGCTTCATGCGGCCGACGCCCTCGCCGTATGCGAACGACCCTGTGAAGCCACCGCCGCCGTCCGCGTCATCACCGGCGGCGAAGGACGGTCCGCCGTGAACGACGTCTCGGTCATCGACCGCTTCCTGGACGTCTTCTCGCGCTACATCGACTCGGGCTTCGGCCTGCTGGGCGGGGAGGTGGCCTTCCTCACGGCCACCTTGGTGGCGATCGACATGACGCTGGCGGGCCTGTTCTGGGCCATGGGCCACGCCTCGGGCCAGGGCGACGACGTGATGGCCAGGCTCATCAAGAAGGTGCTCTACGTGGGGGCCTTCGCCTACATCCTGGGCAACTTCAACCGGCTCGCGGGTATCGTCTTCAATTCCTTCGCGGGCCTGGGCCTGACCGCTTCGGGATCGGGCCTGTCGCAGGCGCAACTGCTGCAGCCCGGGCGTCTTGCACAGGTGGGCATCGACGCGGGCCGGCCGATCATGGCGCAGATCAGCGATCTGACGGGCTTCCCGGAGGTGTTCGCCAACCTCGACGTGATCGCCGTGCTGTTCCTGGCGTGGCTGGTGCTGATCGTCGCGTTCTTCATCTTGGCCGTGCAGCTCTTCGTGACGCTGATCGAGTTCAAGCTGACCACGCTCGCGGGCTTCGTCCTCGTTCCATTCGCCTTGTGGAACAAGACCTCGTTCCTGGCCGAGAAGGTCCTGGGCAACGTGGTGTCCTCGGGCATCAAGGTGCTGGTGCTCGCGGTGATCGTGGGCATCGGGACGGGTCTTTTCAGCGAGTTCACCGTGGCGCCAGGTGCGGACCCCAGCATCGACCATGCGCTGGTGATCATGCTGGCGGCGCTGGCCATGCTGGGCCTGGGGATCTTCGGTCCTGGGATCGCGACCGGGCTGGTGTCCGGCGCACCGCAACTCGGCGCCGGGGCCGCTACCGGGACAGCCATCGGGGCAGCGGGGCTCGCTGTGGCCGGTGGTGCCGCCATGGCGGGTGCGGGTTCCGCCGTCGCCGCGGGTGCCCGCATGGCGCCGGGCGCGGCGCGCGCGGCCATCGGCGGCGGTGCAGCGGCTGCGCGCTCGGCTTCCGCGCTGGCCAGCGGCGCCAAGGGCGCCTACCAGGCCGGCACTGCCGCATCAGGCGGGGGGCCGGTTCGCGCAGCCGGTGCCGGTGTTGCCCACGTCGCGAAGGCCGGCGCTGCTGCTGTGGGACAGCGCATCGCTTCCGGTGCGAAGGCGGTCAAGGACCGCGCAGTCAACTTCGTGGCCGATGCGGCGGCGCCGGCGACCGCTTCCGCATCCAGTGCCGAGGCCGGCGCCTCGCCGGCTTCTGCCTCCGAACCGGCCTGGGCGCAGCGCATGCGCCGCAAGCAGCAGGCGACCCACGCGGCCATGACCACCGCGCATGTTCTGCGCTCGGGCGACCACGCGGGTGGCGGGACCGGCCCCAGCCTGCGCGATGACTCCAGTTCTTGAATTGAAAGGAATCTCCATGCGTTTCAAACGACCCCTGGTGCGGTACTCGGACAGCCCCGCGCCTGTCACACCGTATCAGGCAGCTGCGCAGGCCTGGGACGAGCGCATCGGCTCGGCCCGGGTGCAGGCGCGGAACTGGCGGTTCATGGCCTTCGGTTCCTTGTCGCTCGCGTTGCTGATGGCCGGTGGGCTGCTGTGGCGCTCGGCACAGTCCATCGTCACACCGTACGTCATCGAGGTGGATCTGGCCGGGCAGGTGAGGGCTGTGGGAGAAGCCGCTACGCCCTACAAGCCCAGCGACGCGCAGACGGCGCACCACCTGGCGCGCTTCATCTCGCTGGTGCGCTCGCTGTCCATCGACCCCATCGTCGTGCGGCAGAGCTGGCTCGATGCCTACGACTACACGACCGACCGGGGCGCGGCCACGCTCAACGACTACGCCCGCGTGGCCGATCCGTTCTCGCGCGTGGGGCAGGAGTCCATCACGGTACAGGTCAACAGCGTCGTGCGCGCGAGCGATTCATCGTTCCAGGTGCGCTGGGCCGAGCGGCGCTACGTCAACGGCGCAGCCGCCGGGCTGGAGCACTGGACGGCGGTGCTGTCCATCGTGCTGCAGACGCCTCGTACCGAAGAGCGGCTGCGCAAGAACCCCCTCGGCATCTACGTCAACGGGCTGTCGTGGAGCCGTGAACTCGATGCCTCGCAAGGAGCAAAGCCATGAAGACACATTTGCACAGATCCGTACTGTCGGTGATCCTGCCGGTCGTAGCCCTGTTCCTCATCGGCTGCGCCGCGCAGGGCAAGCCGCCGCCGGTGATCTCGCTCGATGAGCCGGTGGCCGTTGCAGTGCAGCCGCTGCCCGATCCACCCAAGCCGACGGAGGTGGTTGTCGTGCCCCAGCCGCTGGCGCTGCCGGCTCAGTTGAAGCCCTTGCCGGAGATGGAGGAAACCAGGGCTGGGCCTGAACCGGCCGACGAGAAGGTGCGGGTGTCGCGCGCGAACGAGGAAGCGCGCGTGGCGCCCACGCGCGAGGGCTACGTCAATGCGATCCAGGTCTGGCCGTACAGCGATGGTGCGCTGTACCAGGTCTATGCGGCGCCGGGCCGCGTGACGGTGGTCTCGCTGCAGGCGGGTGAGGAGCTTGTGACGGTGGCCGCAGGCGATACGGTGCGCTGGATTGTGGGTGACACGTCCAGCGGCAGCGGCAATAGCAGCGATGGTGGGCTGCGGGTGAACGTGCTGGTCAAGCCGGTGCGCTCGGGCTTGAAGACCAATCTGGTCATCACGACCAACCGGCGCACCTACCTGATTGAGCTGACCTCGACCGAGAAGACCTGGATGGCTTCGGTGTCTTGGGACTACCCCAAGGACCGCATGCGGGTCCTGCAGCGGCAGGCACAGGCCGCGCAGGCTAGCGCGCCGGTCGATACCGGGCTGTCGCTGGAGAAGATCCGTTTCCGCTACGCGGTCAGCGGCAGCAATCCGCCGTGGAAGCCGCTGCGCGCCTTCGACGATGGTGAGAAGGTCTACATCCAGTTCCCGGCGGGCATTGCCCAGGGCGAGCTGCCGCCGCTGTTCGTGATCGGCGCGCAGGGCGACGGGCAGTTGGTGAACTACCGTTTCCGCTCGCCGTACTACATCGTGGACCGGCTGTTCGGCGCGGCCGAACTGCGCCTGGGCACCGACAAGGGCGACGTGGTGCGCATTGAGCGAACGGATGGCGTGTCCGCCACGTCGGCTTCGACGCAGAGGGACTGAACATGGGCCAGGACGATACCTCCGACATTGCCGCGCCGCCGGCGAGCAAGGTGGCACCCGAGGCGGTGGCGCTGCGCGCCCAGCCGCGCCCGGTGATGCGCCTAAACCGACGCATGCTGGCGGTCCTGGCCGGTGGCGTTGCCGCGGCCGTGCTGGGCGCCACGATGTGGTCATTGCAGCCGCGCCAGCGTGGCGCCGGTGAGAAATCCGAGCTTTACAACGTGGATCGCGTCTCGCGCTCCGATGGTTTGAGCCAGCTTCCGTCCGACTACTCGAAGCTGCCGCCTTCGGTGCCTGAACTGGGGCCACCGTTGCCGGGCGACCTGGGGCCGGCGATCGTGAGGTCACAGTCGCCGGCGGTGGCCAGTTACTCGCCGCCTGGCCATGACCCGGCTGCCGCCGAGCGCGATGCGCTGCGCAAGGAGGCCGATGCGGCGGCGGCTTCGTCGGTGTTCTTCCGTTCGGGCAACCAGCGCGCGGCTGCAGTGCCGGCGCAGGTCGCCGCAGATTCGCCGGCTTCCCGCCTCGCGGGCTTCGACCCGCTGGCGGCCGGTCCGGCTTCGACGGCCGCGCAGGCGGACCCGACAGCGGTGCAGAACCGGCAGGACCAGAAGGAGGCTTTCCTGAAAGCCGGCTCCACGGAAACCCGCAATGCCGGAAGCCTGACCTTGCCGGCTTCACCGTACCAAGTGATGGCAGGTACGGTGATCGCGGGCGCGCTGGTGACGGGCATCAAGTCGGACCTGCCGGGCGACGTGATCGCCACCGTGACCGAGCCGGTCTACGACACGGCCACGGGGAAATACCTGCTGATCCCGCAGGGCTCGCGCATCCTGGGCAAGTACAACAGCCAGGTGAGCTACGGGCAGAGCCGCGTGCAGGTGGTGTGGAACCGGGTCATCCTGCCGGACACCTCCTCGTTCCAGTTGGACAACCTCGTGGGCACCGACCCGGCCGGCTATGCCGGCCTGGAGGATGGCGTGGATTGGCATTGGGACCGCATCTTCGCCGGCGCGGCGCTGACCACGCTGCTGGGCATCGGGGCCGAACTGGCCGCGCCGGAAAACCGTCAAGACGGCAACTGGGTGGTGATCGCCGGGCGCGACGGCCTGCAAGACAGTGTGAACCAGGTCGGACAGGAGATGACCCGGCGCAACATGAACATCCAGCCGACGCTGACCGCGCGGCCGGGGTTGCCGATGCGCTTGCTTGTGAGCAGAGACATCGTATTGCGGCCCTACCTGCCGCTGTTTTTTCAGACGGGCGCATCGCGATGAGCAAGGGAGCGAACCGGCTGAGCCTGGGGCCGATCCCGAAGCCCGATGCGGTCAAGCTCACGATCACGGTGTCGGCGGAGTTGAAGGCGCAGCTCGATGCCTATGCCGAAGTGCATGCGCGTGTGCATCAGGTGCAGGTGGATGCGGTGTCGCTGGTGCCGCACATGCTGGCGGCATTCATAGCGCGGGATCGGGGGTTCAAGGCCCTGCGCGTCGCCAAGATTGCTCGTACGATTGCCCATCAGCCATAGGAGTGCGAGTGCGCTTTCGGCGCATGTTTGACGCTTGGCGGTTGCTTGGTTACGATCCATGTAACGCAAGTTGCCGCGTGTCAGCGTGTGCGCTTCCGGTTCACCGGAGGCATGGCAAAGGCAGCGACGTCCACTTCTACCCGTGTTTCCAAACCGGAGCCGGGACAACGCACACCGTCCGTTTCGGCTCGATCGGTCTTGGAGGCATGCGTGTCCCTTTCTTCTTCCCATTCTTCGAGTTCGCCTGAAATGCAGGCCAGCTCGCTCATCGCCTTTCTTGCGGAAGGCCAGCACCATCTTGCTCAGGACGACGCGCGGCTGATCTGCGCGCTGCTGCCTGCCGACAACAAGCTCGCGGCCAGGCAACTGAGGCAGTTTCTGGCCGGCAAGGCCGTCTCGATCAAGCACACCCATGCACTGCGCGCTGTCGCGCAGCTTCGGGGCTCTCCGGGCTACCTCGGCCTTGGCGATGCCACGCGTTGGGAGGTGGCGAGCTGGGTGCTGGATGCGCCGGCGGTAAGCGCGCGTCGTGAGCTGTTTCCGGCCCTGGGCAAGGCCTGCGACCAGGTCTGTGCCCGGCTGCGCGAGCAGTTCGATCCGGGCGATGCGCCGCTCTTGCACTTTCGGGCATCTGAGAACGCGGTTCTGATCGAAGGCATCGGGGATCCCCATCCGACGTGGCGTGTCGTGCTGGTGGCCGTGGATGCGAAGGGTGCTGTGCGGGAGTTCGACCTGGAACAGCAACTGCGGCTCGCGGAGCGTGTGCGCCGACTGATCGAGGGGGAGCTCGGAGGCTGGCTCGACGGTATCGTGGCGCTGGATGCCGCGCAGGATTTGACCGCCCAGGCGACGCTGCAGGTCGAGGGACAGCCTGACGTAGTGGCTTCTGATGCGGCGCTGCTGGCCGAGATCGAGGATCGCAGCGAGCGGTGGCCCGACACTACGGCGCCGGAGGATGTATCGGATGCCCAGGGCCGCCGGTTGACGCTCTCTGTTCGTGTCGGCGAAGGGGCGCCGGCGGCGCTTTCTGCCAGTGGGTGGAATGCGCTGCATGCGCGTCACCAGGCCTTCGGTCGTCGCAATGAACAGGCGTTTTCTGAATGGTGGCGCCAACGCCAGCAGGAAGCTGCGCAGGCACGGTTTGCGCCCGAGCCGCTGAACACCGCGACGCTGGAAGTCGCGCGGCTTCGTCACAGCCTCTCGCATGAGGACGTCGCGCTGGCATTGGGCACCGAGCCCCATGTGTGGCGCGAGCATGTGGAAGCGGAGGAACTGCCCGTTGCATGGTTCACTCCCCTTCGTCGTTTGCTGAAGCTTGCCTCTGAGAACGAACTGCTGAGCGTTGACCAACGAGCACGCAGCATCCCGCTGCCGCGCCATGAGGACATCGGCATGTTCCTCAGTCGTTTCGAGGTGCTCGAAGCGGATGGCGACCAAGGCGGGGAAGGCCTGCTGCGCAGGCTGGAGCGCGTGTGCCAAGTGCCGTTCGGCCAGCGGCGCCGATGGGACAAGCACCCCCCGGCCGAACTCAAGGCCCTGAACCAGGAGGCCCGGCACGATGGGCTGGTGCTCTGCGGCACGCTGGAAAAGCAGTTCGTGCAAGATCTGCCACTGGGTGGATCACGCCTGGGCCTCGTGCTGGTGCTGCGGTTCGAGAAGGCGGTCGATGTTCACACGCAGCGTGGGCAGCTCGATATCGGCAATGCGGCCATGAAGTTACCGCCCGAGGACGAGCCAGTGAGTGCCGATTGGCTGGAGCGTTTCAATGCCGTGAAATTCACCGGCGAGGAACTGCTCAAATACTCGGAGAAGGTGAACGAGATGCGGGATCCGGAAGGGGACGGTGAGGACGCATTTCACACCAGGATCTTCGCGGCGGTGAAGGTCTTCGGCAAGGATCCGCACAAGGCGCACACCGCCACGGTGCGCATGGAAGCTCTCACGCGCCTGATGCTGCGCGAGCCCCTGGATCCCTGGGTGCTGCGCAGCGCAGAGGAGGGCTCATCGATGTTGTCCCGGCCTGTGTTCGAGGCGACGGCCAGATGCGTGCTGGTCGATGTCCAGGGGGAACCGGGGTTTGATGCCGATGCATTTCGTCTGCTGCTCGTCGAGCACGCCAGAAGCTGGGAGCATTGATCTTTTTGGTCCACCGGGTGCGCTTGCTGCGGCAGAGGGTTTCGCGCCATCTGTCGTACAAAAGCTGGTCGGCTTGTCCTGCGTTCGCTGCTTTGCGCCTGGATGGGTTGGGGCCCTTGGACGTCTTCGGCATCCTATGGATCGGGCGGCACGATGCCGCCCGATCTGAAAGGATGCAGCATGCGGGCGGAGATGGGGTCAAGCGAAAGGCGGGGGCATGGGCAGCGCGGCGATGGCGAGGCGCTCGATCGCGCTGAGAAGTTGCTGCGGGAAGTCCTGTCGTTGCTGAGCGGCCATGATGCCGGGCCGTCGCCTGCTGCAGGCGACGAAGACCGGCTCATGCGCTTGCCCGAAGTCCTTCGCCTGACGGGACTTTGCCGCTCCGCGCTCTATGACCAGATGGCGCGAGGGCTGTTTCCGCATTCGATCAAGATCGGGCCGCGTGCAGCATCGTGGTCGGCCCGAGCAGTACGTGACTGGATCTCTCAGCGAATAGAAGGTTCGTGAAGCCATGGCGGACAATCGTCGCTGGACCAATGCCAGGAGGAGGCAGCGACTATGGCAACCCGAGATCCCGCGAAGACCCTTCGCAACAAGCAGATCGGCAAGTTGACCGATGAAATCAATGACCTCCTTGATGACGTTCTTGCGTTGACGGGGTTTGAAAACGAACATTCGCTCAATGCAACCTACGGTGGCAAGCACGCGGAGTACATCGACATCAAGAACGAGGTGATCGATACGCCTGAACAATTCGTGGCTCTGTATTTCCAGGGCTTTCTTCGCACGCTGGAGGGCCTGGGCATCTACGCCAGGGCCGGCAACCGGTACTACGACGCCTATGCTCACGTCCGCAAGCATAAGAAGGTCCTGAAGTGGCTCCGGCTCTTCCTGACGCGCACGTTTCTCAGGCAGTACGACGCCCTGTCCAAGAAGCGCCCGCCTGTCGAGGAAGCCGAGATTTGGATCGGCCAGAAGAACGCAGCCTATGGGCTCCTGGTGACGCCGCGGTTCAAGAACGACGCCTGGGAAAACGACAAGAGCGAGATTCGGCATTTCAAGCCGAGATACTGGACTATCGGACACGTCTTGGCGACCGGGTTTGTCATTCCGGACGAGGAAGAGCGCATGCAATTCAATGACGTGGAGCAGTACCTCTCGTTCTTCCGCAACACGCTGGTTCGCAACTCCGGGTCAGTTCACGAACTGGCCATCGCCAAGCGCTACTGCGACTTCGTCAGAGCGAGTGAGGCGCCGCAGGAAGTGCCGCTGCTCATACCCGAACTGCGCTATGGCGGAAAAGATGTCAAGCATGAGCATCGGCTGGACTTCACCATCATCGATCCGTTCACACTGTCCAAAGTGGGCTTTGAACTGTCTCCGTGGTCAACCCATGGTCTCCTCACAGGCACCAAGGACAAGACCCAGAAGACCATCAACGAGGAGGCGAGGGCGAACTTCGAGCGTGAGATGTCGAAGCTGAAAGCTTACTTCCGCAAGAGAGGTATTCCGGTCATCGTGTACACGGACAATGATCTTCAGGATCACGACAAGATTTTCGCGGACATCACCGACTACCTGACGCCCTCGAAACTTCCCAAGCAACTCGAATTCCACGCGGTGGAAGACTTCCTCGCATTCAAGCCGCCGACGTGAGGGGGGCATCATGTCACTCCACCCGTTGGCCGCTGCAGTCCCCGCCTAGGGCAGGGGCGGATGGCGGCGGGTTTCGAGGACGAATCGGGCCTGCGAATGCTGGCGGTAGCGGCCCTTGGCGACACTGGGGTCGATCACCAGCTTCCAACTGAACCGGGGCACGGCGCTGGGGAACAGCACGATGCCGTGCTGGTGAAGGCCTGTTGCCCGGCGTTGGGCATGCCGGGGAAACCGGTTAACATGTCGGTGCCTTTGGCATAGGCACGCCGCCCGCAGCAGCGAAGCTCCGAGAGTATTGCCTTCAATTCTCGAACTCCTGACATGCCTTTTCTCAAGGTCCATGCGGAGACGGTGGCGGGCGACGTTTTCGATGTGGACCATGGAGAACTGTCATGTCCATGATTTCCCCTGTCCCCTCATCGATCGGCGGCATCAAGAGCCTCGCCCGAAAGATCAAGCACGCGACTGGCGCCTCTCACACAGAGGCCCTCGACAATGCGGCCCAGGCTGCGCATTTCCAGAACTACGCACACGCGCAACGAACGTTGGCTGCCCATGTCGGTGCGGCATCGCAGTTGACGGGTGCGCGGTCGAACTTGTATCCGCTGTATCTCACGTTCTACTGGAAGGATAAGGAGACTGGCAAACGGGGTCGTGAAACCCTCACGATTCAGCTTGCGGTCCCCTGGACGTCGTTGATCACGGTTCAACAGTTGAGCCATAGCCGCGCTCTGAACGATTTGCAACCGATGGCGCTTGACCACCTGGAGGGAAAATACAACAGCGGTGGCCAAATGGAGGCTCGTGAACACGCATGCGCTGCGGCACGGGCATTCCAGTTTATGGATGCCACTCGGCTGCGACCTTCTGCAAGCTTCAGTCGTGTTTATCCGCAGGGCAAATCGCGCAACTGCGTGCCGCACTCCGATCATCCTAGCGTCTGGTTTGAACCTGCAACTCGGCGCTACCTGTTCGTCGACGAGCCGTACGAGATGGCCATCGGCGAGCGCGAGGAGCGTGAGCGGGAGAGATGGGCTATCGGCCATCTCCAGGTCATCGTCAAGCCTGCATGGAAAGGGATGTACAGCCCCCAGCCGCAAGGCGGATCGCAGATCTACTTCGTCAGCCACGCATTCAGTGGCGTGCCAGTGCGGCCCTTGGCTGCAGCAGTCGAAGCGATTCCCCCGTGCACTGCAGACCGTTGGACAGGTGAATCTGCGGCCGCGACATCCCGTTTCAGCAGCCCTCTGGAGGGGCAGCCGATTCCCAAGCCCGAGGCAACGCCGCGCGCTCGAATGCAGCACGACGATCCTGCGACTCCAGCAATCACATTTCACAGGGAAGCAGGATTGCTGCTCAACAAGCTGATCAGTCTTTGTCGCCGACGGTCCGGAATCAAGACACATCTTGAATCCGTGCGTGATGTGCTGCGTGAATTACTTATGACCTCCTCGGCCGAGGAAGAGGTGTCCGATGCCGAGTTGTTGGCCATCTACGATGTCAGCAAAACTTCGGCGCAGCCGATTCTTCGTCCTGATTGGCAGCAGCGGCGCACTTTGGAAGAATGACCTTGCCCCTGAAAAGTGGAGTTCTTAGCCCTTGTTGAAAATACCGACAAGGAGTCAAGGAATGAAAGCCAAGCAGGTGCGTGCGCAATACACGCAGGAATTCAAGTTGGAGGCGGTGCGTCAGGTGGGTGGGGGCCA
>QFCS01000199.1_pt1 | contig 60754 bp, 59 predicted proteins | sample 3576561 | NCBI WGS metagenome assembly QFCS01 | reverse complement strand
CGGCGCGCAGGTCGACATCCTGCCGGCCGACATCTACTTCAAGAGCATGGCCCAGGCCATCCTCGCCTCCGACGAGACCATCGCCAAGAACCCGCAGCTGATCCAGAAGCTGGTGCGCGCCACGCTCAAGGGCATGAAGGAGATCATGGCCGACCCCAAGGCCGCCACCGCCGCCTACGTGGCGCACGTGCCGGTGCACAAGGGCAAGGAAGCCAGCATCCAGAAGGCCTTCGAACTCTTCAACAAGTACGTGTATGCCGCGCAGAAGGTGCCCGGCACGATGGACGAAGCCCGCCTGGCCGAGCTGCAGAAGTTCTACGTCACCAACGGTGTGGTGCCCAAGGAGACCCCGGTCAAGGAGCTCTACACCAACCAGTTCGTGACGGCCAAGTGAGTCGCGCCGCCCTTCCCTTCCCGCATCTGAGAGTCGCGACATGAAAGACGTACTGCAGCGCTACAGCACAGCGCTCTGGAGCCTGCTGGTCCTGGTGGTGTTCATGGCGGTCTGGGAATACGTTCCCGGCCTGCTGGGCGTGCCGGAATTCGTGCTGCCGCCCTTCTCGCGCGTGTGGGAAGAAGCGGTCCGCATCTGGGGCACCGAGCGCCTGCTCTGGCACGCCGGCATCACCGGCCTGGAGGTCGTCATCGGCTTCATCCTGGGCTCGCTGCTGGGCGCGCTGATCGGTTACGCCCTGGGCCTCTCGCCCAAGGTGGAGGCCGTGCTCTCGCCCTACCTGCTCGCGCTGCAGATCGCGCCGAAGGTCGCGTTCGCGCCGCTGTTCGTGATGTGGCTGGGCTACACCATGTACCCCAAGATCCTGGTCGCGATCCTGATCGTGTTCTTCCCGGTGCTCATCAACGTGCTCTCGGCCATGCGCACCATGGACCACGACCTGATCAACCTCGCGCGCTCCTTCTCCGCCACCCGGCTGCAGGTGTTCCGCATGGTCGAGTTCCCGACCACGCTGCCGCCCCTGTTCTCGGGCCTGCGCATCGCCAGCACGCTGGCCGTCATCGGCGTGGTCGTCGGCGAACTCGTGGGCGGCAACATGGGCCTGGGCTACATGCTGGTGTTCTTCGAAGGCCAGGGCAACACCGCCGGGGTGTTCGTGGTCATCGGCGCGCTCACCGTGATCGGCATCGTCGCCTACTACGCCGTGGTGATCGCCGAGAAGCGCGTGCTGCACTACCTGCCCAGCGCCGAACGGCGCGTGGCCTGATATGAACACCCCCCTGCGCCGCTGCGCGGCTTCCCCCCTCTCTGGCGCGCCTTCGGCGCTTGGAGGGGGGACGGCATCTCGGGCCGGCGGAGCCGGACCCTTGATGCCCCTGGCGGCGTTGCCTCGTGCGCAGCGCAACAAAAACTGAGTCCACCACCATGAGCCACAACGAAATCCAGCTCACCGGCCGCCGCGTCCTCGTCACCGGCGCCGCCCGCGGCCTGGGAGCGAGCTTCGCCCAGTCGCTGGTGCAGGCCGGCGCGCGCGTCGTCATCAGCGACGTGCTGCACGAGGCCGGGCAACAGCTCGCGAAAGACCTCGGCCCGAACGCGCACTACGTGCCGCTGGACCTGCTCGACGCGGCCAGCGTGCGCGCCGGTGTGGACGCCGCCGCGCAATGGCTGGGCGGCCTCGACGGCCTGATCAACAACGCGGCCATCACCAACTCCGGCGGCAAGGACATGGGCGAACTCAGCCCCGAGACCTGGGACCTGGTGATGGACGTGAACGTGCGCGGCACCTGGCTCGTCACCGCCGCCGCGCGCCCGCACCTGGCCGCCGCCGGTGGTGGCCGCGTGGTCAACATCGCCTCCGACACCGCGCTCTGGGGCGCCCCCCGCCTGCTGGCCTACGTGGCGAGCAAGGGCGCGGTGATCGCCATGACCCGTTCGCTGGCCCGCGAGATGGGCGAGGACGGCACCACCGTCAACGCCATCGCGCCCGGCCTCACGCTGGTCGAAGCCACCGCCTACGTGCCGCAGGAGCGGCACGAGCACTACCTCAAGGGCCGCGCGATCCAGCGGCCGCAGATCCCCGAAGACGTCAACGCCGCCGCCCTGTTCCTGCTGACACAGGCCAGCGGCTTCATTACCGGTCAGCTGCTGCCCGTCAACGGCGGCTTCACGATGAACTGAAAAGGAGAAAACGCATGAGCACAGCCACCATCACCAAACCCGCAGCGGCCAACGCGCCCGTGTTCAACGAACGCGGCCTGATGGACGCGAACATTCCGCCCGAGGCCGAGACGCAGCGCGTGATGATGCGCCAGGAAGGCCAGAGCTTCGCGCAGTGGATGGAGAGCCGCGTGGCGCGCAGGAGCACGCGCAGCTACGACTGGGACGCGCTGAAGTTCCAGGCCGACTACGACCCCAAGTACCGCCGCGCGCAGATGCGCTACGTGGGCACCGGCGGCACCGGCGTGAACAAGGACACCAACACCGTGCCCGCCGCCCACTTCACCTTCTCCACCATGGTGATCCCGGCCGGCAACATCGGCCCTTCGCACATCCACTACGACGTGGAAGAGATCTTCTTCGTCATGCGCGGCGCGATGAAGGTGGTCTGCGAGAAGGACGGCGAGCGCTGGGAAACCATCGTCGGCGAGCGCGACCTGATCTCGGTGCCGCCCGGCGTGTACCGCGAAGAACACAACGTGGGCGACGAAGACGCGCTGATGTGCGTGATGCTGGGTTCGCCCAAGCCCATCACCCCCACCTACCCGCCCGACAGCCCCCTGGCCAAGATCAAGAGGTGAATCCCCCCCGCGCCGCTGCGCGTCACCCCCCAAAGGGGGGCAACACCAGCGGCCCGGCAAAGCCGGTTCCGCGGTGTTTCTGGTTCAACTTCCCTTCAATCCTCATGACGCCTCTTCAAGCCCTCGCCTCCCATCCGCTGCGCAACATCGCACTGGCGGATGGCGCGCGCGTGTCGTACCGCGAAGCGGGCACGGCCGCGTCGGTGACGCACGTGCTGCTGCACGGCATCGGCTCGGCCTCGGGCAGCTGGGTGCGCCAGCTCGACGCCGCGGCGGGCAAGCCCCTGCGCGTGCTGGCCTGGGACGCGCCGGGCTACGGCACCAGCGATCCGGTGAAGGCCGACTGGCCGCGCGCCGACGACTACGCCGAGCGCCTCTGGGCCTGGCTCGACGCGCTTGGCGTTGCAACGCCCATCACGCTGGTGGGCCACTCGCTGGGTGCGCTCATGGCCGGCCGGGCCGCCTTGCTGGCGCCTTCGCGCGTGCAGCGCCTGGTGCTGCTCTCGCCCGCCGGCGGGTATGGCCACGCCGAGCCGGCCGTGCGCGAGCAGAAACTGCGCGACCGCCTGGCCACGCTGGAGCGCCTGGGCCCGCAAGGCATGGCGCAGGCGCGCGGCGCGGCCATGCTCTCGCCCGGCGCGGCGCCCGAGCTGGTCGAGGCCGTGCGCGAAAGCATGTCGCAGGTGATTCCCGCCGGCTACACGCAGGCCGCGCGCCTGCTCGCCCACGGCACCCTGGCGGCCGACCTGAAGCAACTGCGCCTGCCGGTGGTGGTGGCCAGCGGCGGCGCCGACGGCATCACCACCCCCGCCTCCTGCCAGGCCGTGGCCCAGGCCGCCGGCGTGGCATGGAATGATCTGGGTTCTGCGGGCCACGCGTGCCCGCTGGAAGCCCCCGGCGCGGTGAACGCCCTGCTGGGTCTCAACTGAACAAGGAGAAGACCATGGCCACCGAGAAAAACGACGACCGCTACACCGTGCCCGCGCTCATGCGCGGCCTGCAGCTGCTGATGCTGTTCAACCGCGACGAGCGCGAACTCACCGGTGCCGAAATCTCGCGCCGGCTCGAGCTGCCGCGCGCCTCGGTGTTCCGCATGCTGCAGACGCTGGAGCAAGGCGGCTTCGTCGAGCGCGTGGGCGACGGCGCCTACTACAAGCTCGGCCTGTCCGTGCTGCGCCTGGGCTTCGAGTTCCTGGCCTCCATGGAACTCACCGAGCACGGCCGCCCCATCATCGAGGCGCTGCGCGACCAGTGCGGCTACTCGGCCCATGTGGTGGTGCGCGACGCGCGCGACGTGGTCTTCATCGCCAAGGTCGCCGGGCGCAGCGCCCTGTTCCATTCCATCCAGGTCGGCGCGCGCCTGCCGGCCCACGCCACCGTGCTGGGCCGCCTGCTGCTCAGCGACCTCGACCTGCACGCCCTGCGCCAGCTCTACCCCGAACCCGAGCTGCCGAAGTACACCCCCCGCACGCCGGCCACGGTCGAGCAGCTCAAGCAGCTGATCGACCAGGACCGCGCCAACGGCTACGGCGTGAGCCAGGGCGGATTCGAATCCGGCATCTCGACCATCGCCGCACCGGTCTTCAACGACCGGGGCGAGGTCTCGGCGGCCATCAGCATCACCGTGCCGGCGCAGCAGGTGCAGCCCGGCGAACTCGAAGTTCTCGTCAACCAGGTGCGCGAGGCCGCGGCCCAGCTCACCGAACGCATCAGCCACCTGCCCAACCGCGGTGGCTGGCAAACCAAACCGACCGAAAAGAAAGTCGCATGAGCCCATCTCACCAACGCATCACCGTGGGGGAACTCGCCGCCCGCTTCCTGGAGCAGTGCGGCGTGCGCGCCGCCTTCGGCGTGATCTCCATCCACAACATGCCCATCCTCGACGCGTTCCACACGCGCCAGAAGATCCGTTTCGTCTCGGCGCGCGGCGAGGCAGGTGCGTGCAACATGGCCGACGCCTATGCCCGCGTGAGCGGCACGCTGGGCGTGTGCGTCACCAGCACCGGCACCGGCTGCGGCAACGCGGCAGGCGCGATGGTCGAGGCCATCACTGCCGGCACGCCGCTGCTGCACCTCACCGGCCAGATCGAGTCCCCCTTCCTGGACCGCGACCTGGGCTACATCCACGAGCACCCGGCCCAGCTGGCCATGCTCAAGGCGGTGGGCAAGGACGCCTTCCGCATCCGCAACCCCGAGACCGCCCTGGCCACGCTGCGCGAGGCCGTGCGCCTGGCGCAGACCCCGCCCTGCGGCCCGGTGAGCATCGAGATCCCGATCGACGTGCAGAAGATGAAGCTGGACCTGCCGGCCGATCTCTCGCCGCTGGCCGTGCCACCCGTGCAGCCCAACCTGGCCGCCGTGGACCTGCTCGCCGAGCGCCTGCTCAGCGCCAAGCGCCCCCTGCTGTGGCTGGGTGGCGGCGCGCGCGGCGCCAGCGCCGCCGCGATGCGGCTGGTGAACATGGGCTGGGCCGTGGTGTCCTCCGTGCAGGGCCGCGGCATCGTGCCCGAAGACCACCCCGCCACGCTGGGCTCCTACAACCTGCAGAAGCCGGCCGAAGAGTTCTACGAAACCGTGGACGCCTTCCTCTCCGTGGGCACGCGCCTGCGCAGCAACGAGACGCTGAACTACAAGCTCAAGCTGCCGGCCACGCGCTACCGCATCGACGCCAACCCCCTCACCGACGGCCGCGGCTACAGCAGCGAACTGTTCGTGCACGGCGACGCCGAGATCACGCTCAACGCGCTGGCCGACCGGCTCGAAGGCCGCATGCGGATCGACCCGAAGCTGGCGACCGATGTGAAGCGCGCGCGCGCCGAAGCCGCCTCGCTGGTGGACGGCACGCTGGGCCAGTACGCCAAGCTCAAGAACACGCTGGCCGAGGTGGTCGGCAAGAAGCTCTGGTGGGTGCGCGACATCACGCTCTCCAACAGCATGTGGGGCAACCGCGCCCCCGTGCTGGACCACCCGCGCGCCGGCGTGCACGCCCTGGGCGGCGGCATCGGCCAGGGCCTGGCCATGGGCGTGGGCGCGGCCGTGGCCGATGCCGAACACGCGCTGGGCCGCCGCACCATCTCGCTCTGCGGCGACGGCGGCTTCATGCTCAACGTGGGCGAACTCGCCTGCGCCGCGCAGGAGAAGGCCAACGTGGTCTTCGTCGTCATGAACGACCAGCGCTACGGCGTCATCAAGAACATCCAGGACGACATCTACGGCAGCCGCCACGCCTACGTGGAACTGCACACGCCCGACTTCGCGCAGCTCTGCGCCAGCCTGCAGGTGCCGCACCACAAGCTGGCCGACCCGGCCGCCGCCAAGGACACGCTGCAGAAAGCCCTGGCCCACGCCAGCGGCCCGGTGGTGGTGGAAGTGGACATGAACGCCTGGGGCCCGTTTGCCGTGAAGTTCGCCGGCCCCCCGAAGAAGAAGGAAGAAACATGAGCGACGCGCAGGGCGGTTCCCAAGCAAGCTCGCACCGCAGTGCGCAGCACGAAGGTTCTGGCATTCATTTTCAGCAGGTCACGCTGATCGGTTACGGCGCCATCGGCCGCACGCTCTTCGCGCGCATGGCCGGCCACCCCACGGTGCGCATCACGCACGTGGTGCTGTCCGAGAGCCACGTCGCCGACGCGCAAGCCGCGCTCGGCACGGCCGCGACCGTGTGCACCGAGGTGCCGCCCGAGACCGCTCTGCTGCTGGAATGCGCGGGCCACGCCGCCATCGGCAGCCACGTGCTGCCCGCGCTGGAGCGCGGCATCGAATGCGCCGTGCTGTCCATCGGCGCGCTGTCCGAAGACGGCCTGCCCGAGAAGCTGGCCGAGGCCGCGCAGCGCGGCGGCACGCGGGTGCACCTGCTGGCCGGCGCCATCGGAGGCATCGACGCCATCGCCTCGGCCCGCCTGGCCGGCCTGGACAGCGTCACCTACACCGGCCGCAAGCCGCCCGAAGGCTGGCGCGGCACCCCCGCCGAACAGGTGGCGGACCTGGGCACGATCACCGAGCCCACCGTCATCCTCGAAGCCACGGCGCGCGAAGCCGCCCACCTGTACCCGAAGAACGCCAACGTGGCCGCCACCGTCTCGCTCGCCGGCCTGGGGCTGGACGCGACCCGCGTGCGCCTGATCGCCGACCCGACCGTGACCGAGAACATCCACGAGGTCGACGTGCGCGGCGCCTTCGGCGAGATGCGCATCACCATGCGCGGCAAGCCCCTGCCCGACAACCCCAAGACCTCGGCGCTGACCGTGCTCTCCGCCCTGCGTTTCCTGCACAACCGCACTTCCTCCGTGACGATATGAAGCCCACCCCCGCGCCGCGCTTGCGGCGCGTCACCCCCTCAAGGGGGCGGCGTCTGGGACCGGCGTAGCCGGATCCGCGACGCCTCTGGATCAATAGCCCTTCGCGCCGACAAGAGAGACATTCCATGACCGACAAACTTCAAAGCTATTTCGCGGGCCGCTGGCGCGACGCCTCGGGCCCGGAATACACCACCGAATACCCGCACGACGGCAGCACCGTCGCCCGCCTGCACGCGGCCACCGCCGCCGACGTGGACGAGGCCGTGCAGACGGCCGAACGCGCCCGCCTGCAGCCTTCCTGGGCCAGGCTCAAGCACCACGAACGCGCCGGCATCCTCTACCGCATCGCCAACGGCATCCGCGAGCGTGGCGAAGAACTCGCCCAGCTCCAGCGCCTGGACAACGGCAAGCCCATCAAGGAATGCCGCGCCCTGGTCGCCAGCGCCGCCGGCACCTTCCAGTTCTTCGGCGCCGCCGCCGAGACCTGGGAAGACACCATCACTCCCTCGCGCGGCGACTACCTCAGCATGAGCGTCAACGAACCCCTGGGTGTCGTGGGCGCCATCACGCCCTGGAACTCCCCCATCGCCAGCGAGGCCCAGAAGCTCGCCCCGGCTCTCGCCGCCGGCTGCGCCATGGTCTTCAAACCGGCCGAGATCACCCCGCGCATGGCCCTGGAGCTGGCCAAGATCGCCGAGCAGGCCGGTGTGCCCGCCGGCATCATCAGCGTGCTGCCGGGCAAGGGCAGCATCGTGGGCGACGCCCTGGTCAAGCACCCGCTGATCAAGCGCATCGCCTTCACCGGCGGCACCACCGTGGGCATGGGCATCCAGCGCCTGGCGGCCGAGAAGCTCATGCCGACCTCGCTGGAGCTGGGCGGCAAGTCCCCCACCATCGTCATGCCCGACGCGGACCTGGACCACGCCGTGGCCGGCGTGCTCTACGGCATCTTCAGTTCCTCGGGCGAGTCCTGCATCGCCGGCTCGCGCGCCTTCGTGCATGAAAGCGTCTACGACGAGTTCAAGGCCCGCCTGCTCGAAGGCGTGAAGAAGCTGCGCGTGGGCGACCCGTCCAGGGAAGAGACGCAGATGGGCCCGCTGGTGAACCTGGGCCACCGCGCCTCGGTGGAGAAGTACGTGCAGCTGGGCCGCGACGAAGGCGGCACGGTGCTGTGCGGTGGCGAGCGGCCCACGGGCAGCTTCTACGACGGCGGCAGCTACTACCTGCCCACCATCTTCGAAGGCCTGCCCAACAGCGCGCGCATGTGCCAGGAGGAGATCTTCGGCCCGGTGCTGGCCTTGCTGCCGTGGAAGGACGAGGACGACCTGATCGCGCAGTGCAACGACAACATGTTCGGCCTGGCCTCGGGCATCTGGACGCGCGACTTCAAGAGCGCCTGGCGCATCGGGCGCGCGCTGCAGACCGGCACCGTGTGGATCAACACCTACAAGGTCTTCTCCATCAGCACGCCGTTCACCGGCGTGAAGATGAGCGGCTACGGCCAGGAGAAGGGCCGCCTGGGCATCCTCGAATACACCAGCCAGAAGAGCTTCTACTGGGGCTTGAACGAATCGCCCATGCCCTGGGCGACCAGCTGATTTTCTTTTTCCAACCTTGCAACCTTCTCTCGACATGACAAGCCGCCGCACCCTTCTCGCCCTCGCCTCGCTGTTCGCCCTCATGGGAACCGCGCAAGCCCAGACCGCCGCCGAGAAACAGCTGGCCTCCGACAAGTTCACCCTGGTCGCGCCCTTCCCCGCCGGTGGCGCCATCGATGCGCTGGCCCGCCTGCTGGCCGATGGCCTGGCCAAGCGCTACGACCAGACGGCCATCGTGGAAAACGCCCCCGGTGGTGCCGGCACCATCGGCATGGGCAAGATCAAGCGCGCCAAGGCCGACGGCCACAACCTGCTGGTGATCCCGGCCGGCAACCTCACCATCAACCCCACGCTGATGCCGAAGTTCCCCTTCGACGTGCAGAAGGACTTCGTGGCCGTCACCATGCTGGCCACCACGCCCAACGTGCTGGTGACCCACCCCAAGAGCGGCTTCAAGAACGTGGCCGACGTGATCAAGGCGGCCAAGGCCAAGCCCGGCACGCTGTTCTACGCCTCGACCGGCATCGGCAGCGGCCTGCACATCGCGGGTGAACTGTTCAAGGACCAGGCCGACATCGACATCCAGCACGTGGCCTACAAGGGCTCCACGCCGGCCATCAACGACCTGATGGCGGGCACGGTGCCGCTGATGTTCGGCAACCTGCCCACCATGCTGCCGCACCTGGAAAGCGGCCGCCTCGTGGCGCTGGGCCTGACCGACCGCGCGCGCACCCCCAACGCGCCCGACATCCCCACCCTGGCAGAACAAGGCGTGCCCGGCGTGGTGGTGCCCTCGTGGTACGGCCTGCTCGCGCCCGCGGGCACGCCGGCCAACGTGGTCGATCAACTCGCGAAAGACATGGTCGAGATCCTGGCGCAACCGCACGTGCGCGAGACGCTCAAGGCCCAGGGCATGACCGAATGGACGATGAAGCCCGCCGCCTTCGATGCGCACATCCGCACCGAAACGGCCAACTGGGCCAAAGTCATCAAGCAACGCAACATCACGATGGAATGACACCATGACCAACCGCCGCACCCTTCTTGCCGTCACCTCGCTGCTCGCCTTGCTGGGCACCACCACCGCCCACGCACAGACGGCCGCCGAGAAACAACTGGCCGCCGACAAATTCACGCTCGTCGCGCCCTTCCCCGCCGGCGGCCCGATCGACACGCTGGCCCGCGTGCTCGCCGATGGCCTGGCCAAGCGCTACGGCCAGGTGGCCGTGGTCGACAACGCCCCGGGCGCGGCCGGCAACATCGGCATGGAGCGCGTCAAGCGCGCCAAGGCCGATGGCCACACGCTGCTGGTGATCCCGGCCGGCAACCTCACGGTCAACCCCACGCTGATGCCGAAGTTCCCCTTCGACATCCAGAAGGACTTCGTGCCCGTGGCCATGCTGGCCAAGACGCCCAACGTGCTGGTGACGAACCCGGCCACGGGCATCAAGAGCGTGGCCGATCTCATCGCGCGGGCCAAGGCCAAGCCCGACTCGCTCGCCTACGCTTCGCCCGGCGTGGGCAGCGGCCTGCACCTCGCCGGCGAGCTGTTCAAGTCGCAGGCCAACGTGGACATCCTGCACATCGCCTACAAAGGCACGCCGCCCGCCATCAACGACGTGATCGGCGGCACCGTGCCCCTGATGTTCAGCAACCTGCCCACCGTGCTGCCGCACATCCGCAGCGGCAAGCTGGTCGCGCTGGCCGTGACCGACAGCGCGCGCACGCCCACGGCGCCCGAGATTCCGACGCTGACCGAACTGGGTGTGCCGGGCGTGGTGGTGCCGTCCTGGTACGGCCTGCTGGCGCCCGCCGGCACGCCGGCCGACGTGGTGGCGCAACTCGCGCGCGATGCAACCACCATCCTGGCCGAACCCGCCGTGCGCGAGCGCCTGCAAGGCCAGGGCCTGAGCGCCTGGGACATCCAGACCTCCGCGTTCGACGCCCACATCCGCGACGAAACCGCGCGCTGGGCCAAGGTCATCAAGGCGCGCAACATCACGATGGAGTGAAGGTCATGAGCGCAGCGCAGGGCCGCTCCCAAGCAAGCTCGCACCGCAGCCCGCAGGGCGAAGGTACGCCAGTGCACGCCTCCGCCAATGTGTTGATCACCATCGTGTTGAAACACCACGCCGGCCTCACGCTGGACGACGTGCAGGCGAAGCTCAAGGCCAGCGAATGGTGGGAGCGTTTCCCGGTGGAAGGCACGCGCGTGGTGTCGTGGACCGTGGCCATGGGCCTGGGCCAGATCGTCACGCTCGAAGTGCCACCGCACCTGCTGGGCCGCGTCAACCTCGAACTGGAGCGCTCCGCCTGGGGCGTCTTCCAGACCGAGTGTTACCCCACCTACGACTTCGTGCCGGTGCGCGAACGCATCAAGGAACGCGTGCGCGCCGGAGGCCAGTGATGACGACCCTCGCGCACAAGATCCAGAGCCCGCAGGTGCCCGACCTGCCCACCGCGAGCTGGACCAACGGCTACCGCATCGGCCAGGAGGTGGTGGTCTCGGGCATGACCGGCCACCCCGCCACGCGCCAGGCCGCCGAGCGCGGCGAAGCGCTGGGCGCCTACGAGCAGGCCATGGTCGTGCTCAAGAAGCTCGAAGCCCTGGTGACGGCCGCGGGCGGCCACCGGCACAACCTCATCAAGACCGTGGTCTACCTGACCGACATCGCCGACAAGGACGAGGTCGGCCGCGCGCGGCGCGATTTTTTTGGCGAGCACACGCCGTGCTCCACCCTGGTGGCCGTGAAGGCCCTCGTGTTCCCGGAGCTGCGCGTGGAGATCGACGCCTGGGCCCGGCTCGACGTGGACCTTCGCGAAGCCCAACCCCTTCTCTCTACTGAAAGCTGAACCACCATGGACCTGGGCATTGCCGGCAAGAAGGCGCTCGTGTGCGGCGCGAGTTCGGGGCTGGGCTACGCCTGCGCCGAGGCGCTGGTGAAAGACGGCGTGCACGTGGTGATCGCCGCGCGCACCGAAGGCCCGCTGCGCGAGGCCGCGCAACGCCTGGCCGCGCACGGCGCGGGCCAGGTGGACTGGGTCGCCGCCGACGTGACCACCGACGAAGGCCGCGCGCGCATCTTCGCCGCGCACCCCGATTTCGACATCCTCGTCACCAACGCGGGCGGGCCCCCACCCGGCGACTTCCGCACCTGGGACCGCGAGACCTGGCACCGCGCGATCGACGCCAACATGCTCGCACCGATCGAACTCATCAAGGCCACCGTGGACGGCATGATGGCGCGCGGCTTCGGCCGCATCATCAACCTCACCTCCAGCGCCGTGAAATCGCCGCTGGACGGCCTGGGCCTGTCCACCGGCGCGCGCAGCGGCCTCACCGGCTTCGTCTCGGGCCTGGCGCGCACCACCGTGGCGCGCGGCGTGACCATCAACAACCTGCTGCCCGGCACCTTCGACACCGCGCGCCTGGAAAGCAACTTCGCCGCGCAAGCCAAGCGCGAAGGCAAGACCGTGGACGAGGTGCGCACCGCGCGCCTGGCCAAGCACCCGGCCCACCGCATCGGCCAGCCCAGCGAACTCGGCCACACCTGTGCCTACCTGTGCAGCGTGCACGCGGGCTACATCAACGGCCAGAACATCCTGCTCGACGGCGGATCGTTCACCGGCGTGTTCTGAACAGGCACCCGACGGCCCCGCTTTCTCTGTTTCGGTTTCAGTTTTCCCTGCCAGCCCACCCCACTAGGAGACATCGAACATGACCGCCCGCCGCCCCCTGCTGCTCACCGCGCTCGCAGCAGCCGCCGCCCTCGCCCTGCCCGCCGGCAGCGCGCTGGCGCAGACCTACCCCAGCAAGCTCATCACCCTCGTCGTGTCCTTCCCGCCCGGCGGCGACACCGACGCGCTCGCGCGCACCTTCGCCGAGAAGCTGCAGGCCCGCGTCGGCCAGACCGTGGTGGTGGAGAACAAGACCGGCGCCAGCGGCACCATCGGCAACGCCTTCGTGGCCAAGGCCGCGCCCGATGGCTACACGCTGCTGTTCACGCCCAACACCTTCGCCACCGCCCCGCTGGTGCTCAAGCCCGGCACCGGTGCCGTGTACAACCCGCTCACCGACTTCACGCCCATCCTGCTGGCCGGCACGCAACAGCTGTTCCTCGTCACCCACGCCGGCTCGGGCCTGAACACCGTGAAAGACGTGGTGGCCGCGGCCAAGAGCGGCAAGGTCACCAACTACGCCAGCCCCGGCAGCGGCTCGCCCATGCACATCCTGGGCGAGATGTTCAACCGCTCGGCCGGCGTGAAGCTCACCCAGGTGCCCTACCGGGGCAGCGGCCCGGCCATCGTCGACCTCGTGGCCGGCCACATCCCCATGATGTACACCACGCTCGGCCCGGTGGCGCAGTACATCGCCCAGGGCAAGCTGGTCAACGTGGCGGTGGCCGACCCGCAGCGCTCGCCGCTCGCGCCCAACGTGCCCACCCTGGCCGAGGCCGGCGTGAAAGACGCCGAAGTCGGCGCCTGGCAAGGCTTCATGGGCCCCAAAGGCATGCCCGCCGACGTGGTGCGCACGCTCAACGGCCACCTCAACGAAATCCTCAAGATGCCCGACGTGATCGCGCGCATGAACACCATGGCGCTGATTCCGGCCGGTGGCGACCCGGCGGCGCTGGCCAAGATCAACCAGTACCACAACGAGCGCTACGGCAAGGTGATCCGGGAGACCGGCATCATGGCCGACTGAGCGAGGCGCGCGCAGCGATGAAGGAAGTCATCGACGTCGGCCTGCCGCCGTTCAAGCAACCGTTCTCGTGGATGGTGCGCGCCGGCGGCGTGCTCTACACCGCGCACGGCCCGGTGCGCGAAGACGGCAGCGTGGACACCACCGGCGGCATCGAACAGCAGGCCCGCCTGACCTTCAGCAACCTGCAGCGCGCGGTGGAACGCGCGGGCAAGACCATGGACGACGTGGCGCAGGTGCTGATCTACATGACCGACGTGGCCGACATGGCCGCCATCGACGCCGTGTACCGCGAGTTCTTCCGCGCGCCCTGGCCCAACCGCTCCAGCGCCGGCGTGGCGCTGGTGGTGCCGGGGATGAAGATCGAGATCGTGGCCTACGTGGCCTGAGGGGCACCGCGCCGGCCTTCAGCGGGCCGAACAGCGGAAGGGGACAATGGCGTCCCCACCGCCGTTCCCTCGCCCTCACGCCGCGCATGCCACCTCCTCCCGCCCCGCCCGGCGCCGCCTCTTCCTCGGCCGAGTTTTCCCTCAAGCGAATCGCGGTGCCGGTCTTCGGCCCCTCCCTGCTCTTCGGGCTGGGCGAAGGCGCCATTCTCCCCATCATCCCGCTCGTGGCGCGCGAGCTGGGCGCCTCCGTGCCCATGGCCGCGCTGGTCGTCGCGCTGATGGGCCTGGGCTCGCTGCTCAACAACATTCCCGCGTCGCTCATCACCATGCGCTGGGGCGAGCGCTGGGCCATCGTCGCCGCGGGCCTCTGGAGCGCCCTGGGCATGGCGCTGTGCGTGGGGACCTCGCACCTGGCGCTGTTCGCCACGGGCTGCCTCATGGTGGGCATGTCCCGGGCCGTCTACAACCTGGCGCGCCAGAGCTACATGGCCGAGGCCGTGCCGATCGCGTACCGCGCGCGGGCGCTCTCGACACTGGGCGGGGTGAGCCGCATCGGCATGTTCATCGGCCCGTTCCTCGGTGCGGCGGCCGTGCACGTGTTCGGCCTGGCCGGCGCCTTCGGCGTCGGCATCGCCGGGGTGGTGGCGGCGGCCGCCCTCGGCGCGCGCGTGCCGGACCTGGAGACGCCCCACCTGCCGGCCGGCCAGACGCCGCCCGCGGCCACCACCATCGCCTCGACGCTCAGGGACCACCGCCAGGTGTTCCTCACGCTCGGCATCGGCGTGGTGCTGGTCAGTGCCGTGCGCGCCTCGCGCCAGGTGGTCATACCCCTGTGGGCGGATCACCTCGCGCTGGCGCCGGCCGTGGCCTCGCTCATCTACGGCCTGGCCGGCGGCATCGACATGCTGGTGTTCTACCCCGCCGGCAAGGTGATGGACCACAAAGGCCGGCGCTGGGTCGCCGTGCCATCCATGGTCATCATGGGCACGGCGCTGCTGCTGATGCCCTTCACCTCGGGCTTCACCACGCTGCTGCTGGCCTCGCTGGCCATCGGCTTCGGCAACGGCATCGGCTCCGGCATGATCATGACCCTGGGCGCGGACCATTCCCCACGCCATGGCCGCGCGCACTTCCTGGGCGTGTGGCGTCTCATGTCCGACATCGGCGCCTCGTGCGGGCCGGTGCTGCTCTCGTTCCTGGCCGGCAGCCTGTCGCTGGCCACCGGCATCGCCGTCACCGGGCTCATCGCCTTCGCGGCGGCGGGCTCGCTGGCGTACTGGATTCCCCGGACACACGCCGGCGGACGTTGACGGCGCCTCACTCGGCCGTCGCCGCGATCGACTCGGTGTAGATGAAGCTGCTGCAGGCGGCCACGAAGGCCCGTGGCGTCTGCCGCGCGCCGAAGCCATACACGCGCACCCCCTCGCGCCGCACGCCAAACGCCAGCGGCGTGAGATCGCTGTCCGACGACACCAGGCAGACCGCATCGAACTGACCCGTGTTCACCAGCGACATCGCCTCCACGCTGAGCATGATGTCCGCCGCGTTCTTGCCCTTGGCGTATGGGAAAAGCTGCACCGCCTCGATCGCGTTGTAGAGCAACACGTTCTTGAAGCGGCTCATGTGGGGCCGCGTCCAGTCGGCGTACGCGCGCTTGACGATGAGCGCGCCGTAACAGGCGGCGCGCAGCAGGATGGAACGGATCAGTGTGTGAGAGACGTTTTCCGCGTCGATCAACACGGCAATCTTCTGTTGCTTGTGCTGCAGCCTGGGCATGGAGTGTCTGCCTTCCCTGTTCGTTAAGGAACAGCCGCCGCCACACAACACAGAGTGGCGGCGGCCCGAACGGGCTGAGAACCGGGGACCCCTTGCGAAGAACCGGCAAGCCTCGCGGCTTCCCATTCAGGCCGCCATAAAGCAAGCGTGAATGATGAAGGCCGCTGTCCTAGCGGTGTACAGCGGCCTTTCAAGCCGCAAGGGATCCTCGGGTTCTCAGGCCCGGCTCACCTTTTTCGTGAGCGGGGGAGACTTTACATCAATACGCCAAAAGTATTCACAACGCCGCAAGAAAAATCCGCAGCGAGCACCAGTCTCGTTGGCCGGTGCGGGTGGTCCCTGTGCTGTTAGCCTTGCTGCCTCGGCAAGGCCTCTGCCATGCCAGCCCTGGCAATCGTGCCCCAACTTAAAAGTGAATTCCCCATGACCAGCCCGCTGTACAACGCCTCCGTCCCCGTCCTTCAGCAGATGCTGCGCGCCCTGTCCGATGTGCTCAAGAAAGCCGAAGACCACGCGACGCAAAAGAACATCGATCCCAACGCGCTGCTGCAAGCGCGGCTGTTCCCCGACATGTTTCCGCTGGTTCGTCAGGTCCAGATCGCCGCTGACTTCTCCAAGGGGATCGCGTCCCGCCTGGCGGGTGCCGAGGTGCCTTCCTGGCCCGACACGGAAGCCAGCTTCGCGGACCTGCAAGCCTTGATCGCCAAGGCCTTGGCCCACATCGGCTCCTTCAAGCCCGAGCAATTTGATGCCAGTGAAAGCCGCGAAATCGTGTTGCGCCCCGGCACCCCCAAGGAAAAGAAGCTGATCGGCAGCGCCTATCTTCTGCACTACGGCCTGCCGCAGTTTTTCTTCCACGTGACCACCGCCTATGCCATCTTGCGCCACAACGGTGTTGAGGTCGGCAAGCGCGACTACATGGGTGCCTATTGATGCGAGACGCCTGAGTGCAGCCCAGCGCCAGGCGCGCCTTGCCGCGCTCGTTCAGGCGCCGGTCTCACGCAGCGCGGCCTCAAGGCTGGCAAGGATCTGGGCCCAACCCTGGCGTGCACGGTCGGCGTAATCCTTCCACTCGGGCTGCATCTCCGCCGTGAGATGCAGCGTGCAGCCGCCATCCGCCTCCGGCGTGATCTCGATGGTCACGATGTCGAAGGTCGGCGATGCGGCCGGGATACCGAATGTGAACACAAGCCGCCGTGGCCGCTCCATGACGAGGTACTCCCCGGTGTGCTCCACATCGCCGTCGGGACGCCTGTCGGTCAGCACGAACTGCCCGCCGACACGCGGGTCGATGTCGCAGCGGACCATCTCGCCGGTTTCAGTCGAGAACAGGAAGCGGCTCGCCAGGCGCGCATCGAGCCAGGCATCGAACACCCTCTCGGCTGATTGGCGGAATCTGTGATGGACAGCAACTGCGAGATGGTCTTCGCTCTTCATGATCGATGGACTCCTTTGGTTTGCCGGGATGAAATTGCATCCTCCTCGTCCAGCAGCGCCTGCAGACGCTGCAATCGGCCCGCCCAGTCGCGTTGGCGCGACTGAAGCCAGTCCGACGCCTCTGCCAGCGGTCGCGGTTCGAGACGCAGGATATGTTCGCGGCCAGAGCGGCGGCGCGTGACAAGGCCGGCGCGCTCCAGGATGCGGATGTGCTTGGACACGGAGTTGAGCGAGATGTCGAACGGCACGGCCACCTCGGTCACTCGGGCTTCGCCCAGGGACAACCGCGCCAGGATGGCGCGACGGGTCTCGTCGGCCAAGGCGACGAACATGTTGTCGAGTCGGTCGGCCGTCAACGCGTTATTCATTCACCCATTTTGGTGAATATTTATCAAGCTGTCAACAGAACTCGAGACGGGACGTTCCACTGCCTGCTCGCGAAGCGGAGCGTGCGCGCTGCGCAACATCCAGTGGCAGCGCTGCGCCCCATCAAGCCTTCACTTCGACCACCTGTTCGAAGCCGCCGAAGATCATGCGTTTGCCGTCGAAGGGCATGGGCGGGTTGCCGGGTTTGGACGGGTCCATGCGCGGGTCTTCCATCATCTTCTTCATGGCCGCGTCGCGCGTGGCTTTGTCCGGCCATTCGACCCACGAAAACGCCACCGTCTCCTCGGCCGTCGCCTGGACCGCACGGCGAAAGTCGGTGACTTTGCCGTCGGGGACGTCGTCGCCCCAGCCCTCGATCACACGAAGGGCGCCCAGCTCGATGAATATCGGGTCGAACTGGCGTGCGTGTTCAATGAACTTCTGCTCGTTGGTGGTGGGAACGGCGATCACGAAACCATCGATGTAAGACATATCAGACTCCTGTGGGGTTGACCTGCAAGGTGCCCCCTGTGGGCACCTTGTAGCTACACGACGAACGACAGCAGGACAAATCGACACGACCTTCCAGCGTCAGGTCTCAACAGCCGTCGTGAACGTATCGAAGGACATGGTGAGCAATGCCGGAGCGCGAGGCTGTAGGACAGCCGCGCTTTTTGCGGGCGGGCTTCGCGTGCAAAAATCGACCGCAGCCGCGACGATCCAGCCAGGAGAGCACCAGCACCCATGGACAACGACCTGACCCAAGCCCTCGCCAGCGCCGAATGGCTCGGCCGCCACGCGGTCCCCGTGCTCGCCGCCGCGCTGGTGCTGGTGCTCATCGCCGTCACCGCCTTCGTCATCGGCTTCAGGCGCTACAGCCCCTACGCCGCGTGGGACCGCTGGCCGCGCCCGCTGCTGCTGGGCGTGTGCCTCGCGCTCGGCGCGGGTGTGCTGGTCGCCACGGCGTCCCTGTTCGCCGAGATGCTGGAGGTGTTCGACGCGGACGAGGAGATCGGCCAGTTCGACGTGCGGCTCACCGAGACCCTGGCGCGCGAGCTGCCGCCTTCTGCCCTGCGCTTCTTCGGCAACCTGACGCACCTGGGCGACCCCATGCCGTTGACGCTGCTGGTGATCGGTGTGGGCGTGCTGTTGCTCGTTCGCCGGCGCACCTCGCTGGCCTTGGGCTGGGTGGTGGCGTGCGCGGGTGCGGGTTTGCTCAACCGGGTGCTCAAGCACATCTTCGAGCGGGTCCGCCCCTTGCACGAGCACGGCTTCGCGCAGGCCGATGGCTACAGCTTTCCCAGCGGGCACACCTCGGGTTCGCTGGTGGTGTACGGCATGCTGGCCTACTTGTGCCTGCGCTTGCTGCCGCCGCGCTGGCATCTGCCCAGCGTGCTGCTGGCCTCGGCCTTGGCTTTCAGCATCGGCTGGAGCCGCGTGATCCTGCAGGTGCATTGGGCGAGCGATGTGGTCGCCGGGTTCGCCTTCGGTGTGGCGTGGTTGACGGTGTGCATCGCGGCGATCGAGATCACCCGGCGCCGCGCCCGCGCGTAGCCGGTCGGTTCGGAAGGAGACATCATGGGTCGCAAGGAATTCGAAGTCTCGCTGGCGGGCGGCGTGCACGCCCAGATGGCGCGCATGGCAGGGCAGTGGCAGGGGCGCTTTCGCCTCTGGTTCGAGCCGGGCGAGCCGGCCGAAGACTCGGTGCAGCGCGGCAGCATCCGCGTGCTTCTCGGTGGCCGCGTGCTGTTGCACGAGTACAGCGGCCACTGCGGCGGTGAGCCCATGGAAGGTGTGGCGCTGATCGCGCACCACCTCGACGAGCGCCGCTACGAGTCGGCGTGGGCCGAGAGTTTCGGCACGGGCACGTCCCTCATGTTCAGCACCGGCACGCCTGGCGACCCGCGCCTGTCGATGCTGGGCAGCTACGCCGACGGCCAGGGCGGCCCGCGCTGGGGTTGGCGCACCGCGATCGATCAGCCGGACGACGACACGCTGGACCTGCGCATGTACAACATCTCGCCCACCGGCGAAGAGGCCTTGGCCGTCGAGGTGAATTACCGCCGCGTCTGACATGCACAGATGGGGTAAGAGCAGCGGCGAAACGGGCGCCAGCGGTTGATGCCGAGGGAAATCTTGCCCAGAATCCAGCAGCGTCCTCTGGCGCAAGACCTGCGGGCCGATCCGCCAGGTTCAACAACAACAAGGAACGCCTCTTGGCCAAGTCTCTCATCCGCGTGATGCTCTCCAGCCGTTGCCTGGACCCCTGCCCCGCCGACAGCAAGACCACCTTGACGGACCTGCGCCAGGCGCTGAAAGCCGAGATCGAGTCCGCGCAGGTGCTGGGGCGAAAGCTGTTCGAGGTCTGGATCAACGAAGACGCGCCGCCCGCCGAAGGCACGCAGGACAGCTGGGATGCCTGCCTGCAGGCCGTGCGCGACTGCGATGTGCTCATCGTGCTGAGCAACGGCAACGCGGGCTGGGCCGCGGGCGAGCAGGACATCGGCATCTGCCACGCGGAGTACATGGAGGGCCTTCGCTCGGCGCAGGCGAAGGTGCGCCTGGTGGCGCTGCCGACCGTGGCCGAGGCCAAGGGCGCGGCGGGTGAGCGCAACCGGCGCTTCCAGGACTACCTCTCGCGGCAGACGGCCTTCCGGGGCGGAGAGGTGAAGACCGTGGCCGACGCGAAGAAGCGCGTGTTCGAGGCGCTCTCGGATGCCGTGATCTCGCTGGCGCAACGCGGCGTGCAGGCCAGCGCCTCGACGCGCTTCGATGTCGGCGCGGCCCTGGACTGGACCCGGCTCGATTTCCGCCAGCGGAAGGCGGCGATGGAATCGACGCTCAGGACGGCGCTGGGCGGGCTGCAGGGGGCCAAGGTGGTGGACGGCGGTGTGGTGGTCAAGCTGGACGGCAAGGACGTGGCGGTGGTGGTTCACGCGATTCCGGCCTCGTTCGGCGTGGCCGCCGCGCGCGAGCTGGTGGGGCGTCCCTTTCTGGAGGATCACCAGCGCATCGACTTGCTGGCTTCGGCGCACGGGCCGCTGCACCTGATCGCCTGCCACCGGGGCGCGACGGAGACCCAGGCCACCTCGCTGCTGGGGTTTCCCGGCGCGACGGTGGTGAGCGGCCCCTTCGGGGTGTTCGTGGCCGACGACGTGCAGAAGGTGCAGTTCGCCTTCCTGGCCAACTGCCGCGACGACTCGCAGACGCGCCACGCGAGCCAGCGGTTTTTCGAGTGGCTGCAGCAGACGGGTGAGGCGGCGCTGGTGGCGCGCAGGGCGGTGTCGCGCGCGCGGATCGTCAAGGTGGTGGCCAAGGAAATGAATGCTTGAAGGGAGCTTGAACACATGAACGAAAAAGATCTTCTGCTGGGGCCGGTGCTGTCGTTCCGCGGCATCGGCAAGGGCGATGTCTGGAAGGTGACGGCGCTGGTGGGCATCAAGGCCGGCGCGCCGGTGCCTGCGCTGGAAGTGGACGGCAAGGCTTGCGCCGCACCGAAGGAGCTGCTGGCCATCGCAGGCGAGCGCTATCTGCGCTACGACGTGTCCTGCAAGGTGTTGAAGAGCGAGCGCACGGTGAGCTACGGCGTTCCCGGTGGGCTCACATGGCAGATGACGGTGCCGGGCAAGGACTTCTCGCCACGCATGGCCTATGTGTCGTGCAACGGGTTTTCCGACCCGGCGGTGATGCGCAAGCTCATCCGCACATCCGATGCGGTGTGGGAAGACCTGCTCTACAGCCACGACCGCGCGCTGCGCCGCAAGCAAGGTTCTGGCGAAGTGAAGCTGCTGGACAAGGAGCAGCTGTGGCACGAGAAGCGCATCCATGAAAAAGGTCTGCAGCGCTTTCATCTGATGCTCATGGGCGGCGACCAGATCTACTTCGATTCGATCTGGGAAGACATCAAGGCGCTGCGGCAGTGGGTGGCCTTGCCCCGGCAGGCGCAGCTGGACTTCAAGGTCACCAAGGCGCTCGAGCGCGAGATCGAGGACTATTACTTCACCCTGTACAAGCAGCGCTGGCTCCCCAAAGAGCGCAAGCCCTGGTCGTCGCCCACGGCCACGCTGGACGCGAGCGCGGCGATGGCATCCATCCCCACCGTGATGATGTGGGACGACCACGACATCTTCGACGGCTGGGGTTCGTACAGCTGCGAGATGCAGAACAGCCCGCTCTTCCAGGCGCTGTTCCGCCACGCGCGGCGCGCCTTCTGGGTGTTCCAGATGCAGCATGCGCTGGGCGATCTACCCGAGCTGCAGGACACGACGCCGGCGGGCTTCTCGCGGCAGGACCCGATGCTCAAGCCCATCGCCTGGAGCCAGGTGCTGGCCAAGGACGCGCAGGCCCTGCCCTTGCTGGACGACCAGCCCGGGTTCACCTCGGCCTACGCCGTCGGGCCGGTGGCCATCGTCGCGGCCGACCTGCGCACCGAGCGCTCGCGCGCGCAGGTGATGGGGTCGGACACCTGGGGCCGGATCAAGAAGTGGACGAACAGCCTGGCGCCCGGCGGCACGAAGGCGCAGCCCAGCAGCGGGTGCCAGCATTTGCTGTTCATGTCTTCGGTGCCGGTGGTGCACCCGAAGCTGCCCCTGGCCGAGTTGCTGATGGACAAGTTCGGGCAGGACCACGTCACCGACAGCAATGCCGACGACCTGAAGGACCACTGGTCGCACGACGACCACGAGGGCGAGCGCAAGCGCCTGCTGGAGGTGCTCTCCCAACTGTCGCGCGACAAGAAGATCCGCGTGTCCCTGGTGTCCGGCGATGTGCACGTCGCGGCCTGGGGCACGGCCTACCGCAAGGACCTGCCGGCCACGGAGACCTGGTCCCAGATCCATCAGTTCACCTCGTCGGCCGTGGTGCATCCCTCGCTCATGGGGGTGATGGAGCGGCTGTTTCTCTCGTGGCTGAACAGCAATGCCAAGCAGCCGCAGAACATCGACGTGCAGTACGTCGCGGAGGTGATGCCCTTCCCGGGGCACGACAAGCATGTGATGGCGGCCCGCAACTGGCTGGCCCTGGAGCTGGACATGGGGTCGGCCGAGGGCTGCAAGCTGTGGGCCACCTGGCGCTGCGAAACCGAGACCAGCTTTTCCAACCACCTGCTGGCCGTGGCGCCCATCGCGCCCTGAGTCAGTCCCCCGCCGACGCCGTGTGCGGATCGGTCATGGCGGTGCGGCGCGCCACCTCGCGCTTGGCATACGCCGTGGGCGACAGGCCTGACCAGCGCCGGAACGCGCGCGCGAACACCTTGTCGGACTCGTAGCCCGCGTCCTGCGCCACCTGGGCCAGCGGCAGGTGGCCGGCTTCCAGCTGTTCGGCCGCGAGCGCCATGCGGTGCCTGCCCAGGTAACCCATGGGCGTGTCGCCCACCAGGGCCTTGAAGCGGTCGCTGAAGCGCGAGCGCGACATGGCGGCTTCGCGCGCCAGGGTCTCCACCGTCCAGCTGCGCGCGGGCTCGCGGTGCATGGCGGCGATGGCGCGCGCGATGGCGGGGTCGGACAGGCCGCGCCACCAGTTGGCCTCCACCGGGCCGGCGCCGCGCAGCAGGTGGCCGCGCAGGATGTTGATGAGCAGCAGCTCGCCCATGCGGCTGGCCGAAAGGCGCCAGCCCGGGCGCTGGTCCAGCGTTTCGGTGACGAGTGTTTCCATGGACGCGGCCAGGATCACGGCCGTGGGCAGTTCGCTCGCGCGCACATGGATGAGCGGCGGCAGCACGCTGAGCACGGAGTGCCGGCAGTAGGCCGAGAACCAGAGCAGCGCGCTGAACATTTCGCAGCCTTCGCCGCCGCCGCCGTGGCGCAGGTCCAGCGGCGCTTCGTCGCGCGCGCCGGGCGTGCGCTGGGTGAGCAGCTGGGCGAAGGGCACGGTGGGCGCGTCGGGCGCGGAGCCCATGCGGTGGGCCGCGCCCAGCGGCATCATCACCAGATCGCCGGGCTCCACGCGCAGTGGCCCGCCGCCGCCGGCCGCTTCCACCCACCAGGGCGCGCCGCGCGCCATGCGGATCATGGCGGCGCCAGACACCCCATTGGAATGCAAGCCCCAGGGCGCAGACAGGTGGAACCGGGCCGTGACCGCGCGTTCGGCGCGGCAGATGGCGAGCACTTCGCTGAGGACATCCATGGACGAATCGTACCCATTTCGGGCGCCCAAGCGGTTGAGTGCGCGGGGCCCGCGCTCAACAATGCACGCTTCGACATTGCAGGAGCAGCCCCATGAGCAGTTTGAGAATCGGTATCGCCGGCGGCGGTGTGGGCGGTCTGGCCGCCGCGATCGCCTTGCGCAAGCAGGGCCACGAGGTGACCGTGTTCGAGCAGGCCAAGGGCTTCTCGCGCGTGGGCGCGGACATCAACCTCACGCCCAACGTGGTGCGCGCCATCGACGGCCTGGGCGCGGGTGCCTTCATCCGCCGCACCGGCGCCCAGCCCACCTTCCGCATCAGCCGCGACTGGGACACGGGCAAGGAAACCTCGCGCCTGGGCATGGGCAACGTCGCCGAAGAGCAGTACGGCGCGCCGCAGGTCACGATCCACCGCGCCGACATCCTGGCCGCGCTGGCCGAGCAGTTCCCCATCGAGCAGATCGCGTTCGACAAGCGCCTGAAGACGCTGAGCCAGAACGACGCGGGCGTGACCCTGCAGTTCGACGACGGCAGCGAAGCCACCTTCGACGTGGTGGTGGGCGCCGACGGCATCCACTCGCGCGTGCGCACCGCCCTGTTCGGCGAGGAAAGCCCGCGCTTCACCGGCGTGGTGTCGTTCCGCTCGGTGGTGCCCACCGAGCGCGTGAAGCACGTGCCCGAGATCGAGGCCTTCACCAAGTGGTGGGGCCCGAACCCGCAGAGCCAGATCGTCACCTTCCCGCTCAACCAGGGCCAGGAGACCTTCATCTTCGCCACCACCGGCCAGGAGAGCTGGACCGAAGAGTCCTGGACCAGCCCGGGCGACGTGCACGAGCTGCGCGGTTTCTACAAGGACTTCCACGCCGACGCCCGCGCCCTGCTCGAGGCCTGCGACACCACGCTCAAGAGCGCGCTGTACGAGCGCGAGCCGCTGCCGCAGTGGTCGCAGGGCACGGTGACCCTGCTGGGCGATGCCTGCCACCCCATGCTGCCCTTCATGGCGCAAGGCGCGGGCATGGCGATCGAAGACGCGGTGGTGCTGGGCCGCGCGCTGGCCGGTGTGGGCACCCGTGCGCAGGCCACCGAGGCGCTGCGCCGCTACGAGAAGACGCGCCAGGAGCGCACGGCCAAGATCCAGATCGGTTCGCGCGGCAACCAGTGGATGAAGGGCCAGGGCAACGCCGACTGGGTCTACGGCTACGACGCCTGGAACGTGCCGCTCGCCCAGGCCTGAGATTTCCCCACCTTTCCCTAGGAGACACACCATGAAAAACCAGAAACGCCACTTCACCCTGGGCCTGATCGGCCTCGCGCTCGCCTCGGCCCTGCCCTTCGCGGCGGCGCAGACCTTCCCGAGCAAGCCCATCACCATCGTGGTGCCCTTCCCGCCCGGCGGCGGCCCCGACCTGGCCGCGCGCGTGCTGGCCGAGAAGATGGCGCCCAAGCTGGGCCAGCCGGTGGTGGTGGACAACCGCCCCGGCGCCGGTGCGCTGCTGGGTGCCGGCGCGGTGGCGCGCTCGACCGCCGACGGCCACACCGTGCTGCTCACGCCCAACACCATGGTGATCTCGCCCCACGTGCTGCCGGCCGGCGCGGGCGGTGGCGTGGACGTGCACAAGGACCTGGTGCCCGTGATCTCGCCCGCCACCACGCCCATGGTGCTGGTGGCCAACCCCTCGCTGGGCGTGACCAACCTCAAGGCCGCGCTGGATGCCGCGCGCAAGTCGCCCGGCCTGCCCTACGGCAGCCCCGGCAACGGCTCGCCCATGCACTTCGCGGGCGAGATGCTCAAGAGCGCGGCCAAGGTCGATCTGATGCACGTGCCCTACCGTGGCGTGGGCCCCTCCATCACCGCCGCGCTCAGCGGCGAGGTCAAGCTGCTGTTCACCGGCCTGGGTGGCGCGGTGCCGCACATCAAGGGCGGCAAGCTGGTGCCGCTGGCGCTGACCGAAAAGAAGCGCTCGCCGCTGCTGCCGGATGTGCCCACCGCGACCGAACAAGGCGTGAGCGGCGTCGAGGTGAACGCCTGGTACGGTGTGTTCGTGCCGACCGGCACGCCCGCGCCGGTGATCGCGCGCCTGAACCAGGCCTTCAACGAAGCGCTGCAGCTGCCCGACGTGCGCGAGAAGCTCGCCGGCGCCGGCCTGGACGTGCTGGGCGGCACGCCGCAGGTGCTGGCCGACTTCATGAAGGCCGACAACGAGCGCTACGGCAAGCTGGCCAAGGAACTCAACATCAAGGCCGACTGAGGCGCACGGCGGCATGGCACGGCGACCGAACTTCCTGCTGTTCATCACCGACCAGCACCGCGCCGACCACCTCGGCTGCTACGGCAACACCGAGGTGCGCACGCCGCACATCGACGCGCTGGCGGCGCAGGGCTGCCGCTTCGACGACTTCCACGTCGCCACGCCCATCTGCCAGCCCAACCGCGCCTCGCTCATGACCGGGCGCCTGCCCAGCGTGCACGGGCTGCAGATGAACGGGCGCGAGCTCTCGCTGGGCGAGCGCACTTTCGTGGAGACCTTGCGCGAGGCCGGCTACCAGACCGCGCTGGTGGGCAAGTCGCACCTGCAGAACATCACCGCCCTGCCCACGGCCTGGCCCGGCAAGGGCCCGCGCCGCCCGCACGAGGCCTTGCGCCCCTACCCGGGGCGCTACGGCCAGGAGGTGTGGCAGCGCTGGGAGGAAGACCCGGCCCACGAGCTGGAGCTGCCCTACTACGGCTTCGAGCAGGTCGCGCTCACCATCGGCCACGCCGACGAGCAGCACGGCCACTGGCGGCGCTGGCTGCGGCAGCAGACGCCCGACGCGGACCGCCTGATCGGCCCCGCCCACGCGATCCCCACGCCCGACCTGCACCTCGCCCGCATCGGACACGCCTGGCGCACGCGCGTGCCCGAGGCGCTGTACCCCACGGCCTACATCGCCGAGCAGACCTGCCACGCGCTGGACCGCATGGCGAGCGCGGACCGGCCGTTTTTCATCCAGTGCTCGTTCCCCGACCCGCACCACCCCTTCACGCCGCCCGGCCGCTACTGGGACCTGTTCCGGCCCGACGACGTGTCGCTGCCCGCATCGTTCCACGCCGAGCTGACCGACCCGCCACCGCCGGTGCAATGGCTGCGCGAGCAGCGCCGCGACAACCCCGCGTTCCGCCCCGGCTACGGCAGCTTCGCCTGCTCCGAACAGGAAGCGCGCGAGGCCATCGCGCTGAACCACGGCAGCCTGGCCAACATCGACGACCACATCGGCCTGGTGATGGCGCGGCTGCGCGCGCTCGGCCTGGACGAGCACACGGTGGTGATGTTCACCAGCGACCACGGCGACCTGCTGGGCGAGCGCGGCCTGATGTTCAAGGGCGGCCTGCACTACCCCGCCCTCACCCGCGTGCCCTTCATCTGGCGCGATGGCGCGCAGGCGCCGGCCACGGCGGCCTCGGCCGCGCTGACGCAGACCATCGACATCGCGGCCACCGTGCTGGAGCGCGCCGGCCTGGAGCCCACCAACGGCATGCAGGGCGCTTCCCTGCTGCCGGTGGTCACCGGCCAGGCGAGCGGGGTGCGCGACGCGCTGTTGATCGAGGAAGAAAGCCAGCGCAGCGATTTCGGCATGGACCGCCGCGTGCGCATGCGCACCCTGCGCAACCACGACCACCGCCTCACGGTGTACGACGGCCAGCCCTGGGGCGAGCTCTACGACCTGCGGCAGGACCCGCTGGAGCTGCGCAACCTGTGGGCCGACGCGGCCTCGCTGCCGCTGCGGCAGTCGCTCATGGAGCAGCTGGCGCGCGCCATGCTCACGGCGGCGGACACCAGCCCCTACCCGGGCGCCGCCGCATAAAAAAAAGGCCCGCTCGAGCGGGCCTTTTTTTTGAAGATGCGGTGGGTCAGACCAGCGTGCGCAGCCAGGCCGCGCAGTCCTGCGAGGCCTGCACCGGCCAGTGCACGGTGATGGTGGTGTCGCCGCGCCGCACTTCCACGCGGATGTCCTGACCCGAGCCGCCCCGCAGGCGCGCCCAGAAGCCGGGGCGTCGCGCGCTCGCCGCCGGCGGCGTGGGTTCGGGGCGCGCCGGGGGCGGCGGCACCGGCTCCACGGGCGCGGCCGCTTCGACGACCACCGGGGGCACCGGCACGTCCACCGCCGCCCCGGTGCCGCCGGCCAGGCGCGCCGCCGCGTTGACGCCGAACTCGTCCCACATGCGGTCGGCCTTGGTCTTCATCACGCCCAGGCCGAAGGTGCCCATGCGGCCGAGCACGTCCACCTTGACCTTCATGCGCAGCTCGGTGCCGCCGCCCTCGCGCTCCTGCAGCCACATCTCGCTGTTCTGCTTGAGCGAGCTGGCCACCGAGGCGTCCTCGCCCGTGCCTTCGGCGCGCAGGTAGCGCGGTTCGTCGCGCTCGACGATGCGGGTCTTGAGCTTGAAGCGCGCGCTGATGAAGGCGATCTTCACCTTCATCACGGCCACGTACTCGTCGTCGCTCACGACGTCGATGGACTCCATGCCGGGCACGCAGGCGCCCATGGCATTCGGGTCCAGCAGCAGGGCCCAGACGCGCGCCGGCGGCGCATCCAGCAACAGGGTTTTTTCAATTTCCACGCATCTTCTCCGCAGCGGTCAGGATGGATTCGACGATCTGGGTGTAGCCGGTGCAGCGGCAGAGGTTGCCGTTGAGGCCATGGCGCACCTCGTCTTCGCTCGGCGAGGGGTTGGCCGCCAGCATCGCGCACGAGGTCATGAGGAAGCCCGGCGTGCAGTAGCCGCATTGCAGGCCGCCGCATTGCATGAAGCTCTCCTGCAAGGGGTGCAGGGTCTCGCCCTGCGACAGGCCTTCCACCGTGGTGACGCTGCGGCCGTCGTGTTGCACGGCCAGGCTCAGGCAGGACTTGACGACCTGTCCGTCGACCAGCACCGAGCAGGCGCCGCAGATGCCGGTTTCGCAACCGCGCTTGGTGCCGGTGAGGTGCAGGTCGTCGCGCAGGAAGTCGGACAGCAGGCGCCGCGCGGGCACGGTGCTCTGCACGGCCTCGCCGTTGACGGTGAGGGTGATGGGGTGTTGGCTCATGGCTAGGGTCTGCTCCTATTCCTGGGGCAGGCCGAACAGGCCCGCGATGTTGCGCCGCGCGACCACGCGCACCATGTCGCGCCGGAAGTCGGCGTCGCCCCGGGCGTCGGACACGGGTTCGATGTCGGTGGCGACGATGTCGGCGGCCTCGGCCGCCACGTCGGCGGTGAGGGTCTTGCCGGCCAGGTACGCCTCGGCGCGCGGCAGGCGCACGGGGATGGGGGTGGACGCACCGACGGCGATGCGCGCTTCGGTGCAGACCGCGCCCTGGCGCCGCGCGACGAAGGCCACGCTGACCAGCGGCCGGTGCTCGGCCGCCGTGCGCAGGAAGCGCGCGTACTGGCCGCTCGCGTCGGCAGGCAGCGCGGGCACGCGGATCTCGCTGAGCAGCTCGTCGGGTTCGAGCGCGGTGGTGTAGTAGTCCACCAGGAAGTCGCTCAGGGCCAGCACGCGCTCGCCGCGCGCGCTGGCGAGCACCACCTGCGCGTTCAGCGCCAGCAGGCAGCCCGGTGGGTCGGTGGACGGGTCGGCGTAGCAGAGGTTGCCGCCGATCGTGCCCTGGTTGCGCACCTGCGGGTTGGCCACGCGCGCGGCCATGCTGGCGAGCATGGGAAAGCGCTCGCGCACCAGGGGCGAGGCGGCCACCTCGGCGTGCAGCGTGAGCGCGCCGATGCGCAGGCCGCCGCGCTCGTCCAGCGCGATGCCGCGCAGCGCGCCGAGCCGGCCCAGCGACACCAGGTGCGAGGGCGTGAGCATGCGCTGGCGCATGCCGAGCATGAGCGCGGTGCCGCCCGCGATCACGCGGCACTCGTCGCCCAGGTCGGCCAGCATGCGGCTGGCCTCGGCCACGCTGTCGGGTTCGAGGAAGTCGAAGTCAAGCATGGGCCGCCTCCTTCAGGGCGCGCAGCGCGGCCAGCACTTTCTGCGGCGTGATGGGCAGGTCGGTGATGCGCACACCCACCGCGTGGTACACCGCGTTGGCGATCGCCGGCGCGCCCGGCAGGATGGCGGTCTCGCTCGCGCCCTTGGCGCCGTGCGGGCCGTTGGGTTCGTGGGATTCCACCAGCCCGCCGCGCAGCAGGGGCACGGCGTCGGCGGTGGGCATGTTGTAGTCGGCGAAGTTGCCGTTCATGAGGCGGCCGCCTTCGAGCTGCAGCTGCTCGTAGAGCGTCCAGCCCATGGCCTGCACGGTGGCGCCGTTGGTCTGTCCGTGGATCGCCAGCGGGTTGAGGGCCTTGCCGCAGTCGTCGCTGACGTAGCTGTCGATCACCGTGACCTGGCCGGTCTGCGTGTCCACCTCGACCTCGACCGCCTGCGCCGCGAACGAGTAGGCGGGCGCGATGTTGCCGTGGACCTGGTCGTCGTGCATCTGGGTCTTGGCGTCCCAGCTGCCCATGACCTGGATGCCTTCGCCGCCGTGGCGCCAGATGTGCTGGCGCGCCACCTCGGCCAGCGTGCGCCGCTGCCCGGGTTGCTCGCGCACGCGGATGTGGCCTTCGGCGATCTCCAGCTGGTCGGCTGGCACACCGAGCATCTGCGCGGCCAGGGCGAAGAGCTTGTCGCGTGCGGCCTGCGCGGCCACGATGGCGGCGTTGCCGGCCGCCATGGTCACGCGCGAGGCCAGCGTGCCGATGCAGAACGGCGCGCTGTCGGTGTCGGGCGCGACCACGAGCACGTGGGCCAATGGCACGTTGAGCTCGTGGGCCACGATCTGGCTCAGCATGGTCATGGCGCCCTGCCCCATGTCGCCTTCGCTGCAATGCACCACCAGGCGGCCGTCTTCGTTGACCTTGATCATCACGGTGGAGCCGTCCCAGTTGCCGATGGTGCGGTTGCCGCTCACGTGCATGGCCGCGGCCATGCCCACGCCGCGCCGGCGGCTGCCCGTGCCCGGCGCCCGCGTGCGCTTCTGATGCCAGCCGATGGCTTCGGTGCACTGGGCGATGCATTCGAGCAGGCCGGTGCTGCCGATCTGCCAGCCGTGGATGGAGGTCTCGCCACGGCCGATGGCGTTGCGCTGGTGGATCTCCACCGGATCGAGCCCGAGCCGCTCGGCCATGGTGTGGATGTGGCTGTTGAGCGCGAACAGCATCTGCGTGCCGCCGAAGCCGCGAAACGCGCCGTGCGGTGGCGTGTGCGTGTAGGCCATGGTGGCGTGCGAGCGCACGTGCTGCAGCCGGTGCATGTTGTCGCTGCGCATGGCGCTCACGTGCATGACCTCGGGCGAGAGGCCGCAGTAGGCGCCGCAGTCGGCCACGATGTGCACGTCCTTGGCGACGATCAGGCCCTCGCGCGTCATGCCCAGCTTGAGCGTGATGCGCTCGGGCACGCTGGAGCAGGCGGCCTGGAAGTCCTCCAGCCGGTTGTTGACGAGGCGCACCGCGCGCCCGGTCTTGAGCGCGAGCAGGCCGGCGACGAGCTGGTTGTCGTCCTCGACGATCTTGCCGCCGAAGCCCCCGCCCACGGTGGCCGCCTGCACCCGCACGCGCGAGACCGGCAGCTCCAGCGCGGCGGCCAGGCGCGCGCGCGCCAGGAACACCGACTGCGTCGAGGTCCAGACCTGCAGGCGGCCGTCCGCGTCGATCGCCGCCACGCTGGCCATGGGCTCGAGGTAGCCCGGGTACTGCGCGTGCGTGGTGTAGGTCGCCTCATGGATCAAGTCCGCCTGCGCGAACCCGGCGTCCACGCTGCCGCGCTCGAAGCGGATCTCGTGCGCCACGTTGCCGCGCCCGGGGTGCACGCCGGGCGCGCCCTCGGCCAGCGCTTCCTCGGGGGTCAGCAGCGGCGGCAGTTCCTCGTACTCGATGTGGATCAGGTCCAGCGCGTCGCGCGCGATCTCTTCGGTGGTGGCCGCCACGGCCGCCACCTCTTCGCCCGCGAAGCGCACCACGCCCTCGGCCAGGATGCGGCGCTCCTTCTGGTGCACGCCCCACATCGTGCGCGGCGCGTCGGCGCCGGTGAGCACCGCCTTGACACCAGGCAGGGCCAGCGCCGCCGAGGTGTCCACGCGGACGATGCGCGCATGGGGGTAAGGGCTGCGCAGGATCTTGCCGTGCAGCATGCCGGCGACCTTGATGTCGCCGGCGTACACCGCGCGGCCCAGCACCTTGGCGCGGGCGTTGACCTGCGGCGTGTCGCGGCCCAGGGTGGATTCGCTCATGGGAGTTCCTCGCCTGGGCTCAGTCGGCCTGGATGTTCAGGTCTTTGATGAGCTTGGAGAGGCGCGCGTAATCGTCGGCGTTGATCTTCGCCAGCGCCTCGGGCTTGCCGCCCACCGGGCGCGAGCCGAAGGTCGCCATCTTCTCGACCACGTCGGGCATGCGCAGGATCTCGTTCATGTGCTCGTTGAGCTGCTTGACCACGGCCGGGGGCGTGCCCTTGGGCGCGAAGATGCCGTTCCAGGCGCCGAGCTTGACGTCCTTGTAGCCCTGCTCGGCCACGGTGGACAGGTTGGGCAGCAGCGGTGTGCGCTCGCCGTCGGTGAGCGCCACCGCCACCAGCTTGCCGGACTTGAGGTGCTGCTCCACCGCGCCCAGGGTGACGTAGCCCATGCTGACCCGCCCGGCCAGCATGTCGGGAATCATCGGGCCGACGCCGCGGAACGGGATGTGCTGCACCTGGATGCCGGCAGCGCGGTTCAGCCACTCGGCCACGATGTGCATCGGCGAGCCCGCGCCCGGGCTGGCGTAGGTGAGCTGCTTGCCGGCCTTGGCCTGGGCCACGAGGTCGGCCACGCTCTTGATGCCGCTCTCGGGGTGCGTCACCAGCAGCACCGACTGCATGGCGCTCAGCACGACCGGGTCGAAGCCGTTGAGCGCGTCGTAGCTGGCGTTGGGCGCGAGCTTGAGCACCATGGGCGCGGTGGTGAAAGGGTTGGGCGTGAACAGCAGCGTGTAGCCATCGGGTTTGGCGCGCGAGACGTAGGTGTTGCCCACCGTGCCGCCCGCGCCGGGCCGGTTGTCCACGATCACGGGTTGCTTGAGCCGCTGCGACAGCTTCTCGGCGAACAGCCGCGCGGTGGCGTCCGAGTCGCCGCCGGGCGGATAGGCCACGACCAGGCTGATGGTTTTCTCGGGGTAGGCCTGGGCGGCCGCGCCACCCGCAAACAAGGCCGTGGCCGCCAGGGCCAAGGCCATCCACTGTCGACGATCCGTTTTCATCAATGCACTCCTGTGAAGGCGATTCATGCCGTTGGGTGGGGTCCAGGCCGGTGTCCGTCCGTGCCATTTAGACGTTTCATATTGGAAACATAGGTTCACAACAGAAACGCCTTCATCGTATGCCTTCGTCGTTGACTGATCAACGATGAAATCCCGATTTCTGACAATTTGTTGCAATTTAATTGACTGATCAACGACGAGATCGCGGCGCAAGGCCGATCGGGCGCGCCGCTTCCCTGAGAATCCCCGCATGCCCCAAGACGAGCCCCTGACGAAGCCCTCTGCCCTGCCGCCCGAAGGGGTCGACGACGGCGCCAGCAACCCCTGGGCCGATCTGGCGCCCGATGGCGCGGGCCTGGCGGTGCACGACTTTTTGACCACCATGTTCAGCCACACCAGCAACGGGCTGCGGCGCGCGATCACCCTGCCCTATGCCAACCGCTTCGAGCTCACGGTGTCGGAGTGGCGCATCCTGTCCGTGCTGGCGCACGCGGGCTCACTGCCGTTCGCGGAACTGGTGGAACTGGCGGCCGCCGACAAGGCGCAGGTCAGCCGCGCGCTGCGGCTGCTGGGTGACCGGGGCCTGGTGGAGATGCAGACGCCGGGTCCCCGGGGTCGCAAGGGCCTCATCTGCTTGATGACCGAAGCTGGTCAGGCGCTGTACCAGGAAATCATGCCGCTGGCGCGGCGCAGCCAGGCGCAGATGATCCTCACGCTCAGCCGGGACGAGCGCCGCATGCTGTACACGGTGCTCGGCAAGCTGCGGCGGCAGTGCGGGGCTGCCGCCGCCGACGGATCGATCGACGCTTAGATGTCCAACACCAGCCGGTCGCTCTTGCAACCGGAGACGCAGACCATCATGGCCTTGTTGGCCGCGCGCTCGGCGTCGGTCAGCACCATGTCGCGGTGGTCGGGGATGCCTTCGAGCACCTTGGTTTCGCACGAACCGCAGATGCCCTCTTCGCAGCTGAAGGGCACGTCGGCGTTGATCTCGATCAGGCGCTTGTGCAGCGTGGTGTCGGGCGTGACCTCGAACATCTGGCCGCTGCGGCGCAGCTCGACGGTGAAGCGGGTCTTCGCGTCGTCCGCGGCCGCCACCTCGACCGCCGTGAAGCGCTCGATGTGGGCGTTGCTGTGGCCCAGCGCGGCGCAGGTCTTCTCGAAGTTGTCGAGCATCACGGCCGGGCCGCAGGCGTAGAAGTGCTCGCTGGCCGAGGGCGCGCGCCGGCCCAGCAGGGCCGTGAGGTCGGGCGGGCCGCCCTTCTCGTCGTCGAAGTGCCAGGTCACGGGCACGCCCAGGGCCTCGATCTCGGCGATGAAGGCCGCGCTCTTGCGCGAACGCGCGAAGTACAGGAATTCGAAGCTGCGGCCCAGGTCTTTGAGGCGGCGCGCCATGCACAGCACGGGCGTGACGCCGATGCCACCGGCCACCAGCACCGTGTGGCTGGCCTCTTCGTGCAGGCCGAAGTGGTTGCGCGGCGCGCTGATGGTGATGCGCATGCCCACGCGCAGCTGCTCGTGCACGCAGCGCGAACCGCCGCGGCTGGTGCGGTCCTTGAGCACGCCCACCACGTAGCGGTGGCGCTCCTGGCTGTTGTTGCACAGCGAGTAGCTGCGCACCATGCCGTTGGGCAGGTGCAGGTCGATGTGCGAGCCGGCCTCGAACGGCGGGAACACGACATCGGGGGCGGGACGCAGGTCCACGCTGATCACGTCATCGGCTTCGTGGCGCAGCGTGTGGACCCAGGCTTGCAGGGTGGTGGCGTTGTTGCTCATCCCGCGATTCTCACATGGGCTTGTCGAGCTGGGCCTTGGCCAGGTTTCTGAGGTGGCGGCGCAGGCGCACGATGCCCATGTCGTGCGCGTACAGGTGCTCGCGCTTGTTGGCGTCGGGTTCCATGTTCTCCACCGCCACGCGGTCCTGCTCCAGCACGTTCCAGTGGCGCTCTTCCAGGCGGTTCTTGTAGAGGAAGCGCCAGGTGTCGCGCTGCCAGCCGGTCACGCGGCGGCAGCGCCAGTGGAACACGCCCGAGGTGCGGTTGCTGATGGGCGTGTAGCTGCCGATGATGGTGAAGTTGCCGCCGGGGCCGCCGGTCTTGGGGTACGGGATCTCCAGGCGCATCACGTGGATGCCCAGGTCCATCCACTCGGTCCAGTCGAAGTTGACGCCGCGCTGGCCCTTCTTCTCGAAGCAGAAGCCGTTGGGGATGTCGCGGATCTGGAACTCGGCCTGGCTGTCGCCCTCGCTCATGGTGTGCGACTGCTTGTGCAGGTACACGCCGTGCATCGGGTCCATGACGTTGTCGACCACGTAGCGGTAGTCGCCGCCCCACTCGGTGTAGCAGAGGAAGTTCGACCACTCGGGCGAGGTCAGTTCCTCGGGCAGCTGCAGCGGCGGCGCGTCGTCCAGGATGGGGTTGCTCGCGTTGTAGAGAAAGATCGCGCCGGCCGCTTCGGCGGCGTGGAACATGCGCGCGGGGCGCGAGCCTTCGAGCTTGCAGCCGGGGCTGCCGGGCACGCGGGTGACGGTGCCGTCGCAGCGCACTTCGACGCCGTGGTACGGGCAGGCCAGGCGGTCGCCCAGGTTCACGCCCAGCGAGAGCGGCGCGCCGCGGTGCGGGCAGTGGTCTTCCAGCGCGTGGACCTGGCCGGCCTGGTCGCGCCAGAGCGCGATCTTGTAGCCCAGGCGGCGGATCGAGATCGGGTCGTTCTTCACGAAGCTGGACGGGCAGACCGGGAACCACAGGTCTTTGAGGCCGACTTCGAGGACGGCGTCGACCGGGTCGAGCTGAACATTGATGACAGAGGTATCCATGGACGTGTCTCCTGGCGGTGGGGCTGGGGTCGGGCGGCGGGGTTCAGGCGCCGAGGCGGGCCATTTCCTGCTGGAAGGACTGCTCGGTCCAGCGCTGGCCATTGGGGCCCGAGGGCCCCGCGTCGTTGAGGTACTTCACCAGGCCTTCGAGGTCGTGGATGCCCTGAGCGTAGGCGCGTTCGATCGAATCGCCCAGCAAACCCTCATACGAGGTCGGGGGAGCGGTGCGCGTCTGGTGGGTTTCGTTGTAGAGGTCGGGGGTTCGCATGCGGTGTCTCCTTCGGTGTCGTCATTCCGTGGGCGGCTTGGGCTTGTCGGTCATGAATTTGCCGCTGGGCGCACCGGCGTTCACCTGGCGGCGCGTATGGCCGTCGATGCCGCCCTTGATGGCCCATTCGGCGAACACCGTCGGACCGGGCGTGAATTCACGCGGCTCCCAGTCGGCGGTGAGTTCGTCCTCGTCGGTGTAGTACTCCACCAGCGCGCCGGCCGGGCTCTCGAAGTACCAGAACATCGCCGAAGAGATCGGGTGTCGGCCCGGGCCGAGCTCGGTGCTCCAGCCGCTGCGCGACATGTGCATGCCGCCGCCGACCACTTCGTGCAGGTCGCGCACGGAGAAGGCCACGTGGTTCAGGCCCTTGCGCGGCTCGGGCGGCTGCAGCAGGAACAGGTCGTGGTGGCCGCCCTCGGCCGCGCAGCGCAGGAACAGGCCGCGCTCGGGGTACAGATCGGAGACCACGAAGTCCAGGTTGTCGATGTAGAAGGCGCCGGTGGCCTTGAGGTCGGTCACGAAGAACACCACGTGGCCCACCTCGACCGGCGTGGCGCGGTCGTAGGCCGGGCTGCGCTGGTTGCGGCGCGGGCGGTCGCTCCAGGTGTTGACGAGCGCGCTCTCGATCTGCACCTCGCGCTTTTTCGTGAGCTGCAGGCGCACCGCCAGGCCATTGGGGTCGGTGCAGCCGAAGCGGCCATCGGCCTCCACGAAGCCGGGCTGGCCCTGCAGGCGGCTGCGGTAGAGCGCCAGGCTCTCGGCCGTGTCCACGCCCCAGACCACCTCGCGCAGCGTCGGGTCGGGCTCCACGCCGGCCGGCAGGCCGGGCTTGTCGGAGTGCGCCACGACCACACGGCAGCCGTTGAGCGATTCGAACACCAGTTCCTGGGGAGATTCCTGCACCAGCGACAGGCCCCAGTCCAGGAAGAACTGGCGGCAGCGCGGCAGGTCGGCGGCGCCGTAGGTGATTTGATCGATGCCCAGTACGCTCATCTGCAATCCTTGAAGTGCCTGGCCGCCTCCGGGCGCCAAACGTTTCTTTAGTAAACCCGTGTTTCTTACTTGAAACGAACTGAATTCTACCGGCAAACGTTCGGCGTGGGAAGTGGCATGCAGACTAATTTGGTCGGCTATGCCCTGTCGGGCGTCTGGCAAGGCCCGTCGGCCAGCACCTTTTGCGTGACGTGGAACAGGCGGCCCTGGAACCAGGGCCGGATCTGCGCGAGCTGGGCTTTCAGCACCTGGCGAACGGGATCGGCAAAGGCGCGCTCCATGGCGTCCACCGAGTCGTAGGAGGATTCGAAGGTCATGTGCAGGCGCGGGCCGCCGTCCTCGATGGACAGGGCGCGCAGCACCCGCACGGCGCGCACGCCGGGAAAGCGCTTCATCAGCGGCACCACCTGCTCGATCACGAAGGCATCCAGGCGGTCCACGTCCTCCGGCTTCACGGTGCCTTCGAGACACGCGGTTCGAACGATCATCGCGGCCTCCTCACAGGCCCAGGCCGCCCAGCGACTTGCCACCATCCACGAAGAGGGTCTGGCCCGTGATGAAGCGGGTGCGCGGCGACGCGAGGAAGGCAATGGCATGGGCGATCTCGCCCGGATCGGCGGGCCGCCCGCTGGGTTCGAGCGCGCTGGCCGCCGCGTGCTGCGCGGGCGTCATGGCGCGCGTCATGCCGGTGTCGGTGAAGCCCGGTGCGATCGAGTTGACCGCGATCTGCCGCTGGCGAAGGTCCATCGCCATGGCCCGGGTCAGGCCCACCACCGCGGCTTTCGAGGCCACGTAGTGCGCAAAACCGGTGCCGCCCAGCGCCGCGCGCGAGGACACCGTCACGACCCGGCCGCCCGGCTTCATGCGCCGCGTGGCTTCCTGCGCGGCGATGAAGACGCCCAGCACATTCACGTCCAGCACGGCGCGGAAGTCTTCGTCGCGGATGTCGTCGAAGGACCGGGCGGGGCCGATCCCGGCCGCGCACACCATGACGTCGACACGCGCCTCGGCGGCGATCAGCGCCGCGATGGCCGGGCGGTCGCACACGTCGACCGCGTGGCCGGCCGCGTCGCGCCCGGCCTGGGTGAGTTCCGCGAGCAGCGTGTCGACCTGCGCCGCGTTGCGGTCGATCACCACGACGCGGAAACCGTCCTCGGCCAGGCGCAGCGCCGTGGCGCGGCCGATGCCGGAGGCGCCTCCGGTGATGAAAGCGGTTTCCCTCTCGGCGGGGGTGGGGGTGGTCTGCACTCTTTTTCCTCTCAAACAGCGGATGGATCCAGGCGCCGGTGGGCGCGCAGCAGGCCGGCCAGGCGCTGGTACCACGCCGCCTTCGGGTCGCGCAGGCAGGTGTGGGTCGCAAAATGGTCCAGGCCGGGCTCCTCGTGCAGCAGGGACGGCCCCGGCTGCCTGGCCAGCAAGGCCGCCATGCGGCGGTTCGAATGAACCACCCGGGCACTGTCGGACTCGCCATGGCTGAGGTACATGGGGATGGTGTTGCCCACCGTCCAGCACAGCGGGCTCATCACGGCGTCGTGCGCCGCGTCGCTCAGCACCATGCTGTAGATGCGCTCTTCCAGGCTGGCCGCGGGGGGATCGGGGTGGTGCAGATCCATGATGCCGCTCACGGGCAGGCAGGCCCGGATCGCGCCCGGGGGAATGCCGGCGCCGCCCGCTTCATCGCGCCGCAAGGCCACCAGCGCCGCCAGATGCGCGCCGGCGGAATGCCCCGCCAGGTAGATCTGGTCGCCGCGACCGCCGAAGTCGGCCGCATGGGCGATCACATGGCGGGTGAGCGCCAGGCCGTCTTCGAACGCCGCCGGCAGCCGGTGCCCCGGCGCCAGCCGGTAGCCCGGCGCCACCAGCACCATGCCCAGGCCGACCACGGCTGGCGCCATGAAGGCAACGTACTCCTTGTAGCCGTTGGTCCAGCCGCCGCCGTGCCAGAAGATCAGGATGGGGGCGTCGTCCCGCGCATCGGTGGACCGGTACACGTCGCAGCGGTGCTGCGGATCGGGGCCATAGGCGCGGTCGCGCGCGACGGCGATGCCGGCCGGCAGCGGCGCGTCGGCGGCCCAGCCCAGCACGGTCTCTTCGTAGGCCTGCGCGGCTTCGAAGGGGAGCGGCGGCTGCGGTGAAAGGCGGGACAAAAGGTTCTGTGGATGGTGGGTCACGGTGCTTGCGGCGCTCAGTCCGCCTTGATACCAAATTCGGCCACGACCTTGCCATAGCGGACATAGTCGGCGGCCACCAGCTTCGCGAGCTTGCCAGGGTCTCCACCCGCTGGCGCGAGCGCGATGGTCTCCATCCGCGCGATCACATCGGGCATCTTGAGGATCTCGTTGACATGCTGGTTGATCAGCTGGACCAGGTCGGCGGGCATGCCCTTGGGCCCCATCAGCGCCTGCCAGGCCCCGACCTCGGCCCCCATGATGCCCTGCTCGGCGAGCGTGGGCACGTCGGGCAGAAAGGGCGAGCGCTTCAGGTCGGCCACCGCCAGCGGCACCAGGCGGCCCGACTTGATGTGCGGCGCAGCGGGACCCAGCGTGGTGTACATCAGCGGGATCGCCCCACCGACCACGTCGGCGATGGCGGGCATGCTGCCCCGGTACGGAATCTGCGTGATCTTCGTGCCGGTGGACTTGTTGAAGAGTTCGCCGAGGATGTGCATGGGCGAACCGTTGCCAGGGCTGGCGTAGCTCACGATGCCGCCGGCCTTGGCCTTGGCCTTGGCCACCAGCTCCTTCACGGAAGAAACGCCGGTCGCGGTCGCCGCGACGACGAACAGCGATTGGCTGCCCAGCTGGACGATGGAGGTCAGTTCCGTGCTCGGGTCGATCGCGCTGCCGGCGGCCGTCATCACGTGGGGCGTGATGGCCGCGGTGTTGGGGGCCAGCAGCAGGATGTGGCCATCCGGGCGCGCCTTGGAGACGTAGTTGGTTGCGATGGTGCCGGCGGCGCCGGTGCGGTTGTCGACCACCACGGGTTGTCCCAGGCGGGGGGCGAGCTTCTCGGCGATCAACCGCGCCAGCACGTCGGTGTCGCCGCCAGCGGGGTAGCCCACCACGATGGTGACCAGCTTGTTGGGGTAGTTCGGCGCCTGGGCCTGCGCCTTCGGCGCGAGCAGCGCCGCGGCGGCGAAGGTGGCGAGCAGCAGCCGCAGCGAGGAGCGGCGATGGAAGGAGGTGTTCATGGTGTCTGAAGGAAATGAAGGGAAGGACGCTTCTGGCGCGCGGCAGGCGTCAGAAGGCATGGCGGATGCCGACGTTGTAGGCCCGGTTGCCCAGGCCTTGTTCGGTGGCGTTGCCCACCCGGTAGAAGCCGGTGGGGGAGCCCGCGGGCACGCTGTTGTCGATGCGCGCGATCGAGGCGTAGACACCCGTGCGCCTGGACAGGGCGTGCGTGTAGCCCAGCGCCCACTGGCTCGCATCGTGGTGGGCGGCGGTCCGGTCGTTCTTGCGGATGTACGAGGCCATGAACCGCCCTGCCCCATAAGGCACCGACACCCCCAACAGCACGTCGCGCGAATCCGCGTTGACCAGGCCGAACACCGCCGAGCCCTTGTTCACCACGTAGTTGAAATGCGCCGTCGCCACGCCAAAGTCGTATTTCGCCCCGAGGAAGCTCATCTTCGCCGGCACCGACGCGGCGCTGTTGACGTTGTGGTGGCCCAGCTTGACATACACCGGACCCGACACATAGCCGATCGCGCCACCGTACTGGCGCCGCGCGCTGCTGTCGCCGGGCGTTTCGCCCAGGCCGTAGACCACATCGGCGGTCCAGCCCGCCTTGGCCGCGTAGGTGTAGCGCACGGTGTTGTCCATGCGGTTGTTGCCGCCCGCGCCGCCGGCGCTGATCAGGTTGGCGGACGTCCCGGCCAGGCCCGTGATGAAGGGATCCGTCTCGGTCTGGACGAAGGCGACGGGGGTGTACTGGCGGCCGAGCGAGAGGCTGCCGAAACCGCCCTGCAGGCCCACGAGCGACTGCCGCCCGAACGCGAGACCGCCCTGCCCCAGCGTGCCGTTGTCCGCGTTGAGCCCCATTTCCAGCACATAGAACGCCGAGAGCCCCGCACCGAGGTCTTCGGTGCCACGAAAGCCCAGCCGCGAGCCGCCGGCGACGCCGCTGGTGAGCTTGGAGGCGCTGGCGCCGTTGGGCCCGCCGCTTTCGCGCACGAAGGCCAGGTCGACGAGGCCGTAGACCGTGCTGGTGCTCTGGGACCACGCGGCGCCGCTGACCAGGACCAGCGCGGGGAGAAGGGTGCATCGTTTCAGTTTCATGGGTACTTTCGGGACAGGGGGGTGAAAACGCCTCTTTCGCGGCGGGGAGAAGGCGGCTCACCGGCCCACGGAGGGCGGTCGGTGCGATAATTTCTCCGTTTGCGAAAGTCGCTGAATTTCATGAAATATACGTTTTTCATGAAATATTGTGTTTCGTATAAACTCCTATTTACTTCATGAATCAGTTCGTTGTAGAAGACCCCGCCCTCGACTCGGGCTCGCGCACCGAGCGCGCGTACCACCGCCTGCGGCAGGAAATCCTGTTGGGCGACCTGGGGGCGAACGACCGCTTGCGGGTCGCGGAGCTGGAAGAGCGGTTCGGCCTGGGGCTCACGCCCATCCGCGAGGCGCTGGCCCGCCTGGCCAGCGAAGGGCTGGTGTCCATGGAGGCGCGGCGGGGCGCGCGCGTCCTGGAGATCTCACTCGCCGAGCTGGCCGATCTGATGAAGACGCGCCGTGAGATCGAACGCCTTTGCCTGACCGAATCCATCCAGCACGGCGACGCCCGCTGGGAAGCGGAGGTGGTTGCCGCCCTGCACGTGCTGGGGCGCACCCCCCTGCCCGGGAGCGAAGGCAGCACCACGGATCTCGAGTGGGAGAAGCAGCACCGCCACTTTCATGCGGCGCTGGTGAGCGCCTGTGGTTCGGAGTGGCTGCTGCGGTTCTGGAACCAGTTGATGGACCATTCGCAGCGCTACCACAAGGCCCGCCACAAGGGCCCGCTGGTGGCCCGGGACGTGCAGGCGGAACACCAGGCGATCCTCGACGCGGTCCTGCGCAGGGATGCGGCGGCCGCGGTCGCCCTCATGGAGCAGCACCTGCTCGCCACGGAGAAAGCGGCCCGCGCCGCGCTTGAGCAGCGTTAGCCGCCCGCCTGCCAGCCGCCGTCGGTCGACAAGGCCTCGGGCCGGTGCACCGGCATCAGCCAGCCGTGCTGCGGGCTGGTCTGGGCCGAGATGTCGATGCGCGGCGCGTGCGTGACCACCCCGCCGAAGATGGTGGCGAACGAGGCGTCGGCCGCGTCGCGCCCGGTGCCGATGCGCAGGAAGCCCATGGGGATCGCGGTGCCCGAAGGATCGAAGATGTACCAGCGGTGCCCCACATAGGCTTCCACGTAGGCGTGGAAGTCGGTCGGGCCCAGGGCGGGGTCGGCGCCGAAGTCGACCGCGGTGGTGAAGCGCGCGGGAATGTTGAGCGCGCGGCACATCGTGATCATGAGGTGCGCGAAATCGCGGCACACTCCCTTGCGGTCGTTGAGCGTGTCCAGCGCCGAGGTCATGGAATTGCTGGTGTTCGACTCGAACGTCACCTGGCTCTGCACCCATTGCTGGATCGCCTGCACCCGTGTGTAACCCATGGGCAACTGGCCGAACAGCTCGTTGGCCAGGGCGGTGACGCAGTCGGACTGGCAGTAGCGGCTGGGGTAGATGTAGGCCAGCGCCTCGGGCGGCAACTGGGCCACGGGCGTCTCGAACACGCTGTCGGGCTGCGCCACGTGGTGCTCGATGTCCACCGTGGCGCGGTAGCGCACCGACAGCGCGCCCGGTCCGGCGCTCAGGCGCAGCGTGCGCGTGCGCGTGGCCGCGTCGGTGTGCATCAGCAGGGGCACGGGCTGGCTGACCTGCAATTGCTCCCAGCTCACGGTCTGCTGGGGCGAATGCGCGGCCTGCACGTTGAAGATGAAATCGGCACCGGGTGGGTGGATCTCGTACTGCAGATCGATGGCGAGGTGGATGCGAACCATGGGGTCACCGTGTGGGGAGAAGTGGACCCGCCTTGCGGCGGGCGGCAGCGCGTGAAGGCGCTGTGTGATCGGTGAACGCCAGACAACCGTTGGACCATCTTAGGCCTTTGCCGCGGCTTCGTCGGTGCGCTGCCTCACCAAGCGCGAGGGCTTAAGCTCCACGCCATGCGCGCGCTGCTCTCGACCTTCTCCTTGCAAGAGTTGCGCCACCACCCCTGGCGCAACGCCTCGGCGGTGGTGGCGGTCATGCTGGGCGTGGCGCTGGCCTTCGCGGTGCACCTGATCAACGCCTCGGCGCTGGCCGAGTTCTCCAGCGCGGTGAGCTCGGTCAACGGCCAGCCCGACGTGGAGCTGCGCGCGCGCCAGGGCCCGCTGGACGACGCCCTGCTCGCCCGCGTGGCCGCGCACCCCGGCGTGGCGCTCGCCAGCCCGGTGCTGGAAGGCCCCGTGCAGGCCCTCGCGCGCGACGGCGAGCGCCTGGGCGCGAAGCTGGTGGGTGTGGACGCGCTGGTGGTGGCCGGCCTCTCGCCCGCCCTGATGCCGGTGACCGACGGCGAAAACACCACGCGCCGCTTCGACCTCTTCGCGCCCGACACCGTGTTCCTCAACGCGGCGGCGCAACAGGCCTTCGCGGGGCAGACCACCGTGCGGCTGCAGAACGGCGCGGTGCTGCGCGTGGCCGGCCGCGTGAACGCCCCCGGCGCGCCGCTGCTGGTGATGGACGTGGCCGCCGCGCAAGCGCTGATGGACCGCGTGGGCCAGCTCAGCCGCATCGACCTGCGCCTGGCCAGCGGCGCGCGCGCCAGCGAGGTGCTGGCCGCGCTGGACCTGCCGCCGAACGTGATCGCGCAGCGGCCCGAGCAGTCGGGCGAGCGCGTGAGCAACCTCTCGCGCGCCTACCGCGTCAACCTCACGGTGCTCGCGCTGGTGGCCCTGTTCACCGGCGCCTTCCTGGTGTTCTCGGTGCTCTCGCTGTCGGTGGCGCGGCGCCAGCCGCAGTTCGCGCTGCTGGGCGTGCTGGGCCTGTCCAGCCGCGAGCGGCTGCGCCTGGTGCTGGCCGAGTCGGCCCTGCTCGGCCTGCTGGGCAGCGCGCTGGGCATCGCGCTGGGCACGGCCCTGGCCGCGCTCGCGCTGCGCCTGCTCGGCGGCGACCTGGGCGGGGGTTATTTCTCCGGCGTGGCGCCGCCGCTGCTGTGGAGCCCGCTCGCGGCCACGGTCTACCTGCTGCTGGGCGTGGTGGCGGCGCTGGTGGGCGGCTGGTGGCCCGCGCAGGCCACCGCGCGCCTGGCGCCCGCGCTCGCGCTCAAGGGCCTGGGCGCGCCGCCGCGGCCCGGCGCGCGCCGCCACACGCTGGCCTTGGCCCTGGTGCTGCTGGCCGCCGCCCTGGCCTGGGCACCACCGGTGGCGGGCATTCCCCTGGCGGCCTATGTGTCGGTGGGCCTGCTGCTGGTGGGTGGCATCGTGGCGCTGCCGCTGGGCGTGGGCTGGCTGCTGGACCGCATCGCGCCGCGCATCGCGCGCCACGCCCTGCCGGTGCTCGCGGTGGAGCGCGCGCGCCGCTTGCGCGAGACCGCCGCCGTGGCCACCAGCGGGGTGGTCGCGAGCCTGGCGCTGTCGGTCGCGCTCACGGTGATGGTGGCGAGCTTTCGCGACTCGGTCACGCACTGGCTCGACGCCGTGCTGCCCGCCCAGCTCTACGTGCGCAGCGTGGGCAGCGGCGCGGGCGACGGCAGCCACCTGCCCACCGGGTTCGTGACCGCCGTGGCCGGTGTCCCGGGCGTGGCCCGCGTGGACACGCTGCGCGCCACGCCGGTGCAGCTCGCGCCCGAGCGCCCCGCCATCGCGCTGCTCACGCGCCCGCTGGAGAGAACCACCGGCGGCACGCTCAGCCTGCCCCTGGTGGGCAACCCCCTGCCCGCCCCCGCCGTGCCCGAGGGCGAACAGCGCGTGGTCACGGTCTATGTGAGCGAGGCCATGGTGGACCTCTACGGTGCCCGGCCCGGCAGCTGGCTGCCCGCGCTCGCGCAGGCCTTCGCCGAGCCGCAGGTGCGCGGCACGCGCTTCTTCGTGGCCGGCGTGTGGCGCGACTACGCGCGCCAGCACGGCAGCGTGGTGATGGACCGCGCCGACTTCGTGCGCCTCACCGGCGACGCGCGCGTGAACGACCTCGCGCTGCACCTGGCCGAAGGGGCCGACGAAAACGCGGTGCGCGAACGCATCCGCGCGCTGGCCGAGGCACAGGGTGCGGCGAACGCCATCGAGTTCGCCTCGGTCGGCCAGATCCGCGCCAACTCGCTGCGCATCTTCGACCGCAGCTTCGCCGTCACCGTGTGGCTGCAGGCGGTGGCGATCGGCATCGGCCTGTTCGGCGTGGCCGCGAGCTTCAGCGCGCAGGTGCTGGCGCGCCGGCGCGAATTCGGCCTGCTCGCGCACCTGGGCCTCACGCGGTCGCAGATCCTGGGCGTGGTGGCGCTCGAAGGCCTGGCCTGGACGGTGCTCGGCGCCCTCGCCGGCCTCGCGCTCGGCCTGGCCGTGAGCCTGGTGCTGGTGCACGTGGTCAACCCGCAGAGCTTCCACTGGACCATGGACCTCGTGCTGCCCTGGGCCCGCCTGCTCGCGCTGTGCGCCGCCGTGGTGGTGGCCGGCACGCTCACCGCCTGGCTGGCCGGACAAGCGGCCGCCAGCCGCGACGCGGTGCGCGCGGTGAAGGAAGACTGGTAATACACAATGCCTGCCTCCCCCCCGCCTTCACCGAAGATCGACATGACCCCCCCCACCGCCTGGGTGCACCAGGCCATCGCCCGCATCGAGGCCGACTTCTGCCGCAGCGCCGACACCCACCTCATCGCCCTGCCCCTGCCCGGCTGGGCGGCGCACGGCATCGACTTCTATCTCAAGGACGAGTCCACCCACCCCACCGGCAGCCTGAAGCACCGGCTGGCGCGCTCGCTGTTTCTCTACGCGCTGTGCAACGGCTGGGTGCACGAAGGCACCACCATCGTGGAAGCGTCCAGCGGCTCCACCGCCGTGAGCGAGGCCTACTTCGCCCGCCTGCTCGGCCTGCCCTTCATCGCCGTGATGCCGCGCAGCACCTCGCAGGAAAAGCTGGACCAGATCGCCCTCTACGGTGGGCGCTGCCACTTCGTGGAGACCACCGGCGAGGTGTACGCCGCCGCCCACGCGCTCGCGAAGGAAACCGGTGGCCACTACATGGACCAGTTCACGAACGCCGAGCGCGCGACCGACTGGCGCGGCAACAACAACATCGCGCAGAGCATGTTCGAGCAGATGGCGCACGAACGCCACCCGGTGCCGCGCTGGATCGTGGTCGGCGCGGGCACGGGCGGCACCAGCGCCACCATCGGCCGCTTCCTGCGCTACCGGCGCCACGCCAGCCAGCTGTGCGTGGCCGACCCGGCGGGTTCGGTGTTCTGTGCCTACCACCGGCTGCGCGACGGCACGCTCACCGCGCCGGGCTCGCGCATCGAAGGCATCGGGCGCCCGCGCGTGGAGCCCAGCTTCATCCCCAGCCTGATCGACCGCATGCTGGAGGTGCCCGATGCCGATTCGCTGGCCGCGATGCACGCCCTGTCCGACCTGCTGGGCCGTCGCGTGGGCCCGTCCACCGGCACCAACCTGGTGGCCATGCTGGACCTGGCGCAGGGCATGAAGGCGCGGGGTGAGAGCGGTGCCCTTCTTTCGCTGCTCTGCGACAGCGGCGAGCGCTACCGCCAGACCTACTTCGACCCCGGCTGGGCGCAGGAGCGCTTCGGCGATGTCGCGCCCTCGCTCGCGCGCGTGCGGGCGCAGCTGCAAGGTTGATGGCGCCATGAATCGGCCCGGGCTTCCCACGCGGCGGCACCTGCTGCTGGGTGCGGCGGGGCTGGCCTGGCCCCTGGTTCATGCACAACCGGCGCACCGCCCGGGCGATGCGCTGCGGCCGCGCCCACTCGTGTTCCCGCGCGACCACGGCACGCACAACGAGACGCGCACCGAGTGGTGGTACCTCACCGGCCAGGCGAAGGACGCGGCCGGGCGCGACTTCGGTTTCCAGGTGACGTTCTTCCGCAGCCGCGTGGACGGCACGCAGGCCCTGCGCGGCCCGCTGGCCGCGAAGCAGCTGCTGTTCGCGCACGCGGCCATCACCGACGTGCAGGGCGGCCGCTTGCTGCACGACCAGCGCATCGCGCGCTGGGACGGCGAGCCGCCCGCGCCAGTCGCCGAGCGCGGCGTGTTCGCCAGCGCCGAGGACACGCAGGTGGTGCTGCGCGACTGGTCGCTGCGGCGCCGGCCCGACACCGGCCACTACACCGCGCGCGTGGTGGGCGACGAACTCGGCATCGATCTGCAGGCGGTGCCGCAGCAGGCCTGGCTGCTGCAGGGCGACCAGGGGTTTTCGCGCAAGGGGCCGGACGCGTCGCAGGCCAGCTTCTACGTGAGCCAGCCGCACCTGGCCGTGCAAGGCACGCTGGCGCTCAAAGGCCAGCGCTTCGAGGTGCGCGGCACCGCCTGGCTGGACCACGAATGGAGCGAGGCCCTGCTGCACCCCGAGGCGGTGGGCTGGGACTGGATCGGCATGAACCTGTTCGACGGCCACAGCCTCACGGCCTTCCAGCTGCGCCGCAAGGACGGCAGCAAGCTCTGGGCGGGCGGCTCGTTCCGCGCGGCGGGCAGCGCGCAGAGCGCCACCGACATCTACCGCTTCAGCCCGGGCGAGGTGGACTTCCAGGCCCGGCGCTGGTGGACCAGCCCGCTCACGCGCGCGCGCTACCCGGTGGAATGGGTGGTGCGCACGCCGGGCGATTTCTACACGGTGAAGGCCGTCATCGACCCGCAGGAACTCGACAGCCGTTCGAGCACCGGCACGGTGTATTGGGAGGGGCTGTCCGACCTGATCGACAGCAACGGCAAGGCCGTGGGGCGGGGCTACCTGGAGATGACGGGCTACGTGCAGCGGCTGGTGCTGTGAGCGCGGTGCGTCAGCGTTCGGTGAACGCGAGTTGCGCGCCCAGGCCGGCGAAGGCGGCGGAGAAGCCGCGGCGCAGCCAGTCCTGCACGCGCGGCGAGTCGATGACCGCGCGGCGGAAGGCGTGCGCGAGCAGGCCGTAGAGCACGAAGACGCCGAAGGTCATGGCCATGAAGACGCCGCTGAGCAGGAGCAGTTGGCCCAGGGGCGAGGTGGCGGCGGGGTCGACGAACTGCGGCAGGAAGGCGAGGAAGAAGATGGTGAGTTTGGGGTTGAGGATGTTGAGCAGGAAGGCTTTGACGGTGAGGCTGAGGGCGCTGCGCCGTGCGCCGCCTTCCTGCACCACGAAGGCCGAGCGGTCGCGCCAGGTGGCGATGGCGAGGTAGAGCAGGTAGGCGACGCCGGCGTATTTGAGGAGTTGGAAGGCGAGCGCGCTGGTGTGCATGACGGCGGCGAGGCCGAGCACGGTGGCCAGCAAGTGGGGCACGATGCCCAGGGTGCAGCCGAGTGAGGCGAACAGGCTGGCCCGCTTTCCCTGCACCAGCCCGGCGGACACGGTGAACACCACGCCTGTGCCGGGGATGAGGACGACGATGAGGGAGGTGATCAGGAATTCCAGGGTGATCATGTGGTGGCTCCTTTTAGGGTGGTCATGTTGCCACAGGGCGTGGTTTTGGTTCGTGTGGCTTGGCTGGGGTGGCTTGGTCTCGGGGCCGCTGGTGCGGGTGGCCGTTCTCCGGCGCTGCTCGCGGACGGCTGCCCGGGCACGCCCACACCGCTTGGTCAACACCGGGCAGGCGCGCGACCTCTGTGGCAACCGCGAATGGGCGCCTGCGCCCGGCCACCCGCACCATCGACCCAGTGGCATGGTGCAATTCAAGTGGTTGAATTCAAGTTTCACTTGAATGGCGTTCCATTCCCTTCCTCTCGACGGATGGTGGGGTTCGCGGGCGCAGGCGCCCATTCGCGGTTGCCACAGAGGCTGTGTGAAGCAGCGGTGTTGATGAGGTAACGCATGAGCGCCAGGGCAGTCGTCCGCGAGCAGCGCCGGAGAACGCGGACCACGCCAGCCGTCAGCGCGAGGTGCAAGGCCAGAAACTAGCGCGAGTCCTCAGGCCGCCACTCCCGAAAAAACCGGATGCGTTCCAAGTGATCCGGGTGGCTGCCAATCGCGATGGGCAACGACACACGGTCCTCCTCATCCTGCGGAGAAGAGTCCTTGTCGGCCTCAACAAGCATGCGCTCGAAAAACACCGCCATGGCCGCCGGCGGCACACCCCCCGCGTGCATCAGCCGAGCCGCATGCGCATCGGCGCGCCGCTCGGTGTCACGCGAGTAAGCCTGGGTCGCCAACGTCGCCGGCACCGTGGCCAGAAAACCGCTCGCATCCCCCAACACCACCCCCACCAACGCACTGATCAGACTCGCGCGCACCACCATGTCCAGCCCATCGCGGTGCTCCACATGGCCCAACTCGTGCGCCAACACGCCCACCAACGCATCCGGCTGGTCGTGCAACAACTCCACCAACTCATCCGTCATCACCATGTAACCACCCGGCAACGCAAACGCATTCGCGCCCAACACCGGCGAGGCATGGAACGCCAGCTCCCAGTGCGGCGCATCCCCCTGCGGATAAGCGCGATCCACCAGCGACTTGAAACGCTGGCGCAACTCGTCCTGCCGCTTCTGCGGCAGGGCGCTCGGCCGCAGGAACAGGCTGTCCAGCTGCTGCAAGCTCTGCTGACCCACATGCCGGTCCAGCGAATCCGGCACCTGGTGCGCCAGCGTCTGGCTCAACCACGGCACGCCCCACAACCAGGCGGCCCCCAGGAACACCACCGAACCCGCGAGCGCCACCAGCGCGGCGCGCCAGCTCTGCATCCAGCCCACCACCGCGCTGTCCTGCAAACCGCTGGCCTGCGCCCAGGCGTCCCACGCCGCCGCATCGGCGTGCTGGATGAGACCGCCGTCGGGCAACTCGGCCTGGCGCTGGCCATGCGTGCGCCGCTCGGGCCAGCGCACGCGCGCCAGCGGGTAGCGCCGCGTGTCCTCACCCGCTTGCATGAGCAGCTCGCCCGCCTCCACGCGCAGCGTCACCGCGCGCGGCCTGGGCGACTGGCCGTCGAACCACTGGCTGTGCAGCGAGGCCGGCGCAGCGCCCATCAGAGCCCCATGTCCATGCCGAAGAAGTCGCCGGCCGCGTCGCCCAGCACCCCCTTGCCGGCCTGCTGCGCGCTCGCCAGCCAGTCATCCACCGGCCCATCGACCGCCAAGGACATGGCCTCGAGCTTCAGGCGCGCGGTGCGCACCTTGGCGAAGGGCCAGTACAGGCCCAGCGTGACCACGATCAGCAGCCAGTTGACCAGGGTGACGCGGAACAGGCTGCGAAAGCGCAGCGCGCTGCCGAAGCGGACCTTCTCGCTGCGCGTGCCGTTCCACAGCAGGTCCTGGAAACGCGCGCCGAAGTATGGGGCGCTGACCAGCGGGATCAGCAGGTAGATCACCCCCAGCGCCACCGGCACCACCAGCGCCACCAGGGCCCGCCGCTGGCCGGCCGCCAGGTCGCCGAACATGCCACGCGCCAGCACGAACAGCACCAGGGCGACCAGCGCGGCGCCCACCAGGCCCACCAGCAGGCTCACACCTCCCGTTTTCAGGAACAGCCCGTAGAAGCGGCCGGTGCCGGTGTCCAGCTGCGTGCGCTGCTGCGCGAACACATAGCCCCCATGCTGGTAACGCTTGATGCGCGCCATGAGCCAGGGCACCAGCGCCGTGAAGAGCAGTACCACCGAGCCAATCACGATGCCGCTGCGCCGGGCCACCTCGGGCGCCATCTCTTCGCCTTCGGTCACGGCGGGCAGGAACAGCACGAAGGCCAGCGCGGGCAGGAAGAAGGGCAGCATGCTGAGGTAGGCGCCCTTCAGATCCCCCGCGAAGCTCAGGCGCACGCCGCGCCAGCTGGTGTTGCGCAGCCGGAACTGCAGCGAGGCGCGCCACAGCGCGGGCCAGAGCACCATGAAAACCAGCAGCGCGATCCACGCCAGGTGGGGCAGGAAGTTCGACACCGCCCAGTAACCCACGCCCAGCAGCAGCACCAGCAGGTAGCCGCGGAACATCTTCCAGGGGTCGGCGTGGAAGCCCAGCGGGTCGCCGCCGACCAGGGTGTTGTTCTGGAAGTAGGCGATGCGCCGGGCGCGCGCGAAGGGCGCATACAGGGTGAGGGTGACCAGCGTGAGCAGCAGGTTCACGATCCAGATGCGGAAGTACTCGCTGCCCGAGCCGGTGAACCGGATGTCCAGCGCCTGCGCCGCCGCCGCCGCGCGCTCATCCGCCAGCGCCACGGTGGGCGCGAAATCGTCCTGTTGTGCCATCCCCGTCCCTTGAAATTGAAAAATTGGGAGGCATCCTAGCACCGAGCCCCCATTCACGCCCGGCCCCCAAAACCGGCACACTCTGCACCATGCCCACACCCTCCTCCGACCGCCCCAAAGCCGAATCGCCCACCTCGCTCGGCGGCCTGCTGCCCTTCATGCGGCCCTACCGCACCCAGATCGTGCTGGCGATGCTGTTCCTGGTGCTGGCGGCCGTTGCCACGCTGCTGTTTCCGGTGGCCCTGCGCGGCCTGATCGACGGCGGTCTGGTGGCGGGCGACCGCAGCGCGCACGCCATGGGGCTGCGCGGCCACTCCCTCGAACTCTTCGCCGTGGCGGTGGCCCTGGGCCTGTTCTCCGCCGCGCGCTTCTACCTGGTGAGCTGGCTGGGCGAACGCATCACGGCCGACCTGCGCCACGCGGTCTACAGCCACGTGCTGCGACAGAGCCCGCAGTTCTTCGAGACCACGCAGACCGGCGAGGTGCTCTCGCGCCTGACCACCGACACCACGCTGGTGCAGACCGTGGTGGGCTCCTCGCTCTCCATGGGCCTGCGCAATGGCGTGATGGGCATCGGCGCGCTGATCATGCTGGTGTGGACCAACCCGTATGTGATGCTGCAGGTGCTGCTGATCATCCTGCTGGTGGTGCTGCCCAGCATGTGGTTCGGCCGGCGCGTGCGCAAGCTCTCGCGCGCCAGCCAGGACCGCGTGGCCGACTCCAGCGCGATCGCGGCCGAGGTGCTCAACGCGATCCCCATCGTGCAGAGCTACACCGCCGAAGACCGCGAGGCGGGGCGCTTCAAGGACTCGACGGAGAGCGCCTTCGTCACCGCCATCCGCCGCACCAAGGCCCGCGCCGGCATGGTGGCCTTCATCATCATCAGCACGGCCGCGCTGCTGCTCTGGGGCCTGTACCAGGGCACGCAGGCGGTGCTGGCCGGCACCATCACGCCGGGCCACCTGGGCCAGACCGTGGTCTACATCATCATCCTGGCCGGCGCGGTCGGGGTGCTGGGCGAGGTGTATGGCGACCTGCTGCGCGCCGCGGGCGCGAGCGAACGGCTGATGGAGCTGCTGGCCAGTGAATCGCCGGTGCAGTCGCCCGCGCGGCCCCTGCAGGCGCCGGCGCCGCAAGGCGGCAGCGCGCTGGCCTTCGACGACGTCACCTTCCACTACCCCTCACGCCCGGCGCAGGCGGCGCTCAGCGGATTCACGCTGGCCGTGCAGCCGGGGCAGACGGTCGCGCTGGTCGGGCCCAGCGGCGCGGGCAAGACGACCGTGTTCGGCCTGCTGCTGCGCTACTACGACCCGGCGCTGGGCAGCATCCGGCTCGACGGCGTGCCGATCGACCAGCTGGACCTGCACGCGCTGCGCCAGCGCATCGGCATCGTGCCGCAGGACCCGGTGATCTTCTCCAGCAGCGCGATGGAGAACATCCGCTACGGCAAGCCCGGCGCGAGCGATGCCGAGGTGCGCGCGGCGGCGGCCGCCGCGTTTGCCGACGAGTTCATCGAGAAACTGCCCGAGGGTTACGACACCTTCCTGGGCGAGCGCGGCGTGCGGCTCTCGGGCGGGCAGCGCCAGCGCATCGCGATCGCGCGCGCCATGCTCAAGAACCCGCCCCTGCTGCTGCTCGACGAGGCCACCAGCGCGCTGGACGCGCAGAGCGAGCGCATGGTGCAGGCCGCGCTGGAATCGGCCATGAAGGACCGCACCACGCTCGTGATCGCCCACCGCCTGGCGACGGTGCAGCAGGCCGACCGCATCGTGGTGCTCGACCATGGCCGGCTCGTTGAACAGGGCACACACGCCCAGCTGGTGGCGCAGGGCGGCGTGTACGCGGGGCTGGCGGCGCTGCAGTTCAACGCATAGACGGCAGGTAGAAAAAGGTTCAACTATGCAATGGATGCATAACACGATGGCATCATGGCCTTGGACATGACGAGGCCATCTTCGTAAGCTTGCGCGTGTTGGCTCAGCACCGGGCCACACACCCACAAGGAATCTTCCATGTCACAAACACCGCCCGTCCCGGCCGGCAGCGCCACCAGCGCCCCGGCCGTTTTCACGCAAGCCCTTCCCTCCTACCTCGACCCCAAGCACCTCGGCCCCTGGGGCGTCTACCTGCAACAGGTGGACCGCGTCGCGCCCTACCTGGGCCCGCTGGCGCGCTGGGTCGACACCCTCAAGCGGCCCAAGCGCACGCTGATCGTGGACGTGCCGATCCACCTGGACAACGGCACCGTGGCCCACTTCGAGGGCTACCGCGTGCAGCACAACACCTCGCGCGGCCCGGGCAAGGGTGGTGTTCGTTTCCACCAGGACGTGACGCTGTCCGAGGTGATGGCCCTGTCGGCCTGGATGTCGATCAAGAACGCGGCGGTGAACGTGCCTTACGGCGGCGCCAAGGGCGGCATCCGCGTCGACCCGCGCCAGCTCACGCGCGGTGAGCTCGAGCGCGTGACGCGCCGCTACACGAGCGAGATCGGCATCATCATCGGCCCGACCAAGGACATCCCGGCGCCGGACGTGAACACGAACGAGCAGATCATGGCCTGGATGATGGACACCTACTCGATGAACGAGGGTGCCACCGCCACCGGCGTGGTCACCGGCAAGCCGGTGGACCTGGGCGGCTCGCTGGGCCGGCGCGAGGCCACGGGCCGCGGCGTGTTCACCGTGGGCGTGGAAGCGGCGCGCCGCATCGGCCTGGACGTGGCCACCGCGCGCGTGGCCGTGCAGGGCTTCGGCAACGTGGGCGGCGTGGCCGGCAAGCTGTTCGCCGAAGCCGGCGCCAGGGTGGTCGCGGTGCAGGACCACGGCGGCACCATCTACCGCGAGGCCGGCCTCGACGTGCCGGCGCTGCTGGACCATGTGAAGCGCGCGGGCACGGTGGCGGGTTTTGCCGGTGCCGAAGTGATGGCCAACGACGCCTTCTGGGACGTGCCCTGCGACATCCTCATCCCCGCCGCGCTCGAATCGCAGATCACCGAGGCCAATGCTGGGCGCATCCAGGCGCGCATGGTGATCGAGGGCGCCAACGGCCCGACCACGCCGCAGGCCGACGACATCCTGCACGAGCGCAACGTGCTGGTGCTGCCCGACGTGATCGCCAACGCCGGCGGCGTGACGGTGAGCTACTTCGAGTGGGTGCAGGACTTCTCCAGCTTCTTCTGGAGCGAGGACGAGATCAACGCCCGTCTGGTCAAGATCATGAAGGACGCCTTCGCCGCCGTGTGGCAGGTGGCCGACGAGAACAAGGTGAGCCTGCGCACGGCGACCTTCATCGTGGCCTGCAAGCGCATCCTGCACGCGCGCGACCTGCGAGGCCTGTATCCGTAACTCCCCCCTGCGCCGCTGCGCGGCTTCCCCCTCTCTGGCGCGCCTTCGGCGCTTGGAGGGGGGACGATGCCTGTGGCCCGGCCAAGCCGGTTCCACGGCATCTCTGGGGTGAGGCACGCGCCTCGGAGAGGCTACTGCAGCGTTTCCTTGATGCCGGGCACGGAGGGCAAGGCGATCACCTCGATGCCCTCCTCCATGAGTTCGAGGGCTTCCTGCGGGCTCGCCTGTCCCCGGATCTGCCGGTGCTCGACCTCGCCATGGTGCATGGCCCGGGCTTCGTCGGCGAAACGTTCACCCACGTCTTCGGTGTTCGCCATCACCTCGCGCAGCGCCTGCATGATGCGCGCCTGCATGGCCACGAGGTCGGGCTGGCCACCGTGGTTGCTCATGGCCACCGCCGTGCCGGCGGCCGGTTCGGTCGGCGCCTGCGCCTCCTGGCGGCCGGCGCGCAGGTTCAGCCTCGGTGCCGAGAGCTTCTTCTGGATGTGCACATCGCCACACATCGGGCACGACACCAGGCCGCGCTCGAGCTGGCTCGTGTAGTCGTCTTCGGAGCCGAACCAGCCTTCGAATTCGTGCTGGTGCGCGCACTGCAGGTTGAGGACCTTCATGCCCCGGATTGTCCCGCATCCACCCCGTTCGGGTGGGTGGCCCATTCCAGAACCCATTCGCCGCGCTGCACGTTCTGCAGCCACATGGAGCCGATCAGGGTCTTGCAGTCGATCACTTCGCCGCTGAAACACCAGGCCTGCAGCTCGGCGGGGGTGGCGGCGAACACGTCCAGGAATTCGCCTTCGTCGAGCTGGCGCTCACCGAGCGTGAGGCCGCGCGCGAACCAGATGTCGATGACTTCATCGGAATAGGCGATGGTGGGCGCGAGCCGGCCGGCGAAGGCCCACTCGCGGGCGCTGTAGCCGGTTTCCTCGAGCAGCTCGCGCTGCGCGCAGGCCAGGCTGCCCTCGCCCGCGTCGAGCTTGCCGGCGGGGAATTCGATCATGACCGCCTGCATGGGGTGGCGAAACTGCCGCTCCATCACCACACGGCCGTCGTCCAGCAGGCCAATCACCATCACCGCGCCCGGGTGCAGCACGAACTCGCGCGTGGCGTGGGCGCCATCGGGCATGCGCACGGTGTCGCGCACCACATGCAGGAAATGCCCGCGCAGCAACTCGGTGCGCGACAGCGGGGTTTCTCGGAGGTGGCTGTCGTCGGCCATGGGCAGCTCGGCCATCAGCCGCGGCGGCGAAACAGGTAGCGGTAGACGAAGCCGGGGAAGGCCAAGGTCAGGAACAGCGAACCCGTGGTGGCGTAGAACTCCCAGCCCTGGGGGGCGATCTGGCCGGCGTCGCGTTCGAGCGCCAGGCCCAACGCACCGACCAAGAAGTACAGCAGCACCAGTTCACCCACGCGCATCCACAGCGTCTTGGGCGCGCGGCGCGGCAGCACGGCCAGCCAGCGGTTGTTGAGGAAGGGCAGGTTGGCCGCGACGAAGGCGGTGATCAGCACCAGCCAGACAGAGAGTGTGTGGGTCATGGAACGGTGTGAGCCGGCAGCCACCGGCAAGTTCACCGGTGCGCCGCCAACGCGATCAGGCCAGCAGTTGCGCCACGGCCTGGGCGCACAGGGTCATGAGGCCGCCAGGCACGATGCCGAGCACCAGCACCAGCAGGCCGTTGACCGAGAGCACCGCGCGCGCGTCCAGCCCGGCCTCGATCTCGGCGGTCTGCGTGGGCGCATCGAAGTACATGATCTTGACCACGCGCAGGTAATAGAACGCGCCGATCAGCGACATGATCACCGCGAACACGGCCAGGCCCACATAGAACGCGGCGCTCGAAGCCAGCAGCGCCTGCAGCACGGCGAGCTTGGCGTAGAAACCCACCAGCGGCGGCACACCGGCCAGCGAGAACATGCAGACCGCCATCACACCGGCGTACAGCGGGCTGCGCTGGTTCAGGCCGGCCAGGTCGCTGATGTTCTCCGACTCGAAGCCGCTGCGCGAGAGCAGCAGGATCACACCGAAGGTGCCCAGCGTGGTCAGCACGTAGGTGACGACGTAGAACATGGACGAGCCGTAGGCGTTGGCCATGTTGCTGCTGTCCAGGCCGTCGGCGCCCTGCACCACGCCCGCGAGCAGGCCCAGCATCAGGAAGCCCATCTGCGCGATGGTCGAGAAGGCCAGCATGCGCTTGAGGTTGTTCTGCGCGATGGCGGCGAGGTTGCCCACCAGCAGCGACATGACGGCGAGCACCGCGAGCATCTGCTGCCAGTCCACGGCCAGCGGCTGCAGGCCTTCGACCAGCAGGCGGATCACGATGGCGAAGGCGGCCAGCTTGGGCGCGCCACCGATCATCAGGGTGATGGCGGTCGGGGCACCGTGGTACACGTCGGGCACCCACATGTGGAAGGGCACCACGCCGAGCTTGAAGGCCAGGCCGGCCACCACGAACACCAGGCCAAGGGTGAGCACCTGCGGCGAGCCCACGAGCGTGTCGTCGCCGCCCGCGATGGTCAGCATCACCTCGGTGAGGTTCAGCGAACCGGTGGCGCCATAGACCATGGACAGGCCGTAGAGCAGGAAACCGCTGGCCAGCGCGCCCAGCACGAAGTACTTCATGGCCGCTTCGGTGGCCTTCACGTCGTCGCGGCGCAGCGCCACCAGGGCGTAGCTGGAGAGCGTGAGCAGCTCCAGACCGAGGTAGATCACCAGGAAGTGGTGGCTGGAGATCATGACGAACATGCCCAGCAGCGCGAACATGCCCAGGCTGAACAGCTCGCCGCCGCGCAGCATGTCGCGCTGGCCCGAGTAGGCGCGGCCGTACACGAAGGTGACCATCATGGCGATGGAGGCGAAGCACTTGAGCCAGTTGCCCATGGGGTCGCTGACGATCATGCCGCCGAAGCCGTAGACGGTGTTGCCCGAGCTCGCGGCCAGGCCCTGCAGCACCGCGATGACGCCCAGCGTCAGCAGCGTCAGGCCGTAGGTGACGCCGCGCAGCGGCGTCTTCACCGCCAGATCGACCAGCGCGATCACGCAGGCCATCGTCATCAGGAGGATTTCTGGGTAGGCCGCGACCCAGCTGAGCTTGTCAATCATGTGAGCGTTCTCTCGTGTAGCGTGAGCTCAGTTCAGTTTGGAGATGGCGACGTGGCGCAGCAGTTCGGCCACGGACGCATCCATCACGTCGGTGAAGGGCTTGGGATAGACACCCATGTAGAGCACGGCCAGCGCCAGCACGCCCAGCACCAGGAATTCGCGCGCGTTGATGTCGACCAGGGCCTTGACGTTGTCGTTGCCCACGCTGCCGAGGTAGACCCGCTTGTACATCCACAGCGAGTACGCGGCGCCGAAGATCAGGGCCGAGGCGGCCAGCAGGCCGATCCAGAAGTTGGCCTTGACGGCGGCGATGATGACCATCCACTCGCCCACGAAACCGGCGGTGCCCGGCAGGCCGCAGTTGGCCATGGTGAACAGCAGCGCGAAAGCGGCGAACTTGGGCATGGTGTTGACCACGCCGCCGTAGTCGGCGATCTCGCGCGAGTGAACGCGGTCGTACAGCACGCCGATGCCCAGGAACATCGCGGCCGAGACGAAGCCGTGGGCGATCATCTGCACGATCGCGCCGGAGACGCCGAGGTCGCTGAAGACGAAGAAGCCCAGGGTGACGAAGCCCATGTGGGCCACCGACGAATAGGCCACGAGTTTCTTCATGTCCTGCTGCACCATGGCGACCAGGCCCACGTAGATCACGGCGATGAGCGAGAGCGCGATCATCAGCCAGGCCCATTCGTGCGCGGCATCGGGCAGGATGGGCAGCGAGAAGCGCAGGAAACCGTAGGCACCCAGCTTGAGCATGATGGCCGCCAGCACGGCGGAACCGCCGGTGGGGGCTTCCACGTGCACGTCGGGCAGCCAGGTGTGCACCGGCCACATCGGCACCTTCACCGCGAAGGCGGCGAAGAAGGCGAAGAACAGCAGGGTCTGCGCGGTGCCGCCCAGGGGCAGCTTGTACCAGTCGGCCAGCGCGAAGCTGCCGCCGGACTGCGTGTACAGGTAGATCAGGGCCACCAGCATGAGCAGCGAGCCCAGCAGGGTGTACAGGAAGAACTTGAAGGCCGCGTAGATCTTGTTCGGGCCACCCCAGATGCCGATGATCAGGTACATCGGGATCAGCGTGGCTTCGAAGAACACGTAGAACAGCATCGCGTCCTGCGCGCTGAAGACGCCGATCATCAGACCCGAGAGGATCAGGAAGGCACCCATGTACTGGTTGACGCGCGAGGTGATCGACTCCCAGCTCGCCACCACCACCACGACGTTGATGAAGGCGGTCAGCAAGATCAGCCAGAGCGAGACGCCATCCACGCCCAGGTGGTAGTTGACGTTGAAGTTCTCGATCCAGGCGCGCTTCTCGACGAACTGCATGGCGGCGGTGCCCAGCTCGAAGCCGGTGTACAGCGGCACGGTGACGGCCAGGCCGGCAATGGCGCCCACCAGCGCGACCCAGCGCACCACGTGCGCCTGATCGTCGCGGCCCAGGGCCAGCAGCACGACGCCGAAGAAGATCGGCGTCCAGATTGCAAGGCTCAGCAAACCCATCTTGTTATCCCTCTTCTTATTTGGCGAGCCAGACGAAATACGTCATGAACAGCAGCACGCCCACGATCATCATGAGCGCGTAGTGGTAGAGGTAACCGGTCTGCGCGCGGCGCACGACCGAGGACACCACGCCCACCAGCTTCCAGCTGGCGTTGACCACGCCGCCTTCGATCACGCCCCGGTCGCCGCCCTTCCAGAGGCCGACACCCAGCGCGCGCGCGCCACGGGCCAGCACGTTCTCGTTGAACCAGTCCAGGTAGTACTTGTTCTCCAGCACCACGATCAGCGGGCGCAGCGCGCGCGCGATGGCGGCCGGCACGGCCGGGTTGATCAGGTACATGTACCAGGCGCACACCGCGCCGGCCAGCGCCAGGTACAGCGGCGCGGTCGACAGCGCGTGGGTCGCCATGGCCAGGGGTCCGTGGAACATCTCGCCGAACTTCACCATGGCCGGGTGGGCCGCGGTGTTGATGGTGATGGCGTCCTTGAAGAAGTCACCGAACAGCATGGGCTGGATGGTGATGAAACCGATCACCACCGAAGGAATGGCCAGCAGCAGCAGCGGCACCGTCACCACCCAGGGCGACTCGTGCGGCTTGCCATCGCCGTGCCCATGGTCGTCGTGGTGGTCGCCATGGTCATCGTGGTGGCCGTGGTGGGCGTCCGGGTTCTGGTCGTAGCGCTCCTTGCCGTGGAACACCAGGAAGTAGAGCCGGAACGAGTAGAACGAGGTGACGAACACGCCCGCGAGCACTGCGAAGTGCGCGAAGCCGGCGGCGGGCAGGTTGCTGAAGTGCACCGCCTCGATGATGCTGTCCTTGGAATAGAAACCGGAGAACAGCGGCGTACCGATCAGGGCCAGCGTGCCCAGCAGCGAGGTGATCCAGGTGATGGGCATGTACTTGCGCACGCCACCCATCCAGCGGATGTCCTGGTTGTGGTGCAGACCCATGATGACCGAGCCGGCGGCCAGGAACAGCAGCGCCTTGAAGAAGGCGTGGGTCATCAGGTGGAACACGGCCACCGAGTAGGCGGAGGCGCCCAGCGCCACCGTCATGTAGCCCAGCTGCGAGAGCGTGGAGTACGCCACCACGCGCTTGATGTCGTTCTGGATGATGCCCAGGAAGCCCATGAACAGCGCGGTGATCGCACCGATGACCAGGATGAAGTTGAGCGCGGTGTCCGACAGCTCGAACAGCGGCGACATGCGCGCGACCATGAAGATGCCGGCGGTCACCATGGTGGCGGCGTGGATCAGCGCCGAGATGGGCGTGGGGCCTTCCATGGAGTCGGGCAGCCAGACGTGCAGCGGGAACTGCGCGCTCTTGCCCATGGCGCCGATGAACAGGCAGATGCAGATCACGGTGATCAGCATCCAGTCGGTGCCGGGGAAGCCCAGCGTGCCGAGTTCGGGCGCCTTGGCGAACACCTCGGTGTAGTTCATGGTGCCGGCGTAGGCCACGATCAGGCCGATGCCGAGGATGAAGCCGAAGTCGCCCACGCGGTTGACCAGGAAGGCCTTCATGTTGGCGAAGATGGCCGTGGGCTTGTTGAACCAGAACCCGATCAGCAGGTAGGACACCAGGCCCACCGCTTCCCAGCCGAAGAACAGCTGCAGCAGGTTGTTGCTCATGACCAGCATGAGCATGGAGAAGGTGAACAGCGAGATGTAGGCGAAGAAGCGGTTGTAGCCGTCGTCCTCT
>QFCS01001071.1_pt1 | contig 60924 bp, 54 predicted proteins | sample 3576561 | NCBI WGS metagenome assembly QFCS01 | reverse complement strand
TGCAGCATGCCAGCCGAGTGATCAGTAACTGGATCGCGTTTTACAACCATCGGCGCCCGCATCAGGCGCTGAAGATGAAAACACCCGCCGAGGCATTCGCCTTAGCGGCCTGACCTGCGCAGGTTTCGGTGGGTCATTACAGACTTAGCCTTACAGGCGATGCCTACATTCAATGCCCATCGAATGGGCGTCGCTTTTTCAGCCCTGAGTTTTCCAAAAAAACTCATTTAGACCGTTCGTCAGCTACTACAGCGAAAATCTTTGCAACCTGCCCTACCTTGATTTAAACGCGCGCGCGAAAATCACGAAATATCGCCCCGGCAAGCACTCTTTGCAACGACATCGCGGCCTTCCATTGAGCTGGCCCCGAAATCTCGAGCGTCTACGCCGCCGAAATCCGCTACTAATGAGCTGATAAAGCTTCCGATACTACCATCGGGGTCACGCCAGTACGCGCTCAATAATTGCCGGCTACCGGCGCTCAATTGTTCCACCAAGAGAACAAGAGGCCTAGCCGAGTTTTCGCATTAGGAAAATTCGCAGAGTACGAAATGTTAGGAATTTGGTCTCACGGTGTGGAGACTAGGTAACGACCTCGTGATGCCACCAATCCCGGTTTTCGCCGCTGACCGAGGATAACCATGCCCCCAACCATCTCCACCCCGAGTCAACTCAGGGCCATTACCTCTACAGCTAAGCACACCATCGTGCTTGCCGGGCCTGGCTCGGGAAAAACCACGGTCGCCAAGCATCGAGTTCAGTTCCTTCTTGAGCAGGATGAGATTTCGCAGGTGGGGCTCGTTTCGTTTACCAAGGCCTCAGCCATCGAGATAAAGCACAGGCTGATCGCTGACGGTATAACCGGCGCACAAGTCGTCTCAGGGACGTTTCACGGGCTTGCGATCATGCAAACCAAGAAGGCAGGCTTAAAGATCGACGCGAAGCGAGATGTCGTTCAGAAGCCATCGCAATTCGCGCATATCAACGCCGCTATCGCCGACTCTCGCTGGCCGAAATCCACGAAAGAAGCGCTAGCCGTGCTTGAGCGATCTGGCGCATATTTGCACCCGACACTCGATACTGATGAGCAGCTCCTAGTCGAAACATATCGAGAGTCATTGCGAATACATGGAAAAACTGACTTCGCAGGCCTGATACGCAAAGCCGTCATCGGGATGCAGTTGGGAAAAATCGCCCCCTTAAGCATTGACCATCTGCTCGTCGATGAAACGCAGGATATCGACGACCTACAGCTGTGGTGGATTCTGCTCCACGCGATCAGCGGCATCCCTACTACCCTCGTGGCTGATGACGATCAAAGCATCTATCGATTTCGCCACGCACTAGGACTTGCCGGCTTGCGCCGTTACTCGCAGTGCGTCGATTTGCCAATTGATGATTGGCTATACCTCCAGGAGAACTTTCGGTGTCGCCCTGAGATTGTTGAGGTGTCTCAATGTCTGATCAAACACGGGACAGACCGCATCCCTAAAGAGATAACTGCGACCCGAAGTGTGGGTGGCGAGGTCGAATGCAAAGAATTCAAGAGCGAGGAAGAAGAACTCACTCGCCTAGCACTCACGGCGAAGATCTCCCCAAACACATGGGCCGTACTTGCCCGAACACGAATCGAACTCGATCGCGTCGAACTAGCACTTGAGCAACGAGGAATTCCCTACTGGCGAGATGCTGGCGACAGCATCTGGGATAGCGGCATCGGCGAGGCTGTCTTGCGTTTGCTGTCGTCGCTTCTGCCGACGGACGAAGCCCCAAAAAATATCCTTGAGGCATTGATGGTGCTCGATGCATTTGATGCGTCAAACGACGACAGGAAGAGTATTCTTAGCTCAAAAGACGTCCGCACTCTGTTTAGTTTTATCGCAACGCACTTAGCGAAGCTCGCCAAAGAAGACAGAAAGCAAACTGCTATTCGAGGCTTGGAGGAACTTTGGCTGAGCTGGCAAGAGCATCTTGAAGGCGAGACGAACGGCAACGCGGAGAGCACGAAACAGGTGCTTTCCGAAGTGCGCGATTGGTTTTCGACCTTCGTCGATGAGAAGGAGACCTCCCTTCTGAACGCTATCTTTCGCTGCTTACTCAAGCGGCGCGGATACCTGCGGAATCGCATCGAAGCGCCGCGTTTCAAGAAGGATGCGCCCGCCGACGGGGTGGTTCTCTCAACCATGCACGGTGCAAAAGGCCTTGAATTCGACCATGTCTGGGCAATCGGCCTCGACGCGTCCGACGAAGATAAGATGGACCCTGACGTAATCGAAGAAGAGCGCAGGCTTGTCTACGTGGCTTTCACCCGCGCAAAAAATCGGCTCGTCACGTCTTACGTCACGTCCAATAAGCCCAGCATGTTTCTTCGCGAGGCCGGGCTTGTATTGGAGCGTGCGCCTCGCAAGCGCACTCGGAGGGCCGTCTACGGCAAGCCTGCCTAACCGGAGTGCTCGTTGAGACGATTTGCGAGAAGAACAACGAAGTAGGTGAATACGATCGGAGCCTTTGCCAGCCCTTCAACCTCCCCTTGTCTAAACAGGACAGAGGGGCCAGAGAAGGTGTCCTTTCCCTCTGTTACCAGAGTTGCCCTGACATGGAAGATTGACTCAAGAATCTCCTGCGTCGTGGTTATCAGATCGCCACCCCGAATGCGCAACTGACTCGACAGTCTCGTTTGCCGCTTGAGAACCGCTAGAAACGCATCCCAGCGAGATTCATCCCTGCTGACAACATCACATCGCGAAATAAAATGCTGCAACGAATTCCAGCGAGGAACACGTGCCCTCACCTTCAAATCCTCGTCGAACAAGTGATAGCGGTAGTGCTCCTGGAGGATCAGAATTTCCTCCGCCAGATCATTACGTCCGCGCATATCAACGCCGTGCTCCGCCAACAACGCAGCGGCAGACGCACCTTCGGCGATATCGAGAAGCAGTCTTCCCAATTGCTGGTGCTGCATGGACGACCTACGCGCACTAACCGCGGGAATCCCTTGGGGCTCGAAGACATCTGAGTGTGTGCGAGACACAGAACTCATCGTCAAGCCAAGCACGGCAATCATCTCACCGACGGTTGCAGTATCGAAGCCTTTCTTCGCTCGCGATAGGCGCGTACGAAAAGCTCCGTGCGACATCAACGCAATCGCTGCGTAACCTCGGCCCTCGGGAACAGGCCATCCTTCATCCTGCTCTAATCCGTACCCGAGGAGATGGACGTAGTGACTCAAGGTCGTAATAGGGGTTGCATGCCCAAGCGTCCGAGCCAGCGCCAACAACTGAATCGCGGGAGGATGATCACTGAAAGCGGCCAGCCACTTAGGCTCTGGCAGCCCAAGGTATGTATCGCCCTTCTTCCAGATAGCCTGGAACCCTGCACAAGCAACGGCATGGCGACAGGCCTGCAGACGTGCAGAGTCCTTTTGCGCAATGGCCTGTAGAGCAGCAGAAGCGACGTTAGCCGCATCGGAAACAGCCAGCTTCGATTCGGAATCCTTCATTCCCGAGAACGTATCCAGGATCACCTGGGCATCTGATTCGGAAAGATGGTTCTCCAGGGTCAGAGCACGGTAACTGGCTAGTGTCTTTAGAGGCGAGCGACGACGCGGCCGCACCATCAGCACCCAACCATCGCGCACTTGAAGCAAGTCTGTCTTTAAACGCGATTCACTTTCGCCCACGCGCATGCCCATTTGCGCGCATGTAAACAGATATCTCGCCATTGAGATGTTCGATGGCCGAAAAGTCGCTTCATGAGCGCTGCCTCGAACACTGGAGGATACATCGCGCCAATGATCCAGCTGGCTCATCGTATGCTTCTGCTCTGCCACCGATAAGCAGTAAGGCTTTGCCTGATCTCCGCCACCTGCAGATTCCCATTCCGAGAACGGATCATCTTCCAGGCGTGCGCCCCCAAGCTCTTCGATTACACGCAAGAAGTGGCCAAGAATCATCTGCATTCTTTGATGATTGCCAACTCGCTTGCTAAAGAAAATCCTTTGCACGATCTCTTCGATTTCCTCTGCATCAAGCTGCAGAAGATCACGCCCATCAAGAGAGGCAAAAATCGGCGTAACGAGTAACGTTAGATAGGTGTAGACAGTGCTCGATCGTCTGCGCCAAGCAAGCTGATCGCCTCGCAACCACTGCACCACAAGCCTCACAAAAACAGCTGACGTGCCTCCGGACGCCGGAGCGACTGAGAGACTGGATTCGAGGCGCCCGGCAATCTCATCATGCGTCAGCTTCTTGCTAAGCCGCAGCCAATGATGAAGCTTTCTTCTCATCTCAAGAACGAATTCTTTGTCACCGCCCCCTGCACTGCCGGCATAAACCACTGCATGAGAGCCATCTTTGCCCCCCACCGCGGACGGCGCTGAAAGAGATTGCCAAGTACCTTCACGAAGTACCCGCTGCCTGAAAGGGTCGAAAGAGCGCGAGCGAATTCGGCCTTCCTCGAATGCACTCCTCACACCCGCAACCGTGAGACGCCTCGCAAGCGCGGCTACTGCCAAAATACCTTCGAGCGTCGGTGTCTGCCTTGTGCTTTTATCGACCTTTCCGGATACGAGCAGTACGCCGACAGCCTTGCGAACCGAATCTTCGGCAAAACGAATCTTGGTTGGGCCAAACTTGGCTTTCCATGACAGGGCAAGCAAAGCCGCGCTCGCGGTCAGTACAAATCCCTCCGAGTAATTCTCGTGCGAAGCAGACGGTGACGCAGCCCCAAGTTGAACTGCCGCTGGAATAGCAATGCGAACAACAATGCGATCGGCTCGATCGTCGTACGACTCAGCGGACACCAAAGCCTGAATCCCATCCAAAAGCCGATCTGATCGAGTCAATCCAGCGCGAACACTGAGCTCTACCACCGCAACGGCAAGCTGATTTTTTGTCGCTCCAAACTCGCTCTTTAGCTCACCCCTTGGAAACGAAGTGTCGAGTTGCTCGGCCACTTGGAGCAAGGCGCACGCAGAGTGATAAGCGCGGGTAACTGCCGGGGTAATGACCGGCGCCTGCATCCCCCTGTAAAAGGTTGTTCGAGGGATTGATGCTCGGATATTCCCAGATGCCACCTCTTGTCTAACCCATATACGAAATGCCTGAGATACAGCCGGCCATCGACCGGTGTCCGCATACTGCTTCCTGAGTTTTCTCTCGATCGACGACACGTCGCCAGCGGAAAGCACTGCGCTCCCTGAAACCGCACGACCTTCTCCTATCGCAGCACTCGCTGCCTGAAACTCCGCACGAAAATGCGACGATTCGCGGGCGATAACTTGACGGTAGCGCCCCCACCGGCGATCGAGGCGCTTTTGCAGGAGTGCATCTAGGCGCAGAACTTCACCAGCAGCCAGCGGAGCAAGGTCGGGAGCGTTGTCGAAAGAAGAAACACCGATCGCCCTCCAACCCTCACGCTCCAGTGCCTCATTCAGACAAGGAGCAATCCGCTTGACGAACTCGAGCGGAGATTCGGGATCAGCGGCCCCGAATGGAATGAAGTCCACCGAGTGTCCCATCTGAATTCGGATGTCAGCAGGAGAAACTCCACTCTGCCTGGCGACTGTAGTAAATCGGTGTCGCAGATGCTCAACCGGAATCGGAAGCTCCGGCCACAGATTGGCGAAGTCCCGTCGCTTGAATCGCACTAACCGATATCCCCTCTCCTGGGACGCTTCGTCCACCAGCTTAAACCTCTGAAATATCGCTCGATCGCCAGAGAGAATTCGTTGCAGTGCACGTGAAGTCTCTCGCCTATCAGGGAAATCCAAGAAGCGCGTTGCAAGGTAAGCAGTGAAATCAAGCAGAGCTAACAACTGCTGGACAACGACTGACGGCAATGCAGCCGCCCGGAAGCTCAAACCATGATCGCTATGCTTGTCCGTGAACACGACGAGCCCGTTGCTCCCGGCATAACCACCACCTGTTCGCCTTTCGTCTCGACTTGGAAGAACAAAGTCGCGGCGGCAAAGAAAGCCGAGGTGAAAAGTCAGTCGATTGGCGACCGCTTCGGCGAACATCCCGACAGTCAGCGTAACCATCGCGTTGTAGGCCCGCACGAGGCCATGCAAGTCATTATCGCCATGAACGAGGCCCCGCTCGCACCGCCTCGTCAATGTGTCGATCGCCGATTTCAGAGCAGAATCGGCGATCGACGCGCGCGGAGCGCCGACAAGTTGGTCGCTCGTCCCTGTCTTGCCCTCCTCTTCTTGAAAACCCCACGCAGTGGGCAGCCAAGGGGCGATCGATTCCCGATAGGTCTCTTCTAGTTCGCGTAGCAGGAAGGCGTAGTAGTGCAAAGCCGCGCCTGGGTGATCGAGCAGCTGCCCAGTGATGATCTGCGCCTTGACGATGTCGGCAGCCCGCATCCAGATAGCGACCGGCAGAACATTACGAAGCCGAACCTCGGAAAACCGGGCAGTACTAGCCTTGAGATGCGACTTCAACCGGTCGAAATGGATGTCCCAGCCTTCCTGCGAGTAGCTCCAGACTTCTTGATCGTGCCGCCCCAGATCGGCGAGGCGCTCGGCAAGCACGGCGGGTAGCGGCAACCAAAAGTCTTGGAGGCAAGGGAGGTACACCTCCACTGCCGATTTCGGCACCTTGCCAAACTCGCCAGAGGCAGGCACTCGCACATGAAAGCGCCCCTGCTCCAGCCATGCCGCAACAGGCGAATCGGTCCGTCCAGTTGCGAGACGGGCCATCGCACCTACGACCGACTGCCGCGGCTGCGCTGTCACCAATGAAATCGAGTAAGACAGGGCGGTTAAGTACAGGAGGGTATCGCGACCAGCAGAAACCATGACCTGCTCGAGGCGCTCGCCAAGACTGAGCACTTCGCCACGCGTATACGCCCGATCCGTCCCAGGGATGAGAGCGCCAGCAAGGTGTAAATCTATGCAGCGTCCGGCAACCCAATTCTCATAGATGAGACTGTCGCCGAAATCCTTGCTCGTCCAACCCGCTTGATCGTCCCCGGATCTGGGAACCTCTGCGAACGCCGGGACCTCTCGAATGTCCGCCAGCGGCAAATCAGGAAGATTCGATCGGCTCGCTAGATAGCCCGCAAGTGCAGGCGCAGATGAGGAACGATGAGTCGATCCGCTCGACACCTGCCGCCCAGTCGGCGCAATCGGCACTTTGACTGCCGGCCGATTGACATGGCCTAGGACGGCCAGTGCAAACCGGAGGCCGTCTCCCTGCCAGGATTTAAAACTTGCTGCGTACTCCGAGAAGTCGATGTCCTGTGGCGGCGTACCGTCCAACAGCTGTCGCTCAGTTGAAGCGATTGCGTCGCCAAGACCGACAGGGACGCGCCCGCTCATGGCGAATAAGCGGCGGAGCCCTTTCATGCCCAGCTTTCGCACTGCCGGCCCAAGCCGTCCAGCGACAGAAGGAAGAGCTAGCAGGGCGATCCCCATCCATCGCCAGTGCTGCGGCCTAGAAGCCAGGGCGAGCACCAGTTCCAGATCGGGGCCGCCGTCCTCGGGAGCCCAGCCACCACGGCTCAACTCACCCCATCGCTCGATGTCCCCAGCGGAAAGGAAAGAGCCGGCCCCTGGCCAAGCCAGGAGTTCGCTCAGCCACCGATAGCCCGCTACGCTGGGCTCACCTTCGGCCTCGCCATCTCTTACTTGATCGGCATCGGCAGTCATTAATCGATGTTACATTACGGATGGGGCCTCACCCAGTTTGTAACACGCGAAATTCTATTAAATTTATATAATTCAATACTTTACAAAAGTTATAAATCTTTCCGACCCTCCAAACCAACACCTAACGCCAATTCATAACGACGTCCAATTCTAGCTTCGGGAGCAAGGTCGCAGGTTCAAATCCTGTCGCCCCGACCAATGATAAGGGGCAGTTTAGGCGCTTATCGAAGTCAACATGAAACCGCCGCAAGGCGGTTTTTTATTGTCTGTCGCGTTGGAACAAGATCCGGAGCAATGTTCATTGGACGTTGGCGTGGGATTCCAGCCAACTGAGAGGCTTTGCCAAACAACGCCTTCTCGAGATGTTCGTTCCGGGCGTTCCGAAGCGGCGATGCTGCGCCGGCGGACGTGTCCGCCGGCGCAGCATCGGTCCAGCTCACGCGACACTGGATGCTTGAGGCTCGGCGCTCGAAGCGGCTCGCTCGGCTTCGATCATCCGCTTCAGGATGCGGCGGACGCGGACGGGGCCTCCATCGGAGCTGATCAGGACCGGGTTCAGGCTGAAGAGGTCCGACGTGCCCATCCGCTTCTGCACGGCATCGAGGACCGGGCCGTCCTCGTCGACGAACGCGTCGTGCATGCCGGTGATCTTCATGCGGTTGTACTCGGCGTCTTCTTCGAAGTGGTTGCGGCGCGTGGCGAAAAAGTAATGCGTGGTGCTGTCCGTTTCCGGCGTGCACGTATGCAAGTCGTACTGGCTAGTGCAGGCATCGTGGGTCAGAGGGGCGTCCAAATCCTGCGTAGCGCCGATCGTCAGCTGGATGTGGGTCGGTGCGCGCCAGGCGACCCTCACAAAATGCCGGGCGCTGGCGCCGGGTTCCGGCAGGAACGCGTTGAAGATCATGATGGGGGGCGTCTGTTCCCACTGCCAGTGCACGCTGATCTCGCCGTCCGCTTCCTGCAGTTTTGGAATCTTCGGCGAGAGCTGCCCGCGGGTGGAGATGATCTCGCCGTGGAGGTGATCGACGTGCGACAGGTCCATGACATTGTCGGTGATCAGCTCGTAATGGCATGGGCGGCGCATGTAGGTATGTGCGACGCCGTTCGGATGGCCGCGATCGATCGGACCGTAGTCGGGAAGCGCTGAAGCATCGGCCGGTACGTCGCCCATCCAAATCCAGATGAAGCCGTAACGCTCGATCAGGGGAAAGGTGCGGACCTTCGCCGCCGCGGGAATGGCGCCATTGCCGTGCGGATTGTGGACGCACTGCCCCGCGGTATTGAACCGCAAGCCGTGGTACGGGCAAACCACGTTGTCGCCGTCGCGATGTCCCATCGACAGCGGCGAGAAGCGGTGCGGACAGCGGTCATGCAGCGCGACGGCCGCGCCGTCGCGCTGGCGATACATCACCACCGGCGTGTCGAGCAGGGTTCGCGCGAACAGCTTCTCGCTTTCCAGTTCGCTCGACAGCGCGGCGACATACCAGGTGTTGAGCAAGTATTTTCCGTTGTACATGGGGTCTCCTCGAGGGGTTGCGGCTTCTGGTGCTGATCCACGGGCGCCGCCGGCGTGCGCGCCGCGCAAGAAAATCGCTTACAGGTCGACGACCAGCCGGGCGCTTCGGGCGCGAGAACAACAGGGCATGAACCGGTCATTGCAGGCGCGCTCGTCCTCGGTCAGGAACACGTCCCGGTGCTCCGGCTGCCCCTCCAGCACGCGCGTGATGCAGGTTCCGCAGATGCCCTGCTCGCAAGAGACCGGCACTTGCACGCCCGCTTCTCTCAAGACGTCGAGAACCGACTGTTCCGTGGCGACCCGCAAGGTGCGGCCGGAGCGCGCCAGCACCAGCTGGAATGCGTCGCCAGCGCGATCTCTAACGTCAGCAGAAAACCGCTCTGCGTGAATATTTGATTCCGGCCAGCCGGCGGCTCTGGCGCGGCCAATGACGTGGTCCATGAAGCCACCGGGTCCGCAGACATAAAGGTCCAGATCTTTCGCGGGCGATGCCAGCAGCGCATCGGTATCCAGGCGGCCGTCCTGCGGGGCGTCGTCATAGTAGAAGCGGACGCGATCGGCGTAGGCCGCGCTTCCTAGGCGGTCACGGTAGGCGGCGCGGCTGGCCGAGCGGCAGCAATAGTGCAGCTCGAAAGCTTTGCCGGCGGCGTGCAGCGTGTCCGCCATCGAAATGATCGGCGTGATCCCGATGCCTCCAGCGACCAGCAGGCTTCGCCGCGCCCCGGCAACCAGACGGAACAGATTGCGCGGGGCGCCGATCGTCAGGACCTCGCCTTCACGCAAGTCCTCGTGCACGCAGATCGATCCACCCCGGCCGCCCGGATCGAGCAGCACGCCGAGCTCGTAGGCGCGCCCGGTCGGGGCGTTGCTGAGCGAGTACTGCCTGACCAGGCCGTTCGGCAGGTGCAGATCGATATGGGCGCCGGCATCGGCGGCCGCCAGCGGCTCGCCGTCAATGCGTTCCAGTGTGAGTCCCAGGATGCCGTCAGCCAGCATCCGGCGCCTGATGATGCGCGCCTGCGTGGTCGCGGCGATCAGTGAATCCGACATCCTCTCCTCCTGCTGTCATGGCGCCATCGATGAGCGCCTGCCGGATGGATAGCAAGAGCGAGACCACCTCGCCTTCTTCGTTTATAACTCTTATAAAACAATAAATTAGATTATCTTTCTCGATGGCCGTGCGGCGTGTTCCTGAAAACATCGTCTGAAATCAGAAACAATGACTTTCTGATTTCAGACAATTTCTTGAAACCAAGGAATCACGTGCGATGGAAAAGAAGATCCCCCGCCATCGGCGGGGCACCGACGTCCCCGCTCTGAAACTCGTCGCTGCGACGGTCGACGACGCCGCGCTGGCCGAGCATCTGCGTTTCGATCCGGATCGGGGCGAGATCCTGCTGTTCGATCAGCGGATGCTGTTGATGCATGGCTATTCGCTGGCGACCCTGCGGCACGAACTGATCGAACGGCTGGGGCTCGACAAGACGCGGGAGCTGTTCATGCGCCTCGGCTATCAGCAGGGCGTGGAGGATTCCAAAGGGCTTCGCCGTCAGGGCGGCGCCGGCGTTCCGGAGGCCATGAAGCTGGGGCCGCGACTGCGCGAGATCGAAGGTTTCGTACGCAACCGCGTGGTCGAGCGCATGCAATACGACACCGAGTCCGGCGGCTTCTGGGGCGACTACCACTGGCAACACTCGTGGGAGGCCGAAACTCACCTGCAGCACTTCGGCATCAGTGGCGTCCCTGCCTGCTGGATGATGGCCGGCTATGCGTGCGGTTACACCACGGCCATGATGGGCCGTCCGGTCATCTGGCGTGAGATCGAATGCGTCGCGATGGGCCACGCCTGCTGTCGCGTCATCGGCCAGCCGGTAGAGGAGTGCGACGACGCCGACGATCTGCTGAGCTTCATGCGGGTCGAAGAATTCGTCACGGTCCCGCGTCACCGGGAGCCGGACGAGCAGGGACGCGGCAAGGCTCCGGCCGGATCGGCGCTTCCGGACCTGGTCGGTGCTTCGGCCGGCTTCAATGCGGTCGCCTGGCGGCTCAAACGCGTGGCGCAAACCGATGCGACCGTGCTGTTCACGGGAGAGAGCGGTGTCGGCAAGGAACGTTTCGCGCGCGCGCTGCACGCGATCGGGCCGCGCGCGTCGAAACCGTTCGTGTCGATCAATTGCGCGGCGCTGCCTCAGGAACTCGTCGAAGCCGAGCTGTTCGGCGTCGAGCGGGGCGCCTTCACCGGCGCCAGCACGTCCCGACCCGGGCGCTTCGAGCGGGCCGACGGTGGCACGCTGCTGCTCGACGAGATCGGCAGCCTGCCGATGCTGGCCCAGGGCAAGCTGCTGCGCGTCCTGCAGGAGGGCGAGATCGAGCGGGTCGGCGGCACGCAGATGCGCAAGCTTGACGTGCGCGTGGTCGCGGCGGCGAATCACAACCTGCGCGAGGAGGTTCGCGCCGGGCGCTTCCGTGAAGATCTGTTCTTCCGGCTCAACGTGTTTCCGATCGACATCCCGCCGCTCCGGGATCGGCGCGACGATATACCGCTGCTGGTGAATGTCTTTCTGAACCGCTATGCGCGGCGCTTCAACAAGCACATTACGGGCGTCACGCGCGCCGCCAGCGAGGCGCTGTGGGCGTACAGCTGGCCCGGCAATGTTCGCGAACTCGAGAACATGGTCGAACGCGCCATCATTCTCGCCGACGATGGTGCCGGCATCGATGTCCAGCATCTGTTCTCCGGAGGCGAAGCGCTGCCAGGCCACCCGTTCGAATCCGCCGCCGCCAGGTCGGTGGAACCGTCACCGCCCGCGGCCGACACGGCGGACGAGGCGCTGCTGCTGGAGCGGCTGCTCCGGCGTGCCGGCTCTCTGGACGCGGTGGAAACGCTGCTTTTGCAGCACGCGCTCGATACATGCCGCGGCAATGCCTCGGCTGCGGCGCGCATGCTGAAGCTCGGGCGCGGGCAGTTCGAATACCGCTGGCGCAAAAGAAGGCCATCCGGCGGGTGACGCGGGCGTCGCCACGCCGCGGTCGCATGCGCGACGCACAGGCATTGAAGCGCTGACGGCTTCGGCCGGGGCGCACGAAGGGCGGGAAGTGCGCCAGCGCGCTGACCGGTTCTGACCCCCGGCGTCACACCGGCAAGACGCTCGGGGAGTTCGTGCCCGTCCCGGCGCGGACGCAGCGATACCTGATCGGTATCCGTGACGCCATCGAATGGTATTGGACGGTATTTCGATGCCTTATTAGTGTCGCCGCCAGTCGCCCGGTCCGACCCGGCGGCAGACCAAAAATAGAAAGATGCGGAGGAGGAGTCATGAGATTGCGCTCAACCGGGTGCATGGCGCGTGTTGCGATCGCGCCGATGTGTGTCGCCGCTTTGACGGCAAGCGGTGTGGCGGTGGCATTCGACATCGACATTGGCTCTCAGGATGCGCGCCTGTCCTGGGACAACAACGTGAAGTACAGCGCCGCATGGCGCCTCCACGATCCCACCACCACCGTCGCCGGCGATCCGACGACGGCGCAGGTCAACACCAATGACGGCGATCTGAACTTCGATAAGGGCCTGATCTCGAATCGACTCGATCTGCTCAGCGCGATCGACTTCCGCTACCGGAAGATGTACGGCATGCGCCTCAGTGGTCAGGCCTGGTACGACACGGTCTATCACAGCGACACCGACAATCCGGGCAATCAGGGCATCAACCAGATATCCAGCCCCGCTGACGAGTTCGTCAACGACACCGAAAAACTTCATGGCGGCAGGGCCGAGCTGATGGACGCGTTCGTCTACGGCAACTTCGTCATGGGCGACAAGCGGCTCAACGTCAAAGGCGGTCGCTTCACGCAGCTCTACGGCGAAAGCCTGTTTTTCGGCTCAAACGCCGTCGCGGCGGCGCAGACGCCGCTTGATCTGACGAAGGCCCTGTCCGTCCCCAACGCGCAGTTCAAGGAGGTTGCACGCCCGGCCGGACAGGTCAGCGCGCAGCTGCAGCTGAACGCCCGACTGACGCTCGGCGCGTACTACCAGCTGGAATGGCGAAAGACCCGTCTGCCCGGCGCAGGCAGCTACTGGAGCTTCTCCGACTTCGCGGATAAGGGCGGCGAACGCCTGCTGCTCGGCCCGGACCTGTGGGTGCACCGCGGCGACGACATGCAGGCCAAGGACTCCGGGCAGGGCGGCATGCAGCTGCGTCTCAAGGCTGGCGACAGCGAGTACGGTCTCTACGCGGCGATCTTCCACGACAAGATGCCGCAGTTCTATGCCCGCCCGGGCGTCAACGCGGTCAGTGCAAACGACATCGGCGACTACCTGCTTGTCTACGGCGAGGACATCCGCCTCTTCGGCGCGTCCGTCAGCACGCTGATCGGCGAGACCAATGTGGCGGCTGAAGTCTCGTACCGCGACAACATGCCGCTCGCTGCAACCGGCGCAACGGCGATCGTCGGCCCCGATGCGGACAACAACCGCCATCCCGCCTATCCCGTCGGCAGGACGCTACACCTGAACGCTTCGGCGATCAGCGTCCTCGGCGAGAGCCCCATATGGGACGGCGCATCGTTCATCGGAGAGTTCGCGTTCAATCGCGTGGTCTCGCATACCGACAACAAAGACGCGGTCGATCCGCTCGCGACACGCAATGCGAGCGCGGCGCAGTTGGTCTTTCAGCCGGAGTACTTCCAGGTTCTGCCGGGCCTCGATCTGCAGCTGCCGATCGGCCTGACCTACGGCATCAGCGGCCGCTCGGCGGTCAATGGCGTGCTGTTCCCGTCCCATCACGGCGGCACGCTCAATGTCGGCGTCAAGGGCAGCTACCGCAAGCTCTGGAGTGGCAGCGTCTATTACTCGCACTACTTCGGAGCGGATGGCGCCATCATTCGGCCCGCTGCCGCGCCGGCCCTCTCTTACAACAACTTCTATGGCGACCGCGACTACATCTCGGTCTCGATCGAGCGCGCGTTCTGACGACCGCAGAGGATTCTGAGGAGAACCTAAGCATGAATATCCGAAATACTGTACTCGCGGCTGCCGCGGCCGCACTGTTCTGTACTGGCCTTGCGCGGGCGGCAGTCGGCGCCGACGAGGTGGCGACCCTCGGCACGACATTGACGCCCCTGGGCGGCGAAAAGGCGGGCAATGCCGACGGCTCGATTCCCGCCTGGAGCGCCAAGCCTCCGCAGGTCGGCGGTACCAGCGTCGGCGACGTGCCGAAGGCTGTGTTCCCCGACGAAAAGCCCCTGTTCTCGGTCAGCGTCGCGAACATGGAGAAGTATCGCGGCAAGCTGAGTGACGGCACGGTCGCGCTGATGCAGCGCTATCCGTCCAGTTTCCGCATCGATGTCTATCCGACCCATCGCACTGCAGTGGCACCGCAGTACGTCTACGACAATACGAAGAAAAACGCGGCGAGCTGTCAGGCCGTCGATGGCGGCAAGACGCTGAAGGCTTGCTACGGCGGCATTCCATTCCCGATCCCGAAGTCCGGCGTCGAGGTCATCTGGAATCATCTTCTGCGCCTCGAACCGGAATCAGTCGATCTGGGTGCGCGCAACGTCGTCGGCACCGCCGACGGCAAGCGCACACTGGCGACCCGCATCGACGAGTCGTTCCAGCATCTGTACTACTACCGTGATGGTTCGGCCGATACCTGGAACGGCGAGTACTGGATCCAGCGCTTCAATACGACGGATCCGCCGTTCAAGCGTGGTGAATCGCTGGTAATCCACGACAGCATTGATCCCGTGACGCCGCGTCAGGCTTGGCAGTATCTGGTAGGTCAGCGCCGCGTGCGGCGCGCGCCGACCGTCGCCTACGACACGCCGGATTTCGTCGCCTCCGGCGCGAACTACTTCGACGAGGTCATGGGGTTCATGGGCCATCCCGACCGCTATTCGTGGAAGCTCGTCGGCAAGCGCGAAATGTACGTGCCGTACAACGCCAATCAGGCCGTGACGGTATCGCAGGACGAGGCCTTTTCCGCCAACCACCTGAACCCTGCCAACGTTCGCTGGGAACTGCACCGCGTCTGGGAAGTGGAGGCCACGGTCGCGCCCGGCAAGCGGCACGCGGTGCCGAAGCGTCGCTTCTACTTCGACGAGGACAGCTGGGTGATGCTGCTGATGGACGGCTACGACGCCGAAGGCAAGCTGTGGCGCACATCGCAGGTGACACCGTTCTACGCACCGAAACTGCCGGGTCTGCTCATCAAGCCGGTCATCATTTTCAATCTCGAAGCCAAAACCTTCAGTGCCGTTCAGTCCCTGAACGGCGAGTACTACAAGATCGTGGATCGCAAGCCGGAGAGCTACTTCACCGGCGAGGCGGCGGCTGCCGAGGCGGACAGCTGATTCGCAGCGATTTTTCGTGATGCCCGCTGTCCGGATGAGTCCGGACAGCGGGTCGTCGCCGCCCCGGCGGTGTTGTCCTCCACAATGCCACAGCGTGGCAGAGGCCGGCGCTCAGATTTGACGATCTCGAATATCAGGCCATCTTCGAGAACGAGCCTCGGCTACCGGATGCCCCTGCTGACTTCGATGAACTGATCACGTTCATCCGAGAGTGCAACATCGCGCAGCAGCTTGAAGACTTCGGGTCGAAGCCGCCGCAAGAGTGCAGGACAACGGAGATCGAGCCGCCCACGCCCCGCCACCGCCGGGGTCTATCGGCAGGTTTTTTCGTAGACGAGTTGATGACGTACAGCTTTCCTCAATGACCGCTCACAAATCCGCAGTTTGGTCCGAACCTCTGTCAGCCCCTGGAAAAGGGGCTTTCCTTTCTTCTGAATGAACTTGTCGAGTATCGACGCAGAATCCTGTCGCCCCGAGCAAAATCGGAACGTTGCGATGAACCGGGCCGCTCATCGAAGCGGCCTTTTTGTTGTTTCATGACAGAACGGTTCCCAGGCTCAGGCGTGACCGAGCGACAGCGCTCGGACCACTTCGCACTTGAGCAAGCTGTGCAGCGCCTTTATCGGCAGCTTGGGGTTGACGAGCCAGCGATAGATCAGACCATCGGCGGCGGAACAGAAAAGCTCCGCGACCAACGCGGCATCGATGCCGGCATGCACGCTGCCGCTCTTCTTGCCGAGCTCGATCCAGCGCTGGACGTCACGGCGTTGAGCGGCATGGGCCTTGGCGACGTTGGTGCGGAACTGCGCGCTCGGATCGATGCTCGCGAACCGCAGCAGATACATCGCCCGGATCTCGTTCGGCTCTTCGCGTACGAATGCATGCAGCGCGTCGACGATGCGCGACAAAGCCTCGCGCCCACTGTGATCACCCACCGCTTGCTGGACACGATTGATCCAGTCGGCGACGACCACGTCGTGCACGTGCGCGAGCAGGTTCGCCTTGTTTCCATAGCGATGGGTGACGAGCCCGCGCGAATAGCCCGCGCGTTCGCCGATAGCCGCAAGCGTGGCGCCAGGAATTCCGCTCTCGATGATCAAGCCGATGGCGGCCTCGAACATCCGTTGATCGGACAAGGCCGTGCGTTCTTCCTGTGTGCGGCGGGCTCGGGCGACTGCGGGCATTCAGATCATTACTTGTCGGCGACAATAACTGTGACGATTCGACTGTCTTGCGTCAACACGACGAGCCAAGGCCCATTCGCTGTCATCCAAATCTCGACTCAAAGACGCCGCGAAAACCCGCGATCCCAGATCAGCATTCCGATCAGCATCGCCGCACAGAACCACAGCACGTCGCTCGATCCGGTCAGCAGCGAAACCACCGCAGGGCCGGGGCAATAACCGGCCAGCCCCCAGCCGATTCCAAACAGCACCGCACCACCGATCAGCCGTGCATCGAGATCACGACGCGTCGGCACTTCGAAGCTTTCGGCGAACAGCGGCCGGGCGCGGCGGCGCGTGAGCCAATACGCCGGAATGTTGAACAGCAAGGCTCCGCCCATGACGAAGGCGAGCGTCGGATCCCAATCGCCGAACAGATCGAGAAAGCCCTGCACGCGCGACGGATCGGTCATGCCCGAGAGCACCAGCCCGGCACCGAACAGAACGCCGGCGAGCATTGCGGCGACGGCATTCACGACACCGCTCCGAGCAGTCGCAGCACGAACACGGTTGCAATGCCCGCGCCCATGAACGCCAGCGTGGCGACGATCGAGCGGCGGGAGAACCGGGCAATACCGCAGACGCCGTGACCGGAGGTGCAGCCGTTGCCCATGCGCGTGCCGAAACCGACCAGCAGGCCGGCGACCAGCGTCACCGCGAGGCTACCCGCGACCGGCGTGTGGTGCAGGCCCGCGAGCCTGGCCATGACGAGCGCGCCGGCGAGCAGGCCGAGCACGAACAGCAGGCGCCAGCGCCGCCCCCCGCTCGGCTGAGCGCTCAGCAAGCCACCGATCACCCCGCTGATGCCGGCGATGCGTCCGTTGGCCGCCAGCAGCGTCGCGGCGGCCGCCCCGATCAGCAAGCCACCGGCAAGCCCGCGCTGCCAGGCAGCGATATCCACCACGATCTGCATTGCACTCCCCTATCCCCAGAATCCGAGCCGCGACTATAAGCCCAGCCGCTGGCTTGGTTCGGTCCGGCGCCGCTATAGTCCCGGCGCTGCCGGGCCAGTTCGCGCGCAGCGATCCAGACCTTTCAAGTCCAGACAAAGGATGTACGCATGAAGAACCCATACACACCGGCCTGGGGCCTCGTTTTCATCGCCGCCGCCGCGCTCGCGGGCTGCAACAAACCCAAGCTCGATCCGGCCACCGAAGCCGTCATGAAGGAGCGCCACGACGGCTTCGAGAAGATCGGCGACAACTTCAAGCTCGTGAACGACAAGCTCAAGGCCGGCGGCGGGCTCGACGAGGAAACCGCTGCGGCGGCGCGCACCATCAGCGTCGAAGCCACCAAGATCGCCAACTGGTTCCCGCAGGGTTCGGGCCCCGAAACCGGCGCCAAGACCGAGGCCAAGGCCGATATCTGGAGCAACCCGGACGACTTCGGCAAAAAGCGCGAGGACCTGGTCACCGAATCCGCGCGCTGGGCACAGTTGGCCGATGCGGGCGACGCGGCGGGCTTCGCGGCGCAGACCAAGACCGTCGGCGGCACCTGCAAGGCCTGCCACGACAGCTATCGCCAGAAGAAGAAATAAGCGTCGGAGCCGCACGATGATCGAGCCCGCCCTCACCACCCGCACGCGCATCTGGGATCTGCCGACGCGTGTATTCCACTGGTCGCTGGCGGGCTTGTTCTGCTTTTCGTGGTGGTCCGCCGAAAACGCGCGCATGGATTGGCATCGCGTTTCGGGTTACGTGCTGCTCGCGCTGCTGCTGTTTCGCTGGTACTGGGGCTTCGCCGGCAGCACGACTTCGCGATTCTCCAGCTTCGTCAAGACCCCGCGCGAAGTGCTCGACTACGCCGCGCATTTCTTCACGCGCCAGGGCCCGATCACGCCCGGGCACAACGCGATGGGCGGCTGGAGCGTGCTCGCCTTGATCGTGCTGCTGAGCCTGCAGGTGTTCACGGGCCTGTTTTCGGTCGACACCGATGGCCTCGAATCCGGGCCGCTCGCCAGATTCGTGAGCTTTTCCACCGGGCGTTCGTACGCGAGCGTGCACGGCCTCAGCTTCGACCTGCTGCTGATACTCGTCGGCCTGCACGTGGCGGTGGTCCTGTTCTATCTGTTCTACAAGCGGCAGAACCTGATCACGCCGATGTTCACGGGCGACAAGCGCCTGCCCCCGGAAGCCTCACCTCCGCTGCAGTTCGCATCGATGGGCAAAGCGCTGGCTGGAATCGTCGTCGCGGTGGTGATCAGCGTGTTGATCGCTCGCGCCTAGCCAGGAACAGCTCATCCCAGGCCATTCGCAGCGCGCAGATCCGAGGAGCGCGAGCGATCGCAGCATCGCGAGCCACGGAAAAGCCGGCCATCAGGCCGGCTTTTTCGTACTGCTCACGTCAATCGCAACACTTACTTCACCTCGATGCTCAGCGCACGCAGCGGAGTCGGCACGCCGATCGGCGCGACCAGCGTCGCCTGCCCGGTCGCCAGGTTCACGCGGAAGAGGCTCGACTGCGTTGCGCCATCGACGACCAGCGCGGCGAGTGCGAAGCCGTTCGCTCCACCGGCGATGTCGAAGCCGATCGCGCTCGCGTCGGTGAGGTTCACGCCGAGCGTGTTGATGCTCCGGAGCACGCCGTCGTTCGGCGGCGCCTGCAGGCTCAGGCCGGCGCTGTTGCCGTCGAGCACGAACAGCTGCGTCGCCGTCGAAGCGCGGAAGCTGTTGGTGTACGCAGCGGCGACCGCCTGCGGCGGACGCGTGAGCGTGCCGTCGGTGATGGTGATGCCGTTGCCGACGTTGATGCGCAGGTTCTGCCCCGCATCGGTGACCACGCGCAGGCGATCCGGAACCGGGTTGAAGTCGATGCCGAGCGCCGTACCATTCAAGCCCGTGTACGGAGCGGTGGTGTCGGTCGGATCGGCCGTCAGCGCCGGCACCGCGGTGGCGAAGCCGGTGACGGTGTCGATCGTGTAGATCGCTCCGCTGCCCGACAGGCCATAGAGCGCGCCGGTGGCCGGGCGGAAATCGATGTCGATCAGCGCATCACCGACGGCAAGGCCGGTGATGATCACCGGAGCCGATACCGTGGCCGGAGCGCTCGCCGCAAAGCTCACGAGCGAGTCGACGCCCGCCGCGCCGACCAGCGCGACGATCGTCGGATCGGCCGGCGCGACGGTCGCGGTCGCGATCGCCAGGCCCTTGACGCTGCCGCTCACGCCGATCGCGCCGATGCTCGTCGCGCGCGCCGCCGAGAACGCCGAGCTCACGTCGATGCGATACAGCGAAGTCACCGCATTCACCGTGAGCGCCGCGAACGCCGTGTCCACGCCGACGATGTCGAAGCCGTTGACGCTGCTCGCGTCGACGCCGAGCGGACCGCGATCCTTGAGCACGCCATCGTTCGGCGGCGCCTGCAGGAACAGCCGGTCGCTGGTCGGATCGATCACGAACAGGCTCGTCGTCGCGGTACCCGCGAAGCTGTTGGTGTAGGCCGCGCCGCTGACGCCGAAGGTGCCATACGAAAGCGCGCCGTCGGTGAAGGTGTTGCCGGCATCCGGGTTGCCCACGCGCAGATTGCGCCCGGCGTTGCCGACGATGCGCAGCGCGACCGGTCCGGTCGGGTTGAAGTCGACGCCGTAGACGCTGTCCGCGCCGAGGCCGGCGAACGCATCGCTGGTGTCGCTCGCATCGGCCGCGAGCGTCGAGGCCGCGGTCAGCGCCGCGGTGGCGGTATCGACCGTGTACAGACGCCCAGCGCTCGTGAACGCGTAGAGCTTGCCGGTGGACGGACGGAAGTCCAGGCCGAGCACGCTTTCGCCGCCTTGCAGGCCGCTGAGTGCACCGACCGTGGTCACCGTGCCCGGAGTCGCCGGCGAGAACTTCACGAGTTCGTCACCCGAAGTCAGGCCGTAAACCGTCGCCACCGCCGGAGCCGCGAACGCGGTCACGCCGAGCAGACGCTCGCCGCCGCCGACCGTGCCGAGCGAGGCGCTCGCCGCGCCGGTCGCCAGGTCGATCGTGTGCAGCGTGGTCGTGGTGGTGCCCTGCGCGTTGACCGCGATCGTCGCGGTGTTGTCGCTGCCGTTGATGTCGAAGCCGTTGATGCCCGAGACATCGACGCCGAGGCTGCCCACCACGCTGAGTTCACCCGCGTTCGGGTTGGTCGAGGTCAGCAGCTGATCGTTGGCGCTGTCGAGGTAGTACGTGGTGGTCGTCAGCGAGGCCGCGTTGCCGCCCGCGAGGCTGTTGGTATAGCCGACCGCGGTTGCGCCGCGCGCGCTGCCGCCCACGTTGAGCGCGCCGTCGACCGTCGTCGCGCCGGTGCTCACGTCGATGCGCAGGTTCTGGCCGGTGTCGGAGGTCACGCGCAGGCGATCCGGAACCGGGTTGAAATCGACGCCGAATTCGCTGCCCGCCAGCGCCGTGGTCAGCGTGGACTTGAGCGTGGCGGCGGCCGTGGTCTTGTCGATCGTGTAGAGCTTGCTCGCGTTGCTGAGCGCGTAGAGCAGGCCATCGGCCGGACGCGTATCGAAGCCCACCAGCGCCTCGCCCGCGCCCAGGCCGCTGACGGCGGTCGAGGTGCAGAGCTTGGCCGGCGCGGCGCGGTTGAAGCTCACGAGCTTGCTGCTCTCGGTCAGGCCGAGCGTGTCGCCGGCGGCCTGCGGGCGGCTGCCTGAGGCGATGCTCAGCGCGAGGCCCGAATACGCGCTCGTGGCGAGCGGCAGGGCGGCGACGCGCGTCGCCGCGCCGGTGCTCAGGTTGATCGAATACAGTGCCGTGCTGCCGCTCACCGACAGTGCGGCGAACGCGCTGTTGGCGCCCGCGGCGTCGGTGGCGATGTCGAAGGCGTTGACCGCGTCGACATCGACGCCGAGCGGGCCGACGACCACGGCGGTGCCGTCGTTCGGCGGGTTCTGCAGGAGCAGCTGGTTGGTCTGCGCGTCGATCGCGTAGAGCGCGGTGCGGCAGGCCGCACCGAACGAGTTGGTGTACGCGGCCGTCGAGTAGCCGGTCGCCGCACCGTTGATGACGCCGTCGGTGATCGTCGCGCCGGTGTCGACGTTGATGCGCAGGTTCAGGCCGGTGTCCGAGACCACGCGCAGGCGATCCGGAACCGGGTTGAAGTCGACGCCGAAACGCGCGCCCGACAGGCTCGCGTACGGATTGCTGGTATCGGTCGGATCGGCGATCAGCGTCGACTTGAGCGTCGCCGCGCCGGTGCCGGCGTCGATGGTGTAGAGCTTGCCGGCGGTCGACAGCGCGATCAGCGCGCCGTCGGCCGGACGGCGATCGAGCCCGACCAGGGTTTCGCCGGCGGCCAGGCCGCTGACGGTGACGACGCTCGTCGCGCTGGCCGGAGCCGCGCGATTGAAGGTGACGAGCTGGTTGCCGACCAGGCCCACGCTGTCGCCGACCGCGTCGTTGTCGATGATGGTGACGGTGGCCGTCGCCGGCGAGCCGAGATCGGCGAGGAAGGGCTCGGACAGCGTCACCGTGAAGGTTTCGTTGCCCTCGATGATCGTGTCTTCGAGGATCGGGACGACGATGCTCTTGGGTTCGGCGTCGCCGACGTCCCAGCTCAGCGTCCCGGAAACGGTGGTGAAATCGGCGCCGGCGGTCGCGCTGCCGGCGCTCACCGCGTAGTTCACACGCGCCTGGGTGAGGTTCGGGCCATTGCGGAACACCGTGATCGTCGCGGTGCCGGCGCCTTCTTCGACCGAATAGTTGGCGGCGCTCAGCAGCAGCTCGCCGGCCTGCGGACCCTTGTCGCTGCAGGCGTTGAGCAGGAATACGGCGGGCAGCACGGCGGCTATCGGGCTTTTCACCCAGCGGCTATTCATTTGCATCTCCCTTGATGGTGCGCGCGGCCTTCATGGCGACGCGTGGACGACGAGCGCCAGTGCCCGCCGTTGGGAGTGCTACGGCAGCTCGCGACGACCGGATGCAGAAACCCGAACGATTCGTCAGATCGCCCCTCCGCCCCGTGGTCCGCACACCGAAAGCGAGGCCCGCCGCGCCGAAACGAGCGTGGACATCGCCGCAGCCAGAGACTCAACGTCGCTTGTCGTGCTCGCGCCGGAAGCGCTTCTGCGCCTGATGGACCTGCTTGTCCTGCTGCTTGCGCTCGGCCATCTGCCGAGGCGAGCGCGCGAGCGCCGTCAGCTCGTCGCGCAGCTTGCGGTAGCTGGCCAGGCGTTCGGCCGGCAAGCCGGCAACGACGGCGCAGCCGGGCTCGCGCTCGTGCGCGCAATCGGAATAGCGGCACTGGGCCGCGAGCGCGGCGACGTCGTCGAAGGCGTCCTTCTCCACCGATTCGCGGCCGACCAGGCGCAGTTCGCGCAAGCCCGGGGTGTCGATCAGGCAGGCTCCGCCCGGCAGCTGGCGCAGGCTGCGCACCGTGGTGGTGTGCTTGCCGGTGTCGTCGCCCTCGCGCGTCGCCTGCGTCTTCTGCACCGACACGCCGAGCAGCGCGTTCATGCAGGTCGACTTGCCGACGCCCGAGGAACCGAGCAGCACCAGCGTGGTTCCGGGCGATCGATAAGGCGCGAGCCGTCCGGGCACATCGTCGTGGCGCGGATCGAGCGCGTGCACCGGCGTCGCCGGCCCGGCCAGCCTCTGGATTTCTTCGATGCGCGCGTCCACGTCCTCGCAGCGATCGGGTTTGGTCAGCAGCACCACCGGCATCAGGCCGGCGGACCTCACCGTGAGCAGATAGCGTTCGAGCCGGTTCGGGCTGTAGTCGCCGTCGAGTCCCATCACCAGCAAGGCGCAATCGGCATTGGCGACGATGCGCTGGCGCGAGCCGTCGGCCATGCCGCGCACGAGCAGGCTGGAGCGCGGCAGGCAGTGCGCGATGCGCTGCGGATCGCTGCTGCGATCGAGCACGACCCAGTCGCCGACCGACAGGCCGTCGTCCTGCTGTCGCAGCGATTGCAGCAGCGCGGGGTTCATCGCAACGCTGGCGGCTTCGAGGCCGTCATGAACGACGAAATGATGGCGATGCTGTTCGACGACGCGCGCCGGGGCGAAGGCGTCGCCGCGCAGATCGAGCGCCGCGAACTCGCGGCTGCAACGCTCGGTCCAGCCCAGCGCGGCTAGCGCGGGCGGCAATCGATTCGAAGACATGGAAAGTCCTGTGAAAAAGAGCGGCAGGCCGCCGCGCCGCAGTGGGCGCGGCGAAGGATTTCGAAGCACGCACCGCCGGGCCGGCAGGGACCGGCAGCGGCGGAAACGCGCGTCGAGCGCTCAGGCAAAGACAGTCACAGGCATCAGAGGGATCGGGCGACCGTGGTGGTCGCGGGGCGCATGATGGCGAGCGGCCTGCGCCGGGTCAACGCAGGGCTTTGTTCAGCCGAGCGCCCCGATCAGCCGCACGCGCTTGCTCTCGGGCACTTCGTTGTACGCGAGCACGTGCAGGTCCGGCACGGTCTGGCGCGTGAAGCGCGACAGCAGCGGTCGCAGCGGGCCCGGAACCAGCAGCACGGCCGGCTGGCCGATCGCGGTCTGGCGCTGCACGCCGTCCGCGATCGACTGCTGCATGCGCTCGGCCAGGCCCGGTTCGAGCGCGAGGCTGCCGGCGTTGAGCGTGTCCTGCAGCAGGCGCTCCAGCTGCGGGGCCAGCGTGTAGGCCGGAAGCTCGGCGTCCATGCCGTTGATGTCCTGCACGATCTGGCGGCCGAGCGTGACGCGCACCGCCGAGGCGAGCGCCACCGGATCGTGGCTCTTGGGCGCCACTTCGGCGAGCGCCTCGGCAATGCTGCGAAACGCGCGGATCGGCACGCGGTCGGCCAGCAGGCTCTTGAGCACCTTGACGAACACCGCCATCGGCAGGGTCTTGGGCACGAGGTCTTCGGCGAGCTTGGGTGAGGCCTTGGCGAGATTGCTCAGCAGCGCCTGCGCCTCGTCATGGCCGAACAGGTCCGAGGCATGCTGGCCGATCAGGTGCGACAGATGGGTGGCGACGACGGTGGCCGGATCGACCACCGTGTAGCCCATCGACTGCGCATGATCGCGCGCCCCGCGTTCGATCCAGGTGGCGTCGAGTCCGAAGGTCGGATCCTTGGCCGCGATGCCGGTGATGGTGCCGAGCGCGCGGCCGGAATCGAGCGCCATGAACTTGTCCGCGTGCACCGAGCCGCTCGCCAGCGGCACGCCGTTGAGCGTGACGCGATAGGCGTTCGGCGACAGCTCGAGGTTGTCGCGGATGTGCACGGGCGGAATCAGAAAGCCCAGGTCCTGCGTGAGCTTCTTGCGCACGCCCTTGATGCGCGCCATCAGCTCGCCGCCCTGCTTGGCGTCGACGAGCGGAATCAGCCGGTAGCCCACTTCGAGCCCGAGCGCGTCTTCGGGCGCGACGTCCTCCCAGCTCAGCTCGGGCAGCTTGCTCGGCGCCGGCAGCGCTTCCTGCGTCTTCCTGGCTTCGGTCGCCTGCTGCTTGCGTCGGGACAGCCTGAACGCGAGGTAGCCGCAGCCCGCCGCGAGGCTCAGGAACACCAGGTTCGGCATGCCCGGAATGATGCCGAGCAGCGCGAGCACCGCGGCTGCGATTCCAAGTGCCTTGGCCTGGCCGAAGATCTGCGCGGCGAGCTGCTGGCCCATGTCCTGGGCCTTGGACATGCGCGTGACGAGCACCGCGACCGCGGTCGACAGCAGCAGCGCCGGAATCTGCGCCACCAGGCCGTCGCCGATCGTCAGCAAGGTGTAGTTCCTGGCCGCCTCACCGATCGGCAGATCGTGCTCCATCGTGCCGATCAGCAGTCCGCCGATGATGTTGATGACGAGCACGAGCAGGCCGGCGATGGCGTCGCCGCGCACGAACTTGCTGGCGCCGTCCATCGAGCCGTAGAAGTCGGCTTCCTCGCGCACGTCCTCGCGACGGGCTTTCGCCTCCTCGCGCGTCAACAAACCGGCGTTGAGGTCGGCGTCGATCGCCATCTGCTTGCCGGGCAGCGCGTCGAGCACGAAGCGGGCCGAGACTTCCGACACGCGCTCGGCGCCCTTGGTGACGACGACGAAATTGATGATCGTGAGGATGATGAACACGATGAAACCCACCGTGTAATGCCCGCCGATCACGAAGTTGCCGAAGGCTTCGATCACCTTGCCGGCCGCGTGCGAGCCTTCGTGCCCGTGCAGCAGCACCACGCGCGTCGAAGCCACGTTGAGCGCGAGCCGCAACAGGGTCACGCCGAGCAGCACGGTCGGGAACGCCGAGAACTCCAGCGGCCGCATCACGTAGATGACAGCGAGCAGGATCACGATTGACAGCGCGATGTTGAAGGTGAACAGCAGATCGAGCGCGAACGGGGCCAGCGGCACCACCATCATGCCGAGGATCGCGAGCAGCACGAGCGGAGCGCCGAGGCCCTTGGAGGCGCCGCCGCGCAGGAGCGAGAGGAAGGAGGTCGGGTTGTTCACGCCGCTGCCGTACAAGCGGCGTGCCCGCGCTCTCACCCGAGCGCGGATCGACACGAACGGCCGACCTCGATCGGCGGCATCGATTCCGGTTTTTTCCTACAGCGGCATGCGACGCACGTCCGTCTCGCCGCATGGCGAGCGGGCATCTTTTGGGCGCAGACTTTCAGTGGCCTCTTCCGACGCGAGCCTTGCAGCCATGTCGAGCTTCCAAGCGAATCTTCTGCCGATGTCGCGCAGCCACAGCAGGCCATCGGGCGCGTGCATCGTCGCCGCCTGAGCCTCGATGAAACGCCTGCTGCTCTCCACCCTGCTCTGCTTCGCAGCGGCCGAACTTTATTTCATCGTCAGCTCGGTCACGGTCGGCCACGGCGACATCTCACGCCTGGCGCTCATTCCGTTCGCCGGCGCGATGATGACCACAGGCTGCGCCGCGGCCTACCTGCTCGGTGCCCTGCTGCTGCGAATCTGGCCCAGGCTGCCGGCGACGCCGGCTTTCATTCTTTCGGGCGGCACCATCGGCCTGCTGATCTTCCTGCTCTGCATCTGGTGGCACCTGAGCATCGAATCGACCGTGCCGATGTTCTCGCTGATGCGATACGTCGTCTCCGGAGTCTGCTGGGGCACGCTCTATGCCGGCTGTGCGCTGCTGGCCCGGCACTGGGTTCCGCGGCCGGAGCCGGCGCCTGGCAGGCTCAAACCAGCGCTGCGCGGTTCCTGAGCGGCTGTTACGGTAGCGACCCGAACGCAGACGGACCGCCACCGTGACCGAGCCTCGCTACGCGCTCCACATCGCCAACAAGAACTACTCGTCCTGGTCGCTGCGCCCGTGGCTGCTGATGCGCGAACTCGGCATCGGCTTCGACGAGCACCTGGCCCCGTTTTCGCCGGGCTCGAACTGGGACGAATTCCGCCGCTTCTCGCCGACCGGCAAGGTCCCCTGCCTGGTCGATGGCGATACCGTGGTCTGGGATTCGCTAGCCATCACCGAGTACCTCGCCGAGCGCCACGCCGGCGTCTGGCCAACCGACGCCGCCGCCCGCGCCTGGGCCCGCTGCGCCGCAGCCGAAATGCACTCGGGCTTCGGCGAGCTGCGCAATCAATGCACGATGAACTGCGGCATCCGCGTGCGCCTGCACGCGATCTCGCCGGCGCTGCAGAAGGACCTCAGCCGCATCGACGAACTCTGGAACCAGGGGCTGGACCGATTCGGCGGACCGTTCCTGGCCGGCGAGAAGTTCAGCACCGTCGATGCGTTTTACGGTCCTGTCGCGTTTCGCGTGCAGACTTACGCACTGGCGCTGAGCCCGGCCGCGCAGGCTTATGCGGATCGCCTGCTCGCGCTACCGGCGATGCGTGACTGGTACACAGCCGGCCTCGCCGAGACCTGGCGCGAAGCGGATCACGAGGCGGAGGCACGCAGTGTCGGCGTCTGGCTGCAGGACTTGCGTGCCGTTTAGTATCCAGCCCAGCCCGAAACGGCTTTTCTCTGGCAGAACCCGCATGGAGTCCCCGATGAACCGGCAGCTCGTCATCCTTACAGCGCTCTTCGCCTGCGGATTGCTCGGTGCCTGCGCAACGCAGCCCAAGACCTCCGATTCGTTGAGCGCGCTCGAAGTGGAGCAAGGCTGGAACGGCTCGCGCTGCGTCAACGCCGACCTCGACGTGCCTTCTCCAGAAGGAACCCGCTTCGTTCTGCGGCGAGCCCTGGGATGCATCTTCCCGACCGGCGGGGATCGTGAAACCACTCGCGCAGCGGCTGCGCTTTGAGGCTGCACCCTCGCCCGCGCATCGAGTTGAATTGAATCGAGTTGAAACCATGAGCCCAAGCGACCGCCGCGTCATCTTCTATCACGCACCGCAAAGCCGCTCGGCCGGCGTGCGCGCCCTGCTCGAGGAGCTCGGCGCCGACTACGAACTGCACGCGCTCAACCTCAAGACCGGGCAGACGCGCGAGCCGGCGTATCTCGCGATCAACCCGATGGGCAAGGTGCCCGCGATCGTGCACCTGGGTTCGCTGATCACCGAGCAGTCGGCGATCTACCAGTACCTCGCCGACCTTTATCCAGAAGCCGGCCTCGCGCCGCAGATGGGCGATCCGCTGCGCGGGCCGTTCCTGCGCTGGCTCGCGTTCTACGGCTCCTCGTTCGAGCCCGCGGTGACCGACAAGGCGATGAAGCGCGATCCGGCGCCGCCGTCGATGTGCCCCTACGGCGACTTCGACACCATGATGGCGACCATCGAAGCGCAGCTCTCGGTAGGGCCTTACATCCTCGGCGACCGCTTTACCTCGGCCGACGTGCTGTGGGGGCTCGCACTCAAGTGGATGCTCGGCTTCGGTCTCGTCGACGGCACGCCGGTGGTCAAGGCCTATGTCGAGCGTATCGGTTCGCGGCCGAAGATCGTCGCGGCCGCCAAGGCCGATGCAGAGCTCGCGGCGGCGCAGCAAGCCTAGGCGGGTCGGCGCCAGGTGCGTCCGCCGAGAGTAAGCGCCGATGGTGCCACGTCGTGAATCCAGGCGGGTCTTGGCCTGCGTGCGAGCGGCCCCGCCCTATCGGCCTGGCAACCGGTCGCGCACGGGCAACGACGCTTGCGCTTTCCGTGGCAAGCTTGGCGGCTGTCGCCACTTTCGAAACTCGTGAATCCGAAACCGTCTTCTCCGGTACTGCAGGTGTCAGGCCTCGGCAAGCGATATGGTGAGCGCGCGGCCGTCTCGGACGTGTCGTTCGAGGTCGGGCGCAACGAGATCGTGGGCCTACTGGGTCCGAATGGCGCCGGCAAGACGACGACCCTCAACATGGTGCTCGGGGTGCTCGAACCGAGCGCCGGACGCATCCTGATCGAAGGGTTCGACGTGCAGCGCCAGCGCCGCAAGGCGCTCGAACGAACCAATTTCGCGGCCGTCTATGCGCCGCTGCCGGGCAATCTCACGGTCTACGAGAACCTGCGTTTTTTCGGCCTGCTCTATGCAGTGCGCAATCTCGCCCGGCGCATCGAGACACTGATCGAGCAGTTCGACCTCGTGCGCTTCCGTGACACGCGCTGTGGCGTGCTGTCGTCGGGGGAGCAGACTCGCGTCTGCCTGGCCAAGGCCATGCTCAACATGCCGCAATTGCTGCTGCTCGACGAGCCTACGGCCTCGCTCGATCCGGCCACCGCGCGCGACATCCGCGCGCAGATCAAGGCCATCGCCACTCACGGCAGCGGCGGAATCCTGTGGACCTCGCACAACATGCTCGAGGTGCAGGAAGTCTGTGATCGCGTGCTGTTCCTGTCGCGCGGACGCATCCTGCTCCAGGGCGATCCGCGCACGCTGCCGCAGCAGCATGGCGAAGCCACGCTCGACGATCTGTTCGTGAAGCTCGCGCACGCGAACGCCGCGCAAAACGCAGAGGGCACCGAATGAGTTGGAGCGGAACCTGGGGCATCGTGCTGCGACAGTTCTATCTCATGCGCGGCAGCCCGACGCGCCTGCTGCCGATGTTCGCCTGGGTGGCGATCGACATCGTGCTGTGGGGCTACATCACGCGCTATCTCGACACGCTCACGCAGGCGGGCGGTGCGCTGCTGCCGTCCCTGCTCGGGGCGGTGCTGCTATGGGATCTGTTCTCGCGCGTGATGCAGGGCATCACCACCTCGTTCCTCGAGGACGTGTGGTCGCGCAATTTCCTCAACCTGTTCGCCTCGCCGCTGTCGGTGACCGATTACGTCGCCGGCCTGGTGCTCACGAGCCTGATCGGCAGCGCCATCGGGCTGATCGTCATGCTGGTGCTCGCAATGGGCATCTTCGACCTGTCATTCGTAAGCTACGGGCTGCTGCTGATTCCGTTCCTGCTCGTGCTGTTCCTGTTCGGTATCGCGCTCGGCATCTTTGCGAGCGCCATGGTGCTGCGGCTCGGCCCGGCCTCCGAATGGCTGGTCTGGCCGATTCCGGCGCTGCTGTCTCCGTTCGCGGGCGTGTTCTATCCGCTGTCGACCCTGCCGGGCTGGATGCAGGCGGTCGGCCACGCGCTGCCGCCTTCGTACGTGTTCGAAGGCATGCGCTCGATCGTCGCGGGTCAGCCTTTCGAGGCTCATACGCTGCTCTGGGGACTCGGACTGGCGGTCGGCCAGATCCTGCTCGCGGCAATCTGCTTCAAATGGGTGTTCCGCTACTCGATCCGCAGCGGCCTGCTTGCCCGCTACAGCGCCGAAAGCGTCGCCTGAGCGGCGCATCCGGCGGCCCGATCCCTTCGCTAACCGCCAGGCCGGGTTCGAGGCGTTAAAGTGTGTGCATGGACACCACCACCGCCATCACCCTGGACTCGCTGGAATTCACCAACCGCTTCGCCCGGCTCGACGGCCCGTTCCACGCCCAGGTGGAGCCGCAGCCGCTGTCCGAGGTTCGCCTGCTGCACCTCAACGCCCAGCTTGCCGGACAGCTCGGGCTCGATGCGGGTGCGGCCGCGCGAGACCCGGACTTCGTCGCGGCAATGGCCGGCAATCGCAAGATCGCCGGCGGCGCTTATGTGGCGAGCGTTTACGCGGGCCATCAGTTCGGTACGCTGGTTCCGCAGCTCGGCGACGGTCGGGCCAACCTGATCGGCGAGGTTCTCACGCCGTCTGGCGAGCAGTTCGAACTGCAGCTCAAAGGCTCGGGGCAGACGCCATTCTCGCGCTTCGCCGATGGCCGAGCGGTGCTGCGTTCGAGCATTCGCGAATACCTCTGCAGCGAGGCCATGCACGCGCTCGGCATTCCGACCACGCGGGCGCTGTCGCTGGTCGGGGCGAGCGATCCGGTGCAGCGCGAACGCTTCGAGCGCGCGGCGGTGGTCTGCCGCGTGGCCCCGAGCTTCGTGCGCTTCGGGCACTTCGAGTATTTCTACTTCCGCAATCGACACGAGGAGATTCGCCAGCTCGCCGATCATGTGATCGAGGCGCACTACCCGCATCTGGCCGGCTTCCCCGAGCGCTACGCGGCCTGGCTCAGCGAGATCGTGCAGCGCACCGCCAGGCTGATGGCGCAATGGCAGTCGGTGGGCTTCTGCCACGGCGTCATGAACACCGACAACATGAGCGTGCTGGGCCTGACGATCGATTACGGCCCGTACGGCTTTCTCGACGGTTTCGACGCGCACCACATCTGCAATCACAGCGATGAAGGCGGCCGCTACGCCTATGATCGCCAGCCGGTGATCGGCCAGTGGAATTGCAGCAAGCTGCTGCAGGCCACGCTGCCCTTGCTGCATGAAGACCCGGACCAGTCCGTCGAAATCGCCAACGCGATCCTCACGCGCTATCCGGCCGATTACATGAACCAGATGATGAGCCTCTGGCGGCGCAAGCTCGGGCTCGTCAGCGAGCAGGAAGAAGACCGCGAGCTCATCAACCGTTTCCTGAACCTGCTCGACAAGGGCAAGAGCGATTTCACGCGCACGTTCCGCGCGCTGTCGAATCTGCGCGACGGCGACGACAAGCCGGCGATGCGCGACGAGCTGCTCGACCAGGCCGCGTTCGACGCCTGGCTGCCGGATTATCGCGCCCGCCTCGCGCAGGACGGCCAGCCCGAGGCCGAGCGCCACCAGGCGATGCGGGCCGTCAATCCGAAATACGTGCTGCGCAATCACCTGGCGCAGGCGGCGATCGAAAAGGCCGAAGCCGGCGACGCGAGCGAGATCGATCGCCTGTTCCGCGTGCTGCAGCGCCCGTACGACGAACAGCCCGAATTCGACGCGTATGCAGCCGAGCCGCCTCCCGAAGCGCGCTACATCAGCGTGAGCTGCTCGTCCTGACCCGAATCGCGAGGAGAACGCCATGCGCAGACGCCAGCTGACCCGCAACGCCGATTGCGACGACATCCTGCACTGGCTCGATGCGCACAGCGTCAGCGTCACGCAAGGCCTGCCTGCGCAGCTGCTCAACAAGCGCTGGGAGCAGGCTGGGCGCTCGACCACCCAGCTCGGGCCGGCGCTCAAGCTGCTGTTCGATCAGGACTGGGTCGCGATCACGCCGGACCTCGATCCGCCGCACCTGCGGTTTTCGAGCGAGGGCTTTCGCAAGCTCATCGAAGCGCCGCTGATCGAGGAGCCCGCGGCCGTCGCGGAGGCGATCGCCGAAGCCGCGCCGGTCGTCTCCGCATCGGCGGCGGAACGCCCCGTCACCGTGCCGGCGGCGCCCTCGACTGCGGCTCCGGCCGCCGCCACGTTCCGTGGCCCGAGCGAGCTGCGCCTGCGCAACGACATTCTCGGTATCTATCGCGAACTCAAGCTCAAGGCCGGCGCGAGGCTGATCGGCATGACCTTGTCGCGCTACTGGCAGGAGCTCGGCAATCGCGCGGGTGATCTGCGCGATGGGATCGACGTGCTCGTGCGCGACGGCTTCCTGCAACCGCGCATGGTCGGCATCGACAAGCACTGGATGCTGACCGAGGAGGGCGCGCACTTCATGGCCGGCGCGCAAACCCCGGCCTCGCTTTCGCGACTCGCCCCGCCGCTCGACAGGGTTTCCCCGACCCCGCCGGCCGACGAGCTGCGCCTGCTGACCTCGCGTGTGCTCGTCGCCGAGCTCGGCCCCGGCGAGAGCCGGCTCGACTACACGCTGCTGCGCCCGGCCTGGATGCAGCGCACACGCCTGGACGACAACGCGCTGCTGCATGGCCTCGACATGCTGCACAAGCTCTCATGCGTGCAGCTGCACGAAGGCCGGCCGCTCGATATCGAAATCACCGCGGCCGGTCGCACGCTCGCTTCGCAGGAAACGCCCAAGCTCGCCAAGGTGCTGTCGCTGCTCAACAAGGCTTTGGGCGGTTAATTAGCCTGAGCTTTCGACCGCGCAGCCCGGCAACGGCTGGCTGCAATTGACCATCCAGGCGACGCCGTAGCGATCGACCAGCTGCCCGTAGCGCTGGGCCCAGAAGGTCTCGGCCAGCGGCATCTGAATCTGCGCACCAGGCGACAAGGCAGCGAACACGCGCTCGGCCTCGGCCGGTGTGGCGACATCGGCCACGACATGAGCGCCCTGCACCGGCACGTGCGGATGCTCGGGCGTTCCATCCGTGCCCATGATGTTGTGTCCGTCGACATCGAGGCAGGCGTGCATGATCTTGCTGCGCGACGCTTCGGAAACGTATTCGCTGGCCGGCGTTTCGCCGAAGCTCATCATCGCCGTGATCTTGGCGCCGAGCGCCTGGGCATAGAACTCGAAGGCCTCGCGGCAGTTGCCGTCGAAGCTCAGGTAGGTGTTCAGTTTCATTACCGCTCTCCTTGCAGGTTCATTTGAGGGAGCCTCGCCGCGAGATTCTATGAACACGTCGAATCGGGCTCGCAAAAATCGACAGAACAATCGACGCGCGCGATGATTTTTTGCGCCCGCCTGCTAAGTCCGTAAACGCGCTTGATTTTTAGTGCGCCGCTCGTGACGATCGAAGGCACTTAAGGAACCAGGAACGCTCATGCCGTACACGATGCTGATCATCGAACCGCGCGGCCAACGCGCCGAACGCGGGCCCGAACAAGGTGCCCAGGTCTACGAGCAGATGCTGGCCTTCGGCGCCCAGCTCAAGGCGCGCGGGCTGCTGATCGAGGCTCAGTCGCTCAAGACCGACTCGGCCGGCGTCCGGCTGCAGGTCCGCGCGGGAAAGCGCACGCTCGTCGATGGCCCGTTCTCCGAGGCCAAGGAAATGATCGGCGGCTTCTTCCTGCTCAATTGCGAAACGCGCGAGCAGGCGCTGGAGATTGCGGCCGCTTGTCCGGCGGCGCAGTACGCGACCATCGAGATTCGCGAAAACGGCCCCTGCTTCACCTGAGCGCCGAGGCGCCGGGATCAGCCGGCCAGTATCGATTCGATGAGTTGGATCACCGCCTCGATGCGATAAGGCTTGGTGATGAAGCCCTGCGCGACTTTGGCGGGCTCGATGTCCGCCGGCAGGGCGGCGCTGGTGAGAATCACCGGAATCGCGGCGAGCGCCGGCTGGGCGCGCATGGCCTGGATCAGCTCGAGGCCATTGACGTGCGGCATCATGAAATCGGTCAAGACGATATCGGGCCGTTCGCGCGCGAGCTGTTGCAGGGCGCGCTCGCCGTTGGCCGCCTGGCTCACGCGATAGCCCGACATCTCCAGCAGCAGCGCTACCGTCGTGAGAGTGCCCGGCTCGTCCTCGACGAGCAACACGTGGAGCGGCGCTTTGGCGCTCATTTTCAGCCCTGCTCGCTGCGAGCCTGGCGATGAGCCTGACCTGAAAGCAACCCTTCCATGGGCCCTGGTAGCGCCTGAAGCTGCAGCCCTTCGGACGTGATCGAGATTTCGCGAATGGACGGGTCGAAGCCGCTCTCGCGGACCTTGACCACGGACAGGATGCGGCGCAGTTCGGAATCGAGCTCGATGTAACGCATGAGCATGATGTTCTCAGCGACCGCTGAAACGGCGCCGAATGCAATCGACGTCTCGCCGCCGACCAGCTGCGGGCTCTCCGACGTGAAGATCGAGGTCACGCCCATTTCGCGCAAGGCATTGGTCAGCGCGGCAAGAAACGGAGCGAGGCGGTCCGGGTAGATCGCCGATTGCTCGATCGCATCGAACCCGTCGACGAACAGGCGCTTGACCCCACGCCGGCGCACTGCCGCGAGCAGGCGGTAGCCGATGTCGTCGAGCAGCGTGTCGGTCAGCGATTGCCACTGCGTTTCGACGATGCCGTCGTCGCAGAGCTGCGGCAGCACCAGGCCATTGCCATCGGCCTTGCGGCGAATGCGCGCGGGGGTTTCGTAGAAGCTGTACACCAGCCCGGGCTCCTCGGCCGAAGACTGGCTGACGAACTGCAGGCCCAGCGTGGTCTTGCCGATGCCGGTCGGACCGATCAGCAAGGTGCTCGACCCTTGCGGCAGGCCGCCGCCGATCATCGTGTCGAGTTCGGGCGCACCGGTGCTCAAGCGCTGGCCGTAGTGCCCGTTCTCGGGAGCGAGCGCCGTGACGGTCTCCAGGCGCGGCAATACCTGCACGCCTTCGTTGGAGATCAGCATCATGTGCCGGCCCATGATGAAGCCGCTGCCGCGAAACTTGTGGACCTGGAAGTAGCGGTAGCTGCGGTAGTCGAGCGTCATGGTGCCGATCTCGAACCAGCCGTCCACCATCGTGAACTCGGGACTCGTCGCCCCGCGGCGGCTGCTGGTCAGCAGCAGGATGGTGCTGCCGAGCAGGTTGGCGAGAATGGCGAGATCGTTGACGAACTTGCGGAAATCACGCTCCGAGCCAACGCTTTCTTCGAGTGCGAACAGGCCGTCGACGACGATGGTGCGTGCGCCGAGACGGCGGCTCTCGCCGTTGAGCAGACGCAGGATGCCGCGCAGGCCGTCGCTCTGCAGATCGTCGAAGCCGCTGACGTAGTAGACCGAATCGGGCACTTGCGTACCGTCGTAGAAGCTCATGCCTTCGAGATGCTGCATGAGCCGCGAATGCGACTCGGCGAGCAGCGTCACGTAGAGTGATTTTTCGCCATGCCGCGCGCGGTGGAAGCAGATCTGGTTCGAGAAGATGGTCTTGCCAGCTCCCGGCGTGCCCTGGACGATATAGACTGAGCCGGCCACCAGGCCGCCGTGCAACACGCTGTCCAGACCGAAGATACCTGTGGAGATCCGGCCGGCCCCGTTCTGGTTCCCGGCCACGATTCCTGCGCCGCCCTGACTCACAAACTTCTCCTGACTCCTCGCGCGATGGGCGAAGGCTAACAGATGACGTGCGCGATGATGCGGACACCCCGTCGGCGGGCTCCGCCGATGTCCGCGAGCCACCCAGCCCGCGACGAGTCAGCTGCACATCCCTAAGCTTCGGACACCACTCATTCACCGAGCCGCGGAGATTCTCGCCATGTCCACGTTGCTGTCATTGCCCGACACCGTCGAACAGCGCCTCGACGCGAACTCCGGGACGAGCGCCCTGCGGATGGCGGCCGACATCGCGACCGAACTCGACGGCGCTGTTCAGCAACGCGGCCAGGCGACGCTGATTGTCTCTGGAGGCCGCAGCCCGATCGCATTCTTCCAAGCCTTGTCGGGCGCGATGCTCGATTGGTCGAAAATCACCGTGAGCCTGGCCGACGAGCGCTGGGTTCCCTCCGATCATGCGGACAGCAATGCCCGGTTAGTTCGTGAGCATTTGCTCCGGGGGCCGGCTGCGGCCGCGCACTTCGTCCCGCTGGCCCATGCGGACAGCGCTCCGGAGGCCGCGCTAGCGCGTGTCGAGCGAGAGTTCGCCGCCCTGCCTTCGCCGTTCGACGTAGTGGTGCTGGGCATGGGCGATGACGCGCACACCGCCTCACTGTTCCCGAACCTTCCCGAAACCGAGCGCGCGCTCGATCCGGCAGGCCCCGCCACGCTTGCGATCATCCGTCCAAGCACGGCTCCGCACGCCCGCATCACGCTGACGCTTGCAGCGCTCAAGCGCAGCCGGCGCATCGTGCTGCAGATTCAGGGAAGCAAGAAGCGCGAGGTGATCGAAGCGGCCGTCGGCCAACCGGCGCTGCGTTGTCCGATCGCTGCGATCCTGTCGCTACGCGAGATCCCGGTGCGGCTGTACTACTCGGACTGAATTTCGCGAGCAGTTTCGGCAAAGCAATCCTCAGATCTCGCCGCTTTCGAGCCGCGCCGCGTCCTCGGCCGCTGCGAGCTTGGCCCGCATCACCGCGAGGCTGTTGTCGAGATGGTTGACCTGCTCCTGCAGGTGTTGGGCGAGAACTTCGAGTCCGGCCGACTGCTGGGCGTAGTGCAGCTCCTGCGCGACCGAGTTGCGAACCTCCTGCACGGCGCGAATGCGTGCCGGCTCGGTCATCACGGTGGAGAGCTGCAGGCTCAAATGCTCGGCCACCATGAGCCGCGAATGCAGCAGGGCGAACTGGCCATCGAGCTGAGCGATTCGGTCCGTCAACGGCTTCAGATAGGATCGCAGCCACTGTTCCAGCGATGCCTGCTCCGCGCTTTCCATTCCATTCCCCGCCACGCCCGCAGCCTGCAGGCTCATCGGCCTTCTTTGGCTCCCCGCGGGCTGTCGTTGTCGATGAGTCTTTCCGATGAATCGAGCCTAACAAGAAGGACTTGCGCCCCCTATGGGGAATAGTCCTCAGCCGGGCGGTCGCAAATCTCTCTATCGGCGTCGGGGTTTTCGTTAGATCCGATCTGGACCGGCTGTCGAACGCGAGTCAAAAAAAGCCGGGAACCACCGGCCGATCCGCCGAGTCATACGTTCGCAGGGTTCGCAGTCGCCCTGCTCGCAGTCGGATCGCTTCTCTCCCGTTCCGACCGCTCCACGCCCGCGGTGCCGGCCACTCCCTCCGGTTGCCGCGGGCTCTTTGTTTGCGCACCCCGGATTCGTTTTCGCTCCGCTGCTGCGTTCAGCGGCGCGTCCTGCGTGGCATACTCGCTATATAGTTTTCTATATAACGAAGCATCCATAGCGAATCAGCAAGCGATCCGGAGCCTTTTCGGATCCAAAACCAGGGAGTTGATATGCGGGGGATCGGGAGCCATCGGCTCGGCGCATGGGCGTCGGCATTGATCGCGGTATTTTCAAGCAGCGCGGCGCAGGCACAGGAAGTGGCTGCCTCCGAGCCGGGCAGGACCTTCACGCTCGGAGCCGTCGAAGTGATCGGCACTACCGAGTCCGACGCCACCGCGCTGACCACCGAAGCGGTCGACGTCGAGCAGATGCTCGCCTTGCATCGCGACGATCTGGCCGAGGCGCTCGATCTCGTTCCGGGCGTGGCCCTGCAGAACCTCGGCCAGCGCCGCGAACGCCTGATCGCCCTGCGCGGCTTTTCGAGCCGCCAGGTGCCGCTGTTCATCGACGGCGTACCGGTCTACGTGCCCTACGACGGCAACGTCGACCTCGCCCGCTTCGGCATCGACTACGTGTCCGAGATCGTCGTCAGCAAGGGCCTGGGCTCGCTGCTCTATGGCCCGAACGCGCTCGGCGGCGCCGTCAACGTGATCAGCCGCAAGCCGACTGCTCCGCTCGAAATCTTCGCGCGCGCGAGCGCCGAGTTCGACGACGACTTCGGCGGCATCGAGCAGCGCGGATCGGTCTCGGTCGGCGGCCTGCGCGGCCAGTGGTACGGCAATTTCACGGTCTCGCATGCGGATTCCGAGGGCTATCGCCTGCCCGACGACTTCAGGCTGCAGGGCCCGTTGCCGCTGAACGCGAGCCCCTCGAACTACGAGGACGGCGGCGCTCGCGACAACGCCGACAGCCGCGATACCGTCATCAGCGCCAAGATCGGCTTCGTGCCGAACGCGGACAACGAATTCGCGCTGAGCTACTACCGCCAGCAGGGCGACAAGAACGATCCGCTGTATTCGGGCAATTACCTGAGCCAGTACGCCTGCGACGCCGACAACGATCCGAGCACGCCGGACACCAACTGCTCGCGCCCTGACGGCGTGGCGGTGCGCTACTGGCAGTGGCCGTACTGGAACAAAGAGAGCTTCTACTTCGTCGCCCGCAATGCGGTGACCGCGCAGGGCACGCTGCGCTGGAGGCTGTTCCACGACAGCTTCGAGAACTCGCTGGAGTCGTTCCGCAATGCCACCTACACCGAGGAGACCGGAACGCTGCCCGGCTACGTCTTCTACGGCAGCCAATACGACGACTACACCTACGGCGGCAGCGCGGACTTCGAATGGCGCTGGAACGATCTGCACACCACGCGCATCGCCAGCCACTATCGGCAGGACGTGCATCGCGAATCGCAGCGCCAGCCCGCGCTGCCCGAACAGCGCCTGGAGATTCCGACCTACGACGTCGCCATCGAACATGAGTGGAAGCTCACGCCGCAGCTCACGCTCACGCCCGGCTATTCGTTTCTGCGTCAACCGGGCCGAACGGTGCAGATCTACGACAGCAGATCGCAGACTTTCAACCCGCAGTCGGTCGACGATGCCGATGCTCACAACGCACAGATCATCGGCACCTGGCGCCTCGACGACAGCCAGTCCTTCGTGGCCGGCGTGAGCCGCAAAACGCGTTTCCCGACGCTCAAGGACCGCTTTTCGGGCGGGCTCGGAACCGTCAGGCCGAACCCGGCGCTCAAGCGTGAAATCGCCGACCACTACGAAATAGGCTACGAGTTGCGGCGCGAGCGCTGGGGCGGCAGGATCGCGCTGTTCCAGAGCGAGCTCGACGACGCCATCCAGAGCGTGACCCTGCTCACTCCGCCCGCCCCGGCCGAACCACCGTGTCCGAACTCGACGACCACCTGTACGCAGTTGCAGAACGTCGGCAAGCAGCGCCATCGCGGCGTGGAACTGTCGGCCACCGCCACTCCGATCGACGCGCTCACGCTGATCGCGCAGGCCAACTTCGTCGACATCGACAACCGCGGCCAGAACAGCGCGGTGAAGATCACCGGAACGCCGGACGCCATCTATCGCCTGCGCGCCGACTGGAACTTGCTGCCGCAATGGCGCCTGCGTCTCGATGCGCAGCATGAGGCCGATCGTTTCAGCAACAGCACGGGCACACGCGTTGCCGAATCGTTCACGGTCGCCAACGCGTTTCTGCGGTTCTCACCGGTGACGAGAGTCGGCATCGACATCGGCGTTCGCAACCTCACCGACGAGCTCTACGCTTACGACGAAGGCTATTACGAAGCCGGCCGCACCTGGCTCGCGCAGGTCGACTATCGCTATTGACGATGCGTCTTCAAAGCCCTTCGACCCAGCTCGACAGTCGCTGACGTCGCGATGCATCGAGCTTCTCGAAGCGGCGGCGCGCAGCCGCCGCTTCGCCGTCGTGCCAGAGCACCGCTTCTTCGACCGAACGGGCTCGGCCGTCATGCAACAGCGCCCAGGCTCGTCCGCTGCGCCGCACATGATTCAAGCCCCATAAAGGCGCGGTTCGCCAGCGGCTCGTCACCGGCTTGCCGCCGAGCGTGCGATCGGCAAGCCCCGCGCCGAGATCGTGCAGCAGCAGATCGGTATACGGGGCGATCATCTCGGCGCCCACGATGTTTTCGACCGGCAACTGCGGCCGATGACAAGCCGCGCAGCCGGTCGCCACGAACAGCGCAGCGCCGTCCTGCGGTTGCGATGCGCTCGCGGCGGGCACCGCGAGCCACTGCTGAAAGCTCACGAGCGCGGCGAGAAATTCGTCTGTCGCTTCCGGCTTTCCGCCATCGGCGGCCTTGCGGCATTCGCTTTGCGCAGCCGTGCAATCGTCATGCGGAATCTGCGTGGAACCGAGCCCCATTTCGCGAGAGAACGCCCGTGTGGTTTGATCTTCGATCGATACCGCATCGGCCTGCCAGCCAAAGCGGCCAACACGCTGCAGGCCATTCACTTCACGCCAGGCGACTTGGCCCTCGACTCCCGCTTGCCGCCGGGCGATCTCGACGATCGCCGCATCGGGCACCGCCTGCAGCAAGCCCACGCCGAACAAGGCGGAAGCCAGCCGCGGCTTGATCAGCGTGTCGCGTGCGAGCGCTCCGTAGGCGAGCGCATCGATCTCGATACGCGGCGCGCGCAGAGTCCAGGCCGCGCCATCCGCATAACGTCCGGCGCGCTCGATATAGCGCATGCGCACGCGCGCCTCGGGCGCGTAGCCCTCGATCGCACTCGTGTTGAGCACGTGCCCATAAACCGGATCGCCGACGTCGAACTGCGCAGTCGGCGAACCGAGCTGCACGACGAGGCCGATCGGCGCGGGCTCATCGCCCGATGCGCCTTGCGCCCGCGCGCCTTCGTTGTGGCAGCCATCGCAAGTCGCTGCGTTGAACAGCGGCCCCAAGCCGTCGCGCCGGCCCGCTCGCGGCGTTCCGGCGATCACCCATTGCGTATTGAAGATGGCATGGCCGAACTCGTAGGCCTCGCGCTGCGCTGCATTCAAAGCGGTGTACGGCGGCGGATCACGGCGATCGGCAAATTCCGCGCGTCCGAATCCGTCGGCCGCCGTCGCCACCGACGCGCCGGCCCAGAGCAGCGCTGCAAGCCTCCACTTCACCGGGTCGCAGGTGCGACCGGCGTCAAGGTGAAGTGCAGCGTGTCTTCGGAAAGCCCGCTGAACTGCAGCGTGAGCTCCCGCTCGGCCGGCAGTTCATAGACAACCACCTTGCGCGGCTTGTCGCAGCTTGGCGAGCCATTGAAATCGACTGAAGGCACGACCTTGCCTGCGGCGACGATGTCGATCCAGAACGGAACGTCGAGCGCGACGCGATACTGCCCGGCCTTCGGCACCCGAAAGCGGATCAGCCCGGCCGATGAGCCGTCGGCGAGCATTTTCTTGCTCGGGCTGGCTGCGAACTGCACGGTGTCCTGCGGCAGCAGCGCAAGTGCGTAGAGCCGATCGAGCTGCAGCAGCGGAGCGCTCTGGCCGGACTTGCCGGCCGAGGCGCTCTCGGCCTTGCCCACGAACAGCGCGTGCTCATGCGCAACGTCCCATTTGAAGCTTTTGCAGGCATCGCTGGCCGAGGCTTGCATCGCGCCCAGGCACATCGCGGCGCCAGCGATCCACGTCAGAGTCCGCATGAGATTTTTCCGTATCAGAGACGGAGAATCCTACACGCTATATAAAAACAAACATAACGATAGGACCGTCGCACGGCAGCTCCGCGCGAGCGAAAAACCGTGTGGCGAAACGCGGAAAAAAACGCTGATCGGCTCAGAAACAAAAAAGCCGCGCTTTTCGGCGCGGCTTCGGATCTTGTAATGGTGGAGCGGAGGAGGATCGAACTCCCGACCTTCGCATTGCGAACGCGACGCTCTCCCAGCTGAGCTACCGCCCCACACAAGGGCGCGCAGTATAGCGAGTCATCGGCCAGAAAACAGCCCCTCTCCGAGAGCCTCAGGACGAAGCCCTTGGGCCAAGCGGCGGCTCGCAGGTCGGCCGGCTGATGCGCGGCGGAATGCGTGCGGTCGCGCCAGGGCCGATGCTTCGGCGCCGCAACGATGTGCGCAAAAGCGGCGGGGCCAATCATCGTCCGCGAGAGCTTCACACCATCTGTTCGACCATTTCGCAGCGCCCTCTTCACGCGGAAAAAAAACCCTGCTAAATAGGCGCCGCACTGGTCCACAACTCAGCAGCGATGGCCCGAAAGCCCAAACCCAAGCCGCAGGCGGAGCCCGCCAAGAACTTCGATGAATTCGCCGAAGAAAGCGAAGGACTCGAAGAAGACGTGAACGTCGAGCCTGTCGAAGCCGTCTCGGCAGGCAAGCTGCGCGACTGGCGCGACGTCGAGAAGTTGAAGGAGATGCGCGAGCTGCGCCGCCTCGTCGGCGACGACTTCGATCTCCTCGACGACGTTCGCCCGCGTCGCTGAGGCACTCGTCAGCCCTGCGCCGCCTGGCGCAGGCCTTGTGCATCCGTCGATGAGCCCTGCGAGGCGATCCCGGTGCATCGAACAAAAAGCCGGGCCGCTGTTGCAGCCCGGCTTTTGTTTTATCCGTCAGCGCATCGCATACCGCCGGCGCGCGCGCCGGCCTTGAATCTCAACCCGATGGCTCAGCCCAACAGCTTGGCCAGATCCTGATCGATCTCTTCGGGCGTGGCGACCGATTCGTAGCGCTTGACGACCTTGCCCTGCTGATCGACGAGGAACTTGGTGAAGTTCCACTTGACCGCGTCGGTGCCGATCAACTCCGGGAAATTGGCTTTGAGATGCGAGACCAGGCGCTGCGCCCCGGGCAAGTTCTCGTCGAAGTGGCCCGGCTGCTCCTTGCGCAGGTAGCGATACAGCGGATGCGCATCCGCGCCGTTGACTTCGATCTTGGCGAACAGCGGAAAGCTCACACCGTAGTTGAGCGAGCAGAACTCTTCGATCTCGGCTTCGGTGCCCGGCTCCTGATGACCGAACTGATCGCACGGAAAGCCGAGAATCTCCAACCCCTTGCCGTTGTACTTTTTGTACAGCGCTTCCAGGCCCGTGTACTGCGGCGTGAAACCGCACTTGCTCGCCACGTTGACGATCAGCAGCAGCCTGCCCTTGTATGCGCTGAGCGACTGCTCCTGTCCCTTGATGGTCTTGGCGCTGTAATCGTAGACACTCATGTGATTCTCCGTCGGCCTTGTCTTGCGAATCGGCTTGTTGAACAGCCAGTCTGCGATTCTAGCCTTGCCGAGTCAGCAGCATGGCGTCGCCGTAGCTGAAAAATCGATAACGCTGCTGCACCGCATGTCGATAGGCGGCCATGACGCGCTCGTAGCCCGCGAAAGCGCTCACGAGCATCAGCAGCGTGCTTTCGGGCAAGTGGAAATTGGTCAGCAAGCGATCGACGACATTGAAGCGGTAGCCCGGAGTGATGAACAGCCGTGTCTCGCCCGCGCCGGACTGCAGCGTTCCACTGAGCGCGGCCGATTCAAGCGCTCGCGTCACCGTAGTCCCGACGGCGACGACGCGACCACCCCGTGCCTTGGTCCGGACGATCGCCTCGCAAAGCTCCGGCGAAATCTCGTAGCGCTCGGCGTGCATGCGATGCTCGGATACATCATCGACGCGCAATGGCTGGAACGTGCCGGCGCCGACGTGCAGCGTCAGCGTAGCCGTCCGCACCCCGCGGGAATTCAAATCCGCCAGCAAGGTGTCGTCGAAATGCAGCCCGGCCGTCGGCGCCGCGACAGCGCCCGGCTTCGCCGCGAACACGGTTTGATAGCGCTCCGCATCGAAACCGCCCGGCGCATGCTCGATATAGGGCGGTAGCGGCAGCCGGCCGACGCGCTCCATCAAGCGCTCGAAGCTGCCCGCCGAATGCAACTGCAGGCGGAACATGTCGTCCTGCCGATCGATCATCACGAGCACCGCAGGCGCTTCGCCATCGGCCAGATCGATCAGGATCTCGCCGCCTGGCTTGGGCGTTTTCGACGCACCGACCTGCGCGAGCGCCTCGCGCTCGCCAAGCAGCCGCTCGATCAAAATCTCGACACGTCCGCCCGTCGGCTTGCGCCCGAACAGGCGAGCCGGAATCACGCGGGTGTCATTGAAAATGAGCAAATCGCCCGGCTCGATCAGCGAAGCGAAATCGCGCATCTGTCGGTCAGCCAGCGTGCCATTGGGTGCAAGCTCGAGCAGGCGACTGGCACTGCGTCGCTCAGCCGGAAACTGGGCGATCAGTTCCGGGGGGAGTTCGTAGTTGAAATCGGAGCGGCGCATAAGAAGGCGCGCAGTTTACACAGCGGAGCCCTCCGGTTTCAGCCTGAAGCCCCGCGCATTCGACGGTACTGAACCATTCGCGCCAACCTCCGCGAACCGACGCGACGGCGACGGGCGGGGCACCCGATCAGACGAAGCCCCCGAACAAAAGCACCGCCACGATGATGACCGCAGCGAGCAGCCCCCCGGACGGTCCATAGCCCCAGCTGCGGCTATGCGGAAATACCGGCAGCACGCCGAGCAGTGCAAGCAACAGGATGATCAGCAGAATGGTTCCGGTCGTCATGGCGGGCCTCTTGCGTTTGAAGCTCCAGCGTGTACCGGAAAGGCTGAACGATTCGCACCTGCTTCGGAAACCGGGCCCGCCGGTTTAATCAAAATGGCAAACAGCCGCGCTAGGCTGTCGCGTTGATACGGATGCCGTGGGCGAGCGAGATGCGCACGAGTTTGAAATTGGCAGGTGGAGCCGCGACCCTGGCGCTGCTGGTTCACTGGGCGTCTCGTCACGAGGTTCCCACTGCCCATGCGGTAGCCAGACCGCTAACGGCTGCCGCCCCAAACGCCGCAGCCCCCGAACCGGCGCAGTCAATCTCGAGCGGCGAAACTCGAAGCACCGCGGTCCTCGTTCCAAAAAACAAGGAACCGCCGGAGGACAACCCTTGCACAGCAGGCTGTTTCGAGCAGGAAGCGGGATACAACTGGGCAGAACAGATGCGCGTCGACGACCCCGTCGATTGCGACAACGAATCGTCCTCGTTCGTGGAGGGCTGCCTGGCCTATGCCGAGACACAGCAGGCGGAAGTCGACGACAGCTGGGAAGATCGGTAAGCAGGCCGCCTTACCCGCAATGCCGCGATGGGCGTTGCACCGCCTTCGCGTCAAGGCGCTCGACGGCCCTATTTACCTTTCAGTAAGTTTCTATATACTGCACCGCAACATGGCTCGTTGAGCTCCGGCTCCGAGGCATAGCCAGTCTCCTCCAGAAGGGCTACGCGCCCTTCTCGCACTTTGGCCCCCTTTTGGGGGCTTCTTTTTGTCCGCCACTCGGCCCAGGCGCATGCCACCGGCTACCTGCGCCCCGATTCTCCGTCCGGGCCACAGCCGGGGAAAGCGAAAATGTCGGACCGTTGATCGCACGCAATACGGCCGCTGGTCGAATTCCCGCGCTCACTCAGCACTTTTTACCTTGGCGCGTAAATTCGCCAGCGGCATGCTGCCGTATCGCCGAGCTTGGAATCCCCGTCCCTGGCAGGTTGCAACAGGATCCCCGGCCAATACTTGGCTGCGCCACTTGTCCTCGAAGCGAGCGCCGCTTTGCCACCTTGCACCATGGAAGTGCAGGGCCCCGTAGTCTCAGGGAATAGACGATGAAGCCGCTGCAGATCCTGTTGGTCGATGACAATCAGACGTTTCTGGCTCTCGCATTGCGACTGCTGTCATCGTTGGATGACGTCGAAGTGATCGGCTGGGCATACGACGGGTTCAATGGAGTCCGCTTGGCGGAAGAACTCTGCCCCGATCTCGTCATCATGGATCTCGGCATGCCTGGCATGGGAGGGTTGCAAGCCACCCGCCTGATCAAGGCTCAACATCAGCCACCCCTGATCGTCATCGCCAGCTACCACGATGACGTCGAGCGTCGCGAGCATGCGGCCGCCGCAGGCGCCGATGCCTTCGTCAGCAAGGACGAGTTCGAAAAGCAGATCGCGATGTTCATCGAGAAAGCGCAGCGCCCCATACGGTGAACCCCACAAAGGGCAGCGCGGCGAGTTCCCGCGTTGCTCCCGACGCGTCCAGATAGCTTCCGCCATCTGTACGCCCCGAAAGAGCTCAAGCCTAGAGTCGCAGGATCGACGCCCCCATTACGGCGAAGCTGCAGGCACATCATGGCACTCGATAACGCTGTGGCAACAAAAAAGCCCCGGATTTACCGGGGCTTAGCCAACTCATGAAACTCTATGATGCACTTCTACAAACTGATCAGGTGTGCCTAGGGAGAGACTCGAACTCTCACGAGGGGCTACCTCGGCGGATTTTGAGTCCGCTGCGTCTACCGATTCCGCCACCCAGGCAAGGGGCGCGATCATACCCGCGGGCCTCAAGCGCAGCAATGCACATGCGGCCCGCTTGGCGATCAAAGACGGAAGTCGTAACGCAGACCGTAGTGCCAGGCCATCGTGCGGGCATCGCGGTCCTGATAGAACACCGTGCCGCCGGCGGTCAGGCGCAGGTTCGGCAGCGATTTCGAGATCACGCGAATCGGAAACAGCAGCTCGGCACCGTAGCTGACCCCGCTGAAGCTCTTCTCCGCTCCGTTGGCTGCTTCGGCCGAGGACCACGAATAGCCAAAGCGTCCGGAGATTTCGAGCACGTCGAGCACGGTTCCGGTCGGCACGATGTAGGCGCCGTAGAACTTCTTCATTTCGAACTCGTCGACCGCCTTGGCCTTGTCGGGTGCGAAGCCGACCAAGCCTTCGATGGCGACGCCCGGAATCAGGCGCCAGCCGAGATGGCCGCGATAGAAACCGCCATCGAGTTCGTCTGTACCGAAGCGATCTTCGATGCCATCGTCCGACAGATCGATCCTGGCTTCGGCGCGATCGATGGCGACGTAGAAGTTGGGATGCTCTTCCTCGTCGATCGACTGCGAGGCCGGCTCCTCGCCACCCGAACCCGAGGAGTCGTAGCTGTCGCCCGAGCCACCCGCATCGACTGTGTCGGTCGAGTCGGTCGTGCCGGAGCTGGACTCACCCGACGCTTCGGCCGTTTCCGGGCTCGTCGCGTCCGCCGATGCATCGGGGCCGGAAGCCGAATCGACGCTATCGGTCGCCGGCGCGGCCTCTTCGGCCGGAGCCTCGGTCGAGGCTGTGTCCTCGACGGGCATGACTTGAGCGTCCTGCGCCAGCGACACCAACGGTGCCGCGAGCAAGGCCAGCAAGGCCAGACCGGCAACGGTTTTCGGCATGTTCTCCTCCCTGTATGGACTCTGGTGTCCTTGTGCTCCGCTCGAGGCGGATCATGCGATTCTAATGTCAGCTCGACGCACACCGCACCATACGCGTGCAGGCCCGGCAGTGTGCTCGGCGGCTCCGATGCGGGGGCTCATGCACAATAGGCCACCCATGGCATCTCTTCCCCGACGCTCAGCCCCATGATGACCGCTCATTTCTGCAACCTCTGCGGCCACAAGGTGGATTTTCGCGTGCCCGAAGGCGATCACCTGCCTCGGCATGTCTGCCCCAACTGCGGCCACGTGCAGTACTTCAACCCGCGCGTGATCGTCGGCGTGATTCCCGAGTGGGAGGACGGACGGATCCTGCTGTGCCGGCGCAACATCGAGCCGCGCATCGGCCTGTGGACGTTTCCGTCCGGCTTCATGGAGCTCGGCGAAACGACAGCCGAAGGCGCGGGCCGCGAGGCGCGTGAGGAATCCGAAGCCGACGTCGATGTCGGCCCGCTCGTGGCGGTCATCAGCGTGCCTTACGTGTCACAGGTCTTCATGATCCACCGCGGGCGCATGCGCAGCGACCACCACGCGCCGACCCCCGAGAGCAGCGAAACCCAGCTGTTCGCCGAGCACGAGATTCCGTGGGACGAACTCGCGTTTCCGAACATTCACCACGGCCTCGAGTTCTTCTTCGCCGACCGCGCCAAGGGGCGCTTCGAAATTCACGCGCTCGATCTGGTTCGCAAGCCAAGCAATCCGGACGATCGCGAAGTCAGCACCGGCGACGATTTGTCGCCCTGACAGCACACGCATGCCAAAGAGTCATTGAGCGATCACGCAAGCAACGGCACATTCGGCGCATGACCCAGCAGCTTATCCAGCTCCAGCATTTCTTCGCGCTGCCGCGCGAGCGCGTCTTCGCCTACTTCGTGCAGCACGACAATTTCGGCCGGCTCTGGTGGCCGGCGCAATGCCGCTGGATCAAGGCCGCTCCGAACGGAGACGCCAATGGTGTGGGTTCGGTTCGCGAAATCCGGGTCGGGCTCGTTCGTTTCGAGGAGACCACCACCGAGATCACGCCCGACAGCACGATCGAATACCGGGTCACGCGCGGCGGTCCGTTCAAGAACCATGTCGGTCGCATGCGGTTTTCCGAAGTGCCGGGCGGCACTCAGCTCGATTACGACATCGCCTTCGATTGCCGATGGCCGCTGTTCGGCAACTTCGTTTCGGGGGTCATGCACGCAGCCTGGCTGCGCGGCGTGAATCGAGCGGTCGACCGGCTCATGAGCGGCGATCGCTGAGCGCGATGCGCGTCTTCAGCCACACCTGCTCGAACACTGAAATCGTCTGCGCGCTCGGAGCCGGCAGCTGCCTAGTCGGCGTCGACGCCGATTCCGACTATCCGCCCGACCTCGTCTCCGCACTGCCAAAGCCCGGACGCGATCTCGATCTCGACACGAGCATGGTCGCAGATCTGGCGCCTGACCTCGTATTGACCTCGCTCACGGTGCCGGGGCACGAGCGCATCGTTGCCGAGCTCGAAGCACTCGGATTGCGCACGATCACGATTGATCCGCTGAGTCTTGAAGATGTCTATGCGAGCATCGCCACGATCGCGGCAGCGCTCGGTATCGAGCAGCGCGGTGCCGATCTGATCGCGCAGATGCGCGATCAGATGCCACCCGTCGCCGCCGGCACGCAGCGTCCGCGCATTGCCGTTGAATGGTGGCCCAAGCCGGTGATCGTACCGGCCCGGCAATCCTGGGTGAGCGACCTCATCGAACTTGCCGGTGGCTGCAATCCCTGGGCCGATGCCGAAGCCAAGAGCGTCACCGTCGATCACACCGAGGTGGCGCGCCAGGCCGACGCGGTGGTGATGTCCTGGTGCGGTGTGCCGCTCGAAAAATATCGGGCCGATGTGGTGCTGCGTCGCCAAGAGGCACGGCACTGGCCGGCATTGGTGCATGGCCGGGTGCATGCGATCTCCGAAGCGTACCTGGGTCGTCCCGGCCCGCGACTCGTGCATGGTTACGCCGAGTTGCGCAAGATCATTTCTACTTTCTGAGCGGTAGGAAAGCAGCGTTCTGCGCGGCTTTTCCTACGCCCCGGGAAAACCAGCCAAGCCCCTGAGTCCACGCAGCTTATCGAGGCCGCGATCAGCTTCTCCATGGCACGAATGCTGCGGTAGGGAAGCCGTTGTAACAGGACTTTAACGAAGCCGTTCGTCAGCAACTGGCGACCTCAGGGATCCACCTATGTTCTCAGGCAGATACCGCACATGCGCGTGATGCTCGTCGACGATGATCCAGCGCGCCGCGCCGCTATCGAAGCGTCGCTGCGCTCGCTCGAACACGAAGTCGTTGGCGCCATCACGTCGGCTGCCGACTTGTCGGCAGCCGTGCGCCGCCACCAACCCGATGTCATCCTGATCGACGTCGATTCACCGAGCCGCGACACGCTCGAATCGCTCGGTCAGGTAACGCGGGATCGCCCGCGGCCGATCGTGCTGTTCGCGCACACGGGCGCGCCCGACACCATCAAGAAGGCACTGCAGGCCGGCGTCACCTCGTATGTGGTCGATGGGCTCAACGCCTCCAGGCTCAAGCCCATTCTGGACGTGGCCATTGCCCGTTTCGAAGAATTCCAAGCGCTGCGCAACGAGCTCGAAGAAACCAAGAGCAAGCTGGCCGACCGGCGTGACATCGAAAAAGCCAAGGGTTTGCTCATGAAGCGCCGCAATCTGGACGAAAACAGTGCTTATGAACTATTGCGGCGCATGGCGATGGACCGCAATCTCAAGCTTGGCGAAGCCGCACGCGCCTTGATCGCGGCAGCCGAGCTCCTCTAGTGAAACACGCCATGCCACTCGAAAAAACAGAACTGAAGATCGGGTTGGTGCCGCTGGTCGACGCCGCACCGCTGATCATCGCAAGAGAAAAGGGCTTCTTCGCCGCTCATGGGCTCCAGGTCGAGCTGTCGGTCGAAGCCTCGTGGGCCAACATCCGCGACAAGGTCGCCGCCGGCCTGCTCGACGCGGCGCACATGCTCGCCCCTATGCCGATCGCCGCGACCGCCGGCATCGATGGCGTACGCGTGCCGATGCTCACCGCGCTCTCGCTCAACCTCAACGGCAACGCGATCACCATTTCCGAATCGCTGTTCTGGCAATTGCAGCTCGATTCGATCACGCCTCGCGAAGTCGGCAGCCGGCTCAAGCACGTGCTCGAGACCGATCGCGCGGCGGGCGCTTCACCGCGCGTCTTCGCCCATGTCTTTCCGTTCTCCACGCACAACTACGAACTGCGTTACTGGCTGGCCGGCTGCGGCATCGACCCCGATCGCGATCTGAATCTGTCGGTGGTGCCGCCACCGCAGATGGTCAAGTCGCTGCGCGAAGGCAGTATCGACGGCTTCTGCGTCGGCGCTCCGTGGAGCGAGGTCGCGCAAGCCGACGGCATCGGCCGCGTCGTCGTACGCAAATATCAGATCTGGAACAACAGCCCCGAAAAGGTGCTCGGCGTGACCCATAGTTGGGCCCACCAGAATCCGAGCACGCACCTGGCCGTGATCGCCGCGCTGATCGAAACCGCGCGCTGGCTCGATCGCACCGAGAACCGCGCCGAGGCGGCCCGCATCGTTGTGGAAAGCCACGCGCTCGACGCGCCGCCGGAAGTCGTGCACGAGGCCTTGCAGGCCCGATCGAGCGGACATCCGCTCGGGCGCGGTCTGGTTTTCCACGAAGGTGCGGCGAACTTTCCGTGGACTTCGCACGCGCTCTGGTTCATCCGGCAAATGATCCGCTGGCAGCAGGCGCCGAGCGACATCGACGCGGCCGCGGTCGCATCAGCGAGCTACCGGCCCGACCTGTACCGCGCCGCCGCCGCGCTCGTCGGCGAGCCCTGCCCGGCCCAGGATTTCAAGAGCGAAGGCGATCATGCCCAGGGCTGGAAGCTCGGCAACGCCGAGGGCGGCATCGCGATGGGCCCCGACCGCTTCTTCGACGACCAGCATTTCGAAGGTCGCTGAAACATGAATCGCCGATCGGCGTCGATCGGCGATTCATGTCGATAAGCCAGCCCACTTCCCTCTGACTGCAATCCACGCCGGCACGAGCCGGTTTTTTATTGCCCGAATTTCGCGCGGACAACAAAAAGCCGCCGGTCTTATTCAGACCGGCGGAATCTCAGGATCGGCTAACTGATTTTTTTGAGCAGCAGGCCGTCGTTACTGGACGACGACCGTGCCTTTCATTTGCGGATGCAGCTGGCAGGCGTACTCGTAGACACCGGGCGAGGTGAAGGTCTTGGTGTAAGTGGCGCCCTCCTTCAGGCGACCGCTCGACTCACCGGCGAAGTTCACGAAGTGGTTCGATCCATCCTCGTTCTTCCAGGTCACCGTGGCGCCGACCGGCACCGTCAGCGACGCCGGCGAATAGGCGTAATCCTTGAGGATCACCGTCGTGCCGCTGGCTACCGGCGCGGGCGCGGGAGCCGGAGCGGGCTCGGCGGCCGGCGTGGTTGTCATCGGCTTGGCGAACTCGGCGGTTGCCTCGGTCGGAGCGACCGTCACGCCGCCGCCAGTGGACTCGGTCACCTTGAGTTCGACACGACGATTCAGCTCGCGTCCCTCGTCGGTGTTGTTGTCCGCCACCGGCATGGATTCACCGTAGCCACGCGTGGTCATGCGGCCGGCCGCGACGCCCTTGGAGACCAGATAGTCCTTGACCGACTTCGAACGCTTGTCCGACAGGCTCAGGTTGTAGGCGTCCGAACCCTTGGAGTCGGTGTGACCACCGATCTCGACCTTGATGTCGGGGCGCTTTTCGAGCGCACCGGCGACGCCGTCGAGAATGACCTTGGCGTTCGGCGTGAGGCGCGCCTTGTCGAACTCGAAGGTCACGCCCTGCAGCACGATGGTGTCGCCGACGGCGCAGCCCTCGAGCGTCATCGGCTCGCCCGGTCCGGGCGCCTTGCAGATCGGGTTGTACTCGTCCATGTCGTTGGCGTCGGTGCATCCCTTGTCGGCCGGGAAGTCGATCGCGCCATCGCCATCGTTGTCGATGCCGTCGCTGCAGACCGGTGGCGGCGGCGGAGCGGGCACCACGGCGACCGGGGGCGGCGGTGGCGGCGGCGGAGCGACCGGCTTGGCGCCGAGCGGAATGCGGACACCGAGGTTGAACAGAACCTCGTGGAAGTCGCTGCTGACGTCGCTCTCGTTCTTGGGCTTCTGGATGTGGTAGAGCGCTTCGGCACGGATGCTGAAGGTGTCGAACAGCGGAATGTCCCAGCCCAGGCCCGCGTTGTACTGCGTGTACTCACCTCCCATCACGTCGGCATGCAGATACGGGCCCAGGGTGGAGCCGGCCAGATACCAGTTCACGCCGGCGCCCGCTCCCCAGACGTCATCCTTCTTGTTTTCGCAATTGGTGCCGGGGCCGATCAGCATCCTGGTGCAGAAATCACGCTTGCCATAGTCAAGATAGCTGCCACGCACTTCGAAGGTGAACGCGGAAGTCATCGGAAAACCGAGCGCCAGTGTTCCGCCGTAGCCGTCGTCCGAGTTGAGCCGATCGTCATCGGCGAGCACGTAGGAGCCCATGGGGGCGATGTAAATGCGATCGTCCTCGACCGCATGCGCTGCGGTTCCGTAAGTCGTGGCGACCACCAGCGGCAACAAGGCATAGCGAAACTTTTTCATGCGGCCCCTTCTATAGATCTATCGTTCTCGGTCTGCGGTCCAAGCACTCGCTCCACGGCGACCTCCGGACAAAAAAAATCCACCGGTCGACCTACCCTGAAGCAGTCGTTCGGTGGACGTCATCGTCTGAATCGGACCGTCGTTGGTCCGTGAGCGAGCTGCCTGACGGCAAACTCAGGTTATCGGATAGCAATATCTCTGCCAATCGTCGGCTCGATGGAACTTTCGCGAGACGACCCGCGCCGACCATCGGACATCGCGCAGGACCGCTCGCTACTCACTGGCACGATGGTTGCTCAGCCAGAAACTGAAGGGCCGTTCCGGTCCTGCGAAGGAAGCAAGTCTGACGGCGCTGGTGTGGTCGCCGGCCCCGATCAGACGGACCAATGGCGGTCCCATATAACGAGCCGTGGCCTCACCGCCCCAGCTCATGGACAGGTTCGCTGGCTCACGAAGCCGGCCCCGACTGCCACTCAGGACGATGAAAACCATACGTCATACCACCACGATCCGCGCGTTTCGCCGCATCGGCGGGCTCATGGCGCTGACCGCGATGCTGCTGGCCGCCAAGGCCGGTGCCTCGGCCGAAGTCGCCGACGACCTGGTCATGGAGGCGCTCGATATCGAACGCCTGGCCGCAAGGCTCGATTCGGCTTCGGGACAGCCCGCGCACGCGCTCACGCCGGTCTACATCGGCTCGCAGGTCGCCGACCTGCAGGTGCTCGAAGTCACTTTCCAGATCGATACGGTCAAGCCGGTCCGCTATGCGTACTCGCCGGCCGAATCCGCTGCGCTCAACGAGAACAGCCTGCACAAGCTCGCGCAGATCGAACTCGCGCCGGGCTCGCACCGGCTCTATGTCGACTATGCGGCGCGCGGCGGCGACGATCGCCCCGGCGTGCCGCGTCTGCGCTCCCGTCTGGTGCAGACCATCGAGGCGCCGGCCGCCGGCAAACCACTCGTCATCGTCGTCAAGCCGGGCAGCCTCGGCGGTGATCCTTCGCTCGAGCTCGTCGAGGCGGCGGGCGACGTCACGCTGCGCCAGATCGATTACCTGATCCATTCCGGGCGCTACTTCACCGCGGCCTCGCAGATCATGCAGATGCGCGATGCGGCCGGCGGCAGCCTGCCGGCCGATTACGAACAACGCTTACAGGCCAGCATCGCCGGCCTGCGCCACAACACGCCGGCCGATGCGAGCGCCTCGCCGGTGCTCGCCAAATACCAGTCGGCCGCCGCTTCGCTCGACGCCGGCCGCAACGCCGACGCGATCCCGATGCTCGAACAGATCGGCAGCGAAAAGGCCAACAGCGCAGAATCCTGGGTGCTGCGCGATCAGGCCAACACCACGCTCGGCTACTACTTCCTGAGCATTAAGCAGCCCGATCTGGCCGCGACCACCTTCAAGCGCGTGCGCAGCGCGAGCCCCTATGCGAACACCGCGCTGCTCGGCCTGGGCTGGGCGATGCTCGCGCCGCGCGGCAACGCGGCCGACCGCACCGCACCGCTCACCGCGCAATCGGTCAAGACCACGCTGAGCGCACCCGAAAAGCTCAGCACGGCGCGCAAGGCGATGCCGTTCAATAACGCCTGGGGCGTCGCCACCGGCAAGCGCGCGGACGATCTGCGCCGCGCGCTGGTGCCGTGGACCGAACTCGTCGGCCGCGATCCGACCGACGCGGCCGTGCAGGAGGCGATGCTCGCCCTGCCCTATGCGTTCGAGCATCTGGGCGCGCACGAACAGGCGCGCGACTACGGCAAGCGCGCGGTCGATCAGCTCGAAAACACGCGCGGGCACCTGGAAAAAGCGCTCGAACACATCGCCAGCGGCGAGATGGCGAGCAAGATCGTCGAAAGCGACAGCCCCGACGGCAGCGGCTGGTCGTGGTGGCTCAAGGATCTTCCGCCGCCGCGCTGGTGGCTCAAGAACCGTCCGCACGCGCCCGCGAATTTCTACTTCGAGCGGCTCACCGAAGACGAGGAGTTCCGCGAACACCTCGAGGCCGCGCATCAGCTGCACGAACTCGGGCTGGCGATGTCGCGTCGCGAAGGCGTGGTGAAGAAATCGGGCGACGCCGCGCTGCAGCAGCGCATCGATGCGATCGAGGATCGCCTGATCGCCGCCGAGCGCGATGAACGCGCGGTGCTCGAACGCGCGGCCACGCGCTACATCACGAGCATCAAGCAGCAGACCGAACGCTATCTCGTCGAAGCTCATTTCGCGATCGCGCGTCTCAACGATCGTCCGCTGCAGGTCAGCGCAAAATGAACCTCATTGTTCCCAAACCTCGCGCCGGTTTCGCCGTCACCGCGTTCGCAGCCGCGCTGCTCGCGACCACCACAACGTTCGCGGCGAACAACCCGTCCACCATCGGCGACGTCGCCAACGACAACGGCCGCGAGGCCGACGGCTGGTTCGTCGTCAAGACGCCGAGCATCCTGCGACTCGAGATGTCGGAGGCGATTCCTGCCGATATCGGCGTCGCGCTCGAGCATTACGACCGCATCCTCGATCTGCCGGCCGTCGACCCGACCGTGCGCGCCGAAGCGATGCGCCGCGCCGCTTACTTGCGCGTGCAGCGCTCCGACGCGGGCAACGGCAAACCCGACGACGTCAAGCGCGCGATCCAGATCTACGAGCAGCTGCTCGCCGAGACGCCGAACGATCCGGGCAACGATCGCGCGCTGTACCAGCTCGCGCGCGCCTACCAGCTCGACGGCAACAACGACGCCTCGATCCGCAGCCTGCAGCAACTCGGCGAGCGCTTCCCGCAATCGGCGCTCGTCGGCGACGGCTTGTTCCGCGCGGCCGAGCAGCTATTCATGCGCGGCCGCTACGACCAGGCCGAGGCGGCCTACGCCAAGGTGATCGCGCAGGGCAAGGACACGCGCTACTTCGACACCGCCGAATACAAGTACGGCTGGGCGCTGTATCAGCAGGCCAAGTACGAGCAATCGCTGCCGGTGTTCCTCGGCATCCTCGACCGCGACTTCGCCGCCGGCTCGCCGACCGAGATCAAGGCCGCGCTCGCCGGCGTGCCGAAGAACCGCGAGGCCTCGGTCAAGGAAACCCTGCATGCGGCGAGCCTGTCGGTGGTCGGACTCGGCGGCGTCGAGAATCTGAACCGCTACTTCGAGAAGGCCGGCGAGCCGCGCTACGCGCCCGTGCTCTATCGCGACACCGGCGAATACCTGCTCAAGAAGCAGCGCTACACCGATGCGGCGGGCCTCTATGCCGCGTACCGCAAGCGCCATCCGCAGAGCGAGCTGTCGCCCGAGTTCCAGACGCTCGCGATCGAGGCCTACAAGGCCGGCGGCTTCAGCGACCAGGTTCTGCTCGCCAAGGAAGAGTACGCACGCGAGTTCGCGCCGGACAGCCCGTATTGGGCAACGCGCAAGCCTTCCGCCGAGATGCTCGCGACCACGCGCGGCCACTACGACGACATCGCGCGTCACTACCAGGCGCTCGCCCAGCGCACGCCCGAAACCGAAGCGGCCGCGCGACAGAAATCCTTCCTGACCGCGGCCGACTGGTATCAGCGCACGCTCAAGCTGTTCCCGACTGACGAGCGCACGCCGCAGATCAACGTGCTCTACGCCGATGCGCTGCTCGACGGCGGCAAGCCGCAGCAGGCCGCGGCCGAATACACCAGGGCCGCCTACGACTATCCGAACAATGCCCGCGCGCCCGAAGCGGCGTTCGCGGCCGTGCAGGTGTATCAGCGCATGGCGCGCGATGCCGGCAGCACCCAGCGCGACGCGGCGCTCAGGCAATCGGTCGATGCTTCGCTGCAACTCGCCGACAAGATGCCCGCGCACGCGCAGCGCAACGCCGTGCTCACGCAGAGCGCCGAAGACCTGCTGACGATCGGAGACGATCAGAAGGCCATCGACATCGCCGGTCGCGTGCTCGCGGACGATGCCAGGCCGAGCAACGAGCAGCGCCGCCGCAGCCTGTCGGTGCTGGCCGATGCACGCTTTTCGCTCAAGCAGTTCGATCAGGCCGAAGTCGCCTACGGCTCGCTGCTCAATGCGATGCCCGCGAATGATGCACAGCGCGGCGCCGTCACCGACCGGCTCGCCGCCTCGGTCTACAAGCAGGCCGAAGCCGCGCGCACGGCCGGCGACCTGAAGCTCGCCGCGAGCACCTTTTTGCGCGTCGGTCAGGTGGCGCCCGCTTCGTCGATCCGCGTGAACGCCGACTACGACGCCGCCGTCGCGTTCGCCGATCTCAAGGATTGGCCGGCCACCGAAAGCACGCTCGAAGCCTTCCGCGGCCGCTATCCGCAGCATGCGCTGATCGCCGACGTCGACAAGCGGCTCGCCTACGCCTACGAGCAGGATTCGAAGTGGAGCCCTGCCGCCGATGCGTACTCGCGCATCGCGCGCCGCGATAGCGAATCGCCGGCGCTGCGTCGCGACTCGGCCTGGCTCGCGGCGAACCTCTACGACAAGAGCCGCCAGCCGGCGCTCACGAACCAGTCCTACGAATTCTACCTGAGCAGCTTCCCGCAGCCGCTCGATCGGGCGATGCAGGCGCGTCGCCGCCTCGCCGACCTGGCGCGCGACGATCTCCACGATCGCGCGGCTTACCAGCGCTGGCTGCAGGAGATCGTCAACGCCGATGCGGCCGCCGGCAGCGCGCGCACGCAGCAGACGCAGAAAATGGCCGCGCAGGCGAGCCTCGAAATCGGCCGCGACCAGGCGCAGCAGGCGCGTCGCGTGGCGCTGAGCCTGCCGGTCGAAAAGAGCCTGCCCGAGCGCATGGCGGCCACCGAAACCGCCATCGCCACGCTCACGCGCGCGGCGCGCTTCGGCGACCCGGAGATCACCACCGCCGCGACCTTCGAGCTCGGCAGCGTCTATCGCGAGTTCGGCCAGGCCATCATCAAGTCGAGCCGCCCGTCGAACCTCAACGGCGATGCGCTCGAGCAGTACAACATCCTGCTCGAAGAACAAGCGTTCCCGTTCGAGGAAAAGGCCATCAAGGCCTACGAAGCCAATCTGGCACGGCTTCAGCAGGGTGTGTGGAACGACTGGATTCGCCAGAGCGCGAAAGCGCTGGTGGAACTCGCACCCGCCAAGTACGGCAAGCAGGATCAGCGCGATACCGTTTATGACTCCCTTCTCTAACTCCTCAGTGAATCGCGGCGCCGTCGCGCTGCTCGTTCTGGTGCTCGCCGCGTGCGGCACGGCGCCGCGCCAGCCGGCGCGCAACAGCGTCAGCAGCAAAAGCCCGGCGCCGGCCGCGACGAGCGGCAGCGCATCGACGGCCACGGCCGCTTCGTCGACCGATAGAGTCGAAGCCGATCGCCGCTTCAAGCAGGCCTTGCAGCTCATGCGCGAGCACAAGCAGACCGAAGCTCAAGCGGCCCTGGTTTCGCTGTCGAAGGACTTCCCCGCCTTCTCGGGCCCGCTGACCGCGCTCGGCATTCTTTACGCGCAAGGCAAGCAGCGCTCACAGGCGCTCGACAGCTTCGCCAAGGCCAGCACCGCGAATCCGGACAACGCGGTCGCACTGAACTGGCTCGGCTCGCTGTATCGCGAGAACGGCGATTTCAAACGAGCCGAAGAGGCTTACCAGAAAGCGATCAAGGCCAAGCCCGACTACGCTCCGGCCCAGCTCAACCTCGGCATTCTCTACGACGTGTCGCTGCGCCAGCCGCAGAACGCGCTCGCCGCCTATCGCGAGTACCAGCGCATCGTCGGAGCCAAGAACCAGAACCTGATGGTCAGCGTCTGGATCAAGGAGCTCGAAGACAGCACGACGACGCGCACCGCCTCCGCTTCGACGGAGTCGGCGCGATGAGGGCCGCGGTGTTCTTCGCCGCGGTCATCGGCTGCGGCTCCATTGCGGTCGCACAGGCGGCGGACGAAGCCATCGGCACGCGCATCATCGGCGACGAGGAAGCCGCGCTCGGCCTCACGATCACGCCGTGGCAGGAAGAAAACCCGGTCGAAATGGATCGCCCGCCGCTGCTGCTCGAGCCGGGCACCGAGAAGATCAACGCCGCCGAGCTCAAGAGCCGCGTGCGCACGCAACAGACCATTTCCGCGTTCCGCCGATCGGGCGTCGATCCGCGCTGACGCTTCCGGATCGGAGCGCGCATCACACACGCGCTTCGACACTCTTCAACCACAACAGAGGTCTCGCTCACCATGGAGTTGTTCAACCACGTCATCCGTTTCTTCCAGGCTGGCGGCGCATTCATGTATCCGATCGCGCTGGTGCTGGCGCTGGCGCTGGCCGTGGGCGTGGAGCGGGTGATCTTTCTGGGTCGCACCGAGCGCGAGAACCGCAACCTCTGGGCGAAGATCGCGCCGCTGCTCAAAGCCGGTGACCTCAACGAAGCCGAGCGTTTGGCCAGCACCTCCGACACCGCCGTCGGCAAGCTGTTGACCACCGGCTTCGCCCAGGCCCGCGTCGACAACCGGCGCTCCGAAGTCGAGATCGCCACCGAGGAAGGCCTCATGGAAGTGCTGCCCGCCATCGAGCGCCGCACGCACTATCTCGGCACTTTCTCGAACATGTCGACCCTGCTCGGCCTGCTCGGTACCGTGCTCGGTTTGATCGGCGCCTTCGCCGCGCTCGGCAATGCCGATCCGGCCGAGAAGGCCGATCTGCTCTCGGCCGGCATTTCGGAAGCCATGAACTGCACGGCCTTCGGCCTGATGGTCGCCATTCCGTCGCTGCTCGCCCACGCCTGGCTCAGCAGCCGCACCACCGAGCTCATCGACACGCTCGAGTCGGTCTGCTCGCGCTTCGTCTCCGCCGTCTGCAAGCGCCGCTGAGTTCGTCATGACGACTCCGGTCCTTCTCGAGGAAGAAGACCAGGCGCCCCGCAAGGCCCGGCGCACGCGCCGGCTCGAGCGGCATCTGAAGCGCGGCGGCAACGAGGAGCTCAACATCGTCTCGATGATCGACGTCTTCGCGGTGCTGGTGTTCTTCCTGCTCGTGAGTTCGTCGATCGCGGCCGCGCGCCTGAACGTGCTCTCGCTGAACCTGCCGTCGAACGATCAGGCCACGCCGCCCGAGAAGCTGCCGCTGCAGCTGACCGTGAGCCTGATTCCGGGCGCGATGGTGGTGTCGGACCGCAACGGGGCCATTCGCAAGCTCGACAACACGCCGGCCGGCTACAACATCCAGGCGCTCTCCGAAGTGCTCGTCGAGACCAAGAAGGCCGCGCCTTCGGAGAACTCGCTGACGCTGCTGGTGGCGCCGGACGTGCCCTACGACGATGTGGTCAAGGTCATGGACGCGGCGCGGCTGACGCCGGCCGAGGCGCGCAACCTGGGCCTGCCGCGCGAGCTGTATCCGCTGATCTCGCTCGGTGACGCGCAGGGCACGACGCCGGTTTCGGGAGGCTCGGCGCCATGAGTTCGCGCAGAAGAGACCGTCGCACCGAACGCGCCGTGCGCCGCAAGAGCCAGACGGTGGTCATCAACATCGTCTCGCTGATCGACATCTTCGCGATGCTGGTGTTCTACCTGCTCGTCAACGCGCTGGTGGTCGAGGTGATTCCGAGCCCGCGCTCGCTCACGCTGCCCGAGTCGGTGATCAAGGATCAGCCGCGCCTGTCGGTCACCATCGTCGTCACGCCCGACAACATCCTGGTCGACAACCAGCCGGTGATGTCGACGGCGCAGGCGCTGGCCGCCGACGTCAAGCTGCTCGCCCCGCTCAAATCCGCCCTGCTGCTCGCCCCGCTCATGCAGGTCGAAGGCGACGCCCAGAACCGCCTGACCCGCGGCGAAGTGAATATCGTCGCCGACAAGTCCATCCCGTATCGCCTGCTCAAGAAAGTGATGGCCACCTGCACCGACACGCGGTTTGCGCGCATCTCGCTCGCCGTCGTCGAGAAGAAGGGCAGCAGCCTGTGAAGTACGTCGCCGACAAGTCCATCCCGGATCACTTCTGGCTCAAAAAGGTGATGGCCACCTGCACCGACACGCGCTTCGCCCGCATCTCGCTCGCCGTCGTCGAGAAGAAGGGCAGCAGCCTGTGAAGTACGTCGCCGACAAGTCCATCCCGGATCACTTCTGGCTCAAAAAGGGGATGGCCACCTGCACC